>WNEY01000823.1_pt1 | contig 20632 bp, 21 predicted proteins | sample 5400531 | NCBI WGS metagenome assembly WNEY01 (sample SAMN13153338, study PRJNA577476) | soil metagenome | isolation source: 200 cm saprolite under Douglas fir tree site 1 | place: USA:California | collected 2015-04-18
AACACTGGGAACAACAGAGGAGAGCATCATGCGAATGCTGATGACACGAACCATGATCGCGCTCGGCTTGCTCGGGGCGGTGGCGCTCGGCACCGCGTCACCGAGCGCGGCGCAAGGCGTCTACTTCGAAGGGCCCGGTGTCGGCATCGGAATCGGGGTCCCGTACCGCGACCGCTACTATCGGTACTACGACAGGCCCTACGCCTATCAGTACAGTCGCCCCGGCTGGTATGACCGGCGTGACTATCGCTACCGTCACTGGGATTGGGATTAATCCCGGCGGATAAGCATGCGTGCGTCTCCGCTGCTGTCGGCGCACCAACCTCGCGGTGGAGCGGCAGCGGAGGTCGCCGATGCGAGGCGGGCACTGCTAGCGCCGTGCCAGCTCTTCGGCCTCCTCTTCCTCGCTGATCGCAGCCAAGAGATCGACGACGCGCGCGACGCGCCCGGCGGGCAGGGGTCGGCCGACATTCATCAAAGCCTCGTCATTGGCGAGCCAGGCCTGGGCTTCCGCCAGCTCCTCACCGGTCGCGCCGGTCGTGATGATTTTCGCGACCACGATGTCGTCGAGCTGGCCCAGCATCGCGATCACGTCCTTGCGCGTCAGGGAGATCATGGCTTCCTCCGTCGACGGCTTCTCACCCGGTGGGGACGGCGACGAACCGCGTGGTTTCACCGGACTTGACCCGCATCAGCACGCTGCGCTGGCCATCGCCGCGCGCGGCGTTCAGGGCGTTGCGAATCTCGCCTGGCGTCCTCACCGCTTTGCCGCCGACCTCCACGATCACGTCGCCCGGCTCGACCCCGCTGTCGGCGGCAGCCCCGGTGGGGTCGACACCGGTGACGACAACGCCCTGCTTCCCCGCGCCCGGAACCGTATCGGCGGGAGCGAGCTTGAGACCGAGCGCATCGGACTTGGACGTCTCCTTGGACGCCTCCTTGGAGGATCCATCGCCACGGCCGGTCGTCCCTGGTTGCTCCGCGGGGGCGGCGGCTTGCCGCTTCACGGGATATTCGCCGAGCGTGACGGCGATGGTTTTCTCCTCGCCCTGGCGCAGCACGCCGAGCTTCACCGATGTGCGTGGGGCGCTGCTGCTGATCGCCTTCGACAGCTCTGTCGGATCTTTGACCGCGACACCGCCGACCGAGCGCACGACATCGCCGGAGGCTATTCCGGCCTTGGCGGCGGGGCCGTCCGCCTGCGGTTCGGTGACGAGCGCGCCTTGTGGCTCCTTGAGGCCGAGCGCGTCGGCAATCTCGGCCGTCACCGGCTGCATCTGCACGCCGAGCCAACCTCGCGTCACCGCGCCCTTGTCCTTGAGCTGCGGAATCAGCGCCTTCACGGTCTCGGCCGGGATCGCAAAGGCAATGCCGATCGAGCCGCCGGAGGGTGAGAAGATCATGGTGTTGACGCCGATCACCCGGCCATCGAGATCGAAGCTCGGTCCGCCGGAATCGCCCTGGTTGACCGGGGCGTCGATCTGAATGAAATTTTCCGCCGAGCCGCCGCCGATGTTGCGCTCGCGCGCCGAGACGATGCCCGCGGTCACGGTGCCGCCGAGGCCGAAGGGATTGCCGATCGCCAGCACCCAATCGCCGATGCGCGGCGGCTTGTCGGCGAGCCTGACATGGGGGAAATCGTCGCGGCCGCCGACCTTGAGCAGAGCGAGGTCGCTGATCGGATCGGCGCCGACCACCTTGGCGGTGTAGCTCTTGCGGTCGTCGGTCTGGACCGAGACCGTCGTGCTGCCCTCGACCACGTGATTGTTGGTCACTGCGTAACCGTCGGGCGAGATGAAGAACCCCGAGCCTTGCGCGGTCACGACTTTGCCGAGGGCTTCGGGCTCGCGCGGCAGCGGGCCGAATTTGCGAAAGAACCGATCCGTCGGCCGCGTGTCCTGGTTGTCGGGGTCGGCGGCGAGCTTGCTCTGCACGCCGATCACCGCCGGCTTCACGGCGTCCACCACGTCGGCGAAGCCGGCAGGGCCCGAATTGATTCGCGCCGCGAATTCCGCGCCCACCGAAGACCAGGCCGTCTGGGAATGGAAACCACGTGTCGCGACGACGGCCGCCGCCCCGAGCACGAAGGCGCCAACGATCGCGACGACGTGACGGCGCGATGAAGCGTGGCGTCCGCGCGTCACGACGATTTTATCGTCCATGGAACTCTCCGGTTGGAACTGCGGCGGCGTGCGCGGTCCTCGTCAGTCGGGAGACTCAACGCCCGCCGCTCCGCGCCAGTTCCAGACGCCGATGCCGCCGTTCAGACGAAGCATTCCCTTGACGCGCCGCCCGGAGACCTTACCTGCCGCGAACGGGTGAACGGATCGCAGCGTTTGACCACCGCAGGTGGGAGGTCGGTAACCTGTTTCTTTAGGCGCAATTCCAATCGTAAGGAGTCTGCGATGAAACTCACATCGGCGCAGGTGGAACGAACCCTGACGCAATTCGAAGGCGAGGCGATTCCCGACAGCCACCCCGTGGTTCCGCAGCTGAACCAATTGTTCGGCGAGCACACGTTCTTCCTCGACCGCAACGGACTCAATATCGTCGAGCCGGCGGAAGCGGCGGGCGGCGCGACGCGATCGGCACAGGTCGTGAACTTGGCCAATTGGAGCGACGGCAATCCGACCCGCCTGGAGCCGCACGAGCCCGAACCGACCGAGGTCGTGGTCGTGCTCGGGACCGAGCACTGATCGTCGACGGCCGATCCGTTCAGACTAGAACCGCAGCAACCGGCCCGAATCTCGGCCGGTCGTGTTGCGCGACGCCGCCGCCTGCTCCGCGATTTGGGCATGGATAAGCTGCTGCAAATCGCGCTATATGCGCGTGGGCGGCCGAAACGGACCGCCAATCTCATATCTAGGGGCCTTATGTCACACCCCGTCACGGCGACCACGGACGACAGCGCGGTCAAGCTGTCCATCGGCTTCATCAACTGGGCGCACGCGCTCGACCATTATGTGATGCTGATCTTTCCGACCGTGGTGATCGGGCTCGAGCTCGTCTACGGCAGGAGCTATGCCGAGCTGATCGCGCTCGGCACCGCCTCCTTCATCGCCTTCGGCGTATTCTCGCTGCCGGCGGGCTGGCTCGGCGACCACTGGAGCCGGCGCAACATGATAGTGCTGTTCTATGCCGGTTGCGGGCTGTCGCTCATCGGCGCGGGGCTCGCGCCCAATCTCGTCGTGCTCGCCGTTGCGCTGTTTGCGCTGGGCGTGTTCGCGGCGATCTACCATCCCGTCGGCACCGCCATGCTGATCGAGCAGGCGACCTTGCGCGGGCGTTCGCTCGCCTTCAACGGCGTGTGCGGCAATCTCGGCGCGGCGCTCGCCGCCGGCCTCACGGCGGCGTTGGTCGCCGCGTCCGGGTGGCGCGCGGCCTTCCTGGTGCCGGGCGCGATCTGCGTTGCCACCGCCGCCGTGTATTGGCGCCTCGTTCCGGACGAGGGACGCAAGGCCGCGAGCCGCGGCACGGTCGCCGATGTCCCGCTCGCGGTCTGGATGGCGGCAACGATCTTCGGCCTGTTCCTCGTGATCGCGCTCTGCGCCGGCCTGGTGTTCAACATCGTCTCGGTCGCGCTGCCGAAGATCGTGGACGAGCGGCTCGGCGCCGACACGCCGCTCCTCCTGGTCGGCGGCCTCGCCACCGCGGTGTTCATGTGCGGCGCGCTCGCCCAGATCGCGGTCGGCCGGCTGGTGGAGAGATTCCCGCCGCATATTCTGTTCGCCGTGATCGCGAGCCTGCAGTTCCTCGGCGTGCTGTGGGCGGCGCAGGCGACCGGCAAGATGCTCATCGTCGCGCTGGCGGTGGCGATGGCGGCGATCTATGCGCAGGTCACGGTCAACGACCTCGTGATCGCGCGCTACACCGCGGACGCCTGGCGCGGGCGCGTCTACGCCGTGCGCTATTTCCTCACCTTCGTGGTGTCGGGCGCGGCGGTGGGAACGATCGCGTTCCTGCACGGTCGCGGCGGCTTCGGCCTGGTGCTCGGGACGACCGCCGTGATCGCGCTCGGCTTCGTCTTCGCAACCGCCGTAATCGCGCTGTTGGTCAACGGCGTCGAGAAGGAGCGCGCGCGGGCCGCGCAGCCGCAGCCGGCCGAATAATTCGTAATCGGTCCCCCTTGCGGAACCTTTGCCGCGTTCATACTTTGTGTCGAACAGCGATGTTGCAGCCGAAAGGCTCTGTCGCTGGTGCGACCACGATCAAGTCGGTGACGCCGGATGTACGCGCACCTTCTCGTTCGTGGTCGTTGGTATTTTTGGGGTGGGCGTTGACGGCGTGTGCGCTCGTCGCGTCTCGGCAAATAATTCTTCTCAACAGCCGCCGCCGTCTTTTTTTCGCCGCGCTTTGCAATTATTCGCGCGCGTCCTTTCGTCCCAGCTGGCGCGGTGCGCTCTGCGTGTCCGTGTTCCGCTGAACGAAGGGCGATCGTTGTCTTGATAAGCAACCGATCAAACCAGCGAGGATACCTCAGTGGTAGAGCAGATGATCGTCAATCATCCTGACGCGGGTTCGAAGCCCGCTCCAGCGCTCCGGTTCAGCTTGTTCAGCTGATACCCTGAAGGGGATCGGACGCGCGCTTCAGTCGCGGTCCGGTCCATCGGCCGAAAGGCCCTCAGCCCGAACCAAGACACCGTGAGACCGGCTCTGCGCCGGGTCATCCGCTAGAACGCCGCGCTGACGCGCGGCGATCGGGCGCGTGCCCGCCGTGCATCACGGGCTCAAAGCGTGCGTCCGGAACCCATCCTCGTAACCGCAACCGGTCTTCCCGGCGCTGCCGCGGAGCCGTACGAAGGAGACGTGCCATGAACCGGCACTTCTTGATGCTGCGCCTCGGCGCGAAGGACGGCGAGTGCGCCTTCCTCATGCGCAATGGCGGGTTCGAGCAAGTCCTCGGATCGCGCCGGCACCGGCTGTTCGACCCGCTGCGCGGCCTCGCGGTCGAGCTGCAGCAGGTCGTGCGCGCCGAGTTTCCGGCCGAGCGGCACGCCGCGCGCAAGGCGGTGCGGCCCGATCTCGCCGCCGAAATGTTCGAGGCGGTGGAGACGAAGCCTGACGAGGATTCGATCGTCAGCATTCAGGGCCGCGTATTCTGGAAGTTCGCGCCGCGGCACCTCGCGCTCATGGCCGAGTGCTGATGGCGGACGCCGTGCGTAACGCAAGAAAGGCAGCCGGTCTCGGGCTCCTTCGAGGCCGTCCGAGGCGGCTCGATCACGAATAATTGTCAACGGTTCGGTTGATTGTCAATCAAACGGTTGATAATATCCGGTCCATGACACCGCAGCTGCAATTGGCCGCCGAGGAGGCCGGGCCTCACGACGGGACACGGCTCGACGGGGTTTTCGGCGCGCTTGCCGACCCGGTGCGGCGCGCGATCCTCGTCGAGCTCGACGGTCATGAGCTGCTGGTGTCGGAGATCGCCGCCCCGTTCGAGATCTCGCTGCAGGCAGTCTCCAAGCACATTCAGGTCCTTGTGCGCGCCGGGCTGGTGCGCCAGGAGCGCACCGGGCGCATCAGCCGCTGCCGGCTGGACGCAGGCCCGATCTACGAGGCCGCCGTCTGGCTCAACCGCTACAGCAAGTACTGGCAGGAGCAGTTCGACCTCTTGGCTGCAGTGCTGGAGGACATCGGGGATAAGCGACCGTCGAAGGCGCGACCTGCGGCCCGGCGCGGCCGGCGACAGCGGAAATCGAGGGGCCGTTTATAAGAGCGTGGAGGTGTGATCATGGAAGCGAACAAAGTCGTCTCACAAGAGCAATGGCTCGCGGCGCGCAAGGAGCTTCTGCGCGAGGAAAAAGAGCTCACCCGCCTGCGCGACGAGCTCAGTCGAAAGCGGCGCGACCTGCCGTGGGTGCGCGTCGACAAGCCGTACGTGTTCGACGGGCCCGACGGCCGGGAGACGTTGCCGCAGCTGTTCGGCGGCCGCAGCCAGCTCGTGGTCTATCACTTCATGTATGGCCCGGATTCGGAAACTCCCTGCAAGAGCTGCTCGTTCTGGGCCGACAATTTCGAGCGCAACGTGATTCACCTGCACCATCGGGACGTCACCATGATCGCCGTCTCGCGCGCGCCGCTGAAGCAGCTCGAGGCGTTCAAGCAACGCATGGGCTGGACGTTCAAATGGGTGTCCTCGGCCGGCAGCGATTTCAACTTCGACTACCAGGCATCATTCACGCCCGACGAGGTGGCGAAGGGCGAGGGCTACTACAATTTCACCAAGCAGAAGAGCTCGATGGCCGAGCGCCCCGGCATCAGCGTGTTCTACAAGGATGCAAGCGAGACCGTGTTCCACACCTATTCCTGCTACTCGCGCGGGCTCGACATGATGAACGCCGCCTACCATTACCTCGATCTGGTCCCGAAGGGCCGCGACGAAGCGAGCTATCCGTACCCGATGGCCTGGCTGCGCTATCGCGACAGCTACGGCGGTTGATCTCGAAGTGTTCGGAGGCAAAGTCATGAGCTACAAGGCGACGTCGGAGAAAATCAGCACCTACCGCAGCCAGATTTCTGATCTGCGCGAGCAGATCCGCAAGGCGCAGGCATCGATCGAGCCGGAAGAGGTGCAGGACTACGCGCTGTCGCGCGCGGGCGGCGGCGCGGTCAAGCTCTCCGATCTGTTCGGAAGCAACGACACGCTGTTCGTCATCCACAACATGGGCGCGTCGTGCTCCTATTGCACGCTATGGGCGGACGGCTTCAACGGGGTGTTCGACCATCTGCGCAACCGCGCGGCCTTCGTGGTCGTATCGTCCGACCCGCCAGAGCAACAGCAGAAATTCGCCTCCGGCCGCGGCTGGCGATTTCCCATGGCGTCGTGCAAGGGCACGACCTTCGCGCAGGACATGGGCTATTGGCGCGACAACCATCCGGTGCCGGGCGTGTCGGTGTTCAAGCGCGATGGCAGTCGTATCCTGCGCGTCGCCGACACGTCGTTCTCGCCCGGCGACGATTTCTGCAGCGTCTGGCACTTCTTCGATCTCATCCCCGAGGGCGCGAACGGCTGGCAGCCGAAGTTCCGCTACGGGAGTTGAGGAGGATGAAAAAGGCCCGGGCTTGCGCCCGGGCCTTTGTTGTGTCGCCGATCGACGGGCGGATCAGAAATCCATCCCGCCGCCGCCCGGCATCGGGGGCATCGCGGCCGCGTTCTTCTTCGGCACCTCGGCGACCATCGCCTCGGTGGTGATGAGCAGGCCGGCGACGGAGGCCGCGTCCTGCAGGGCGGTGCGCACCACCTTGGTCGGGTCGATGATGCCCTTCGACATCATGTTGACGTACTCGCCCGACTGCGCGTCGAAGCCGAAGTTGTATTGATCCTTCTCCAGGATCTTGCCGACCACGACCGAGCCGTCCTCGCCGGCATTGTGCGCGATCTGGCGCGCCGGGGTCTGGATCGCCTTGCGCACGATCTCGACGCCGGTCTTCTGGTCGTCGTTGTGGGTGCGGATCCTCTTGATCGCCTCGGTGGCGCGCAGGAGGGCTACGCCGCCGCCCGGCAGGATGCCCTCTTCGACGGCAGCGCGAGTGGCGTGCATGGCGTCATCCACGCGGTCCTTGCGCTCCTTCACCTCGACCTCGGTCGCGCCGCCGACGCGGATCACCGCGACGCCGCCCGCGAGCTTGGCCAGCCGCTCCTGGAGCTTCTCACGGTCGTAGTCCGACGTGGTCTCCTCGATCTGGGCCTTGATCTGGGTGATGCGGGCCTCGATGTCAGCCTTCTTGCCGGCGCCGCCGACGATGGTCGTGTTCTCCTTGTCGATCGTCACCTTCTTGGCGCGGCCGAGCATGTTGAGCGCGACGTTCTCGAGCTTGATGCCGAGGTCCTCGGAGATCGCCTGCCCGCCGGTGAGGATCGCGATGTCCTGCAGCATCGCCTTGCGGCGATCGCCGAAGCCCGGCGCCTTGACCGCCGCGACCTTGAGGCCGCCGCGCAGCTTGTTGACGACCAGCGTGGCGAGCGCCTCGCCCTCGACGTCCTCGGCGATGATGAGCAGCGGCTTGCTGGTCTGAACGACGGTTTCGAGCAGCGGCAGCAGCTCCTGCAGGCCCGAGAGCTTCTTCTCGTTGATGAGGATGTAGGGATCCTCCATCTCGACCCGCATCTTGTCGGCGTTGGTGACGAAATAGGGCGAGATGTAGCCGCGGTCGAACTGCATGCCTTCGACCACGTCGAGCTCGGTCTCCAGCGATTTCGCCTCTTCGACCGTGATCACGCCCTCGTTGCCGACCTTCTTCATGGCTTCGGCGAGGAAGCGGCCGATCTCGGCATCGCCGTTGGCGGAGATGGTGCCGACCTGGGCGATCTCCTCGTTCGAGGTGACCTTCTTGGAGTTCTTCTTGAGGTCCTCGACGATGGCCTCGACCGCGAGGTCGATGCCGCGCTTGAGGTCCATCGGGTTCATGCCGGCGGCGACCGACTTGGCGCCTTCCTTCACGATCGACGCGGCGAGCACCGTTGCGGTGGTGGTGCCGTCACCGGCGATGTCGGACGTCTTGGAAGCGACCTCGCGCACCATCTGCGCGCCCATGTTCTCGAACTTGTCTTCGAGCTCGATCTCCTTGGCGACGGTCACGCCGTCCTTGGTGATGCGGGGGGCGCCGAACGACTTGTCGAGCACGACGTTGCGGCCCTTGGGGCCGAGCGTCACCTTCACGGCGTTATTGAGGATGTCGACGCCGCGCAACATCTTGTCGCGGGCTTCGACCGAGAATTTGACTTCCTTGGCAGCCATGGCTGTGTCTCCGAAATTGTTGTCAGGTGAGCGAGCAGGATTGCGTCAGGCCGCCTTCTTCTTGGCGACGCTCTCTTCGATGACGCCCATGATGTCGCTCTCCTTCATGATCAGGAGGTCCTGGCCGTCGATCTTGACCTCGGTGCCCGACCATTTGCCGAACAGCACGCGGTCGCCGATCTTGATGTCGATCGGGATCAGCTTGCCGGCCTCATCGCGGCCGCCCGGACCGACCGCGACGACCTCGCCCTGGGAGGGCTTTTCCTTCGCGGTGTCGGGAATGATGATGCCGCCGGCAGTCTTCTCCTCGGCATCGATGCGCTTGACGACGATGCGGTCGTGAAGCGGGCGAAACTTCATGTGATCCTCCTAAGGATTTGATTGGATTTGAGATTTCGGTGGCGGAGGTCGGCAAAAAGGAAACTTTGCCGGTCCGTCCAGGCGCGACATAGGGGGCACTTTTTTGGCCCGCAAGAGGCGTCTGAAAAATATTTAGCACTCGATCGCCCGGAGTGCCAAGAGGAATCGAGACAAATCTGGCAGCCGGTTAACGTGAGTGCCAAGGCGGATGATCGGGCCGCGTAGCACGGCGGAGGGCGCCGGGGCAAGCCGCCAAACTCTGTCAGCACTCCTTACGCAATGCTGCTAACGCCTTGATATTGGGAACTAAATTTACTTTTTGAGCTTGTCATAGGCGATGCCGGACCACCAAACTTAGGGGGTTCGAATCGGGGGTACACGCGAGCCGGAGAGGAGCCCGTCATGGCATCCAAGAACTTGGCATCCAAGAACTCGGCATCCAAGAACTCGGCATCCAAGAACTCGGCATCCACCAACTCTCATGGAGTGGCATCGACCGACTTCCGACGCCAGCTCGAAGGCTATGGCCTGACGACGGCGCAAATCCTCTATCGGCTTCCGGACCATCCGTCCCTGCTGCAGACCTACGTTTGGCAGGACTACGACCTCTGCCCGAAATTTCCAGCGCTCAACCGCTTTCTGGCGTTCTGGCTCGAGACCCTCGAGGGCCCGCTGCACTCCGTCACGGTCGCGCATTCGCGGCTGATCCGGCCGGCCGAGATCCGCGCGGTCAACGGCGAATTCCGGCTGCACTGAGCGGCGACCGCTAATCCTTGTGGAATACGTTGAGCTTGGGCGGAGCTCGCGAAAATCCGAGCTCCGCCCAGCGCGCAGCGACGCGCTCATAGACCTCGCGGCGCAGCAGGGTCGAGGGCGGAAACTGTTTCAGGTAGCGGTGCGGCTTGCAGGCATTGATCAGCGCCTTCGAGCCGTAGGGCCGCGCCTCGCTCTCGAATTGGCTCGGGTCGAGACCGGTCGACCAGGTGTTGCGCAGGGTGTCGATATCCTCCGCCGGATGGCAGCGCGTGCTGAGCGCCCACAGCACCTCGTTGAAGTCGGTGGGATCGACGTCCTCGTCCACGGCGATGATCCATTTGGTGTAGTAGGCCGCCGCCGGGCATTGCGCAGTCAGCGCCAGCACCTGCGCGGCGTGGCCGGGATATTGCTGCTGCAGCGCGACCACCACGATGCCCCAGCCGGAGGCTGCGGCCGGATGGGCGTAGGCGGAGAGCACGCCCGGCACCCCGATACGCTCGAGGTCGTCGAGAATGCGCGCCGAGCGCATGATGGCGTAATAGGCGCCGATCTCGCAGGAGGGATATTTCGCCATCAGCGCCGCGGTGAGGATCGGCGCGCGGCGCGAATGCAGCGCCTTCACCTCGATGACCGGTTGCGGTGAGCGTTCGCGCCCGTAGTAGCCGGTGAACTCTCCGAGCGGGCCTTCCGGCTCGACGTCGCCGCGATGCAGCACGCCCTCGATCACCAGCTCGGCATTGGCCGGGATAGGCAGGCTGACGTATTCGGCCTCGGTCAGCTCCACGCCGCGCCCCATGATCCCGCCGGCGACGTCGAGCTCGGATTCCTTGGCGCCGAATACCTGCGCCGCCAGCATGAACAGCACCGGGTCGATGCCGTAGGCCGCCACGACCTCGCACGGCTCGCCCCGCGCCCACCACGCCTCGCGGTCGAGCAGGCCGTGCTTGCCGGGCGAGCAATAGAGCCCGACCCGCCGCGGCCCGTGGAGCATCTGCCGATAGCAGCCGACGTTGAGGCGTCCGGTCTCGGGCTGCGCCGTCAAGGTGACGTCGCCGGTGCCGATGTAGCGGCCGCCGTCGCCGGGCCAGAATTTCGGCACCGGATAGGCGGTGAGATCGATCTCGTCGCCCCGCAGCACGATCTGGTTGACCGGCGCCTGCGCCTTCGCCACCTGCACCGGTGCAATCCTGCGGTTCATGATCGCGCGCGTTTCCCGGATCAGATCGGCGACCGAGAGGTCGGGATCGAGCCCGACCGCGAGCGCGTAGCGCTGCTTGCTGGCACCCAGCATGTTGGTGAGCACGCGGGCGCCGGAGCGGTCGACGTTCTCGAACAGCAGCGCCGGGGCGTCCTCGCGCCGCGTCGCCATGAATGTGATCGCCGCGAGCTCCTCGTCCGGGTCGACGGGTTTGTCGATCCGCTGCAGCAGGCCGTTTCCTTCGACCAGCGCCAGCCATTCGCGCAGGTCGCGCCAGCCGACCGCGGTCGCGTCGGCAGCGGGGGCGGGGACGCGGGATCGATCGGCGATACGTTCTTCCATCGGGGTAACTTACCCTCTTGCACGGGTCAGGTCAGCACGCCGACGATCGCGCCCATCAGGCAGGTCGCGAGCGTGCCCGACACGATCGACTTGAGGCCGAGCGACAGCACGTCGTCGCGCCGCTCCGGCGCCATGGTGGCGAGCCCGGCGATCATGATCCCGAGCGAGGCGAAATTGGCGAAACCGCACATGGCATAGAGCATGATCAGGCGCGAGCGCGGATCGAGCGCCTCGGCCGGCAGCTTGGCGAGCTCCACATAGGCGATGAGCTCGTTGAGGATCGTCTTGATCCCCATGAGGCCGCCGGCGGTCACGGCTTGTGTCCAGGGAATGCCCATGAGCCAGCACACCGGCGCCATGACATAGCCGAGCAGGCGCTGCAGCGTGATGGGCGCGCCGCCGACCGCGGGCAGAGTGCCGATGATCGCGTTGGCGAGGTGCACCAGCGCGACCAGCACGATCAGCATGGCGCAGATGTTGAGCAGGAGCTCGAGGCCGGCGGCGGTGCCGCGCACGATCGCGTCCATGGTGCTCGACGCGACTTTTCCCACCTCGAGCACGGCGCCGCCGCCGGTCGCCTGACCCGCGCGCTCCGGCACCATGATCAGGCTGACGAGAATGGCCGCCGGCGCGCCCACCACCGAGGCGATCACGAAATGCGCGGCGGCGTCGGGGATCAGCGGGGCGAGCAGCGTGGCGTAGAGCACCAGCACCGTGCCGGCGATGCCGGCCATGCCGCCGGTCATCACGATGAATAATTCGCTCCGCGTGAGGCTTGCGAGGTAGGGGCGGATGAACAGCGGCGCCTCGACCATGCCGAGGAAGATATTGGCGGCGGTCGAGAGCCCGACCGCGCCGCCGACCTTGAGCGTGCGCTCGAGCGCCCATGAAAGCCCGCGCACGATCGGCGGCAGGATGCGCCAATGAAACAACAGCGTGGTGAGCACGCTCATCACCAGCACGATCGGCAAGGCCTGCAGCGCCAGCACGAAGTCCGCGCCGGGGACCTTGAGGTCGTAGGGCAGCTGGCCGCCGCCGAGATAGCCGAAGACGAAGGAGGTTCCGGCCCGGGTCGCCGCGCCGATGGCGCCGACCGCGTCATTGATCACGGCGAAGGCCTGAGTGACGCCCGGCACCTTCAGCAAGATGACCGCGGTGGCGAAGGTCACGATCAGGCCGAGGGCGGCCTGCTTCCAGGCGACGCCGCGGCGGTCTTCGCTGACGACCCAGGCGATGGCGAGGATCGCGAGGATGCCGGCCGCGGATTGCAGATTTTGCATGGAACAAAAGCCCCTCGGATTCGCCCGGAGAGGATTGTAGACATACCGAACCCGCTCGTCATGGAGACCATGAATGTCCCGCATTCGCTTCGATTTCGGCACGCACACCCTCGACGCCGAGCTGCTCGACACCCCGACCGCCCGTGCGGTCGTGGCGGCGCTGCCGGTCTCGTCGTCCGCCATGACCTGGGGCGAGGAGGTCTATTTCGAGGTGCCGGTGAAGGTCGCCCGGGAGAAGGACGCCCGCGCCGTGGTCACCCCGGGCGAGATCGCCTATTGGCCCGACGGCCACTGCATCGCGCTCGGCTTCGGCCGCACGCCGATCAGCCAAGGCGACGAGACCCGGCTGGCGAGCCCCTGCAACATCTTCGCCAAGGCGCTCGGGGACGTGAAGGCACTGGTCAAGGTGAGGGCAGGGGCGAAGGTCAAGGTGACCGCAATCTAGCTTCTTGCGTTTTTCGCATTTTCGGACGGAAAACCGGTTCCCACTTTTCCTGAAAATGCTCTAGCGCACGTTGGCCGCTTCCCAGCGGCGCAGGAACGCGGCGATCTCCAGATTGTTCTTTTCGAGCATCATCATGTGGCCGTTGCCGCGGATGCCGTGATCGGCGAGCCGGACGAAGGAGTTCTTGACCCCGGCCTGGTCGAGAAACTTCGCGGTGCAGTGATCGTAGGGCGCGTGGTAGGAGGCCTCGCTGGTGAGAATGAGAATTGGAATTCCGCGCAAGCGCGGGATCTGCCGCGCCGGCTCGGCCTGCAGAAAGCACCGCACGAGCCCGGGACCATCCGCTTCATCCTGGCGCACGAGCTTGAGCTCGCTTGCGCTCTCTGCCGGCGGGTCAAAGACGATCTTGCCGCGCGTGACGCCCCAGGGTCGCGCGACGACGCCGTCGTCGAAATAATCGGGCGCGCCCTTGGCCACGTTCTCGCGGATCGGCGGCCCGCTGGGCTCGACCGCCAGGATGCCCTTCACCAGCGAAGGCCGCGCGTCGGCGATGCTCCAGCCGATCGCCCCGGCCTGCGAGTGGGTCAGCAGCACCGCCGGCCCGATGCGATCGAGCAGCTTTGCCCCGGCGTCGCGGTTGATCTCCTCGATCAGTCCTTCGTCGCCGATGGTTTCGACTTGGCTGGCGTAGAAGCTGTCGAACGTCGCGTCGCCCTGTATGCCCGGGCCGGGCCATTGGGTGTGCAGGCCCGCCTGCGGCCAAAGCCCTTTCACCTTCGGCGCGGTGAAGCGCTGCTCCACGTTTCCGACCGAGGGCTTGCGCGTCTTGCCGTAGACGTCGCCGAAAAATCCCGAGCGGCCGCGGCCGGACTGGTCGACGACGTAGACCGCGTAGCCATTGGCGACGAAGTCGTCCGCCCAGCCCCGGCGGCCGTCGGGCGTGCTCAGAAAATTCGCCGCGGTTTGCCCGCCGCCATGGATCATCACCACCGGGTAGGGACGGGTCCTGTTCTTGGGGATCTGATACTGCACGAACATCTGGCTGACCATGACGGTCTGCTTGTCGACCTCGACGTAGCGCCCGGGGATGGAGAACGCGCCCTGGTCGGCGATCTCGAGCGGACGGTTTGCGTCGAACATGCGGTCTTCGGCCATGGTCGTCGTGCCGGTGAACAGCATCGCGGCGAGCGCGGCTGCGAGCTTGCCCATCGGCTCACCCCCGCCCGACGAACGGCATCAGGTTGGCCATGACCGTCATGAACAGCACGTTGGTGTCGAGCGGCAGATTGACGATGTAGACCACGGCACGGCCCACGTCGTCGGCGTTCATGCGCGGCTCGACCGCCATCCTGCCGTCCGCCTGCATGACCCCCTGTCCTTCCACCATCCGTTCGGTCAGCGGGGTCGCGGCATTGCCGATGTCGATCTGGCTGCAGGTGATGTTATAGGCGCGGCAGTCGAGCGCGGTCGATTTGGTGAGCCCGCTGACCGCGTGCTTGGTCGAGGTATAGGCCACCGAGCGCGGGCGCGGGGCGTGCGCCGAGATCGAGCCGTTGTTGACGATGCGCCCGCCGCGCGGGTCCTGCGCTTTCATGATCTTGATCGCTTCTTGCGTGCACAGGAACATGCCGGTCAGGTTGGTATCGACCACCTTCTTCCAGGTCTCGTAGGGCAGATCCTCGAGCGGCACCGCGGGTGCGCCGATGCCCGCATTGTTGAACAGGACGTCGAGGCGGCCGAACGTCTCCTTGGTCTTGGCGAACAGCGCCTTGATCGCGCCCGGATCGCTCACGTCGGTGGGAACGACGAGGCTCTTGGCGCCGATCGCCTTGCCCTCGGTCGCGACCTCGTCGAGCTTGTCCTTTCGCCGCCCGGCGAGAACCGCGGCATAGCCTTCCTTCATCAGCGCGAGCGCAACAGCCTTGCCGATGCCGGTGCCGGCGCCGGTGACGACGGTAACTTTTTGCAACGCCATCTTGGGGTCCTCCTCAATCCGCGACCATTATCGTCGTTGCCCGCGTGGGGACGCAATGCGGTAGGGTCGATCGCCTGATTTTCCGGGCCAATACAAATGGGGGAGACGCCGATGCGGCGACGCGACCTGCTCGCAATGGGCATAGCGGCGATGGCCTTGCCGGCGGCGGCGCGGCGCCCGCTGTTCGCCCAATCGAAATATCCGGAGCGCCCGATCCGCCTGGTCATCCCGTTCCCACCCGGGGGCGTCTACGATGCCGTGGGCCGACCATGGGCGGATCGGGTCAAGTCCTCGCTCGGCACGGTGGTGGTCGAGAATATCGGCGGCGCGGGCGGGTCGGTGGGCGCGGCTGCGGTCGCGCGCGCTGCGCCCGACGGCTACACGCTCCTGCTGGGCGGCGGCGGCGCGCTGGTGATCACCCCGATCGCGTCAAGCCGCGCGCCGTTCGATCCGATTCGCGACTTCGAGCCGATTGCGCTCCTGGTCACGACCGGGCTCTCGATCGTGGTTCACCCCTCGCTGCCGGTGAAGAGCCTTGCCGAGCTCATCGAATATGCCAAGAGCAATCCGGGCAAGCTAGCCTACGGTTCGGCGGGCGTCGGCACCGTGAACCAGCTCACGGGGGAATTGTTCAAATCGCTTACCGGCACGGCGGACATCGTGCACGTGCCCTACAAGGGCGCGGGCCCCGCGATCACCGACCTCGTCGGTGGGCAGATTCCGATGGCCGTCCCCAACGTCACCGCGCAGATCATCGAGCTCCATCGTTCCGGCAAGCTGCGCATCCTCGCGGTCACGTCGCCGCGCCGCCTTGCTGCCGTGCCCGACATCCCGACCGCGGTCGAGCAGGGGTTGCCAGGCATGGTCTCGCAGAACTTCATCGGCTTGTTTGCGCCGGCGCGCACGCCGCAAGCGGTGGTCGCGCAGGTCGCTCAGGCGACCCACACGATCACCGGCGACGTGCAGCTCCAGCAGATCATGGCGGCATCGGGCTTCGAGCTCGAGCTGGAGTCGAGCCCGGACAAGGCGCGGCGCTTGGTCGAGGACGAGATCGCCGGCTGGACGCCGGTGATCAAGCGGATCGGACTGAAGCTCGACTGAGTGCTAGTTTCTTTGATTCGCGCATGTTCTATTCGGAAAACCGGTTCCCACTTTTCCGGAACATGCGCTACCCTGCCATCGCGAGGCCGGTCTCGTCGTCGGCGATGCGGAAGGAGTCCGGCTTGGTGACGCGGACGGTGATGTCGGCGGCGGGGCAGGGCCGGCCGAACCGATAGCCCTGCATGGAGTGCACGCCGGCCGCGCGCAGGAACAGCTGTTGCTCGGCGGTCTCGACGCCCTCGGCCGTGACCTTCATGCCGAGACCGCGGCCGAGGCTCACCACGGCATGGACGATCGCCGCCGCGTCCGCGGCGCGCTCGATGCTGCGCACGAAGCTCGAATCGATCTTGAGCTTGTCGAACGGGAAGCGGCGCAGATAGAGCAGGCTCGAATAGCCGGTTCCGAAGTCGTCGAGCGCCAGCCGCACGCCGAGCGCCTTGAGGCGGAACATGGCCAGCTCGGCCGTGTCGACGTTTCCGAGCAGCGTGCTTTCGGTGACCTCGAGCTCGAGCCGGGCCGGGTCGAAATCGGTCTCGGCCAGGATGCGTTCGACCACGTCGACGAAGTCGGTGCGGCGGAATTGCAGCGGCGAGACGTTGACCGAGATGGTGAGGCCCGGCCACGCCTTGCCGTCGAGGCAGGCGCGGCGCAGCACTTGCTCGCCGAGCTCGATGATCAGCCCGCTGTGCTCCGCGATCGGAATGAATTCGACGGGCGGGATCTCGCCGCGCTCGGGATGCGTCCAGCGGCAGAGCGCCTCGACCCCGACGACCACCTCGCCGCTGTTGTTCACGATCGGCTGGTAGGCGACGCGCAGCGCGTCGCTCTCGATCGCGGCGCGCAGGTCGTTTTCCAGCACCTTGCGCTTGAGGAGGTCCGCGTCCATCGCGGAGTCGTAGATGCAGGCCCGGTTGCGGCCCTCGTTCTTGGCCCGGTAGAGCGCCAGATCGGCGTGGCGCATGACGTCGGCCGCGCCGCCTACGTTCTGGTCGATCACGGCGATGCCGATGCTGGCGCCGATGACGATGGTCTGGTTGGCGATGGAGTAGGGCGAGCAGATCGTCGCGATCATCCGCGTGGCGATCGGCTGCAAGGTCCCGTGATCGAACCCGCCCGAGGTGAGCACGGCGAATTCGTCGCCGCCGAGGCGGGCGACCAGGTCGTCGCCGCGCAAAGTGCGGGCAAGCCGCTGGGTGACGCTGCGGATGAGCTCATCGCCCACCGGATGGCCGAGCGTGTCGTTGACGTCCTTGAAGTGGTCGAGATCGATGTAGAACACGGCCGCAGTCGGTCCGCCTTGGCGCACCTTCTCGATCATGGCTTCGAGCCGCTCGCCGAAGAAGATGCGGTTGGGCAGCCCGCACAGCGGATCGTGCAAGGCGAGATGGCGCAGCCGCGTTTCGCCGGCCGCGATGGTCGCCGCGGTACGGCGCATATGGCCGAAAACGAGGCTCGCCAAGAGCGCAAAGCCGGCGAGCGCCACGGCGATGAACGGAACGACGCTGTGGACGATCTCGGCACCGGGCTGTTTCGGCGTCCACGCGAAGGAGGCGATCGCCTTGCCCTTCGGATCGGCCAGGTGGAAGGCATAGTCGCCTTCGGCCACGGGCTCCTTGTCGAGCTTGCGCAGATTGCGCAATTGCAGGCGCGAGGCGATGTCGGACAGCACCTCGTCGTCGATGAATTTGACGCTGATGACGACCGGCGCCTCGGCGGCGGCATTGGGGCTCGAGTCGTCGGCCATGGTGACCGCGACAGCGGCGACGATGGCAGGCTGGCCGAGAAACCCTTGCAGGCGGACGGCGCGATGCATCCAGGAAAATTTCGGGGCGGCGGCCTCGGCGAGCTGGGATCCGGAACCATCGGAGGGCGATCGGCCGCGCACGAGATCGAGCGCCGCTCGCACGTCCGGCTGGATCGAGTTGAACCAGTTCGGGTCGACGCTGTGATGGCCCAGCGAAGCGTAGACGAACCGGTCGGAGCCGTCGGCGATGAAGACGAAATCGTGGTCGAAGAACGACTGCAGCCGCGAGCCGATATAGACCTGCACCCATTCGGCGTCGAAGTTGAGGCGGATCCTGCGATTGGCGGCCTCCGACGTGGAGACGCTCTCGATCTCGCGCAGCACGCGTTCGCCGTGATTGGCCAGCGCGCGCGTGAACAATTGCCGCTCGGTATCGAGTGCGACCTCGTCGGCGCGCCGCGCCGAGCTGAGCACGGCGACCACGACGCAGACGATGGCGACGGCCACGATGACGCCGATCGGAACCACAACGCTCAGGCGTATGTGGCGCCAACCGACCTTGCGTGCATCGCCGATATCGGTCCGAGCGTCGGGCAAGGGGCCCCCAAGGGTTTAGCCGCCCAAGGCTAGGTGGGAATGATTGCGTTTGGTTTGCGGGAGGGGTTTTACGCACATCCGCGCGGGTTTAACGCCGCATTTCGTGCCGTGCCGTTAATCGATGGTAAAGAACTACAGGCTGTTCTTTCCGTGTTACAGGTTGTTCGTTCAGTATTTAAGAATTCAACGAACGTTTTTGTAAGGCGGGCGGGGAATCCCCGCATGCGCCGCCCGTAATGCCGCCGACCAGCGTTCGCGCAGGTCGTGGAAATAGGGCTCCCCCGGCTCGATCCGAAAGTTGAGCTCCGCGTCGCAGGCGTCGCGGCGGGCAATGAGCACGTCGAGCGGCAGGCCGACACTGAGATTCGAGCGCATGGTGGAGTCGACCGAGACCAGACCGACCTTGAGCGCGTCATAGAGATCAATGTCGTAGGTGATGGCGCGGTCGAGCACCGGCTTGCCGTATTTGTGCTCGCCGACCTGCAGATAGGGCGTGTCCTGGGTGCATTCGATGAAGTTGCCGGCGGCGTAGAGCATGAACAGCCGCGGCCGCTCGCCCTTGATCTGTCCGCCGAGCAGGAATGACACGTCGAATTTGACGTCGGAGACTTCGAGCGCCCGTCCTTCCAGCTCGTGCAGCTGGCGGACGGTGCGGCCGACCCTTTGCGCCGCCTGAAACATGGTGGGCGCGTTCATCAGCGTCTCGGTCTCGCCGGTGTCGGGATTTTCCCAGCCCTCGCGCAGGATGCTCACGACCGACTGGCTGATCGACAGGTTGCCGGCCGAGGCGATCGCCATGATGCGCTGGCCGCCCTGGATGAAGACGTGGAGCTTGCGGAACGTGGAGATGTTGTCGACGCCCGCATTGGTGCGGGTGTCCGCAAACATCACCAGGCCGTCGCGCACCAGTATGCCACAGCAATACGTCATGACGCTCGCACACCTCCGCCGCCGGTCGGCACTATATACCGCAAGTCGGGCTTGCCCGATTTGCGCAAGCATACCGATGCCCGTGGTGCGCCGTCTCGTCAATTCTGCGTCTGCTGGGCGGCCTGGTGGACGCGGACCTTGACGGAAAGCAGCTCGCCCGCCCCGCCGTAGCGGGTGCCGCGCAGCGGCGCGGCGCCGAGGTAGTCGAGCCCAACCGCGACCCGCACATGGGCATCAGTAGCGCAAATGCAGTTGGCGGCATCGAAGGCGACCCAGCCGAGCTCGGGCACGAAGGCCTCCGCCCAGGCGTGGCCGGCGTCCTGCTCGCTCACGCCGTCCTCGCGGCGGAAATAGCCGCCGACGTAGCGCGCCGGGATGCCGAGGCTGCGCGACGCGGTGATGAAGACGTGGGAGAGGTCCTGGCAGCCCCCGCGCTTGAGCGTGAAGGCCTGCGCCGCCGTGGTGGCCGCGTGGGTGGGGTCGGTATCGTAGGTCATGTCGTTGTGCAGCCGCTCGAGCATCAAATGCAAGACCTTGAGCACGCTGCCCTGGGCGTCGTCGCGGCTCGCCGCGGCAAAGCCGGCGATATCCGGGTCGGCGGCGGTGAGCGCGGTCTCGCGCAGGTAGAGGCTCGGCGGGAAGCGCTCGACGGCGCCGCGAACGACGCCCTGGGTGTCGCGGGTCTCGACCTCGCCCTCGACCGTCACCACCAGCTCCTCGAGCGGGCCGTCGGCGGTGAAGGCGTGGGTGACGTTGCCGAAGGCGTCCTCGTGCTGGTCGAGGCGGCAATCGGTCGAGACGTCGATGCGCCAGCGCGCCACGTATTGGCCGTCGTGGTTGCGCGGGGTCAGCCGCAGCATCTGGATCACGCTGGTTGCCGGCGTCTCGTAGCGGTAGTGCGTCAGGTGCGTGATGCGGATGCGCATGGCAGAGGACTCCTCCGTCCTCTGACCTTACATCAAATATTGCTCGGTGATGGCGGCGCCCAGGCGGTTGTTGTCGCTGATGAAATCGCCGATGAACTCGTGCAATCCGGTTTGGAAAATCTCCTCCATGCGGCTGTTCTCGAGCCGGGCGCGAACCGCGCGCGCCTGGTGCTGGGCCGGCCCCTGGCTGCCATAGGCGCGGGCGATGTGGTCGAGATAGAGCACGAGGTTCTCGTAGCA
>WNEY01004906.1_pt1 | contig 20586 bp, 20 predicted proteins | sample 5400531 | NCBI WGS metagenome assembly WNEY01 (sample SAMN13153338, study PRJNA577476) | soil metagenome | isolation source: 200 cm saprolite under Douglas fir tree site 1 | place: USA:California | collected 2015-04-18
ACTGGCTGATCGTGGTCTATCTCGGCGTGTTTCAACTCGGCCTCGCCTACGTGTTCCTGTCGCGCGCCATCACCCGGGTGCCGGCACTCGAGGCGTCGCTGTTCCTCTTGGTCGAGCCGGTGCTGAGCCCGGTCTGGGCCTGGCTGGCGCACGGCGAGACGCCGGGCCCGCTCGCAGTGGTCGGGGGAGCCGTCATCCTGACGGCGACGGCCCTCAAAGCCTGGACCGACAACCAAATGGTGGCGGCGTGAGCTCCCGTGCGGTCATCCGGACCTACTACATCATCACAGGACTCTTCAACCTGGCGATGTCGCTCATCTGGGGGATCGATACGCTCTTCAAGATGAGCGCCGGGCTCGACATCCAGCAGGTGCTGCTCACGAACGCCGCGTTCACCGTCGGATCGATGGTGTTCGAGGTCCCCACCGGCGTCGTGGCCGACACGTTGGGCCGGCGCGTATCTCTGCTGCTCTGCCTCGGCACGCTGTTCGTGACCACGCTCCTCTATGTGACCATCGCGTGGCGCGGCTGGGGATTCTCGGCGTTCGTGTGGGTCTCAGTGCTCCTCGGACTCGGCTACACGTTCTACACCGGCGCGGTGGACGCCTGGCTGGTCGACGCCCTCAAAGCCACGGGCTACACGGAACCGCTCGAGCGGGTGTTCTCGCGGGGACAGATGTTGTTCGGGGCCGCGATGCTCGCGGGCACCATCGGCGGGGGGCTGTTGGGCCAGATCCGCCTGGACATCCCGTACGTGGTGCGAGCCGCGCTGGTCGTACCGCTGTTCTGGGTGGCGTGGTTCCGGATGCCAGAGGTCGGGTTCACGCCGCGCGCGTTGCAGCTGCGGCGCGTGCCCGCCGAGCTGCGGCGCGTGTTTGTCGAGGGGCTGCGGTACGGACTGAGCAATCCCGTCGTCCGGCCCGTGATGTTCGCGTCGCTCGTCTCGATGAGCTTCATGATCTTCGGCTTCTACAGCTGGCAGCGTTACTTCCTCGATCTCTTGGGACGGAATCTCGTGTGGGTGGATGGCGTGATCAGCGCGCTGGTCGGGTTGAGCCTGATCGTGGGCAACGCGCTCGTCGCGCCGCTCTCCCGCGTGGTGCGGACGCGGACCGGAGTGCTGATGGTCTCGGTGGCGATCCAGGCGGTGCTGGCGGTGGCGTGCGGCCTGCTCACGAACTTTTTCGTGGTCGTGTCGCTGTACCTGCTATACGGCGTGGCCGTCGGGCTCGCGCTGCCCGTGAAGCAGGCCTATCTCAACGCCCACATCCCCTCGGCCCAACGAGCGACGATCATTTCGCTCGACTCGATGTTCGCGAGCAGTGGCGGCGCGCTCGGGCAGACCGTGTGGGGCTGGGTCGCGCGCACGCGCTCGATCGGCACGGCGTGGGCGTGGAGCGGGCTGACGCTGGTGCTCGGCATCCCGCTCTACTGGTTGGCCCGGCGCCGTGACCCTCATTTGGACGCGATAGACTAGGCGCACAGACGCCACAGACGCACAGGGGAGAACAGGTAGAGTGAGCGGATATTCCGACTCACTCCTGTTCACCCCTGTGCGTCTATGCGTCTAGCCGTGCTTGACCCGGCTACTTGCTGCTGTCCTTCGCCTCCTGCTTGTCCTCGTGCACGTCCTTCCGATCCTGCCGCAGATCCTTGCGATCCTTGCGTACGTCGCGCACGTCTTGGCGGCGATCACGCCGGTCCTGCCGGATGTCACGGCGGTCCTGCCGCAGATCCTTGCGGTCCTGGCGCGCGTCCTTCAGGTCGCCGTTCTTGACGTCCTCCCGGATGTCCTTCCGGTCGTCACGGACATCCTTGCGGTCCTGGTGGATGTCCTTCGTGTCTTGGTGGATGTCCTTGCGATCGCGGCGCACGTCGCGGCGGTCGTGACGGGCATCTTTGCGAGCGGGCTTCGCACCGCCTGAGTCCTGAGCCGACAGCACCGCAGGAGCGCTCAGCGCGAGCGCCAGTGCGGCAAAAAGAGCGATATGACGTCGCATACATGGTCCCGGTTGGGGTTCGCAGGTAAGACCCGACTACCGGGAAGAGTGTTAACAGCGTGACCTGGGTCACACGCGCACACGCTAGCGCTGCTTGAACTTGGGTAACTCGCCCTGGTGCCGCTTCAAGTACTCCTCGTAAATGTGGCTGTCCGTGTAATCGCGAATCTCGCTGATCCGATCGCTCCGAAACTTGAGGATGCAGCACGTCCGCTGGTCCATCACGTCCTTCGGGTCGGACTTCAACCACGAGCGCTCGCGGAGCTCCACGATCACGCGATCATCCGCCTCGTACCAATCGCGCCAGACGTCTTCGTGTCCCCAGTCGGCGGCGCCCAGTCCGGCCTCGCGGCTCCAGAGGGCATCGAGCACCGCCTCGCGGCCTCGCCATTCGCCCCCGATCCGGCGAGCACCGGCCACCCAATAGACGATGTCATCAGTGAAGTAGCTCCCCGTTTCCGTTCGGTTCCCTCCGAACAGCGCCTTCTCGTACGCCTTGGCTACCTCCAGACGGTGGCTCATACGGTCAGCTCCTCGGTTTGCTCCGGCTCGGGAAGGGTGCTCGCCTTGCGGCCGGCCCGCTCCATCGGCTTGTCCATCTCGGCCTTGTGTCGATCAATGATGGTCCAGAAGTCGAGCGCGCGGTCGAGTAGCTCGAAGGAAGCTTCCTTGAGCGTGTCGCTGGTCCGCACCTGCCGCACGTTGTTCTGCATGTCCTCTGCATCCCAGCCGCGGGAGTGCGCGATGAAGGGGAACGGCGGGAATACGAAGCCGAGCTCGGCCCAAAAGGTGAACATGGCGCCCGCGACGGCCTGGATGTTGTCCTGGCCGCCCGTGATGATGAAAGCCGCCACCTTGTTCCGGATCAGCACCTTGTCCTGGATCGTGACCTGGTTCTGCACGCAGTTCAAACGCTCGATCATTTTGTAATACAGCGACGATGCATTCCCCCAGCGAATGGGCGTGCCGATCAAGACCACGTCGGCCCAATGCACCAGCCCCTCGTACACTGCCGTGAGCTGATCCTCGGGATCGCGCTCGGTGATGGCGCAGGGCCAGGTACAGGCCCGCGCCGCCTTCGAGTAGTTGCCCTCACAGTGGCGGAACTTGAGGTCCCGCAGCTTGATGAACTGCGTATCGGCGCCCCGGCGCTGCGCCTGTTCCAGAGCGTGCTGCAGGAGAGCGTCCGACGTTGAAAACCGCGGGTTGACTTCGTCCATCGCGGTGGTGGAGATGAGCAGCACGCGCGGCGGCGCCCCGGCCGGCTTGGGGTGGACCTCGAGCAGGTGCGACGGCTTGTGCTTGACGAGCTTCCGCGGCATCACCGGCGGCGTCTGGACGTAGACGCCGTCTTCCCGCTCCTCGACCGCGAACACGGGGACCTGCTCTTCGTCGTAGCCTTCCGGGCCCTTGCCCGTGATGACGCTGTACTCCCAGGCGTGCCACGGACACATCACGAACTCGCCGTGGACCTGGCCTTCGCTCAGCGGGCCGCCCTTGTGGTTGCAGGCATTGCCGATCGCGCGGAACTGACCGTCATGGTGGAAGACGGCGACCGACCAGCGGTCGAGCTTGAAGGCGGCGGGGACGCGAGCGAGCAGCTCAGGTTTGTCGCCGAGGCGGTGCCACGTTGTCATGGGACGCATCCGTTAGAGGCAGTGTAGATTGTAGCCCGCATGAAAGATCGGAGCGAGATCGGGATCGTCGAGGCGACGGCCCGCTACGAGGCTTGGCTCGCCGAGCGGATTCTCCTCGTGAAGGCCGATCTCGAGCACAAGCATCGGACGATGAGCGCCGGGATCTTTCCCTTCCTCCGAGCCACGTTCTACCGCTGGGCGGCTCGCTGGCGGGCGATCGCGGGCGACGTGGCCGTGGCTCCGACCGTGCTGGCCGTCGGTGACCTCCACGTGGAGAACTTCGGCACCTGGCGCGATGCCGAGGGGCGGCTGGTGTGGGGTGTGAACGATTTCGACGAGGCGTGGCCGCTGCCGTACACCAACGACCTGCTGCGGCTCGCTACGAGCGCCCTGATCGCCCGCGAGTATCACGACTTGAGAATCGACGGCAAGGAGGCCGTGGAAGCGATTCTCGAAGGCTACCGGGAGGCCCTCGAGCAGGGGGGACACGCGTTCGTGTTGGCTGAGCATCACACCGCGCTGCGCGAGATGGCCGTGTATCGGCTGCACGATCCCGAGGCCTTCTGGGACAAACTCGAGTCGCTCCCCACGGTGAAACCGCCCGTCCCGAAGGGCGTGCTGGCCTCGCTGCGACGGGCCCTCCCGGAGAGGGATCTCAAGGTCAGGATCGTGCATCGTGTCGCTGGGCTCGGGAGCCTGGGGCGCCAACGGTTCGTCGCGCTCGCCGCGTGGCGCGGTGGGCGCGTCGCTCGGGAAGCGAAGGCCCTCGCGCCCTCGGCCTGTACTGTGGCCGTGAGCGGGGGCGTCGGGAAGGCAGGGATGGTGCGGCGCGCGTGGTGGGTGCTGAGCGGCGCGAAAGGGAAGATCCACTACGACGCGATGCTGCGGCGCGGCGTCCGGTGTCCCGATCCGTGCGTCACAGTGGACGGCGCTTGGCTCGTGCGGCGGCTCGCGCCGGACTGCTCGCGCGTACGGTTGAACGAGCTGCCGCGCAAGCGTGAAGAAGCACGACTGCTGCACGCCATGGGTTGGGAGACGGCGAACGTTCACCTCGGCAGCCCCGGCTCCCGCGCGATCCGGCCGGACTTGAAGCAGCGCGACAAGCACTGGCTGTACGACGCGGCCCGCCGCCTGGCGGACGCGATCGACGACGATTGGGACGACTGGCGAAAGGCCAACCCGTGACAGCAACGCCCCGCTCGCGCTTCGCGGTCATTTTTTTCACGGTCCTCATCGATCTCATTGGGTTCGGGATCGTGATCCCGATCCTGCCGGTCTACGCCCTCAGGTTCGGGGCGCAGGGGATCGGCTACGGCGCGCTCGTCTTCGTCTTCTCGGCTATGCAGTTCCTGGCGACGGCGCTGCTCGGCCGGCTGTCGGATCGGATCGGCCGCCGACCCATTCTGCTCACCACGATGGTGATCAACGCCCTGGGCTACGTCTTGTTCGCCTTCGCCCCTTCGTACGCGGTATTGTTCGTCGCCCGCGTGATCTCCGGGTTCGCGAGTGGCAACATCTCGGCGGCGCAGGCGTATATCGCCGACATCACGTCGCCGGCGGAGCGCGCCCGCGGCATGGGCGTCATCGGGGCCGCGTTTGGGATCGGATTCGTGCTCGGCCCCTTGATCGGCGGGCTCGCCGACCATTACCTCGGTCACATCGCGCCCGGGCTCATCGCCGCTGGGCTGTCGGTCGTCAACTTCTTCTCGGCGAGCGCCATCTTGCGGGAGTCGCTCGCCGTCGAGCATCGCACGACGCGGCCGTTGTTCGATCTCGGTCACATGGTGGAGGCGCTCGCGCGAAAGCAGCTGCGGCCGCTGATGCTCGTCTGGCTGCTCGCGCCGTTCGCTTTCGCCGGGTATACCGTGGCCCTACCGCTCCACACCGCCAAGGCGTTTGCCTGGGGAGCGAGGGAGCTGGGGTGGCTGTTCGTTCTCATCGGTGCGATCGCGGCGCTGGTTCAGGGCTTTCTGTTCGGTCGGATTGAGCGGCACACCGGCGCGCGCGCCCTGCTCATCGTCGGGTTGTTCGGGATGGGCGTGAGTATCGCAGCGCTGCCGTGGGCCGGCACCAGTCTGCTGGTGTACGCCTGGACGGCCCCGCTCGCCTTCACGAACAGCCTGTTCGCTCCCGCAGCATCGGGTCTGGTGTCCGTGTACGCGGACCCGACGGAGCAGGGCACGATCCTCGGAGCGGCCCAGGCGTTCGCCGCGTTGGGCCGCAGCGTCGGACCGCTCGCCACTGGTTTGGCATATGACGTGCTGGGCCAGCGCAGCACGTTCCTCCTGGCAGGAGGGGTGATGTTGTTGGGCGGACTGGCGGCGCTGTGGCTGCCGAGGAGTCAGCAGGAGCGAGTGCCTAGGGAGCAGGCCTTCAACCGCTAGACGCACAGACGCACAGTGGTGAACAGGGTGAGTGAACAGGTTTCCTGCGCCCCGCCTCCTGTTCTCCCCTGTGCGTCTGCGCGTCTAGCCCATGCCTAGCCTACCTCCTGTTTCCCGCCTCATATTCTCCTCATCCCCTGCCGGAGTAGGCTGCGCCCATGCGCGTGTACAAGACACCGGAGATCCGCAACGTGGCGGTCGTTGGCCACGGCGCGAGTGGAAAGACCTCCCTGGTCGACGCCCTCGCGTTCGTGGCCGGCACGAGCAAGCGCCACGGATCCGTGAAGGACGGCACGGCCCTCACCGACTACACCCCCGACGAAATCGAACACAAATACTCCATCAACCTCGCCCTCGCGGTCGCGGAATGGATGGACGCGAAGCTCAACCTGATCGACACGCCCGGCTACCTGGACTTCACCGGTGAAGCGCTGGCGGGCGTGTACGCGGCGGACGGCGCCGTAGTGGTCGTCTCCGCCACGGGCGGCGTCGAAGTGGGCACGGAAAAAGTCTGGGACTACTCTGAAAAACGAGAGATCCCGCGCCTGTTCTTCGTCTCGCTGATGGACAAGGAGCACGCCGACTTCGAGAAGGTCTACACCCAGATCAAAGAGCGGCTCACACCTAAGGTGATCCCCGTGGAAATCCCCGTGGGCGAAGGCCCCGAGTTCCACGGGATCATCAACCTGTTCTCGAAGCAGTGCCACCTGTACAAGAAGGGCACGAAGGCCGGCGAGTACGAGGAAGGGGACGTGCCGCCCGAGTATCGGGAACGGTTCGAGCGTTACTCCAAAGAGCTGATCGAGCGGATCGCCGAAACGGACGATACGCTGCTCGAGCGGTATCTGGGGGGTGAGGAAATCGGGCGGGACGAGGCGATCGCCGCCATGAAGGCGGGGATGCTGAAGGGCGAGCTGTTTCCGCTGTTCTGCGGCGCCGCCGAGCTGACCTACGGGACGCGCGCCCTGCTGTCCAAGCTCGTGGAGCTGATCCCCGCGCCCAACGAGCGGCCGCCCATGGAGGCGCAGCGGTGGGGGAGCGCGGAGCGGGTGACCCTCAAGTCCGAGGACGCGGGACGCTTTGTGGCGCAGGTCTTCAAGACGATCTCCGAGCCGCACGTGGGCGACGTGACGTTTTTCCGGGTGCACTCCGGGACCGTGAAGAACGGACAGGACGTCTACAACGCGCCGCGCGAGGCGGTCGAGAAGTTGAACCACCTGTGCGTCACGGGGGGGAAGGACCGGATAGAGATCCCCGAGCTGCACGCGGGGGACATCGGCGTCGTGGCCAAGCTACGAGACACGCACACCAACGACACGCTCTCGACCAAGGACCACGCGATCGTGCTCCCGAAGATCCCGTTCCCCGAGCCGGTGATCACCGAGGCGATCGAGGTGAAGCAGCGGGGCGAGGAGGAAAAGCTGTCGAACGGGCTGCACAAGCTGCACGAGGAGGATCCCACGTTTCAGCACGAGTTCAACGGCGAGCTGGGGCAGACGCTGATCCGCGGGCTGGGGGAGCGCCACCTCGAGATCATCGTCGGAAGGCTGGCCCGCAAGTTCGGCGTGCATGCCGTGATCGGGAAGCCGAAGATCGCGTACCGCGAGACGTTCAAGGCGCGTGCCGAGGGGCAGGGCAAACACAAGAAGCAGACGGGCGGCCGCGGCCAGTACGGCGACTGCTGGATCCGGATCGCGCCACTGCCTAGGGGGTCGGGGTTCCAGTTCGTGGACGAGATCGTAGGCGGGGTGATCCCGCGGCAGTACATCCCGGCGGTCGAGCGCGGAATCCAGGAGGCGGCGGCGCGCGGCCCTGTGGCCGGCTATCCCGTCGTGGACTTCAAAGTGGAGCTGTACGACGGCTCCTATCACGACGTGGACTCGAACGAAATGTCGTTCAAGATGGCGGGCATCCTGGCATTCCGGAACGTCAGTCCCAACTGCCGGCCGGTGCTGCTCGAGCCGATCCTGGAGCTCGACGTGTCGACGCCGGACGACTACCAAGGCGCCGTGATGGGCGATCTGTCCTCCCGCCGGGGCCACATCCTCGGCACCGAGCCCGACGGCCGCTTGGTGAAGGTCAAGGCGCTCGTCCCCGAGGCCGAGCTGGACCGCTATGCCACGATGCTGCACTCGATCACGCATGGGCGCGGCACGTATCGGTCGAGGTTCCACGTATACCAGGAGGTCCCGCCCGACGCCGCGCAGAAGGTGGCGGAGGTGCGGAAAAAGGAGCTGGAGGAGGCGAAGGCCTAGCGGGGTAGAAAGGGACCCATGAAAACCACACTGCTCTGCCTGCTCATTGCCGCCCTCGGCGCCGGATGCCTACGCGTGGACCGTACACCGCCCGCGTCGGACACGTCTGCGGTGCGCGAGACGACCGCAACCCCAACCCCCGCGACCCCCGCGCCGACCGCGGCGCCCTCCGCCGCAGCGGCTCCCGGTGCGACGAAGCTGGCTGTGGTGGAGGGGTTTCTCACGCCGGAATCCGTGCTGCACGACCCGGTGCAGGACATCTACTTCGTCTCGAACATCAACGGCGGTCCCACGACGAAGGACAACAACGGATTCATCAGCCGGGTGCGGCCGGACGGCGCTGTCGAGAACCTCAAGTTCATCGAGGGGGGCCACGGCGGCGTGACCCTCAACGCCCCGAAGGGGCTGGCCATCCGCGGGGACACGCTGTGGGTAGCGGACATCGACATGGTCCGATCGTTCGACGCGAAGACCGGCGCCCCGAGGGACAGCGTGAGCCTGGCCGGCCTGGGCGCGGTATTCCTGAACGACATCGCGATCGCGCAGACCGGCGCGCTGTACATCACCGACACCGGCATTCGGTTCGACGACGTGGGCAACATGCTCCACCCCGGCCCCGATAGGATCTTCCGGATCGGCTCGGACCGGCAAGTGACCGTGGCGGTGCGGGGCGACACGCTGGGCCGGCCGAACGGGATCACGCTGGACTCGGTGGGCAAGCGGTTCATCGTCGTGCAATTCGGGGGGCGCTCGGTGCTGGCGTGGAAGCCGGGCGACAAGGCGCCGAGCGTGATCGCCAAAGGCCCGGGCGGGTTCGACGGTGTGGAGATCGCCGGGAGCAGGATGTTGGTCTCGAGCTGGACCGATTCGACGGTGTCGAGCTACGAGACCGGACAGGAAGTGAAGGTGATTACCGGCGTGCCCAGCCCGGCGGACATCGGCTACGACGCCAAGCGCAAGCGCGTGCTGATCCCGGTCTTCTCAGGGAACCGCGTGGAGATCTGGCAGCTGCCCTGAGCCGGCGACCGCCAGCACCGCAGCGCCTCTCACCTTCCCCGCCCTCTGCCGCTCGAGCGCGTCGTTCGCCCGCTCGAGCGGGTACGGCTCGATCTCGGTTCGCACGGGGACCCGCGGCGCCAGCGCCAGAAATTCCTCGCCGTCCTTCCGCGTGAGGTTGGCCACCGACCGGACGACCCGCTCTCCCCAGAGGATCTCGTAGGGGAACGACGGGACATCGCTCATGTGGATTCCCGCGCAGACCACCGTGCCGCCTTTCGCAACCGCACGCAGCGCGGCCGGAACCAGGGCGCCTACGGGAGCGAAGACGATCGCGGCGTCGAGCGGCTCGGGAGGCTGGGCGTCCGACGGGCCGGCCCATTCGGCCCCGAGCTGCCGGGCGAACTGCTGTGCCTCAGTGTCTCCCGCACGCGTGAACGCGAACACCCGCCGTCCCTGGTAGCGCGCCACCTGCGCCACGATGTGCGCCGCCGCGCCGAAGCCGTACAGCCCGAGGCGTCCGGCGTCGCCCGCGGCGACGAGCGAGCGGTATCCGATCAGGCCGGCGCACAGGAGCGGCGCCGCCCGGAGGTCCGTGTAGCCGTCGGGCACAGGGAACACGAAGCGCGCGTCCGCTACGGTGTACTCCGCGTACCCGCCGTCGATCTGGTAGCCGGTGAAGCGCGCGCGGTCGCACAGGTTCTCACGCCCGGCGTGGCAATAGCGGCACTCCCCACAGCTCCAGCCCAGCCACGGAACCCCGACCCGCTGTCCTGTTGCGAACCGATCGACGCCTGCGCCGATCCGCGCGACTGTGCCGACGATCTCATGGCCCAGGACGAGGGGCAGCTTGGGATTGGGGAGCTCGCCGTCGCAGACGTGCAGGTCGGTACGGCAAACGCCGCAGGCTTTGACGGCGAGGAGGACCTGGCCGGGGCCTGGCTCGGGAATCGCAGTGTCGGCGAGCCGCAACGGGCGGCGCGGTGCGTCGAGCAGCATGGCTCGCATGCGGCTTACCCCATCAGCACCGGTTCGAACTCGGTCGGCGGCTGAAGCTCGGCGCCATCCGGCTGCCGGTAGACGTACCGCTTACCTGCGTAGTTCCTGAGCACCACCGCATCGTTGCTGATCGACTCCACGTACTCCGGTAGCAGCGGGATCTTTCCACCGCCTCCTGGCGCGTCGATCACGAAGTGCGGCACCGCGAGCCCCGAGGTCCAGCCCCGCAGCGCCCGGATGATCTCCAGCCCCTTCTCGACGGTGGTGCGGAAGTGCTCCGCGCCCGCCACCTGGTCGCACATATAGATGTAGTACGGCCGCACCCGCGCGGCGAGCAGCTTTTGCATCAGCCGCTTCATCACCTCGGGATCGTCGTTCACGCCCTTCAGCAGCACCGTCTGGCAGCCGAGCGGGATGCCGGCGTCGGCGAGGCGGCCGAGAGCCGCCACCGCCGCGGGCGTAAGCTCGTCGGGGTGATTGAAGTGCGTGTTGATGTAGAGCGGATGATAGCGCTTCAGAATGGCGCACAGCTCCGGCGTGATCCGCTCGGGGAGATGACAGGGCACCCGGCTGCCGATGCGGAGGACCTCGAGATGCGGGATGGCCCGCAGGCGCTTGCACAGGTCTTCGATGCGCCGGTCGGAGAGCAGCAGCGGATCCCCGCCCGACATGATCACGTCGCGGATCTCGACGTGCTCCTCGAGGTAGCGGAACGCCGACTCGAGCTCCGCCATGGGGATCTTTTCCGGGTCGCCCACTTTGCGCCGGCGCGTGCAGAAGCGGCAATACGCGGCGCACACGGGCGACACGAGGAACAGCGCGCGGTCGGGGTAGCGGTGGGTGATGTTGGGCACCGGCGAGTTGGCGTCCTCGGCCAGCGAGTCCACCAGGCCGTCGTGCACCTCGAGCTCTTGCAGGTCGGGCACGTACTGACGCCAGATGGGGTCGCCCGGCGACTTGATGAGGTCCACCATGGCGGGGGAAATCCGGAATTCGAAACTCTCCGCCGCCTGCCGCAGCCGGTCGAGGTCGGGAAGGTGCTCGGCGCCGAACCGGGCGACGAGCGCTTCGAGCGAGGCGATGCTCTGCTTACGCAGTAGCTGTTGCCAAGACTCCATGCGTCAGATCCTTGAGATAGATCACCAGGTCGTCGCCCGGGGCGTAGTAGCCCGGGAGCCGGGCCGCCTGGGTGTAGCCGCGCCGCTCGTAGAAGGCGCGCGTGGGCGCGTAGTCGGTGCGGGACGACGTCTCGACGACGACCAGTCGTCCCCTGTCCGTCCTCAGCCGGTCCTCGACGGCGCGCAGCAGCTGGGTACCGAGCCCCTCGCGCTGCCGGCCGGGGTCGACGACGATCCAATAGAGGTCGAAGGTCCCCTCGGTGCCCGGCGTCGGCCCCCAGCACGCGTAGCCGACGAGGCGGTCATCCGCATATGCGCCAAGGAACCGGTAGTCGTCGTCGCCCGCGAGGGCGTCGTCGAGCAGCTCCACGGCCATGGCGACTTCGTCCGGCCGGAACAGGCCGGTGGCCGCCGTGAGCCGCTCAAGCGGTGCGCGTTGCGCGTGACCGACGGGACGGAGCGAGCAGCTCACGCGCCGCCTTGGCGCCCTGCGCCTCGCGGAGCGCGACCTCGGCGATCCGGCGCACCAGCTCCGCGTAGTCCCAGCCGGCGACCTTCGCCATGCGGGACAGGCCGGCGTCGTCGTTCAGATCCGGATTGGGGTTGACCTCGAGCACCCAGGGCCGGCCCTGGTCGTCCACGCGGAGATCGACCCGGCCGTAGCCCTTTCCCTGCATGGTCCGCCACGCGAGGTCCGCGACCCGAACGAGGCGATCGGCGAGCTTCTGCGGGATGGCGGCCGGACACTGGGGCACCGAGCCGAGGTCGTCGGCGGAGCCGATCTCCCACTTCCCGGCGTACGTGAGGATGGGCCACGCGCCCTCGGGCATGCGGCTGAAGTCGATCTCCGCAACCGGCAACACGCGGCTCCCGACGAAGCCGACGTTGAACTCGCGGCCGCCGATGTACTCCTGGACGAGCACTTCGTCGAACTGCTCCGTCATGGCCGCGAGACGCGCGCGCAGCGACTTCCGGTCGCTCACGACGGAACCCCGGTCGAGGCCCGCGCTGGCGTCCTCGCTCGCCGGCTTGACGATGGCGGGCAGCGGGAAATCGTCCTCGATTTTGCCCTGCGCCACGGTCCAGCGGGGAATGGGGATCCCGGCCTGCTGAAGCAAGGCGTTCGCGACAGGCTTGCGGCGGCACGCGGCGAGGGTCCAAAGGCTCGCCCCGGTGATGGGAATGCCCGCGAATTCGAGCGTCCCCACGACGTGCTCTTCCCACTCGCTCTTCCCGTGCACGCCTTCGCACAGATTGAACACGAGGTCCGCCCGGCGGGCCACCTGGAACCAGCGCATGTCGTGGCGGACCGGGACTTTGCGGATCGCGTGGCCCATCGCGGCGAAGATCGCGCCGATTTCGTCGACGGCCTTCATCACGCCCCGGATGTCCTCCGGCGTCCAGTCTTCGGCCCCGGGGTCGAACAGAATGGCGATCTTCACGCGCCCACCACCGCTCGTTGGTGGGCGGACGCGGCGCGGCGGGGTCCCGCCTCCAGGGTCAACTCCCGTCCCGTCAGCCGGCGCCAGGCGAGGCGGACCACTTCCTGGATGAGCTCGTCGTAGCCGAACCCCGCGGCGCGCGCCGCCTTGGGGAAGCAGGAGTTCATGGCCGGATCGGGAATGATGCCCGGCAACGGGTTCAGCTCCAGGACGTTCGGGACGCCGAACCGGTCCACCCGCAGGTCCACGCGGCACCAGTCGCGGCAGCCGAGCGCGTGGTAGGCGTCGAGCGCGGTGCGCTCGATTTCGTGGTACAGCCCCGCCTCCACACGTGCCGGGCACTGGAAAATCGCGAGCGGTGCTTCCGGCCGGTCCCACACCCACTTCGCTTCGTAGCCGTACACCGGCGGCGCGCCTTCAGGCAATGCCGAGAAATCGAAACCGATGACGGGGAGGCAGTAGGCGTCGGCACCGTTGCCGAGGATGGCAACGGTGAACTCGGGGCCTGGGAGGTACGTCTCGACCAGCACGGGCTCGGCGTAGCGCTCGAGCAGGAAGCGGGCGCGCTTCCGCAGCGCCGCGGCGTTCGCGCACAGGTTGCTGGCGAACACGCCCTTTCCGGACCCCTCGGCGACTGGCTTGACGAACACGGGGTAGGTCAGCGCCATGCGCTCGATCTGTTGCGGCGCCTCGATGCAGGTGAACGGAGCCGTGGGGACACCGCGGTACGCGAGCGTCTCCTTGGTCCGACCCTTGTGCAGCGACAGCGCCAGCGTGAGCGGGTCCGATCCCGTGTATGGGATGTTCAGGTATTCGCAGATCGCGGGGACGAGCGCTTCGCGGCTCTGGCCGTGGAGGCCTTCGGCCATGTTGAAGACGAGATCGGGGCGAGCGAGGACGACGTTCTGCGGAAAGAACTGGTCGGCTTCGAGTCGGATGACGCTGCCGAAGAGACCGAGAGCCTGCTCCACCGCAGCGATGGTCGAGGGATCGTCCCATTCCGCGAACGCGTCACTGGCACTGTCTGACTCTGCGTCGGGCGCGGGATCGGGTTTTTCGTTGTATGCGAGACCGATGCGCATGTGGTCTCGGGTAACCTCCTACAAAAAAAGGCCGCTCGTGCGGTCTGTGAATCAAAACGCGTCGTCGAGTAGACAATAAGGAACACCGGAGCGATGCGCAATAGGCAAAACAGATTTTTTTGGGAGTCGACGCGCGTCACACTTTGTGGTACGCGACGCGCGCGGCGTCGTGTTTGTCGTCGGCGAGATAAATCTCGAAATCGGCGAACAGCGCCGGCGCTTCGCGCTGCAGCACGCGCAGACACGCGACCGCCATGCGCCGGATCTCGAGCTCCGCGCCCTCGCCGGTGCGCAGCTCGAGCATCGTGCGCCACGCGCGGGCGTTCCCCGACACGACGATCTTCACCTCGGTGGCGTTGGGAAGGACGCTGCGCGCCGCTTCGCGCGCCACCTTGCGCCGGTGCACCTTGTCCGCGATCCATGCATAGCGTTGCATCAACGCCTCGACCGCGCGCACGTAGGCCGCCTGAGCGTCCGTCACGTCCTTCTCCCAGTTCGCCTCGAGCGCCGGGTCGCCCAGCATCGCCGGCGGCAGGACGAAGGCGGCGTGTGACTCGTCCACGTAACGCTGCGACAGCTGGGAGTAGCCGAACCCGGCGCGGTGTCGCACCAGCTCGTGCGAGCAGGAGCGCGAGATTCCCTCGATCAAGAGCACGTACACCGCGTGCTCCAGCACCGAGCCGTGGCCCTGCTTCTTGATGTTCTCGAGGTAGTCGGCCGTCGAGCGATTGGCCGGGTTGTGCTGGCTCATGTAGCAGATCCGGCCGGCGAATTCGGCGAGACGCTCTCCGGCTGAGGCGTTGCCCTGCCATTGCACGCGGAGGTGCTCGGGCTCGAGGAACTCGGGCCGGGCGATCAGCGTGACGCGAGGGGCACGGAAGACTTCCATTTGGGGGCGAGGGGCTAGGGTTTGGGGGCTCGGGTTGCCAGATCGAGCTTCGGTGTCGCCCACCCGGCGTTGCGTTCCACGTCCCGCAGCCGGGCGGCAATGTCAGCGGGAATGGGCGCCGCCTCCGGGCCGACCTTGAGATCGGCGAGCGGGGCCCAATCGGCCGAGGGGATTATAACACCGGGGTTGAGCGCGCAGCGCGGGTCGTACCGGTGCTTCAGCTCGCGGAACAGCGCGGTGACCTCCGGACCGTAGAACCGCTCCAACAGCCCGGCGCGCAGCCGGCCTACGCCGTGCTCGCCGCTCGGCGTCCCGCCCAATCGGAGCAGTAGCTCCGCCGCGTCGCCGTAGAGCGCCGCCAGGGCATCCCGCCAGCCGGCGAACGTCAGGTCGGGGAGCGCGTTCACGTGCACGTGGCCGTCCCCCGCGTGCCCGAAGATCGCCACAGGAATGCCGCGTCGCTCCGCCGCCGCGCGGATTCCCGCGACATAGTCGGCCAGCCGCTCGAGCGGCACGCACCCGTCCTCGACCACTTGGAGCGAGCGTCGGGCTTCCGGGAGACGGGCCAGGGCGGGGCTCGCCAAGCGGCGCACGGCCCACAGCGCGTCGAGGCTCGCCCGGTCGACCGCCGTGGCGACGTGCGCCGTGCTGGCGCGCAGGCCACGCACGGCGTCGCCGACCACGCCTCGGGCCGCCGCCTGCGTCTCACGCTCGAACTCGATCAGCAGGAGCCCCTCGAGCGCCTCGGGCAAGTCGGGGGACGTGCCCGCCTCTCGCACGAAGTCGAGCAGCGTCCGGTCCAAAAGTTCGACTGCCGAAGGGTTCAGGGCCACGAGGTATGGGACCGCCTCCGCGAGCCGCCGTAGATCCCCGAACCCGAGGGCAGCGCCGGCCACGTCCGCCGGGATCGGCTCGAGGCGCCACTCGACTGCCGTGATGAAGGCGAGCGTCCCCTCCGACCCGACCAAGAGGTCGATCTCGTCCCCCGACTCGGCGTAGCGGTCGAGGGCATAGCCGGCGGCATTCTTGCGCGTTTTGGGAAAGCGAGCCGCAATCAACCGGCGCTGGTCGGCGGAAAGGGGGAACCGCTCCCCGCTCCCCACTCCCCGAGTGACCTGCCGCGGCTCGCCGTCCGCGCCGATGATTTCGACCGCTTCCACCCAGCTCCGCACGCTGCCGCACCGCACCGAGCGCGGCCCCGCTGCGTTGGTGGCGACCATGCCGCCCGATGTCGCGAACGACCCGGAGGAAGGGTCGGGGGGGAGCCGCAGGCCGAAGGGACGCGCGGCCGCCGTCACCTCAGCCCAGGTGACGGAGGCGCCGGCCCACAGCCTCCGGCGCGGCCAATCGGGCGCGGTCCAGCGGAACCCCTGGCTCAGGTCCACCACGACGCCGCGCCCCACGCTCCCGCCGGCCATCCCGCTCCCCGCGCCACGCGGCACGAGCGCGGTGCCTGTCGCCCCGGCCCATCTAACGAGCTGCTGGAGCTCCTCCACGCCCCGCGGTACGGCGACCGCTGCCGGCACGATGCGATAGACCCCGGCGCCTTCGGCGTACGCCGCGCGGACTCGCGGGTCGGTCAGAAGAACAGGGTCGGACACTCGGGACAACATACACAGGGCCTCTCTGCTTGACACCGCGGGCGGTGCGGGTGATGCTTGACGCCCATATGCCCGCTGACTCGCCCCGCGCCCAGCTCATCCACATCGAGACCGATCGCCGCCTCGGTCACGAGTGGGACGAGTGGGACGGACGGCCCCTCCCCGGCTACGGGGACTTCTCGGCGCCGCCGGGGGTGTTTTTCCGCTTCGCCGCACTGACCATCGCCCTAGGCATGGCCGTGGCGGCCGCGCTCATCTACCTCCTTGTCCCACGACTCGGCGCGCTGTGGCCAATGCTGCCCCGCGTCCTCTGGCTCACCCTGGGAGCAGCGGCGGCGGCGACGTGGCTGTGGTTCGGGACCCTGCTGCTTTCCTTTTATGGGGGGATGCTCGCCCTGCCCGAGCGCGGGCTCGAGCGGGGGCCCTATCTCCGCCTGATGAGCCTCACCTCCTACATCTCCCGGGCATTCGGGAAACGGGATTGGGTGGAGCACGCGGCCATCGACGTATACAACACGCTCGCGGAGCGCCGCCGCCGAACGGTGCACAGGGGCGAGCTGCTGGTTCTGATCCCTCGCTGTCTGTCCAAGCAAGCGCTCGACGGCGTGCTGGCGATCGCCGGACGCTACGAGGTGCCGGTGTTTGTGGCGACCCGGGGGCAGCTCGCGCGGCGGGTCATCCGCGAGCGCCGGCCCCGCGCCGTCGTCGCGGTGGCGTGTGAACGGGACATGATGACCGGGCTGCGCGACGTGGCCGGCCGGCTGCCCGTGCTCGGCCTCACCATGCGCCTCCCCAACGGACCGTGCCGCGACGCGATGCTCGATCTCGACGTGATGGAGCAGTGGGTGAAGGGTCTGGTGGGAGCGTAGCGCTCCGGCGCTAGCGGGCGGCCTTCGGTACTCCGAATCTCTCCTTGAGCTTGTCCACGAACCGTTCTGCGATCTTGTAGCCCTCATGCTCCTTCGGCGCGATCACCTCGAGATCGCGCTCGGGGCGTGACGGATCGTAGCGCGGCCGGTACACCGGCTCGACGGTGAGCCGCGTTTGGCCCGGCACCCACGGGTCGGCCCAAAAACGGATCTTCACGGTGGCGGCCAGATTCGTGATCTCGCGCTCGTGATGCCGCGTGCGATGGGCCTGCGTGTCGTACCACGCCGTCTCGACGTAACCGTCCCGTACGTTGGCGTGCGCGACCTCCAGGCTCTCAGCCGGCACCAGGCTGTCGAGCACAGTGGTGACCCGCTCCGGTCGCGCATCGAGGATAATGGCCAGCGCGCGCGGGTCGGGCCGGAAGTCGGGGCGGGTGGTGATGGGGGTGCAGGCGGCGACAAGAAGCCAAACGGGGAACGCGGAAGTGGGAACGCGGAACAGTTGGGTAAGGTTACGCGCGGCGACTCCTCCCTTTGTGTTCCGCGTTCCGCATTCCCCGTTCCGCATTAGTGCTTGTGGGGCGGCGTGCCAGGCGCGTGCGTATGCCCTGGAGCTTTCGCCGAGTCCGCTGGTGCTTTAGCCGAGTCTGCATGCTCGTGTTCCTCGGCCTCGCCGGCCTCGTGATGATGCCCCGCCTCCCGGTTCTCCATCTCAACCTGCATCATGACGTTGGGAATACCAGCCGCGTGCTCGAACATCAGCTTCCCGCCCAGCACACCGGTCCAGACGATCAGTTTGGCGCGACGGTACAGCTTCCACGTGAGCACCACCGTGAAGATGCCCATGGTGGTGAGGGCCAGGGTCTCGTGCGTCTCCATCAGCTCATGAATCGCCTCGCCGTGCTCGATCGCCTGCTCGGCCTGCAGGCCGGCGAGCACGGCCACCCACCCGCCGATCACTCCGGCCCATAGGGTCCAGACCGCCGCCGCCTTGAGTGACTCGCGCTTCGTGACCCAGGCGCCGATGTCGAACAGCACCGTGACGAGGAGCAGCGCCGCGGGGAAGTCGTTCACCGCCGCGTGGAAACGGGGCCAGTCGTAGCCGAACATGCGGATCCTTGGGAGTGAGGGTTGGAGTGGCGCGCGTCAGACGCCGAGCGCGAGCACCTTGGGTGGATCGACGGAGTAGTCATAAAAGCCCTTGCCGCTCTTCCGGCCATTCATGCCGGCCAGCACCATGCGCTTGAGGAGCGGGGGCGGGGCGTAGCGTTGCTCGCGGTACTCGGTGAACATGATCTCGGCGATCTTGTAGGTCGTATCCAGGCCCACGAAGTCGAGCAGGGTGAGCGGCCCCATCGGATAGCCGCAGCCGAGCTGCATTGCCTTGTCGATGTCCGGGACGCTTCCCACGCCGCGCTCGACCGCTCGAATCGCGTCCAGGAGGTACGGCACCAGCAGCAGATTCACAATGAACCCGGAGTTGTCCTTCGCGACCACGGGCTCTTTGCCGAGCGATTTGGCGAACGCGAAAGCGCGCCGCAGCGTCTCTTCCGACGTGGTCACGGTCCGCACCACCTCGACGAGGGGCATGAGCGGCACAGGGTTGAAGAAATGCAACCCCACGAAACGGTCGGCGCGCTTCGTGGCTGCCGCCATCGCCGCGATCGTGAGACTCGACGTGTTCGACGCGAAAATGGTGGTAGGGCCGCACAACCCGTCGAGCTCTTTCCAGAGGGCGTTCTTGAGCTCCAGGTCCTCCGTCACGGCTTCGACCACGATGTCGCACGGCTTCAGTTCGGCCGTGGTGGTCGTGAAGTGCAGGCGCTTGAGGGTCGTGTCGCGGTCTGCGGCCGAGACCTTCCCCTTCTCCACGAACTTGGCGAGCGATTTCTCGATCCCGGCGCGTGCCTTGTCCCACACCTGCTGGGACACGTCGCGCACGGTCGTGTCGTATCCCGCCGCCGCAGCCACCTGGGCGATGCCGCTTCCCATCAGCCCGCAACCCAGCACCCCAACCCGCTTGATGTCGGTCATGTCTCGCTCAGTTGATTTCGAACGTCTTTCGGATCTCGTCCGCGATGCGGACGAACGTGCTCACCTTCTGGCCCGGCAGGGCATGCTCGGCCTTGATTTCCCCGCGCTCGAGCCGGTCCAGCACCTGCTCCAGCCCGATCTGGACCTGCTCGTGCTGCGCACGGTGGCTGCGAAGAACCGCGGCGGCCGCCGGAGTGAGGATCACCAGGGGCAAGAACGGGAACGGTGCGAGCAGCCCCATCGCCCAGAGGGCGCCGGTCGCAGCGGTCCCCAGGCCCAGTAGCGTGGTCGCGCCGGCGAGCCGCTGCCTGCGGCCATTACGCAGGTCCGCGATCAGCTGGACGTGGCAGAAGCCGCTTTCGAGGGGAGTCACCCGGCCGGCGACCTCGGCCGCCCGCGTCAGGGCGAAGCGGCGGCCCCCCGATCCCAGCGCCCGTTGAATCGATGCGAACGCGCCGACCTTCGGCTCCCAGGTGGTGTGGTCGGGGTAGCGGCGCTTCACCTGGAGCAGCTCTTCCTGTTGCATCCAGGCGCCGAGCGCGCGATCGACGGCGGCGGGCTCCCCAGCGACCACGCGCTGGGCGGAAAGCCGTCCGGGGCCGACCAGCCAGGCCAGCAGCCCGCCCCGCGTCTCGTCCGGAGCACGGGTCTGCTCTTCGAGCAATGCCTGGCGCAGGTTGCGCGCCGGGATCCCGACGTCTTTGCCGAGCGCGAGCAGCTCGGGCTCAGTCAGTCCTTCACCGATGTCCTGCTCGCCCGCCTGCAGCTCCGCCGCGCGCTGGATGATGCGCTCGAGCGCCTCGCGGCGGATGAGCTCGCCCGCCATCGTTAGGCCTTGGCCTTCGTCTTCGCCGGCTCGGCCGGGACGGTGTCACCTGAGGTCCGCTCGGGGAGCGCGGGCATCGCCGGCTTCCGGGCCACCGCTTCGAGGAATCCCTTGAACAGATCGATCGGGATCGGGAAAAAGGTCGTGGAGTTGTTCTCGGAGGAGATCTCCGTCACCGTTTGCAGGTAGCGCAGCTGGATGGCGGCGGGCTCCGAGCCGATGATGTGCGCGGCCTGGGCGAGCTTCTCCGACGCCTGTAGCTCGCCCTCCGCATTGATGACCTTGGCCCGGCGCTCCCGCTCCGCCTCGGCCTGTCGCGCAATCGCGCGCTTCATCTCGGGCGGCAGGTCCACGTCCTTCACTTCTACCGCTGAGACTTCGATCCCCCAGTCCTCGGCGCGCTTGTCGATGATGTTCTTCAGGATGTTGTTGATCTTCTCGCGGCTCATCAGCA
>WNEY01003011.1_pt1 | contig 20581 bp, 16 predicted proteins | sample 5400531 | NCBI WGS metagenome assembly WNEY01 (sample SAMN13153338, study PRJNA577476) | soil metagenome | isolation source: 200 cm saprolite under Douglas fir tree site 1 | place: USA:California | collected 2015-04-18
AGGGCGGCGCGGGTGGCGGCGGCGCGCTGCTCGGTCAGCTCGCTGACCAGCGCCAGGATCTGGGGATGGGTGACGACCAGCTCCTGGAACTGATCGCGGGGAAGCCGCAGCAGGATGGCGTTCCCGGGCGAGACCACCGTGGCGGTGGCCGGCTGCCGCGTGAGGAGCGACATCTCGCCGAAGATCTCGCCCTCCCTGAGGTGCGCCAGATCGATCTGCTGGGCGGCGACGTCCACCGATCCGTGCAGCACCACGTAGAGCCCGTCGGACTGCGCGCCTTCCTTGATCAGCATCTCTCCGGGCGCCGCCTGGCGCAGCTTGAACTTCTCGACCAGCTGCCGCCGCTCGGCCGGATCGAAATCCTTGAAGAGGGGTGAGATGGCCATCACGTTGCTCAGCAGCCGCTGCCGGTAGAAGTTCTTCAGCGACTTGATGACCAATGGATGGTTCCTGGCCAGGTGGCGGAGCACGGCGCTTCCGACCTCGAGCAGCTCGGTGTCCTCCTCGGCCGAGACGTTGGCGGTGCGCGGAGCGCCCGAGAGCAGCGCCATCTCGCCGAAGAACGCCCCTTCCCCGAGAGTGGCCAGCTGCAGCTCCTCGCCGTCCGGCAGCTTCTTCCAGATGCGCACCTTGCCTTCCACGATGACGAAGAAGCTCCGGCCGGGCTCACCCTCCTTGAGGATCTGCTCTCCGGCGCCGTAACGCCGGTACGAGAGGCGGTTCACCAGCTCGACGAACGCGTCGCGCGGCAGGTCGTCGAAGAGCGGCACGCGCGCGGGCACCTTGCGCGGCGCCGCCTTCGCGTCCGGGAGGATGGCGCCGAACGCCGCCTCCAGGTCCTGCCCGCTCGCCTCGACTTCCGGCTCCTCGCCGCGGTCGGTGGAGACCGAGAGCAGCTCGATCTCCTCCTCCGCGTCGGAGCCGAGCAGATCGGCGATGGGCCGGGTGGGCTCCAGGGGCGCCGTGACCACCTCGTCGTCGTCCGGGTTCGCCGCCAGGTCCTCGGGTTCGGCCTCGAGGATGGCGTCGTCGGGCAGGTCCTCGATCTCCGCGCGACCTTCCGGGGACCCGGAGTGCGCCTCCGGAGGCGGCGGGATCAGCGCGCGCTCCGAGTAGCCCGGAGAGAAGTTCTTCGGCGAGTCGTCCAGCTCGAGCGAGTCGCCGTCATCGGCGGCCTCTTCGACCTCGATCCGATCCACCATCGCGCCCCGTTGCGCGCCGCGCGTCGGGGCCGGCGGGTCCTTCTTCGTGATCTGCGGCTCGTCGGGAAGCTCGATCCCGTCCGCCACGTCGTCGCGCGCGGCCTTCGCGGGGGCGATCCGACCGATGGCGGCGGCCTTCCCGCCCGCGCGGCCCGCGCTGTCCGGGGCTCCCTTGCTCATGCGGCGCTCGTTCATCTCGGCGAGCTGCTTCTGCGCCTCCGCGTTGCGCGGGTCGATCTCGAGGATGACCTTCACCGCGGCGATCGCCTTGATCAGCTGCCCCTGGTCCGCGTAGTAGCGGCCGGCCGCGTCGTACTGCGCGATCGACTTCTGCGGCTGCGCGAGCTTCCGGTAGCAGTCGCCCAGCCTGAACCGGTGCTGCACGTCCTTGGGCTCCGCCTGGACGAGCTGCTCGAGGATCTCGGCGGCCTTCTCGAACTTCGACTTCTTGAGGTACTCGGCGGCGGAGTCCTTCAGCTTGCGCGCGTCGACGGAGTCCTTGGCCATGCGCGGTCTTTTTTATCCCTGCTGCACGGTCCTGTCGCCTTCGGCGACGCGGTTCTTCGGGGTGGGTCCACGGCGGAGCGGGGACGACAGCTCCTCACCTCCGCTGCCTGCGCGCGGGCTGCGGCGGGCCGTGCCCGTGGCGCCGGGCGGGGAGCGTCGCGAGCCGGGGTGGCGGCGGCTGCGCCTTCTTGCCCGCCTGCTCGCGCAGGGCGTGCACTTCGGCGCGCGTCAGCTCGCGATAGTCTCCGGGACGCAGGCCGTCCACCCCTATACCGCCGTAGTCGGCGCGGTGCAGCTTCAGGACCGGCGCGCCCACCGCTTCCATCAGCCGCTTTACTAGATGTGGCCGGCCCTCGGAGACGACCACGCGCACCCAGGTGTTGCGCGGGGTCCGGCTCTGCACCGCCGCGTCCAGCGCCCGCGCGCGCCCGTCCTCGAGGCGCACCCCGGACTGCAAGCGGGCGATCTGTTCGGGCCGGGGGACGCCCGCCACCTTGGCGAGATACGTCCGGCGCACCCCGAATCGCGGATGCATCAGCTGGTGCGCCAGCTCGCCGTCGTTGGTGACCAGCAGCGCGCCCTCGACGTCGTAGTCGAGCCGGCCCACCGGGTAGACCCGCTCGGGGATGCCTTTCAGGTACTGCGCGATGGTCGGCCGGCCCTCCGGATCGGACAGCGTCGTCACGCACCCGGCCGGCTTGTAGACCACGAACCAGACCTTCTCCTCCGGGTCGGCGATGAGCTTGCCGTCGACGCGGATGAGGTCCTTGCGGGGGTCGGCCTTGGTCCCCAGCTCCTTGACCATCTCGCCGTTCAGCTCGACGCGGCCCTCGGCGATGAGCTGCTCGGCCTTGCGCCGCGACGCCACGCCCGCGTGAGCGAGGATCTTCTGCAAGCGCTCCTGCATCACTGCTCCGGCTTCCGGCTCGCGTCTTCCGGCTCGCGGTCCGCAGGTCCTTCGGAGGTCGTGCTCGGGGTCGCGTTCGCGTCCGGAGTCGGAATCGCGTTCGGATCCGGCGGCGGCGCCAGCACCTGGGCGGCGGCCTTGCTCTGCTCCTCCGCCACATCCATGGCGTCCTCGAGCTGCGAGAGGGCGGCGTCGCTCTCGGCGGTGTGCTGGGCGAGCTTCTCGGCCGCCTGCGGATCCTGCGCCAGGTCGGTGAGGCCGGCGACGGGCGGGGCGGGCGCCTCCTCCTCGACGATCTTGCGGCTGTCCTCGGACAGCTCCTGGAACTCGCGCAGCGTGGGCAGCTGCGTCAGGTCGCGCAGGTTGAACAGCTCGAGGAACTCCTTGGTGGTCCCGAACAGCAGCGGGCGGCCGGGCTCGTCCTTCTTCCCGAGGATGCGGATGAGCTTGCGGTCGAGCAGCGCCTTGGTCACCGCGCCGCAGTCCACGCCGCGGAGGTCCTCCATCTCGGGCCGGGTGATCGGCTGGCGGTAGGCCACGATGGCGAGCGTCTCCAGCGCGGCCCGGGTCAGGCGCATCGGCTTCACCTGGAGCATCCGGCGCACGTACGCGCCCAGCTGGGGGTCGGTGCGCAGCTGCCAGCGGCCGCCCAGGTCGACCAGCACGGTCCCGCCCGCGCCCGGCGCGTGCTTGTGCCGCAGCGCCTCCAGCGCCTCCTGGAGGACCTGCTCCTCGAGCTGGGTCGCGTCGCGCAGCGCGGGAAGGTCGAGCGGCTTCTCCGCGGCGAAGAGGAGGGCCTCGACGATGGCGCGCGCCCGCTCCGGAGTGGCGAAGCGCGCCGCCTCCGCGAGCATGGACAGCTCCGTCTGGGTCGCCTGCTGGAGCTCCTGCTCGTCCGCAAGCGGTGCGTCGACCCCTTCGGGCGGGACCCCGCCGTTCCGCTCAGCCCCGGTAGTCAAGCTGGACTCCTTCCGCCGAGGCGTCGGAAAGGCCCTCGGTGCGGGTCAGGTAGATCTCGCCGTGCGGGTCCGGCTGGTGGACCTTGATCAGCTTCAGCTTGGTCATCTCGAGCACGGCCAGGAAGGTGGGCACCAGGCGGTGCCGGTCGTGCGCGCCCAGATCGGCGAACAACGAGGTGAAGGCGATCCGCTCCTCCTCGCGCAGCCGATCGGTGATGGCGGAGATGCGGTCGCCGATCGAGAGCCGCTCGACGAAGACCTCGTGCGGGATGGTCAGCTTCCGCCGGGCGAGCACGTTCGAGAGCGCCTCGATCAGGCGGTACGCGGAGAGGTCCTTCGGCCGGAGGAACTGGACGTTCGCCGCGGCGAGCGGCAGCTCTTCGCGCGCGCGCCGCGTGAACAGGTCGCGGCCGAGCTGCGGCAGCGCGGCGAGGTCCTGGCCGGCCCTCTTGTACTTCTGGTACTCGAGCAGCCGGCGGATCAGCTCCTCGCGCGGGTCGGGGCCCGACTCCCCGTCGGCGGCGTCCTGCGACTCCTGCGGGGGGAGCAGCATGCGCGACTTCATGTGCGCGAGCGTCGCGGCCATCACCAGGAACTCGCCCGCCAGATCGAGGTTCAGCGCGCGCGCCTCCTCCATGTACTCGAGGTAACGGTCGGTGATGAACGCGATGGGGACGTGGAGGATGTCGAGCTTGTGCTCCTGGATGAGCGACAGGAGCAGATCCAGCGGCCCCTCGAACTGGGGCAGCGCGATGGCGAAGCCCGCCGCCTGCGGCGGTGGCGGCGGCTCGACCGCCGCGTTGTCGGGGATCTCCGGCTCCACCAGCTACTCCAGCTTCATCGCTGCGCGGACCTTGACCATCGTCTGCTCCGCCACGGCGCGCGCCTTTTCCGTGCCGAGCCGCACCAGCTCCTCCACGCGGCCGGGCGTGCGCGTGAGCTCCTGGCGCGCGGCCCTGTGCTTCTCCAGCACGGGCAGCAGGCTGAGGAGCAGCATCTTCTTGCAGTCGACGCAGCCGATGCCCGCGCTGCGGCACTCGCGGTCGACCAGCTGCACGGTCTCGGGCGGGCTGTAGGCGCGGTGGAGGTAGTAGATGGGGCACACCTCCGGGTGGCCGGGGTCGTGCCTGCGCTTCCGCGCGGGATCCGTGACCGCCACCATGATGCGCTTGCGGGCCTGCTCGGGGTCCTCGCCCAGCTCGACCGCGTTCCCATACGACTTGCTCATCTTGCGCCCGTCGAGGCCGAGGATCTTCGGCACCTCCGTCAGGTACGGGTGCGGCTCGGCCAGCACGGGCTTCCCCTCGGCCGCGTAGAGGTGGTTGAAGCGGCGCACCAGCTCGCGGGCCAGCTCGAGGTGCGAGACCTGGTCCTGCCCGACCGGGACGGCGTCGGCGCCGTACAGCGCCACGTCGGCCGTCTGCAGCACCGGGTAGCCGAGGAAACCGTAGTTGTTCAGGTCCTTCTCCCGCAGCTGCTCCTGCAGCTCCTTGTAGGTCGGCACGCGCTCGAGCCAGCCGATCGGCGCCACCATGCCGAGGAGCAGGAACAGCTCGGCGTGCTGCTTCACGCGGCTCTGGATGAACAGGGTGCACCGCTGCGGATCGAGCCCGGCGGCGATCCAGTCGACGAACATCTCCCGCTGCGCCTCGGCGATCTTCGAGGGGTCCTTGTAGTCGGTGGTGAGCGCGTGCCAGTCGGCGGAGAAGAAGAAGCACTCCGCCACCTTGGTCAGCTCGATCCAGCTTTTCAGCGCGCCCTGGTAGTGCCCCAGGTGCATGCGGCCGGTGGGGCGCATCCCCGAGACCACCCTGCGCGGGACCCTGTGGGGTGCCGGCCGGCCGGCCGGCACCTCGGCTTCTGCCATCGCTGCACTCCCGGGCGGCTCGCGCCGCGCGAAAAGAAGTGAGGCACCCTACCCGAACTGGCCGCCGCGGTCATCGGGCGACGTACTTGCCTCCGGTGAGCACGTGGACGGCCTTGCGCCGGTCGGGCGTGCACGCGCCGCCAGGATTGCCCTCCGGGCAGGACACCTCCTCGGTGACCAGCAGCTTGCGCGGAAAGCCGCGGCCGATGGGCTTCACGGTCCGTTCGATGACCGGCGCCGGCTCTTCCGGGACTTCCGAGGAGGTCTCGCGCGTCTTCAGCTCGAACACCTTGGCCAGCTGATCGCCGTGCGCGTCCAGGAACGACGTCCGCTCGACCACCGTGTGCACCGACCCGGGACACTCGTCGAGCCGGTCGTCCAGCTCCAACGTGTCGCGCCGGCCGCTGGTCAGCCGGACCAGCTTCACCGAGCGCGGCGCCCGGTCGGGCCCGCCGCAGACGTCGCTCGCCGGGGCATCCATCGAAGGGTCCTCTCCGCCCAGCTTGCAGTACGCGCCGCCCCGGAGCGCCTTCAGGACCGCGATGCGCTGCGACCAGAAGTGCGACTCGCCCTCGTCGGCGCACAGCTCGAGTCGGACGTGCACCAGGAGGTCCTTGCCGCCCGTGAAGCTCGCCCGGACCAGATCCACTCCGCGCACGACGGGCTGCTCGGCGCACTCCGCGTCCGGCGCGGCGTCGCCGGCGGGCGGCACCGGACGGAACCCGAGCTGCTCGAGCAGCTGGCCCTGCTCCTTCGACCCGGGCGCGGCCTTGAGCAGCGCGTCCTTCCACTCCTTCGGGTCCACCTCCAGCATCCGCGGACAGCCCAGCAAGGCGGCGATCAAGACCGCGAGCATGCGGTGCTCACTATCACGGAAACGATCGAGGGCCGGAATGGCTCCCGCCAGGTCCGCGCCGGGAAAAGCGCAGCGCCGCCGGATACCGCGGCGACCGTCACGCGCGCGGGTGCTTCGACAGGACCACCTTGAGGCGTTCCCGGTCGACGTGCGTGTAGATCTGCGTGGTGGCGATGTCGGCGTGGCCGAGCATCGCCTGCACCGCGCGCAGATCGGCTCCGCGCTCCAAGAGATGCGTGGCGAAGCTGTGGCGCAGCGTGTGCGGGTGCACGTCGCGCAGTCCCGCGGCCGCGGCATAGCGGCAAAGCAGCTTCCAGAACCCCTGCCGCGTCATGCGCCGGCCGCGCGGCGTCACGAACAGGTCGCGGCTCTGCCGTGCCCGCAGCAGGATTGCGCGCGGGCCGCGCAGGTACGCCTCGAAGGCCGCCTGCGCGCGCTGCCCCACCGGCACGATGCGCTCCTTGCCCCCCTTCCCGCGCACACGCACGATGCCCAGCCGCGGGTCCACCGCCGCGAGCGGCAGGGCGACCAGCTCGGACACGCGCAGCCCGCTGGCGTAGAGCAGCTCGAGCATGGCGCGGTCGCGCGCGCCCGGAGGCGTGGACGCGTCGGGCTGCGCGAGCAGGCGGTCCACCTCCTCCACGCCGAGGAAGTCCGGCAGCGGCCGCGAGCCGCGGGAGGCCTCGACGCCGTCGGTCGGGTCGAGCGGCGCCAGCCCTTCCGCGCTGGCGAACCGGTGCAGCCCCCGCACCGCGGCCAGGTGCCGCGCTTGCGAGGCGCGCGACAGGCCCCGCTGCTGCAGCGAGGCGACGTGCTGCAGCACCTGGATCTGCGTCACCTGCGCCAGCGCCGGCACGCCGCGCGCCGCCAGCCAGTCGAGGTACTCGCGCAGGTCGCGCGCGTACGACTCGAGCGTGGCCGGCTGCAGCGCGCGCTCGACGCGCAGGTGCGCCAGGTAGCGGTCGAGCGCATCGTCGAGCGGCCCCGGCGCACCCGCGGTCATCTCGCTCAAGCCAGCACCCCCTCGATGCGTCCCTTCCCCCGGCGCAGCACCACCGGCCGCGGTCCGGTCAGGTCGATGACCGTGGACGGCTCGTTCAGCGTCACCCCGCCGTCGAGGATGAGGTCCAGCCCATGGCCGAGCTGCTCCTGGATGTCCGCGGCCTCGACGAGCGGCTCGTCGTCCGCGATCGCCGCGCTGGTGGTGGCCAGGGGTCGCCCCAGGCCATGCACCAGGGCCGTGGCGACCGGCGCGTCCGGGACGCGCACGCCGACCGCGCGCTGCCGCGTCAGCGCGGTGCGCGGCACGAGCCGGGTGGCCGGCAGCACCACCGTGTACGGACCCGGCAAGAGGCGCCGCAGCAGGCGGAACCGATCGTTGTCGACGATCGCGTACTTCGCCACCTCGCCGAGATCGCCGCAGAGGAACGCGAACGGCTTGCGGGGATCGCGGCGCTTGAGCAGCGCCATCCGCTCGATGGCCTTCTTCTGGAACAGGTCGCAGCCGATCGCGTAGTAGGTGTCGGTCGGGTAGCTCACCAGGCCGCCCGCGTCGAGCACCGAGACCGCGCGCGAGACGTACCGCGGCTGCGGGTGCACGGGGTCGATCGGCTGGATGGGAGCGCGGCTCGCCACCGCGCCATGCTGCGGGCGCGCCGGGAGACGCGCAAGAAATCAGGCGTCCCCGCGAAGCGAAAGCGGCGGCCACGGGACCGGGGCCGCCGCGTTCCTCTTCGAGCGGGATCCGGCAGGAGCGGTTGCTACTCCTCCTTGGGGCCGGAGCTCACGCCCGCGCCGCCGCTCGGCGCTTTTCCCTCCCCCTCGGTGTCCTCGGCCGGGGTGGCGCGGCTGGCCGCCGCGCGTCCCAGCCGCTTGCCCTGCTCGATCAGCTCGCGGACCTTCTGGCCACCCTTGTGGCCGATCTGCGAGTAGAACTCCGGGCCGCGGCTCGCGCGCACGCTCTCTCCGCCCTTCTTCCCGATCTTCTCGTAGAACTCGTGCCCGCGCTCCGCCTTGACGGTCTCGCCACCCTTCTTGCCGATCTGCTCGTAGAAGGCCCGGCCGCGCTCCTGCGCGACCTTCACGCCTCCCTTGCGACCTGCCTCGGCAACCGTCATCCCGCCCTTCTTCTCGTCCGCCATCTCCTGCCTCCGGTGGTTGGAAGGATCCCCCCTCCCCTCCGCCGTCAGCCCCCTCGTCCTAGATCCGCTTCTTGCCCTGCTCGATCAGCTCCCTGACCTTCTGGCCGCCCTTGCGGCCGATCTCCTCGTAAAAGGAGGGGCCGTACTTGTTGCGCACGGCCTCTCCACCCTTGCGGCCGCCCAGCTCTCCGCCCTTGCGGCCGATCTCCTGGTAGAACCCGACGCCGCGCTCGTCGCGCACGCGCTCGCCGCCCTTGCGGCCGGCTTCGCTGACCGTCATCCCGCCTTTGCCGTTCATGCGATTGCTCGCCATGGCCCGCTCTCCCTGGTGGGCTACTCTTCTCTCGCCGCCGGCAAGACCTCGCCGCCCACTGACGGGACGTCCTCTTCGCGCTCGGCCATCGTCTTGGCCTCGTTGGCGGCCTTCTTCCCCTCTTCGATCAGCTGGCGGACCTTGTGCCCGCCCTTCTTGCCGATCTCCTCGTAGAAGGGAGTCCCGCGCTCCGCCTTGACTGCGTCGCCGCCCTTCTTGCCGATCTGCTCGTAGAAGCCGGCCCCCCGCTCCGCCTTGACGGTGTCGCCGCCCTTCTTGCCGATCTGCTCGTAGAAGCTCCGGCCCCGCTCCGCCTTGACCGTCTCGCCGCCCTTGCGGCCGATCTCCTCGTAGAAGGAGTGCCCGTACTTGTCGCGAACCGTCTGGCCGCCCTTGCGGCCGGCTTCGCTCACCGACATGGCACCCTTCTTCTTCACCACCTCATCCGCCATTTCCCCACCCCTCCCGTTGACGCCCCCTCCTGAGGGGGAAATTGTGAAATACGTCCGTAGATCTCTGGACGTGCATTCCTAGCTCTGGCGCCTCCGCGCCGTCCCGCGCTCCTCGGTGCGGCGGCCGGCGGCGATGAGATCGCGCACGCGCTGACCGCCCTTGCGGCCGATCTCCTGGTAGAACTCGCGGCCCCGCTCTGCCTTCACTGCCAGCCCGCCCTTCCGGCCGCCGATGAGGCCGCCCTTGCGGCCCGCCTCGCGCACCGTCATGCCGCCGAACTCGGGCTCGCGCGCAGGGCGCCGTCCCGCCGATCGCCGGGTCGACATCTTCAATTTCGCTGCCGCGCCACGGCGCGTCTGCCTGCTGGTCCGCTGGGTCTTCCGGTTGGCCATCTTGTTTCCTTTGCCTCAAAGGCCCCTAAGTGCCCGCGAACCCTGAATCTTTGGACGGCGGCCGGGACTGCAAGCCGCCGGCCACGCATCCGCCGAAAACAGTGGCGGGCCGGCGCACCTGTCCGGCACCGGACTGTCAACGAGCGAAGGCTAGGACGCCTTGCTGCGAGGTGCAAGCGGGCAACCTTCTGCAACTGCTGAGGAAAGGTCTCAGGACCTTCCGGCCAGCTCGGCGATGGCCGCAGCCACCGCGGTCTGGAGCTCGCGCAGACGATCGTCGGAACCGATCTTGCGGGCGCCCGCCCGCCCGGCTGCCTCACGAAGGTAGAAGGCGTCGGTCGCGCGGTTCCCTTCCGTAGCGATTCGAGCGACCTCGATGGATGCGCCTGCCCTGTGCAAGGCGTCGGCGATGGCGTGCAGGAGGCCCGGCCGATCCTGGGTGAACACGTCGAGAATGGTGCAATCCTCGCTGGATACGTTGTCCACGCGCACCTTCGTCTCGACGGCCGGGGCGGCCGACGCTGCCCAGGAGGCGCGCCGCAGTCGCCGCTGGACCAGGCGGTGGGGGTCCTCTGCCCCGCTGAGCAGGCGGAGCAGATCGGCGTGGGCGGCTTCCCAACGACCCTGGGCGGGGGCCCCGCCGCCCGGCTCCCGGACGACGAACCGGTCGAGCGCGATGCCGTCCTCCAAGGAGTTCACCTCGGCGGCGAGGATGTCGATGCCGTTCGCCGCCAGGGCCGCGGAGAAGAGGGCCAGGAGGCCCGGGCGATCCGAGGCGACCAGGATCAGCTCGGCCTCGCCCGACTCGCGCTGCCGCAGCTCGGCGGCGAACCCGGTGCGGCGGGCCACCCGCCACAGCTTCAGGTGGCGGGCAGCGTCCTCCGGGCGGACGATGCCGACGTACCGCTCGGGCAAGGCGAGCGTGAACTCGGGCACCGCCTTGCGCGCGGAAGGCTCGTCGAGCAAAGGCTCGATCGCGCGGGCGAGTCGCTCGCGCCGCTGCTCGAGCGACTCGGCGTGCGCCGGCTGGTCGAGCTCCTCGGCGAGCAGGATGGCGTGCGCCTTCTCGTACAGCAGCCGGAGCAGGCGCGCCTTCCACTCGGTCCAGTTCTCCGGCGAGACGCTCGCCATGTCGGCGTAAGTGAGCAGGTACAGCATCTCCAGCCGCTCGACCGTGCGCAGCTCCCGGGCGAACGATTCGATCAGCGCCATGTCCTCGAGGTCCCGGCGCTGCGAGATGTGGCTCATCTTGAGGTGGGCGAGCACCAGCCACTCCACGTCGGCGGCGTCGCCCGGGTCCAACGAGATCCGCTGCGCGTAGGCGCGGACCAACTCCGCCCCGCGCGCGCTGTGGTCCGGGCCCAGGCCCTTGCCCAGGTCATGGAAGAGCAGCCCGAGCATCAGCACCAGCGGGCGCTGCTGGGCGCGCGCGATGCGAGTCAGCTCGGGCTCGACGTCGACGAGTCCGCCGGCCCGCAGACGCATCAGCCGCTGCAGCGCGAACACGGTGTGCGTGTCGACGGTGTAGACGTGGTACAGGCTGTGCTGCGCGCGCGCCCGGAGCCGGCCCACCTCGGGAAAGAGGGCGCCCAGGACGCCGAGCTCGTGGAGCGGCGCCAGCGCGTGGCCTTCGCTGCCCTCGCGCACCAGGTACTGCCAGAGCGCGAAGTGCGCCTCGCGGCCTTTGGCGAGCCCCGGCCCGAGACGCTGCAGCTCCTGCACCAGGAGGTCGCGCGCGTAGCTGTACACCGGGACCCCGTAGGTCTCCGCGACCGCGAACATCCGCACCAGGTCGGCGGGGCGGCGGGCGAAGACCTCGCGGTCGTGCACGGTGACCCGGCCTTGCCAGAGCTGGAAGGCGTTGTCGATCGGCTTGGGAGGCGGCGGCGGGCGCCGGCCGAAGACGCCGGCCGGCCGCGGCACGTCCTCTACCGCGCAGCGGTCGACCAGGCCGTCGGAGGCGCGGGCGATCTCCTGCAGCGCGATGTACGTCTGCCGCATGAGCTGCTCGACGCCCAGCTCGGTGGGAGAGTCGCGATACCCGAGCGCGGCCGCGGCGCGACGCTGGTTGTCGAAGGTGAGGCGGTCGTCGCGGCGGCCGGTGGCGTAGTGCAGCTCGTTGCGCAGGCGCCAGAGCAGGTCGCGCGCCGCCCGGGCCTCCTTCACTTCGCGCGCGGGCAACAGGCCGCGCTCGCCGGCCTCGCCCAGGCCGGCCACCTTGTGGCGCACGCGCGCGATCCACAGCGCGGCCTGCAGATCGCGGAGGCCGCCCTTGCCCTGCTTGAGGTGCGGCTCGAGGAGCCAGACCGAGCCGCCGTAGCGCTTGCGCCGGACCTGCAGCTCCTCGAGCTTCTCCTGGATGAACTCCTCGACCTTGCGCGCCTCCAGCTCGGTGACCATGGCGCGCTCCAGGTCCTTGAAGAGCGCCGGGTCGCCGCAGACCAGCCGGCAATCGAGCAGCGCCGTGCGCGCCGTATGGTCCTCGCGGGCGAGCCGGAGCGTCTGCCGCAGGGTGCGCGCGGCGAACCCCGCCTCGAGCCCGGCGTCCCACAAGGCGCGGTGCAGCCGCTCGGCGACGGCATCCGCCCGCGCCCGATCGGGCGCCGGCGCGTCCTCGGGAGGGAGCAGCGCGAGCAGATCCACGTCGCTGCGCGGCGACAGCTCCCTGCGGCCGTATCCGCCCGTGGCGATCAGCGCCACCCTCGGCGGCGCCGCCCCCGGCAGCTCGCCGCAGATGCCCGCGAACATCTGCTGCACGACCTCGTCGGTGAGCGCCGAGATCGAGCGCACGACCTCCTGCCCGCCCGCCCCGGAGCGGTGGCGCGCGAGGATCTCCGCCCTGCCCGCCTCGACACGGACCCGTGCTGCGTCCGCCGTCCCCGACGACGCCCTGCCTCCACTTACGCGCGCGCCCGCATCCGCTGCGGCGTCTTCGGCGGATCGCCCTGCGGCGGACCTGGGCGGCCCGGATCCTTCCGATCAGGCTCTCTCCGCGGCGGCTCCCTTCTCTGTGGCTCCCGGCGGGGCGGGTCCTTGCGCTCGGGCTGCGGCGGCTTCGGATCCTTCTCGGGTCCCGGCATGGCGACTGTCTACAGCGAGGGTCCGACGCCGCTTTCCGTCAGGGCGCGCGGGCGAGGCGCTGCCGTCCGTCGACGAATTCCTTCACGCCGCGCGCGATCGCCTCGGCCGTGCCGGTCTGGTACTTGCGGCTGCGCAGCCGCGCCTCCTCCGCCGGATTGGAGATGAACCCGGTCTCCACCAGGATCGCGGGCATGTGCGCGCCCAAGAGCACGTAGAAGAGCGCCTGCTTGACGCCGTGGTCTCCGACCCTGCCCGCCCGCGCTCGGAGGTTGCGCACCAGCGAGCTCTGCACCGACTGGGCGAGATCGCGGGCGTCGCTGGCGTTCGCCCGGGTGGCGAGGTCGGCGAGGATGAGCCTCAGATCGGAAACGGTGCGCTCGGCGTCGGCGTTCTCGAAGGTCGCCAGCCGGGTCGCGTAGCGGTCGCTGGCGACGTTCAAGGTCCAGGTCTCGACGCCCGTCAACGTCCGCCGGCGAGCGGCGTTGCAGTGCACCGACACGAAGAGGTCCGCCCGCGCCTGGTTGGCGATGCGCGTGCGCTCGTCGAGCGAGACGTAGCTGTCGTCCTTGCGGGTGAGGATCACGCTGAAACCGAGGGCGCGCAGGCGCGCGGCCAGCGTCCGCGCGATGGCGAGCGCCACGTCCTTCTCGCGGAGCCCGCGCGGCCCGATGGCGCCCGTGTCGCGGCCGCCATGCCCCGGATCGATCACCACCCGCCGCATCTTGAGGCCCAGCTGCGCGGCGACCGACGCCGGGGCCTTCTGCGCGGCCGAGCGCAGCTCCCGCGCCTTGGCGGCCGCGTTCCCCGGCGCCGGCGCCGGCTCCTCGCGCGGCGGCACCGCCGCCTTGACGGTCAACCCCTGGATTGGCTCCGGGGCCTCGGGCTCCGGCGGCAGCTCGGCGCCGCCCTCCGCCCCCGCCGCGTTGTCCACGGCGGCGGCCGCCTGGGCCCTGGCTGCCTCGATCACGTGATCGAGCAGCTTCGCCGCCGCGGGAGCGGCTTGATCGTCCGCCCCGGCGCGATCGCCGGCGGCCGGCTCGGTCGAAGCTTCCGCGGACCTGGCGGACGCTGGCGTGTTCTCGTCGGGTTTCGAGGGGACCTCCGCCGGCGGCGGCTCCGACTCGACGCGCGACTTCCCGGCGGGCTTCTTCTCGACGGGAGGCGCGGGCGCGCCGTCCTCCTCTTCGTCGTCCGCGTCCACGGGCAATGCGGCAGCCTGGCGCCGTCCGGCGGGAGCCGGAGCGCGCGCCTGGGGTCGTTCGCGCTGCTCCGCCCGGGCGAGCGCGCCCGCTGCACGCGCTTCGGGGGTCCCGCCATACCGCGCGACGAGCCTGCGTGCCGCGGAGCGGGCCGCCCGGGCGTCGCCGGTGCGGCCGGCGAGCTGCGCCGCGAGCAGCAGGGCGCGCGGCGCCGGCGCGCTGCCGGTGTACGCTTCGTCCACCTTGCGGTACGCCTCCACCGCCGCCCCGGCGTCGCGCCTCGATCGCGAGACGTTCCACAGATCTTCCCTGGCGCGCGCTGCCCACAGCGCCGCCTCGGCGGCGCGCGATCCGCCGGGCGAAGCCCGCACCGCGCCGTCCAACTCGCGGATCACGGCCTCCCAGGCGTCGCGGTGTCTTCGGCGCTTCGCGTCGCCTCGCAGGCGCTCCAGCGCCGCCTTTCCCGCCTCGAGCCGCTTCTCCTGCAGCGCGCGGGCGGATACGGCGGCCTCGGCCCCCCCGCCGGCGACGAGGAAGGCGCAAAGGAGCGCAGCTGCGCGGGTGTGCGCCACGCCGCGACCGTCGCATACACCCCGATCGCGTCAACTTTTCCGCGCCGCTCACCGGAAGCGCCGCAGCCCGGCAGCGGCGAAGAGGCTTCGCGAGAGCCGGTCCGCCTCGCGCCAGCGCCGCCGCCTCGTGCGTTCCCGGGCGACCGCCCACCCCAGCGCGATTCCCACCATGACCAGGAGCACGGCAGTCACTGCAGCACCACGGCGTCGAGGTGCAGATCGAGCTGCCCGTGCCGCGCGTCCTGCACCGGCTTCAGCCGGCGCCGGCTCCCGCACCGGCACCTGCGGAGTGACGCGAGATAGGCCGGCCACATCGCCTCGACCACGAACTCCGCCTGGCTTCCGCACTGCTCGCGCAGCAGCTCGGCGTGCCGCCGCTGCGCCTCGCCCACGGTGCGCTCGCGCAGCACGCGGCTACAATTAAGGCACCTCCACAGCTTGACCACGTCCATCGTGTCCCTCCGCGGCCGCGAGACCGGCCCACGCGGAGGACCCTAGCGCAGGGGTCTGACAATGCGTTCAGTAGTATCGGAACAACGCCAGCGATGTCGCTCGCTTAGCGCAGCTTCTTCTGCTGCTCGTGGAGCCAGAGCAGAGCCTCCAGCGGGCTCGTGCGCGTCAGGTCCAACCCGCGCAGCGCGCCGGCGATCTGCTCCGCGCGCGGATCCGCCGGCGCGGGCGCCGGTTCCGTCGCCGCCGGGGGCCGCGCTGCGTCGCCGAAAAGGCCGAGCTGGGCGCGCGACCTTCGCCGCGCCGAAGCGAGCGCCGGATGCCCCGCCTCGTCCAGCTCCTGCGCCTCGAGGTTGCCGAGGATCTCCCGCGCGCGCCGCAGCACCGCTTCCGGCAGCCCGGCGAGCCGGGCGACGTGGATCCCGTAGCTGCGCGACGCGGCGCCCGGCACGACCTTGCGCAGGAAGACGACGCGGCCTTCGACGTCGGAGACCGCCATCGTGAGATTGACCACGTGCGGCCTCTCGCGCGCCAGGTCGCATAGCTCGTGGTAGTGGGTCGCGAACAGGGTCCGCGAGCGCGAAACGTCGTGCAGGTGCTCGGCGATGGCCCAGGCCAGCGCGAGCCCGTCGAAGGTGCTGGTCCCGCGCCCCACCTCGTCCAGGAGCAGCAGCGAGCGCGGCGTGGCCTGGTGCAGGATGCGCGCGCACTCCGCCATCTCGACCATGAAGGTGCTCTGGCCGCGGGCCAGATCGTCCGCCGCGCCCACGCGGGTGAAGAGCCGATCGACCAGCCCGATGCGGGCGCGCTGCGCCGGAACGAAGGAACCCGCCTGCGCCAGCACCACGATGAGCGCGACCTGGCGCATCGCCGTGCTCTTGCCCGCCATGTTGGGACCGGTGAGCACCACCAGCCGCCGCTCGGAGTCGAGCGACAGGTCGTTGGGCACGAAAGGGCCTTCCCCGGACGCGGCGAGCGCGCGCTCGACCACGGGGTGGCGCCCCTGCACCACCTCGATCACGTCCGACCCGTCGACCAGCGGGCGCACCCAGCCCGATTCCGCGGCGACGCGCGCGAACGAGAGAAGCGCATCCGCCTCGGCCGCCGCCGCGGCGCAGGCGCGCAGGTCGGCGCTGCGGGCCAGCACCGCCGTCCGCAGCTCGTCGAAGATCTGCTGCTCCAGGGCCGCCCGCCGCTCTTCGGCCGAGAGGACGCGCGCCTCGTGGTCGGCGAGCGCGGGCATGATGAACCGCTCCGCGCCGACGGTGGACGAGCGCCGCTGGTAGTCGCCGGGGACCAGGTGCAGGTTGGGCTTGGTGACCTCGATGTAGAAGCCGGTGACCCGGTTGTAGCGGACCTTGAGCGACTGGATCCCGGTGCGCGCCCGCTCCTGCGTCTCGAGCGCGGCGATGGCTGCCCGGCCGCCCTGCGCCAGGTCGGCCAGCTCGTCCAGGTCGCTCCGGTAGCCCTGCCGAACGAAGCCGGGCTCGCGCCCGGCGGGGACCTCGTCGGCCAGCGCCCGGTCGAGGAACGCGCACAGGTCAGCGGGGGCACCGAGGGAAGGGGCGAGATCCCGCAGGCGAGGCGCGGAGCACCCCGCGAGGCTCGTCGCCAGCGCGGGCATCCGCTGCAGCGAGGCGCGCAGGCCGGCCAGGTCGCGCGGCGCGCCCTGGCCCACCGCCAGCCGGCCGAGCAGACGCTCCACGTCGAGCACGCTCCGCAGCGCGTCGGAGATCTCCTCGCGCGCCACCGCCGCCTGCGACAGCTCCTCGACGGCGTCCTGCCTGGCGCCGATGGCGAAGGCGTCGGCGAGCGGCGCCGAAAGCCAGCGCGACAGCATCCGCGACCCGGCCGCGGTCAGCGTCCGATCGACCACCGAGAGCAGCGTGCCGGTGCGCCGCCCGTCCGGTCCGCGGAACAGCTCGAGGTTCTGCACCGCCGAGGGGTCGATCCACAGCGCCTGCGCTGGCTGCTCCACCTGCACGCGCACGACGTGCTGCGCGGCCGAGCGCTGCGTCTCCTGCAGGTACGAGAGCGCTTCGGCCGCCGCCTGCACCGACAGCGGCTCGCGCAGGCCGAAGCCGTCGAGCGTGGCCACTCCGAGATGGCGCTGCAGGAAGCGCTGCGCCTCCGCCGGCCCGCGCGGCGCTCGCCCCTCGATGCGCACCGCTCCGCTCGCCTTCTTCAGCGCCTCCTCCAGGGGAGTCCCGAGCAGCTCCTCGGGGAGCAGCAGCTCGCGGGGCTGCGCCCGCTGCAGCTCGTCGACGGCGGAATCGACGCCGCCCGGCTGCAGGGCGCGCAATTCCCCGGTGGAGGCGTCGAGCAGCGCGACGGCGGCGCGCTCCCCCTCGAGCGCCACCGCGCCGAGCCAGACCGGCTCGCGCGCGTCCTCTTCGTCGAAGACGGTGCCGGGCGTGACCAGCCGCACGATCTCGCGCCGGACCAGCTGCTTGCCAGGCCCGGGCACCTCGACCTGGTCGCAGAGCGCCACCTTGTAGCCGGCCGCCACCAGCCGCCCGACGTACCCCTTGGCCGCGTGGTGCGGGACGCCGGCCATCGGGACGCGGTCGTCGCCCTTGGCGCGGCTGGTCAGGGTGATCCCGAGCAGCTGGGCCGCGACGCGCGCATCGTCGTAGAACAGCTCGTAGAAGTCGCCGAGCCGGAAGAACAGCAGCGCGTCCTTCGCCTGCGCCTTGGCCTCCTGGTATTGCCGGAGCATCGGCGTTACCGGGGTGTCGGAAACCACCTGGACGGGCTCGGCCACTGCTGGCTGTGTACCAGAAAGCGGCCCTGCCGCAGCGCAGTGGTGAAATGCCAGGCAGGGGTCCGCCGTTCGGCTCGACTGAGGTGCTGCGCCGCATGCTCCGGCCGCTGCTCGCCCTGGCGGTGGTCTCCGGGCCCGCGCTCGCGACGCCCGGGCAGACAGGTCCGTCCTCGGCGGGAGCGGCGAGCTTCTTCCGGAGGATCGGCGCGGCGCGCCGGTCCGGCCCGCTCCGCATCGACGGCCGAATCGACGAGAGCGCCTGGAGCGCCGCGGAGCTGGGGGAGGGATTCACCCAGTTCGAGCCGGACGAGGGCGCGCCGCCCACCGCGCCCACCCGCTTCCGGGTCCTGTGGGACGACGATTCCATCTACGTCGCCATCGATTGCGACGACCCCGAGCCGCCGACCGCGACGCTCAGCCGGCGCGATCGGGTCGTCGAGGGCGACTGGGTGTCCTTCGATCTCGACACCACCAACGACCGCCGCACCGCGTACCACTTCCAGGTCTTCGCCGGCGGACAGCAGCTGGACGCGCTGCACTTCAACGACACCGATTTCACCACCGACTGGGACGCCGCGTGGGAGAGCGCGGTCGCGCGCACCCCCTCGGGCTGGTCGGTGGAAGTGCGCATTCCGCTGCGCATCCTGCGGGTGCCGGACGGCGCGACCGAGTTCGGCTTCAACGTCTACCGCTATCTCGCCCGCCGCAAGGAGCAGGACCAGTGGCGGTACCGCCCCCGTGGCGCGTCGGGCGACGTCAGCCTGCTCGGCCAGCTCAGCGGAGTGGGAGGGATCCACCCGGTGCGCTCGCTGGAGCTGCGGCCCTACGTGGCGATGCGCAGCACGATGACGCGCCCGGCCCCGGGGCCCGCCACCGCTCCGTTCCGGCTCGCGCCCTGCTCGTCGTTCGGCATCAGCGAGAACGGGCTGGCCGCGGGCTGCGCCGGGCTCGATCTGCGCTATTCGCTCGCGAGCGATCTGTCCCTCGTGGCCACCATCAATCCGGACTTCGGCCAGGTGGAAGCCGATCAGCGGGTCCTGAACCTCTCCACCTTCGAGACCTTCTTCCCGGAGAAGCGGCCCTTCTTCACCGAGGGCCTCGATCTGTTCCAGTCGCCGCTGCGGATCAGTTTCGGCGGGGCCTACGGTGGCGACGCCTACCAGATCTTCTACTCGCGGCGCCTCGGCAAATCGCCGCCGGACTGGGACACGGTGAACGGCACCCTGCTCTACCGGCCCAGCGCTCAGCCCGTCGGCGCCGCGACCAAGCTGAGCGGGACCATCGGCGCGGCGGCCGTGGGCCTGCTCACCGCGTACGAGCCGCGCGTCGAGGCGCAGGCGCTCCGGGACGGCCGGGTCGCCGACGTGCGCACGGCGGAGGCGGCGCAGAGCGAGGTGCTGCGCGTCCGCGTCCCGCTCTCGGACCGGGCCCTGCTCGGCCTGGTGGCGACCGCCCGCGATCCCCTCTTCGCCGCCTCGTCCTCGGACCTCTCCCGGCGCCACGCCCACGTGGGAGGCGCGGACTTCACCACCTTCGATGCCCACCGGGACTGGAGCGTCACCGGACAGACCGTCGGATCACTGCTCAGCGGCGGCGACGTGGACGTCCAGGACGACGGGACGGTGCTGGGGAACGGGTCCAGCGGTGTCGCCGTCAGCGGGAAGGTGCAGAAGAGCGCGGGCCCGTTGGTCGGCTTCGTGAGCAGCGACTGGCTGTCGCCGCAGTTCACGGTGAACGACCTCGGCTTCATGAAGCGAGCGAACCTGTTTCGCGGGTTCGGCTACCTGCAGTTGCGCGACGTGCACCCCAGCTCCTGGTACCAGCGCGCGCTGGTCGGCACCTGGCTGCGGGAGGTGCGCGACTCGACGCTCTCGCTCACGCTCGCGCAGGAGGTCGGGACCGAGACCTACGTGCAGCTGAACTCGCAGTGGGACTTCGGCCTGTACGGATACGTGTCGACGCCGAGCGTGGACGACCGGGAGCTCAGGGACGGGACTCCCATCGAGCGGCAGGCGCTGCACGGCGGCGGAGCGAGCTTCAACAGCGACTCGCGCAAGCCGGTCCAGGTCGGGGCCTACACCGACTACAGCCGCGGAGTGCCACGGTTCGAGCGCAGCTACGATTTCGGCGCATACGTCACCCTGCGCCCGATGCCGCGGCTGGAGACGACGCTCTCGCTCGACTTCGCGCGCGCCGACGGCGCCATCCGGCGGATCCGCACCGCGGCCGCGCCGTCCAGCGTCGATCCCGCCATGGGCGAGCTCGACCGCGCGACGGCGACGCAGCGCGATCGGTTCTATCTTCTCGCGCCGCAGTCCTCCCGCTCGCTGAGCGGCATCGTCCGCGCCACCTACGCGTTCTCGCCGCACCTCACCCTGCAGGTGTACACGCAGCTGTTCGGCGCCGGCGTCGCCTACGGCGCTCCGCTCCGCGCCGACGTGCCGGCGGGAAGATCGGCCGTGCGCCTCTCGCAGCTCAGGCCGGCGGTGGGCGACGAGCCCGAGCCGGACCAGCTCGACGACCGCCAGGCAGGACTGAACGTGAACGTCATCCTGCGCTGGGAATGGCGGCTGGGGTCGACGCTCTACCTCGTCTACGCCCACCAGAGCTCGGCCGACTTCACCCCTCGGCCTGGCGGGCTGGACCTGGGCGGCGAGCTCGGCGCGGTCGCGAGCAGCGCGGCGACCCACGGCCACACCTTGCTCCTCAAGATCGACTTGTTCGAGGCACTCTGACTCTTCCCGAGCGGCGAGCCTCGAGCCGCAAGCCTCCCGGAGCGTATGACCGACGTCCGCGAGCGAAAGGCGTAGCGCCGCCCTATCGGCGGCGACTACTCTGTCCGGATGATCCAGGCGGTGAAGGACCTCCAGCGCCTGCGCGAGATCAGCGCGGTGGTGGTGCGGCACGGGTTCGGCGAG
>WNEY01000824.1_pt1 | contig 20570 bp, 22 predicted proteins | sample 5400531 | NCBI WGS metagenome assembly WNEY01 (sample SAMN13153338, study PRJNA577476) | soil metagenome | isolation source: 200 cm saprolite under Douglas fir tree site 1 | place: USA:California | collected 2015-04-18
CGTCTGTTGATCCCAGCCGAGCAGGCCGCCGATCCTGACGAGATCGTGGACGTCGCCGAGCTTGGCGCGGAGCGTCTCGAATTCGGGCGGTACGGTCACTCGGCAGGGGATCGTACGCGTTTCGGCCGGATCAGCTCATCGAGCTCGCGGCGCCCGAGCAGCCCTTCTCGGCGTACGTACATGACGAGCAGGATCAGCGCGACGAGGACGAGCTGGGTCAGGCCCGTCAGCCGGTGGATCGTCAGCACCCCAAGGTGCACGCTCCGGTCCTCCTGCTGCGAGACGAGCTCTTGCACGAGCGTCACGAGCGCCGCGCCGGCAACTGCGCCGCTGACGGTTCCCATGCCGCCCACGATCAGCATCACGATCACGGCGAAGGTCGGAGCGAGGAAGAAGTTCGTCGGCGAGATCGTCCCGAGCCAGAAGGCGAGCAGCGCGCCCGCGACGCCGCTGAGCGCCCCGCTCAGCACCCAGGCGCGGAGCCGATACGCGCGCACGGGCACGCCGACGGACGCGGCGGAGAACGCGTCCTCGCGGCTGCCTTGCAGCAAGAGTCCCGTCCGCGAGTCCTTGAACACGCGCGCGACGACGACCGCGGCGACGGCGAGGAGGAGCACGCGATGCAGCCTCGACTCGTCCGGGATCGCATACAGGCCGCCGGCACCGTGCGTGACGCCGATCCAGGCGCCGAACACAACGTCGGAGATCAAGAGCACCGCGAGGATTGCGATCACCGCGCTCGCGCCGTCCAGCCGCAGCACCGGCAGTCCGGTTGCGAGCGCGAGCACGCCCGCGACGACACCCGCGAGCAGCGTCGCCTCGACGAACGACACGTGCGCGGTCTCGAGGAAGTGCGGCAGCCCGGTGAGCAGCGTCGGCTTCAGCGCCGGATCGAGCGTGAGGATGCTCGCCGCGTACGCGCCGGTGCCGACGAACGCCATCTGCCCGAAGCTGAGGATCCCGGAGTTGCCGGAGAAGACCTGCAGCGCGACGACGAGGATCACGTTGATGAAGAAGTGCTCGATCTTCGTCTCCGTCGACTGGCCGGCGAACTGCCAGCCCCAGAGCCCGACCAGTGCGAGCGGCACTGAGAGGAGCGCCGCGCCGGCGAGCGACTCGGCGAGCCAGTGTCGCCTCACGACGTGCGCGCCGCCGCTCGTCCGAGCAGTCCTTGCGGCCGCAGGAGCAGCAGCCCGATCAGGATGAGCAGGACGAAGGCGTTCGCGAACTGCGCGCTCGACCCCGGCAGCCGGGCCTCGAACAGGACTTCCGCAAAGCCGAGGACGAAGCCGCCGAGCACCGCACCCGAGAGGCTCCCAAGCCCGCCGAGGATCACGGCGATGAAAGCGTTGATCACGAGCGGCGTGCCCGTCGGCGGGTCCACCGCCGCGGTCGTCGCGAAGAAGAGGAGCGCGGCGATGCCGGCGAGCGCGCCTGAGAGCCCGAACGCGAGCGCGACCACTCGGTTCGCCCTGACGCCCATCAACCGCACGGTCTGGAAGTCCTCCGCCGCTGCGCGCATCGAGACGCCGAGCAGCGTCCTCCGCAGGAAGACCGTCAGCCCGGCGAGGGCAACCAGTGTCACGCCCGTCGTGACGAGCTTGACCGACGCGATCGTGTACGAGCCGACGTGCACGGTGTCGTTCACCCAGCCGGGCAGCTCGATTCCCTCCGGCGCTGCGCTGATCCCGATCTGGAACACCGTCTGCAGGAAGTAGGACACGGCGAACGAGGTGATCAGCAGCGTCACGAGGCCGGCGCCGCGCAGCGGCCGGAACGCGACGCGTTCCATCAGCATCGCGGCGACCGCGCAGACGAGCGGCGTGATCACGAGCACGAGCGGCCACGGCACGCCGTGCTTCAGCGTCCACCACATCACGTAGCCGCCGATCGTGAACAGCTCGCCGTGCGCGAAGTTGATCAGCCCCATGATCGAGTAGACGAGCGCGAGCCCCAGCGCGAGCAGCGCGTACGTCGAGCCCAGCGACGCGCCGTTGATCGCGTTCTGGACGAGCTCGTGCATCAAATCGTCCCGAGGTAGGCAGCCTCGACACCGGCGCGGCGCAGCTCGGCGGGCGTCCCGGTCACCTCGATGCGGCCGACGCGCATCACGTAGGCGCGGTCGCAGAGATCGAGCGCTCGGTGGACGTTTTGCTCGACGAGCAGGATCGAGACACCCTCCTCCGCCCGCAGCCGCGCGACCAGCTCGAAGACCGCGGCGACGAGCTTCGGCGCCAGCCCGAGTGTCGGCTCGTCGAGCAAGAGCAACCGCGGACGCGACATCAGCGAGCGGGCGATCGCAAGCTGCTGCTGCTCGCCGCCGGAGAGCGAGCCCGCCGGCGCGTGCAGACGCTCGCGCAGCACCGGGAAGAGCTCGAGCAGGCGCTCGCGTGCGTCGCCGTTCCGAGTGCCGCCGCCGAGCGCGAGATTCTCCGCGACGGTCAGGGTCGCGAACAACCGCCGCCCTTCCGGCGTGAGCGAGATCCCCTTCCGCACGATCCGCTCAGGCGGCAGGCGCGAGACGTCCTCGCCGCCGAACCGGATCTCACCGCTCTGTGCTGGATGCAGCCCGACGATCGCCGCGAGCGTGGACGTCTTGCCGGCGCCGTTCGCGCCGAGCAGCGCGACGATCTCTCCGTCGTGTACGTCGAGGTCGATGCCGCGGACCGCGGCGATCGGTCCGTAGCGCGCCTCGAGGCCGCGCACGCGGAGAAGCGCCTCGGGGCCCTGCGCGGGCCCCGAGGCGGAAGGTCCCCCTAGCGTCACGTCGTCAGATTCCCGGCACTCTCGTGGGCACGCCGAGCTTGACGAGGACGAACTTGCGGTTCTGGATCTTCACCACCGCGACGTTGTTCGTCGGGTTGTGCTCGCCGTGCCCGGGGTACGTGATCGCCCCGAGCGCGCCGTTCACCGTCATCCCCGCAGAGAGCACGGCCTGGATCTTCTTCGGATCGGTGCTGTTCGCGCGCAGCACCGCCGCTTCGAGCACCTTGATCGTCTCGTACCCGAGCGCGGCGTAGCTCCCGTCGGGGCGTTTGTGGTAGTAGGCCGCGAAGTCGGAGTAGAACTTCGCCGTTGTCGAGCCGGGCGACGGGAAGCCGAACGTCGTGAACACGTTCCCGTTCACGGCAGTCCCGCCCGCGGTCAGGTCGAGACCGGTGTCCATGCCGTCGCTGCCGAGCACAGGAACCTTCACGCCCGCCGAGCGCAGCTGCTTCGTCAGCGTGTCGACGTACGGCGTGAACAGCCCCGTCATCACGGCCTGCGGCTTTGCCTTCTTGATCTTGTCCACGAACGCCGAGAAGTCGCTCGGGAAGCCGGTCGCGCCGAAGGGGATGCTCGTCGAGCCGACGATGTGCAGCCCGAACACCGGCGCGGCCTTCTTGAAGTACTTCGCCATCAGGTGGATGTAGAGGAAGGGATTCGAATCGAGCACGTAGATCTTCGTCAGTCCCGCGCTCTGCGCGTACGACGCGAGCTGCGCCATCTGCGCGTTGCCCGCCACTCCGACCGGCCAGTAGATCGGGAACTTGTGCCACGCAGTCGGATCTGCGTTGCACGGGGACAGAGTGAACTCGTTGTGCGCCTTCGCGACGGCCGCCATCGCAACCTGGAAGTCCGTGTTGCACGGCAGGATCATCACTGCGTCGTGCTCGCCGATGATCTCGTTCGCAACCTCCACGGAGGTCGCGGGATCGCTCTTGACGTCCTTCAGGTGCAGCTTGATCTTCACGCGGCCGCCGATGCCGCCGGTCAGGTTGATCTGCCGCACGGCGAGCTGCGCGCCCTGCGAGATCAGGTGGTCGTGGACGGCCAGAAAGCCGGTCAGGTTGTTCCCATAGCCGACCGTGATCGTTCCGCTCAGCTGTGTGCGGTCGCCGCCGCCGCGGAACCCCGACGCAACCAGGACCACGAGCGCGAGCGCGGCAGCCGCCGCGAGCGCTTTGATCGTGCGACTCGTCATTCGTCGTCTCCTCTCTCGTCGTGCTCTTCGACGCCGATGTACGCGGCGATGACGGCGGGGTCACGGCGGACCTCCGCAGGAGTTCCCGTGGTAATCACCTCTCCTTCGTTGAGGACGTAGATCCGGTCGCAGAGCTGCATGATCAGCCGCAGGTCGTGCTCGATGACGAGCACGCCGCAGCCGCGTACCGAGCGCACGCGCTCGACCTGCGCGCGGACGGCGTCGGACTCCGCTTCGTTCATCCCCGCCGCCGGCTCGTCGAGCAGCAGGAAGCGCGGCCCCGCGGCGAGCGCGCGCGCGATCTCGAGCCGGCGCTGGTCGCCGTAGGAAAGCGTGCCGGCTTCGCGTTCCGAGAGGTGCGCGATCCCGAGCTCGTCGAGCAGCGCCCCCGCGTGCTCGCGCGACCGGCCGCGCGTCACCTGCTTCGTCGCCAGCGCGCTGATCTCCACGTTCTGCAGCGCGGTCAACTTTGCGAACAGGCGGATGTTCTGGAAGGTGCGGATCACGCCCGCGTGCGCGACTCGATGACCGGCACGCCCGCCGAGAGGCTGCCCCTCGAGCAGGATCCGGCCGGCCGTCGGCGCATAGACGCCGGCAATGCAATTGAGGAGCGTCGTCTTCCCCGACCCGTTCGGGCCGATCAGCCCGACGATCTCGCCCTCCGCGAGCTCGAGCGAGACGCCCCGGAGCGCGTGGACGCCGCCGAAGCTCTTGGTCACGTCAAGCGCCTCGAGCGTCGCCTGCGCCCGGTCTTCCGCGAGCGCGCTCACAGATGCGACCCTAAACCGCGCTTCGTCCGCTTTTCAACGTGCCACCGTCGCGGCAAGCTGCTGGAACTCCTCGTCCGTGACCAGGCCGCGCTTTTCCTCCCCCAGTGTCTTGACCGCCGCGAGTAGCGCCGGATAGCGATCCTCGGCAGGGTCGAGGCCCAGCTCCTCGCATTTGATGCGAATCGAGTCGAGGCCGGACTTCTTGCCGAGCACGATCGAGCGGTCGGCCCCGACGAGGTCGGCCGCATACGGCTCGATCGAGGGCGGGTCGTGGAACTGGGAGGCGACGGCGCCGGACTCGCGGCGGAAGAGCGTGTCCCCGACGAGCGGCTTCCACGGCTCGAGCTCGTAGCCGGCGAGCTCGCGCACGCGCGCGCTCACGTCGCGGACGCGCTCGAGCTTCAGGTTCGTGCGGATGCCGTAGAGCGCCTCGAGTGCGAGCGCGACCTCGCCGAGGTTCGCGTTTCCCGCGCGTTCGCCCATGCCGTTGATCGTGCCCTGCACCCAGGTCGCGCCGGCCTGCACCGCCGCGACGGCGGCGGCGGTGGCGAGCCCGAAGTCGTTGTGCCCGTGCCAGTGGATCGGCACGTCGACCCAGCCGGTCACGCGCTCGACGAGATACGCGGCGGCTTCGGGCGTGGCGATCCCCAGCGTGTCGACGACGACGGCTTCCCGCGCACCGGCGTCGATCGCCGTCTTGTACGCGCGTTCGAGAAAGTCGAGCTCGGCGCGGGAGCCGTCGACGCCGAAGTAGGCGACCGCGATGTCGTGCCGGGCGGCGAACGCGACGGCGTTGTGGATCCGCTTCAGCATCTCGCCACGGTCGACGCCGTAGGCGCTCAGCTTCACGTCGGACACCGGCGACTCGATCACGGAGTGCCGGACGCCGAGCTCGACGAGCGCCTCGACGTCGGCCTGCACCGCGCGCGAGAAGCCCCAGATCTCCGCACCGAGCCCAGCGTCCACGATCAAGCGGATCGCGCGCGCGTCGTCCTCCGACACGCGCGGGAAGCCGGCCTCGATCCGCTCGATCCCGAGCCCGTCGAGCAGCCGCGCGATCTCGAGCTTGTCCTCGGGTGCGAGCACGACGCCGACGGTCTGTTCGCCGTCGCGCAGGGTCGTGTCGTAGAGGCCGATCGGCCCGCTCGGCTGCGGCTCGAGCGCGCGCTCGTTCAGCGAACCGGTGTAGAGCTTCTCACGCGGGATGGTCACGCGCGGACGATGCCATCGGGGAACGGGCAGAGCTTCTCGGGCGCGCCGTCGGTGATCAGCCAATTGTCCTCGACGCGCAGCCCGCCGCCGCCTTCCCAGTAGATCCCCGGCTCGATCGCGAGCACCATCCCGGTGCGGATCGTGCCGGAGCCGGCCTGATGCGCGTACGGCGGCTCGTGCGCGCGGGCGCCGACGCCGTGCGCGACGGGATGCGACGGCTGGCCGGGGTAGCCCGCGTCCGCGATCCCGGCGCGGATCAGGCGGTCGAGTTCGGGTAGGTCGGCGCCGTCTCGGCAGTGGTCGACCGCCTGCTTGTACACGGCGAGCAGTTGCTCCTCGAGTTCGCCGTAACGCGGGTCGAGCTCGCCCGGACAGATGTTCTTCGTGTGATCGCACCAGTAGCCGTCCGCGCTGACCCAGATCTCGAACAGCGTCGGCTCGTGCTCCTGCACCGGCCGGTGGCTCGTCGCGGTGAACGTCTTGATCCCCGGGCCCGACCAGACGAGCGAGTATCCGCGCGCGTGCTCGACCTTGTCTTCGAAGCCCGTGCCGTTCGCCTGCACGGCGCCTTCCCACATTGCGGCGACATCGGACTCGCGCATCCCGGGACGTAGCTTGTTACGCACGTCCTCGAGCGCGATCGCCGCGAGCTCGTTCGCGAGCCGCATGCGCTCGATCTCCTGCTCGGTCTTGATCGCGCGCGCCTCGGCGAGCAACGGCGTTGCATCGACGCGGTTCGCGAACGCGTCGAACCAAGCAGCGGTGTACGTCGTCGGCTCACCGACCATGCGATCGGCGGTCTGCGTCCCCTGAGAGAGCTCGAGCCCGATCCGCTCAAGGCCTCGCCGCCGGCAGACTTCGAGTGCCGCGTCGAGCGCGCGCGCGGCCGGCGGGCGCGCGTCGGTTGGGTCGTAGCCGGCGAAAGGGCGCAGGTCGTCCGTCCATGCCATGCGCCGCGCGTCCTCGAGCGACGGCTCGAGGCAGATGAGCGTCTGCTCGCCCTCGCGCGGGAAGACGACGACGTCGTAGCCCTTCATCGGCAGGAAGTTCGAGAGGTAGAGGACGTTGTCGGGCGCGCGCACGACGAGGGCGTCGACGTCCTCGCCGGCCATCAGCTCGCGGACGCGCTCGAGCTTCGCGTCGTCGCGCGGCCACGTCATTCGATCGGCGCGACGATGACGAGCAAATGCCCGTCGAGATCGCGGAACGTCGTCATCCGCTCGCCCCACGGCTGGTCGGCGGGCGCCGGCAGCGAGAGAAAGAGAAAATCGGGCTCGCCCTCGAGCGGGAAGCGGTACTTCAGCTCGAAGCCGAACGTGGAGACGTAGAACTCGCCCGCGGGCCCCACGTCGTCGACGGCAAGGATCGGGAACGGCTCGCGGAAGGTCGTCACCAGCGCACCCGCGGCGGAGCGGGCTCGCCGTGCGCTTCCTGCCAGGACACGACCGGGTTGCGGAGCACGCCGATCCGCTCGATCTCCGCCTCGATCACATCGCCTGGCCGCAGGTACAGCGACGCCGCGTCCTCGGAGAAGCCGGCGACGCCGCTGACGGTTCCGGTGGACAGCACGTCGCCGGCGGAAAAGCCGAGCGGCGAGTAGTGGGACAGGATCTCCGCGATCGTCGGGCTCATGTTCCCCGTGTCCGACACCTGCCGCGCCTCGCCGTTCACGCGCAGCTCCATCCGCAGACCGTGCGGGTCGGGGACCTCGTCGGGCGTCACGATCCACGGGCCGAGCGGGCAGAACGTGTCGATCGCCTTGCAGAACGAGAACACGCCGCTCCGCATCTCGCGCCGCTGGATGTCACGCGCCGTCACGTCGTTGAACACGACGTACCCGCCGATGTAGTCCATCGCCTCCTCCGGCGTGAACCATTTGCCGGCTTTCTTGATCACGACCGCGAGCTCGAGCTCGTAGTCGAGCTCCTCGGTCAGATGCTCGGGGTAGACGATCGGATCGTCCGGCCCGATGATCGCGTCGACATTCTGGAAGAACATGATCCACGGTGCGATCTCGTGCGACCAGTCGACGCGCTTCGACTCCTCCTCGTGCTCGCGGAAGTTGCCGGCCGTGTGGAAGAACTTCTTCGGGACGATCGGCGCACGCAGTTTCACGTCGGCGAGCGGAAACTCGTTGCCGGTCGCGCGCGCGACCTGGTCGCGCTCGAAGTACTCGCGCATGGAGCCGACGTCGAGCTCCGTAACGACGTCGCCCTCGATGCGGCCGACCTTTCCGTCGTCGAAGGTGACGAGCTTCATGCGCGGTGATCCACCCGGTGTTGTTGCCACGCTTCTCGGTCGCGAGCACCAAGCGATGGAAGGACGCAGGCCGCGCTCGTGCTAGTAGCACGGGCGCGGCCGAGGACGCACCAGCGCGCCGCGTGATCGCGGGCGAGAAGCCTGGAGGACGACGCCGGGTGGGTCACCTACACTCCAGCCAGGCAACGACTTCGGCCGCGTTCTGGTCCGGCGGGAACACCGGATAGAACACCTTCGCGATCGCGCACCCTTCGACGACGAGCGTCACGCGCTTGTACATCGCCACACCGTCGAACTCGAATGTCGGCAAGCGCAATGCGGCGCCCAGCTTCAGCTCGGGATCGGCGATGACCGGATACGGGATGTGCACCCGCTCCGCGAACTCCAGCTGATCGTCCAGATCCTGCGCGGACAATCCCGCAACACGCGCGCCCAGGGCCGCGAGCTCCGTCTCGTGGTTGCGGAACGCGCACGACTCCGGTGTGCACCCGCGCGCGCCGGGGATCTCGTCCCACCCCTCGGGGTCGAAACGACCGGGCCGGCCGGTGCGCGGATAGATGTAGAGCACGAGCCGCTCCTGCGACAGCGCGCGCAGCGAGACCGGCCCCTGCGACGACTCGAGCGTCAACTGCGGCAGCATCTGCCCGAGCAGATGGTCGCACGCGCCGTCGTCCTCGGGTACGGGCAGGTCCGGCGGCAGCGTGTAGACGTCGCTCATGGGTGGGTCACCTAACGCCGCACACTTTCATCGCCACGCGCGCGTAGACATCCGCCGTCTTCACCAACCCCTCGATGCTCACATTCTCGCCGAGCTCGGCGTCCGGGAGCCCGCTCGATGTGCCGTAGTTCACCGTCGCGATGCCGTAGCGCGTCAGGACCGACGCATCTGAGAACCAGCGCGTGACGTCGCGCTCCGCCGGCGCGCCGAACACCTCCGCGTGTGCCTCTCCCAGCGCCGCGACGAGTGGATGTCCCTCGTCGATCTCAGCGCCCGGTGCCGTTACGTAGACCTCGGCCTCGACGCCGTCGAGCGACCGCGCGAACTCGAGTGCCTTCCGCCGCGCGTCGGCCATCGGCACGTCCGGCGGCACGCGCAGGTCGACGAACAGATCGGTGCGGTGCGGTGTCCGCGACGCGCGCCAGCCGAAGCCACCTTCGATCGAGCCGACATTCGCGACGCCGCGTACGCCGCCGTACGACATCTCTGCTTCCCACTGCGGCAACCACTCGAGCACGGCGTCGAGCACCGGACGCATCTTGACGATCGAGTTCTCGTCCATCCGCCCCGAAGAGAATGCCGTGTGGACGAACGGCCCGTGCGTCGACAGCCGCAGCCAGAGCGTCCCGAAATGCGCGAGCACGAGCTTGTTCTCCGTCGGCTCGCCGAGGATGCACACGTCGGCGACGCCGCCGTGCGTTACGAGGTAGCGCGAGCCGGCCGCGTAGCCGCGGTACTCGGCGCCCTGCGCGTCGCCTTGCTGCGTCTTCTCGATCTCGCCCGCGACCGCCGCAATCAACACGTCGCCGCGCAGTCGCACGCCGGCGTCCTGCAGCGCGCGCACCGCCTCGACGTAGCACGCGACCGCGCCCTTCATATTCGAGATCCCGAGCCCGTAGATCCGCCCGTCGCGCTCGAAGCCCTCCGGCTGGAATCCGGGGATCCCGGCCAGCCACGGCTCGCGGCCCGAGTACGACGTATCTAGGTGCCCGTTGAACATCAGTGTCGGCCCCCCGCCCGTTCCAGCCCAGGTGCCGAGGACGTTCGCGCGCCCGTCCTCGACCTGCTGCCACTGAACCGCAAGCCCCGAGCCCTCGAGCTCGGCGCGCACCAGCTCTGCCGCGGCCTGCTCCGAGCCGGTGAAGGACGGCGTCGAGACGAGCCGCAGCGCTAGGTCCACCAGACGGCGCTCGTCGATCTTCATCGGAACTGCGGCAGCACTTTCTCGGCGAACAGCCGAATCTGCTCGTGCCGCTTCGCGCCCCACAGCTCCAGCATGACGTGTGTGCAGCCGGCGTCGCGGTATTCCTCGATCGCCTCGACGCAATCTGTCGGCGTCCCCGCGATCGGCTTGCACTTGTCGAGGATCGCATCCGTCACCTGTCCCTTCGCAGCGAGCCGGCCGCCCCGCTCCATCGCCTCCGCGACGGGACGGATCTCGTCCTGCTCCAGGCCCGCAAGGTCGAGCAGCGTGTCCGCCGCGCCCTTGATGTTCTGCACTTTGTTGGCGAGGTACATTCCCGCGATCTCGCGCGCGCCGTCGCGCCCCTCGTCGCGGTCCTCTGCGATCGACGCGACGATGGTGCAGCCGATGTCGATGTCCGCCTGCACGTTCTCGCGCGTGTAGCGGACGAATGCGGGCGTCGTGATCGACGGCGTCAGGCAGCCGTCGGCGATCTCGCCGGCGAGCGCCTGCATCTTCGGCGCCGTCGCCGCGACGTACACCGGCGGGGCGCCGCGCGGCGCGTCCGCGTCCTGCGCGGGAACGTCTGCGCTCCACGTCTCGCCGTCGTACTCGAAGCGCTCGCCCGACAGCACACCGCGCACGATGGCCACCGCGTCGCGCATCGGTCCGAGCGTCTTGTTCGTCTGCATCTTCGCGTTGTTGAGGAAGATCTTCGACGTCCCGAAGCCGAGGATGAAGCGCCCGGGCGCGAGCTCCTGCACGACGCGGGCGTCCATCGCCACCTGCACGGGGTGGCGCGTGAACGGAGAGATGATCCCCCAGCCGATCGTCAGGCGCTTCGTCTCCTGTGCCATCAGCGCGGAGACCACCGTCGAGGAGCGCGCCTCCATCTGGTGCTTGCGCCACCAGGGATACGCCTCCGCGAGCCAGATCGTGTCGAACCCGTGCTCGTCGAGCGCCCGCGCCGTCGCAAGCATCTCGCCTACCGGCTCCATGGTGAGTTGCATCACGCCGATGCGAAGTGGCCGCGCCACGAAGACGATCCTCTCAGCTACGCGCAGCCGGTCGCGACAGCGAGCGCGGAGCAGACCTCCGCCAAACGCGCCGGGCCCAATCTCGTGATGCGATTCGCGAAGAAACTCCTTGGAACGACTGCCACGTTGTCGAGGCTCAACACGCAGTCCTCGGGCATTCCATCCTCGCTTCCCAGGCGAACCTCGGTCGGAATCCCACGAATCGTCCGAGTCGCCGGCACAGCGATGTACGCGTTTAGGACGGGGATCGCCGTCTGACGCGTCAGAACGAGGTGAGGCCGGCGACCCGCATCAGGATCCTCAACCCACCAGACCTCACCGCGGTTCACCACGGTTCGGCCGCAATCGAGCGCCTAGCTGACGCTTCGGCCCACCGGTCGGGTTCCGGCGGCGGAATCCGCCGGTATCCCTCGACGATCTGAGCGTCGATGGCCGCCGCCCGGTCCTCCGCGAGCTCGCGCTCGACGGCTGCGCGGATCAGCTCCGAGCGAGACCGGCCGGTACGGGCAGCTCGCTCGTCGAGCAGCGCGAGGAGCTCATCCGAGAGCTGAACGAGCGTTTGCCTGCGCGCCACGACCATATCGTACCATATGCGATGAGCTAACCGCTGTCGCCAAAACCGACGAGCCGCGTCTCGCCCGGATCGAGGCCCTCGAGCCGTGCGTAGAGCTCAGCGATCGTCGTGTCTACGGTGACCCGCTCGCCGCGCTCGTGCGCGTCGAGCCAGGCGTTCGCCTCCTCGGCTGTGAGCGGGTGGAACTCGATGTTCGCGGCGGCCCGACCGGGCCGCGCGACAGCCGGGTGCAGCCTGCGGATCGGCTCGTTCGTCGTGACGAGCACGAGCACGCGCAGTCCCTGACCGATCAGGCCGTCGACGACGTTCAGGAAGCGCGATAGTCCCTGCCCCATGGCGACGCGTGCATCGGCGGAGAGCAGCTCGCCCGTGTCCTCGAGGATCAACACACGCCACGCCTTCGCGGCACGCTCCTCGCTCTGCTCGTCGTCCGCGCTGACCAGTTCCGTCATCATCGCGCCGCGCGAGATGAATCCGTGCGGCGACGCGACGCTGAGCCCGACGTAGCCCGGCTGCAGCAAGACGCTCATCAGGTAGTCCGCGTGCTGGCCGAAGAACGAATCCGGGTCGACGATGTAGTGGAAGTCACACCAGTCGCGCCACTCCCACGCGAGCGCGCGCAGCGCGAACGTCTTGCCGGTGCCGGCGTTGCCGTGCCACAGGACGAGCTGGCCGCCGTGCGCGGGCTGGAAGTCGCGCATCAGCTCCTCGAGCTTCGCGCGGGTCGAGGTCTTGTAGTTGTTCCTGACTTCGTCCCAGGAAGGGACGGCGATCGAGCGCCACGACGGCATCGGCCCGTGCTGGCCGTACGTCCAGAACGTGACCGTCACCTCATGCGCCGACGACGGGTCGGGCGCCGGCAGCGCTTCGCGCAGTCGAGCGATCACCGCCGCGATCCGCTCGGCGTCGTTCGCGGCGGCCATCGCGAAGACCGTGCCGCTGAAGAGGCCTACGTGGAGAAGCACGTCGTCGAGCTCGAGCAGCGCGATGTCGCGCCCCTCGCCCGTGACGCGCCGCTCGAACGGTCCGAGATCGGGCAGCGTGCGTGCCGAGGTCGCCCAGCCGTCGGACCTCGCGTGCGCGTATCCGGCCTCGGTTGCGCGCGCGAGGAAGAGTCCCGCAATCGAATCCTCGAGCTGATGGACGTCGTGGCCGAGGGAGATCCTCGGCGCGGGGTGCTCGGCGTCGCTCAGCTTCCGCTTCCCGTCTGCGCGGCCTCCGCGACCTGCTTGTCGAGCGCCGTCAGGACGTTGTTCACCTGCTGGTTGACGATCGGCTGCAGGACGCGCTGCCCCATCGAGCCCACCGGGCCGGCGATCCGCACCTCGGCCTCCCACTTCATGTCCGTGCCGCCACCGTTGTCGGTGAGCGTGAACGCCGTGTCCATGTTCATGATCGCGCCGACGCCGTTGCCCTGCGCGTGCAGCTTCGCGAACTCGGGCCTGCGCTCCTCCAGCTTCGTGAAGTCGATCGACATCGGCAGCATGCCGAGCCCGAGCGGGATCTTGACGTTCGCCCTCCAGTGAGTCTCATCCTGAACGTTGAACGACTCGACGCCCGGCATCAGCTGCGCCATCTGCTCCGGCGAGTTCAGCACCTCCCAGACCGTGTCGCGCTGGGCGGCGAACGACCGCGTGCCTTCGAGCTTCACGGCGTCGCCACCTCGACCGAGTTGCGGCTCTCGTCCGGATCCTGCAGGTAGCGCCATACCTGGTGGTAGGGGTTGCAGCTGCGCCACACGATCGGCCCGCCCTGCGATTTCAGCGCATCCTGCAACGCGGCGCACACCGCATGGATGCCGGCGCCGCCGCCCTCGCCCATCCCCTTCGCGCCGAGCGGCGTGAACGGCGACGCGGACTCGAGGTAGCCGGTCTTCAGCGGCGGCATGTCGAGCGCGTGCGGCACGTGATAGTCGTAGAAGTTGGGCGTGAGGAGGTTCCCCTCCTCGTCGTACGCGAAGATCTCGTGCGTCGCTGCGCCGAGCGCCTGTGCCGTCGCGCCGTGCACCTGCCCTTCGACGATCTGCGGGTGAATCCGCTTGCCGCAGTCGTCGACGGCTGCGTAGTCGACGATCTCATAGACGCCGGTGTCGGGATCGACCTCGACGATGCAGGTGTGCACCTGCGTTGCATACGTCAGCGTCAGGTTGCCGAACTTGCGCTCGAAGTCGGGCAGCGTGAACGGCGGCACGTACACGTAGCGGCAGTTCAGCGTCACATCGCGCACGTCCTCCGGCAGAATCGCGTTGTTCGCGTTCACGATCGCGCCGATGCCCATGAACGGGATCGCCGCCTCAGCGTTCGCCTTCAGCCGCGCCTGGCCGTCCGCAAGCTCGATGTCATCCGGCGTCGCGCCGAACACGCCCGCGGCCACGCGCTTGATCTCGTGTGCGAGCCGATCGGTCGCGCCCTTGACCGCGCCGAGGCCGGTGACGGCGAACTGCGACGCGTAGGTGCCGGAGAAGCCGGCGTGCGAGTTCCAGTACGTATCGTGCCCGGCACGCACGGTCACGTCGTCGGGTGAGCAGCTGAGGATGTCCGCCACGACCTGCGCCGCGGTCGTCTCGTGCCCCTGCCCCTGCGGCACCGTGCCGAGCGTGACGACGATCTCGCCGAAGATGTCGAGCTTCACCGTCGCGACCTCGTTGTTGCCGGAGAACTGCAGCTCGGGATTCAGAAGCGTCGACTGGCCGAAGTTGTTCGTGCCGGAGTCGAGCGTCGACCCGATACCGAAGCCGAGCAGCTTCCCGCGCGATTCGGCGTCGCGCCGTCTCGCCTCCACGGAGTCGTAGTCGATCAGCTCGAGCGCGATGTCGAGGCACTTCGCGTAGTCGCCCGAGTCGTAGACGCAGCCGTTCGGCGTCTCGTACGGCATCTCCTCGGCCCGCACGTAGTTCTTCTTGCGCACCTCGACGGGATCGAGACCGAGCGCGTTCGCAACGATGTCGATCACGCGCTCTGTCAGCCACAGGTGCTGCATCCGCGAGTAGCCGCGATTCGGCGATACCGGCGATTTGTTCGTGCAGACCTGCGTGAAGTCGACGCGGATGTTGCGCCAGCGGTAGCAGCCGGGCGTGACCTGTGCCCAGATGATGCAGCCGAGCGGCTCGTAGCGCGGGAACGCGCCGCAGTCGTCGATCGCGCGCACCTTCAGCCCGAGCAGCTGTCCGTCTTTCGTCACCGGCACCTCGATGTCGAGGAACGTGCGCTCGTTGCCGTGCGCGTTCGCCATGTGCTGGTCGGTGCGCCATTCCGTCCACTGCACGGGCCTGTTCAGCTTGCGCGAGAGGAGGCAGCAAGCGACGTACTGGGGATGCAGGCAGATCTTGTTGCCGAACGCGCCGCCGATGTCCTGTGAGACGAAGCGCAGCTTGTCGATACCGACTCGCAGCGCCGGCGCCATCCAGATCGCGCCGACGCCGGGCATCTGGTGGTTGCCGTAGAGCGTCCACTGCCCGGTGCCGCGGTTGTACTCGGCGAGGACGCCGCTGCATTCGAGGGGCGTCGACGAGAAGCGGTCGAAGTGGAGCCGCTCGATCTTCACGACGTGGTCGGCCTCGGCGATCGCGCCCTCGAAGTCGCCCCAGTCGAAGACACCCGTCCAGACGACGTTCGAGCCCGCGTCGTCGTGGAGGATGACGTCGTCCTTCAGCGCCGTTTCCGCGTCGACGATGACCTGCAGCGGCTCGTAGTCGACCTCCACGAGCTCCGCCGCGTCGCGCGCGAGCTCACGCGACGACGCGACGACGGCCGCGACCGGCTCGCCGACGTGGCGCACGCGCCCGACCGCGAGCGCGTAGTCCTTGATGTTCGCGCCCGGCGCAACCGAGAGCTCGAAGAACGGGTCGGTGAGGATCGCGACCTCGTCGCCGGTCAGCGTCCCGTAGACGCCGCCGACTTCGAGGGCCTTCGTCAAGTCGATCGACTTGATCTTCGCGTGCGCGTACGGCGAGCGGACGAAGTGCACGTAGCCCATCCCGTGCCGCTTGACGTCGTCGAAGAACACGCCCTGCCCCTGGACGAGCCGCTTGTCCTCCTTGCGCGGCACGCTCGTGCCGATGAAGCCCGGCTTGATTTCCGTCTCTTCGACAACAAGAGGTTCACGGATCTCGGTCATTTCGCGGCCGCCCGAATGGCTTCGACGATATTCACGTACCCCGTGCAGCGGCAGATGTTCCCTTGGATGGCCTTGCGGATCTCCTCGTCGGATGGGCTCGGGTTGTTTGCGAGCAGATACGCCGCGCTCATCAGCATCCCCGGCGTGCAGTAACCGCACTGCAGCGCGTGATGGTCGGAGAACGCCCTCTGCAGCGGAGTGAGCTCGCCGTCCGGCGAGACGCCCTCGATCGTCTCGATTGCTGCGCCGTCCGCCTGGATCGCGAGCAGCATGCAGCTCTTCGCGAGCACGCCGTTGAACAGGATCGAGCAGGCACCGCAGTTGCCCGTGTCGCAGCCGACGTGCGTGCCCGTGAGATCGAGGTCGTCGCGGAGGAAATGGACGAGCAGCCGGCGCGCGTCGACGTCGTACTCGATCTCCTCGCCGTTGACCGTGACCGTGATGCGCTTGCTGCTGACGGGATCCATTTATCTCCTGGCCTTTGCCTGCAGGACCGCGCGCACCGCGAGCACCTCGGCGACGTGCTTGCGGTACTCGGCCGAGGCGTGGACGTCGCCGGGCGGATCGAGTGTTTCCCCAAGCCCTTCGGCGGCAGCACGCACGTGGTTGTCGGAGAAGTCCCCGCCGATCCGCTGCTCCATCTCCATCGCGCGGACGGGCGTCGCCGCGACGCAGCCGATCGCGATGCGCGCGCCGCCGTTCAACGACGCGGCGGCGGTGACGATCCCCGTTCCGTCCTTGCCGATCGTCACCGCGGCGAAGCCGTCCTGGCCGCCCGGCGGAATCGTGATCTTCGTCAGCAGCTCCCCCGGTCCCGCCGCGGTCATGTAGACGCCGAGGAAGAACTCGTCCGCGGGAACGGTGCGTTCCGCGCCAGACCCGACGATCGTGAACCTCGCGTCCATGGCAACGAGCAGCGGCGGGAAATGGTTCGTCGGGTCGTTCGAGCAGACGTTGCCGCCGATGGTGCCGCGGTTCCGAACCTGCACGTCCGCGATCATCCCCGCGACCTCGCCGAGGATCGACCGCGCACCCGCCGCCTCATCGGTCATGAGCTGCGCATACGTCGTCATCGCGCCGATCTCGAGCCCGCCCTGCCCGGTCTCGGTGATCCCGCGCAGGTCGCCGAGGTCCTGCAGGTCGACGAGCACGTCCGGAGACGCCGCGCGCGCCTTCATCACGTTGATGAGGGTCTGCCCGCCGGCGAGCGGACGCGCGCCGTCATGCGCGGCAAGCAGCCGGATCGCCTCCTCCACGGTCTGCGGCCGCGAGTACTCGACCTCACGGAGAAGCATGGACGCCCATTTTCGCCCAGATAAGGCAACGTCTGTCAAGAACGCACCTACACTCAGCGGCGTGAGTGTCGATCCGCGCAAGGTCGCGATCCTCGGCGGCGGCAAGATCGGTGAGTCGCTGCTCGCCGGGCTCCTGTCGTCCGGGTGGCGTGAGCCAGGCGAGGTCGTCGTCACCGGCCGCCGTGAGGAGCGGGTCCGCGAGCTGGCTGAGCGCTACGGCGTTCGCGCCACACTTTCGAACGCGGAGGCCGTCGCCGGCGCGCGGCTCGTCGTGGTCGCGGTCAAGCCGCAGGACCTGGACGGGCTCCTCGACGAGGTCGGCCGGTTGCTCACACCGGATCAGACGCTCCTTTCCGTCGCGGCTGCGATCCCGACCGCGGCGATCGAGCACAGGCTTGCAGCGCCCATCCCCGTCGTGCGCGCGATGCCGAACGCACCTGCGACCGTGCACGAGGGGATCGCCGGCATTTGCGCCGGGGCGCATGCCCTCGACGAGCATGTTGCGCTCGCCGACGAGGCCCTCGCGCACCTCGGCGCAGTCGTAGTGGTGCCGGAGCGCTACATGGATGCCGTCACAGCAGTCTCGGGCTCCGGCCCCGCGTACTTCGCGCTCCTCGCGGAGGCCATGATCGAAGCCGGGATCCTGCTCGGCCTCGGCCGCGAGACGTCGACGCAGCTCGTGGTGCAGACGATGCTCGGCACGGCGAAGCTCCTACGCGACGAGAAGGTGCATCCGGTCGAGCTGCGCGAAGCGGTCACGTCCCCCGGCGGGACGACGATCCAAGCAATCCGGGTCCTCGAGGAGGCCGGCGTCCGCGCGGCGTTCTTGAACGCGATCCAGGCGGCGATGGAACGCTCGCGCGAGCTGGCCGACGAGACGTCCTAGCCGGAATCCCCGGCTACAATGGCCGCCGGCCGAGCGCCGATCCCCGGTAGCTCAATTGGCAGAGCATCCGGCTGTTAACCGGAGGGTTGTTGGTTCGAGTCCAACCCGGGGAGTTTCGTCTGGTCCAAGAACTCCGTCAGGACGTCCGTCTTGAACCAGACTCAACGTCGTGGCCTTTCTTTTCCAGCCTCGAAGACGTATGGCGAGGTCCAGGACACGGAGATCGCGGCTCATGAAGACGAACGACCTGCGCTGCATGCGGCGATCGGCTGGATACGTGGTAGGTTTAAAGGTAGCATAAGAGGTGGTAAATCAGGGCGAGATACGCTACGGTCAGCTTAACCACACACTCGAAGGGAGCCCTTTGTCCGCTGCGATCACCACTGAGTACGTCAGGGAAGTCGAGCGCGAGACGAGTACCGAGAGCGTCGCCAGCATCGCCCGATACCTGCAGGAGGCGCTCGGACAGAAGACTGTCGCGTACGTCGCTGGGATCCGTGACCGGAAAATGGTCGGTCGCTGGGCGGCAGAGAAGAACGCGCCACCTGAGATGACGGTGCTCCGTCTCAGAGCCGCTTTCGAGATCACGAAGCTCCTCAGTGCGGCCTACGACGCAGAGACGGCGAAGGCCTGGCTCTTTGGCAGCAATTCCCGGCTCGACGGCGAGGCGCCCGCCTACTTGATCCGCCACGCCGAGTCATGGGATGACCTGCGGCCGATCGTGCCGACAGCACGCGCCTTCGCCGGAGGCGCGAACTGAGCATTCCGGCGCGTCTTTGGCGCATCGGCTACATCGGCGACCCCCTCAACCCACCACCGCTGGGCCTGTACAGCTGGGAGAACCGCTTCGACGATCCGCTTCGAAGCTACCGCACGCTCTACAGCGCCGAGCAACGGCTCACGCCTTTCGTGAACTGTTGCAGGATCTCGCTCCAAACACGAAAGCGCAGGCCGAGTTCACCCAACTCTTCGGCAAGGGCACCGGATTGCGCGTCGCCGGCACGGTGCCGTGGGCCTGGCGTGAACGAAACGTGCTCGTGCCAGCAATCATGGAACTGCAAGGGCCGCTCGTCGACCTCGACGACATGAACGTCATCCGCCAACTCAGGAACGCGCTCGCTGGGCTTCTTGCCCGCCTCGGCATCCAGCACCTGGACATCAGCACTTTGCGGAGCATCGAACGAACCGTGACACAGCACGTCAGCCGAACGCTCTACGACCAGGGCGCCGCTGGGCTCTGCTTCCGCTCCAACCGCGACGACCAGCCCTGCTTCGTCCTGTTCGAGGGTCGCGGCACGCTCGAACAGAGCGGCGCGACCGAACCCTGCACGGATGACATTCCCGAGTTCCTTCAGGTCTGCAGCGAGTTCTCGCTCATCCCGGAGCGCAAGCACGTGTCGGCTCACGTCGTGCGCGGCGACACGCGCTTCGCATTCGTTGACCGGGTACGCCAGCTCGTCCGGCGGCGCTGAAGCGCTGGGCCGACGAATAGGTGTGCTCCGGCCTCAGCCGCCCTAGACACGGGCCTATCTTGGCGAGTTTTGGAACGCTCCAGCTTCGTCCTACGCGAACTCCCGGATCCGTTCCCGCACTTTCGCCAGCGCCTGTTGGAGGTCGGGCAGTCGCTCGTCCTCCGCATCCGCCAGCTCCGCCGCGAGCCTTCGCTCTCGCAGCCGCAGCAGCAGCTGCTCCGCAGTCTGCTCGTCGATGCCCTCGGCGTCAGCGCGCGCGTCGAGCTCGGCGACGAGCGGCTTCAGCTCCGCGTCCGGCTCCTCGACGCCGAGCACGACTGCGACCAGGCGCTTGTTCACGGCGGAGTCGAAGTGCTCCGGGCCGAGTTCGGCGAGGACTTTGTTGAGCTGCGGATGTCTGCGCACACCCGCGAGGGCGCTGCGCTCCCACCGCTCGCCGGCGTCGATCAGCTTCGGCGAGATCGCGATCCCCGACGACGTCGTCGTGCTGATGCCGGCACGCAGCTGCACCGTCAACCCGAGGCGGTCGTTCGCGATCCGCCAGGCTTCGTGCTTCTCCGGCGACTCCGGGACGCCGTTGAGGATCTCCTGCACCTTCAGGTACGCCGCATGCTTGTCCGGGACGCGGTCGAGCTCGAGGCGGACGCGGTGCAATGGGTACGACTCCGCGTCGGCGAGTCGCGCCTCGAATCCGGCCGGCTCGTCCGCGGGATCGGTCCCGCGCGGGAGCGCGACGATCCGCACGTCGAAACCCTTCTGCAACGCGAGCTCCATCCCGCGCAGGGTCGCGTCCTCCCCCGCGGCGTCGGAGTCGAAGCAGAGGAACACGCGATGCGTCAGTCGTCCCAGCTCCGTCAGCTGGCGCTCCGTGAGCGCCGTGCCCATCGACGCGACCACCGGCTCGAGCGCGGCCTGTCGCAGCGCGATGACATCCGTATTCCCCTCGACGACGAGCGCGCGATCCTGCTTCGCGATCGACGCCCGGGCGAGGTGCAGCCCGTAGAGGATCGCGGACTTGTGAAAAAGCTCACCCTCGGGCGAGTTGACGTACTTCCCCTGCAGCGGATCGTCGTCGCGCAGCTTC
>WNEY01000825.1_pt1 | contig 20564 bp, 16 predicted proteins | sample 5400531 | NCBI WGS metagenome assembly WNEY01 (sample SAMN13153338, study PRJNA577476) | soil metagenome | isolation source: 200 cm saprolite under Douglas fir tree site 1 | place: USA:California | collected 2015-04-18
CGCCGCCGCCACCGCCGGCCGGCAGGTCGAAACGGCCCGCAACATCGAACATCAGGCGTTCGATGTGAACGTCGCGGCCATGCGGAAGCAGGAGGCGACCATCATCGGATCCGCGGCGGGGCTGATCGTCCTCGTCCTGTTGCTGCTGATCCCGGCACCTCGGCGGCGTGCACCCGCAAGTACGGCTGAGGCAGGCGCGTCTGTCGCACTGTCCGCTCTCATCGGAGCGCCCGCACCGCCCGCGTCGTTCAGACCGTCGGAACCTTCGAGCCCGTCGACCGCCAGCGGGATGTTCAAGGCGGCGGCGGGCGTCGCCACCGATTTCGGCCGCGTGCGCGATCTCGACGAGCTCACGCTGGTTTTGGGCCGCGCCGCTGATGTCCTGGACGCCAGCGGCCTCATGGTGTGGATGGGCTCGGCGCCCAGCGGGGACCTCCGACCGGTTCTGGCCCACGGCTACAGCGCCGACATGGTCGCGCGCATTCCGCCCGTCCCGCGCTCGGCCGACAACGCCGCCGCAGCCGCGTACCGGTCGAGCAGGCTGCAGATCGTGATGTGCCGCCCGGGTGTTTCGACCGGCGCGGTCGTAGCGCCGATTCTATCCATGAACGGCTGCATCGGCGCGCTGTCGGCCGAAATCCGGAACGGCGCGGAAACAGCGGAAAGCGTCCAGTCGATCGCGGCGATCTTCGCCGCTCACCTCGCCACGGTGTTCGCAACCGAGCCGGCGGTGGCGGAAGGCGCGACAGCCGCAAACCTGTAAAAAAGCAACCGCCGAGAACGCTGAGCGCGCAGAGAGAAAACCTTCTCTGCGATCTCGGCGGACTCTGCGGTTTGCATTTCAGACGGGCCTTGCGCCGCGAATCATCCGGCGCGGCACTTCGATCTTCGCCTTGACGCTCGTTTCCTTCTTGTCCCGAACGATCGCGATCGACACCTCTTCGTCCCTCGCGTCGCGCAGCGCGCGGACCAGATCCTCGCGCGAACGGACGGACTGGCCATCGATGGAGGTGATGACGTCGCCCGCCTTCAGCCCAGCGCGTGAGGCGGCGGAACCCTCGGTGACTGCCGTGACGAGGACGCCGTCCTTTGCGCCGAAGTACTGCGCGAGCTGATCGGTCAGCTCGTCGACGCTGATGCCGAGTCGCCGGCCCGACAGCGCACCCGGCAGATCGAAATCGAAGTTGAAGTTGAACGGCGGCAGCCGGTCGCCGAGCCGGCCCAGATCGCCGAGGCGGCCCAGATCGCCAAGCTGTTCACGCAGCCGACCTTCGTCGAACACCATACCGCGGCCTATGCCGCCGCGGCCGTCCTGCGGCGTAATCTGCACCTCTTTTCGCTGGCCGTCTCGCACGACCGTCGCCTTGACGGTGCGTCCCGGCGGCGTCTCCTGAACGAGCCGCCCGAATTGGCGCGCGCTGCGCACGTGCTCGCCATCGAATTCGACGATGACGTCCGCGCGCTTGAGACCGGCCTTCTCGGCCGGGCTATCGGGCCGGACCTCTTCAATCACAACTCCCGCGTCTTTGCCGTCGGCGACCTGCACGCCGATTTCGGCGCCGCGCCCGGCCAGCACCATCAGGTCGCGCGCGCGCCGCTCGGCCCGATCGAGCTGCGCGACGCGCCCAGAATCGAAGGGTCGGCTTTGCGCGTACACGGAAACCGCCAGCACGGCCGCGATCGCTGCAACACCCGCGATTTTGAGCGTTTTCATCGGCATTTCTCCCTGAACACCCAATCAGACGAGAGGCTCTTCCAAAAAGTTGGCTAGAATCACGGCAGCCTTGACGGGCTGCGCTACCGCGACCGTAGCGCCGGCCTTCCACTGACGACTATGGCCAAGACACCGCAACCATCACGCGAAACGAAAGCCCAGATTCTCGAGCGCACCGAGCGCGAGAAGGTCAAGTTCCTGCGCCTGCAGTTTACCGATATCCTCGGTACGATCAAGAACGTCGAGATCCCCGACCGCCAGTTCGAGGACGCCCTCGACGGCAAGATCATGTTCGACGGGTCGTCGATCGAGGGGTTCGTCCGCATCGAGGAGTCGGACATGTACCTCCGGCCCGACTTCGGGACCTTCCGCATCTTCCCGTGGCCGGGCACGACGGGCGAGAGGGTCGCCCGGATGATCTGCGACATCTACACACCCGACGGCCAGCCGTTCATCGGCGACCCGCGCGCGTGCCTGAAAAAGGTGATCGCGATGGCGGCGGCGAAGGGCTGGGCGCTGAACGCGGGCCCGGAGGCCGAGTTCTTCCTCTTTCAGACGAAGAACGGCATCGCCACGACCGAAACCCACGACGCCGCGAGCTACTTCGACCTCAGTCCGGTGGATCAGGGCGAGGACGTCCGCCGCGAGATCGTGCTCGCGCTCGAAGCCATGGGCTTTCACGTCGAGGCGGCGCATCACGAAGTGGCGCCGGGCCAGCACGAGATCGACTTCCGCTACGACGACGTGCTGACGACGGCGGACAACATCAGCACGTTCCGGTTCGTCGTGAAGAACATCGCGATCAGGAACGGGCTGCACGCGACCTTCATGCCGAAGCCGATCTACGGCATCAACGGATCGGGGATGCACACGCACATGTCGCTCTTCTCCGGCGCCACGAACATCTTTTTCGACGCGAAGGCGCAGGGGCAGCTGAGCGAGGCGTGCCTGAACTACATCGGCGGCATTCTACGGCACGCGAAGGGCTTCTGCGCGATCACGAACCCGCTGGTGAATTCCTACAAGCGGCTCGTGCCCGGCTATGAAGCGCCGACCAACATCGCGTGGTCGGAGAAGAATCGCAGCCCGCTGGTGCGAGTCCCCGCCGCGCGGGGCACCTCCACGCGCATCGAGCTGCGGATGCCGGACCCGTCGTGCAACCCGTATCTCGCGCTCGCGGCGATGCTGCGGTCAGGGCTCGACGGGATCGAGAAGAAAATCGATCCGGGACCGCCGATCAACAAGAACATCTACAAGATGAGCCACCGCGAGCGGAGGCATCTGCGGATCGACGAGCTGCCGGGCAATCTCAACGAAGCGCTCGATGCGCTGGAGCAGGACGACCTGATGCGCGAGACGCTGGGTGAACATCTCTTCGAGCACTTCCTCGCCGCCAAGCGCGAAGAGTGGCTCGACTACATCAAGCACGTCTCGCCGTGGGAGACGGATCGCTACCTCAATATGTACTGACGGGACTCGGGACTCGGGATTCGGGATTCGCTAACTGACACGACTCGGGATTTGGGATTCGAATCCCAACTCCCGAATCCCAAATCCCGTCTAGAGAAGCCCGAGTCCGGCAAATCCCGAATCCCAAATCCCGAATCCCGTCTGTCTACCACCGAACGCGCCAGACCAGCTGAGCGGTGCGGCTCGTGTTGTCGCCGAGCAGGCTCGTCAGGCGGAAGCTGTCCGCGCTGGTCCCTGTCGCCGTGTTGGCGATGAAAGTGCCGTTGCCCGGCCCCTGGAACGTGCTGAGAGGCGACGAGAGCCCGAGCGGAACGCCGGCGGTCGATGCCGGGTTGAAGTACGGCTTGTTGAAGGCGTTCAGCAGCTCGGCGCGGAACTCGAACGAGACGCTGCCGCGAATCCGGAAGCGCTTCACCGCGCTCAGGTCGAACCGGACGAGCGGCGGTCCGTTGACAACGAGGCTGCGGACGCCGCAGTCACCGAAGCCGGGCGCCGTCTCGATGCAGTCCGGACCGTTCGCCGGCGCCAGATAACGACCCGCCGGCACGCCGAGCGCGCTGTAGCCGGTCGCCGAGGTTGCGCTGACATTGAAGGCCCTCACGGTGTTCTGGATGATGTCATCGGGCAGGATGAACACCTGACCGTTGGCGGCGAAGCGCAGATCGACGGCCTTCCTGAAGTCGTCCTCCGACATGCCGACCAGGCGGACGTTGCCGAAGTCGATCATCTCTCCGGTCTGAATGCGCGCGACGCCGTCGATTTCCCAGCCGCCGACGAGCGCGTCCTTGAGCGCGCCCGCGTTGCTGCCCCACCGCCGGTCGCGCCCGAACGGAAGATCGTACAACCAGTTCGCCTTCACGGCGTGCTGCACGCCGCCAACCTGACCGCTCTGGAGGTTCTCCTGGGACGGCCGCGTGAATCCGTAGCGCTGACTGACGTACGCCTGGCCCCAGGCGTAGCTGGTATTGAACGCCACCCCGTTCGACATCCGCTTCCGGAACTCGAGCTGCATCGAGTGGTAGCGCGTGCCGCCCATGTTCGTCGTCAGGTTGGCGCCGCCGAGGACGTCAGGGTTCGCGACGAAGAAATTCGCCGGGAGTCCCGCGGCGGCGGCAAAGTTGCGGAACGTCGTGTTGCCGATGAAGCCGTTGGTCAGCGTCGTCGCCGTGCAGCCGCCGGCGTTATTGCACATGAACCCGTACGGATTCGGATTCATCGCCGCGAGATAGCCGAGGAACTGCGCGTTGGTCCAGTTGGCGCCCGTGTACCGGCTCGTGTCGCCTGCCTGCCCCGCGTTGACGCCGTTCAAGTACGCCAGGAAGATCGGCAGCGGCGATGTGCCGGGCGCTCCCGTGTATGCGAACGTCGCGACGCCGTTGGCGGCGATATTCGCCCGCAGGTTCGCCTGGGCTTTCCTGAATTCGTCGACGAAGCCGTTCGTGATGATGTTCGGCTCGTTCAGGTTGATCGTCTCCCAATCTTCCCGGTGCCGGCTGCCGACGTACCGCATCTCGAACGCGGTATCGCGGCCAAGCTTGCGCTGCCAGCCGACCGAGTACGACTGGGTGTACGGAAGCTGCAGGTTCGAGTCGAAGCGGTTGACCGTGTTCGTCACCGAGTTCGGGAGAATCGGGTACGAGACGGACGGCGCAGCCGGCAGCGTTGGCTGCGTCCGCAAGAGGATCGGCAGCGTCGTGTTCGTGTTGTCGCGCTGCAGCGTCACCTGAATTCCCTGGTTGTCGCCGAAGACGCCCGTGAAGTCCACCATGCCCGGTCGCTGATAGGCGAGACCGAATCCGCCGCGCACGACGCTGTCACCTTCCTCCGAGCCGAGGAGCAGACGTCCGACCCCGCCACTTCCGCCGGGAACCTGCCACGCGAAGCCGGCGCTCGGCCCGAAGTTGTTGCCGTCGACGTTGTAGGCGTACGCGCCGGCGGGATACTGAACGAAGCTCGGCCTTGTCCCCGTGAGCGTTCCGGGCCTGAAGACATTGCCCACGCCGGAAATCCCGTACAGGCTGTCCTCGGTCACCGTCGTGTAGCTGTTGTTCGTCGGATAGAACGGCTTCGCAAGCACGTAACGCAGGCCGGCGCTGATCGTGAGGGTCGGTGTCGCGCGCCACGAATCGGCCGCGTAGAAGTCGAACTCGCGCGACCGGCCCTGCGCCGTCGACTCCCCGAGCGCCACGTACGCGTCGCCTGACGGGTTGACGCGCGCGGTACCGGTCAGCGACGTGATGCGGCCCGTCAACATCGCGTAGAGGTTCTGCGCCTGCGTGATGTCGGCCTGTGATGCGCCCGGGAAGTTCCCGGCCGTGAACATCGCCAGCGCCGGTTCGGTGGCGAGGACGCCGAAGTTGGCGGTGGGAATCAGCGTTTGGCTCTTGAGCCACACGTCGGCCTGCACCAGGGATCCGCCGAATGTCACGTTGTGCTTGCCGCGTATCCATGTGGCCGTGTTCTCCACCACGAACGTCGACGCCTCACGCGAGTTACCGTTCGCCGCGCCGCCATTGATGGCGGTGTTGCCGGTGTTCGGGTTGGTCAGCGCGAAGCCGGTGCCGCAGCACGCGCCGAACAGATTCGGGCGATAGCCGTTGGTGTTGCCGAAGCCGGTGCCGGTCCACAACGACGGCGAGAGCTCGGGCGAGAAGAGCGTGGAGCCGCCGGTCGCGCCGACACGGAATTCGTTCACCAGGCTGGACCCCAGCGTGGATCGCAGCGACTCGGACGTCGTATACCGCGTCGACTGCTGGCTGCCCGTCTGCGGAAACCCGGGGAACGGCACGTGCGCATTGTTGGTCGTGTCCGGCGTCGAGTTGACGTGGCGGTAGTTCATCGAGCCGGTGAGCCGGTGCCGCTGCGACAGGTCGTAGTCGATGCGGACCGTCGGCGCCGGGTTGAAGTTGTTCGTCGGCGTCTGGAACGTGTACTGCTGCACGAGCGGGTTGCTGAGCGGGACCAGGCTGCCGGTCGTCGCCGTGGCCGAGCGGATGTCGCCGAACAGCTTCGCGACTGTCGGATCGAGCGTGGCCAGCTGGCCGTTCGCCGCCGCCAGCTGCAGCAGGTTGACCTGCCGCACCGAACCGCTCACGTTGTAGCTGAAGATGCCGGCCGCCGCGTCCGGCGTCAGCACGTTGCGCTGCAGCGTCGCGGAGCTGGGGCGCCGCTCCTCTTCGTAGTTGAAGAAGAAGAACGCCTTGTTCTTGATGATCGGACCGCCCTGCGCGATGCCCTGCTGATACTGCCGCAGCTGCGACTTCGGCGCCTTCCCGGTCTCCGGCTCCGGCGGCAGGTCGCGGTTGTTGAACCACGTGTTCGCATTGAGGCCGTCGTGCCGGAAATACTCGTAGGCCGTTCCGGTCCAGCTGTTCGAGCCCGACTTGGTCACGAACCTGATCTGCACGCCGCCCTGCCCCGTCGCATCAGCGGTGTTCCCCGCCGTCGTCACGGTCACTTCTTCGACCGAGTCGAGCGTCGGCGTGAGGCGCGCGTAGTAGCCGTCTGTCGTTTTGTTGTAGTTGTCCTGAATGCTCATCCCGTCGAGCGTGATGTTGACCGCGCCCTTCGGCAGACCGTTCACCGTCGAATTGCGCGCCGTGCCGGAGGTGTTGAAGCCGGGCAGCGACGTCAGCGAATCGAGCGCGTTGCGGCTGGTGAGCGGCAGGCTCGTGATCTGCGTGCCAGTGAGGTTCGTCGCGATCGACGGCGTCCGCGTCTGGACGACGAGCGCACTGTCGCCGGTCACCGTGACGTTTTCTGCGAGCGTGCCGACGCCGAGCGTCACTTTCACGTTCGCGGGCACGGCCGCATTCAGCGTGACGGCGCTGAGGGTCACGGTCTTGAATCCCGTCAGCGACACCGTCACGCTGTAGACGCCGCCCGGCAGCGACGGGATGGTGAAGCCACCATCCGAGGCCGTGATCGTGTTGTTCTCGATCCCGGTGCCGTTGTTCTTGATCCTGACGTCTGCGCCGGGAATCACGCCTCCAGACGAGTCGACCACGGTCCCCGACAGCGAAGTGAAAAAGCTGCCTTGTGCGAATGCCGCGCCACTGGCGGCGAACGTGAGGCCCAGGGCGGTGAGCAAGCTGAGCAGACATGACCTCATCGACGGCTCCTTGGCGAAATTCGGATGCCGAGCGAATTCGTGAAAGAACCGTAACGGTTGGCCACCTCGGAGGTCAATACGGATTTGTCCCAATACCGAGCACACGGGCAGGAAACCCCGCAAGATCCAGCAAACCGTTCAGCCGCGAGGTCAGCCGCGCGTCTCCCAGCGAGGACGCCTCTGGCCGTTACCCGCATTTTTTCGTGGATTTCCGCCATCGTCCCGCGGGCACGCGACTTGATGGACCTCCTGCGGGTCGCGTCGAATCAACGGGGTGCGTAACATCAGGCAGGCGCTGGCATCGCCGCATCCCGCCGTTCGTTTCACGATTCGGCGCGGCTCATCTCTCGGGACTTGGGATTTGGGATTCGGGATTCGGAGTCGAGACTCGGGATTTGGGATTTCGGCGTCTGAGACTCGGGATTTGGGATTCGCAATTGGGATTCGCTCTTCGACTGGGTTCGGGTTTCGGGATTCGCTCCTCGACGCCGCTCGGGATTTGGCATCGGCATTCGCATTCGAAAACGGTTGGTGACCTATGAGTCAAGGTTCCTGGTTCAACGTTCAAAGTTCACGGTTGTTCGCGCTCGGGGCTGTCATGCTCGCGCTCAGCGGGTGCGCCTTGTCGCTGCGCAACCCGAACATCGCGGATCTGAAGAATCATCCCGGCCGTTATCAGGATCGTACCGTGAGCGTCAGCGGCGTCGTGACCAGCTCATGGGGCCTGCCGCTCGTGCCGTTCCGCTTTTACAAGGTCGACGATGGCACGGGTGAAGTGACCGTGTTGTCGGACGGTCTGCGTATGCCCGCGCAGGGCGAGCACGTGCGAGTCAGGGGCCGCGTGCAGGAAGTCGCCATCCTTGGCGGCCGGCCGCTCGGATTGCACCTCAAGGAAGAAGACCTGTACGTAAAGAGGTGAGCTTCCCAGTGCTTTTTAACGACGTCTAACCGCAGAGCGCGCGGAGCATGCAGAGTAAAAAACCTCTGCGCTCTCTGCGATCTCTGCGGTTAAACGCTGGTGTAGTTCTCACGCCGTGATTCTGATCGCAACCGCCGTCATGTCGTCGTTGGGCGGTGTGTCGGCCCGGAATCCCTGGACGGCCGAGAAAATCGCGTCCACGATTTCGCCCGCAGGGCGTGACCGCACCTCGCGCACGACCTCCAGCAGCCGCTCGGCGCCGAACTCGCGGCCAAGCGCGTCGTTCGCCTCGGAGACCCCGTCGGTGCAGAACACGAACAGGTCGCCCGCAGTGAGATCGAACGACAGCTCGTCGTAGGTAGACCCCGCAAACGATCCGAGCGGGACGCCCGGCAGCACGATCTGACTGACGGAGTCGCCGCTGCAGCGCACCGGATAGGGCAGACCCGAGTTGGCAAGCATCACCGTGCGGCGCTTGAAGTCGAACACGGCGTAGCAGAGCGTGCAGTAGTACTCCTCCAGCTGCCGCTGGTGCAGGATCGTGTTCGTGGAGGCGAGCACTCCAGCGGGCCCGAAGCGTTCCGGCGCGTAGCGGCGGCGGAACGTGCGCGATCGAATCAGCTCGCCGGCGAACGCGCTGTAGAGGGCCGCCGGCACGCCCTTGCCTGACACGTCGCCGACCGCCACGACCAGCGAGTTCGCTTCCGGCGCGAGAAAGTCGTAGAGGTCGCCGCCGAGCTCCCGGGCCGGCGCGAACCGCGCCGCGACGTCCACGTGCTTCATGCGCTTGGGCAGCTCGGTCGGCAGCAGCGCCATCTGCACGCGCTGCGCGAACCGGATCTCCTTCTCCAGCCGCACCTCGTTGGCGCGGATCGTCTCGTAGAGCCGCGCGTTCTCGATGGCCACCGCCGCCTGGCTCGCGAGCAGCGTGAGGATTTCGACGTCGCGCTTGCCGAACGCGTCCAGCTCGGGGCTCTCGAGGTCGAACACGCCGATGCAACGGTCCTTCAGCAGCAGTGGAATCACCAGCTCCGACCGCGCGTCGTCCACGACTCTGATGTAGCGCGGATCGGCCGCCACGTCCGGCACGTTCACCGCCTCCTTGTGCAGCGCGGCATGGCCGACGAGCCCGTGGCCGAGCTTCACGCGGGGGAGGTTCACCTTGTCGCCGTACCGCACGGCAACCTTCATCTCCAGCTCGCTGGTCTCTTCGTTGAGGAGCAGGATGCCGAACGTGCGGTAATCGATGACGCGTCGCGTCAGGTTCGCGATCCGCGTGAGCAGCTCGTCGAGGTTCAGGATCGCGCCGAATTCGCGGCCGATCTCCGACAGCGTTTCGAGCGCGGTCGCATACTCGCGCTCGCGCTCGAAGAGGCGCGCGTTTTCGATCGCCACCGCCACGTGCGCGCCGAACTGGCGCAGCAGCGCCTCGTCGGTCTCCGTGAACTGGCCGGCGGTGTCGCTCAACAGGTTGAGCGCGCCAATCACGCGCCCCTTGCGGCGCAGCGGCACGACGAGCTCCGCCTTCGAGCCGGGCACCGCCTCGAAGTACCGCGGATCTTCGCGAACGTCGTTCACGAGGATCGGCTTGCCCTCGGCCACCGCAGCGCCCACGAGCCCGTGGCCGACTTTCAGCCGCGTGCGCAAGACGACGTCGTCCGGGTACCCGACGGAGTAGGCGATCTTCAACTCTTCCCCGCGCGCGTCGAGCAGGTAGACCGCGAACGCCTGGAACTTCGTGATGCGCGCGATGAGCAGCGGGATCTTGGGAAGCAGCTCGTCGACGTTGAGCACCGACGTGATCTCGCGGCCAAGCTCGAAGAGCGTGACCACGAGGTCGCGAAAGTTCGACGCCGGCGCGGAAGCCGGAGCGGCCGGTTCGTTCACTGAACCGCGGGGCACGCCGCCAGCGCGGCGGTGAGAATTCGTGTGGGCTGCATCTGCAAAGTATAATCGCTTCCTCCCCATGGACCTGACGCTCCCGCTGGACAACGCGGCGATCGAACGGATTCTGCCGCACCGGTATCCGTTCCTGCTGGTGGACCGGATCATCGAGCTCGAGGTCGACAAGCGGATCGTCGGCATCAAGAACGTGTCGCTCAACGAGCGGTACCTCTGGCACCGGTCGAACGGCCTGCCGGTGCTGCCGCCGTCGATTCTCACGGAAGCGGTCGCGCAGGTCGGCGCGATTCTGGTGCTCGTGAAGCCTGAAAACCGCCAGCGCCTGCCCTTTTTCGCGGGCATCGAGCGCGTCCGCTATCGGCGGCCCGTCCACCCCGGCGACGTCGTCGTGATCGAAGCGAACGTGATCCGCCTGCGGAGCCGGATGGGATTGCTCAAAGGCGTCGCGCGCGTCAACGGAGAGCGGGTCATCGACGGGACGATGACGTTTGCGCTCGGGCCGGCGCAACAGTGATACCCGCGCGGCAGTGATCTGACGGCCGCTCACGTGCCGCTTTTTTGCGCATCGGCCTCCGGCGCGTGCACCTCGGCAAAAAACTTCACACTGTCAGTCCGGGGACGGACATTTGCCAAATCGTACAGATGCGGCGCAGATGAGCTGGGGAAAGAGCGGCGGCTGAATACTGGAAACATCGCCATAACGCTTCGAGACCAGGGCTCACGCGGTACGGCCGAGGACGGCACCCAAGTTGCACTTTCCCAAGCCCAGGCGGTTTTGAGGAGGAGGCTGGCATGTTGGAAACGATCGCGATCATTCTGATCGTGCTGTGGCTGCTCGGGATGGTCGGCAGCTACACGATGTCCGGGTTCATTCACGTCCTGCTGGTCATCGCCATCGTGCTGTTCCTGGTGCGGGTGATCAGCGGACGGCGGGTCGTTTAGAGCGGCGGCATTGCAGATTGCAGAGTTCAGATTGCAGATTCAATCTGCATTCAATCTGCAATCTGCAATCAGCATTCTGCAATCTCAAGCGCTGTCAGCCTTGACGAGCGCGCTCCCTGCGAGCACGATCAATCCCGCGAGCACGATGCGCGCGTTGAAGGGTTCCTTCAGCATCAGTGTTCCCAGCACCACCGCGATAATCGGATTCACGTACGCGTAGAGCGAGACGGTCGCGACCGGCAGATGCTTCAGCGCGTATGTGTACGCCGAGAAGCCGGCGATCGCGCCGACGAAGATCAGATAACCGAGTGCGCTCGCGGAGCGCACCGTGAACGTCAGCCGCGACGTTTCATTCAGCGCGAGCGACACGGCGAGCAGCGCCATCCCGCCAAACAGCATCTCGAACGCCGCGGTGGCGAGCACATTCTCGTCCTTCGCGTGACCGCGCCCGCGCGCGCGCGCGTACGACGACCCGACCGCCCAGCCGACGCAGGCGATTTGCGCGGACACGACGCCGCCGAGAAACGCGCGGCCGGCCTCGCCGACCCGGATCTCCGGCCACACCAGCATCACGATTCCGCAGAAGCCGACGATGAGGCCGAACGACCGGCGAAGCGTCAGCCGATCGCCGCCGGCCATCAGCGCATCGATGCCGACCATCCAGAACGGCGCCGTGGCCACCAGCACGGCCGTCAGCCCGCTCGGCACAGTCTGCTCGGCCCACACCACCGCACCGTTGCCGAATCCCAGGAGCAGGATGCCAAGCAGCGCCAGCGCCGGCCATTCGCCGCGCCGCGGCAGACGCTCGCCGCGCAGGGCCAGGCCGCCGATCAGCAGTCCGCCGGCGACGATCCACCGGATGGCGGCCATCAACAGCGGCGGAATGCTCTCGAGTGAAATGCGAATCGCGAGATAGGTCGTGCCCCAGATCAGGCAGACGGCGATCCAGGCTGCATATGCGCGGGGCCCGGGGGATGGGGACTCGAGGCTCAGCGTAATTAGTGTACAGCTAGCTGCGGTCTTCATCCGGGGCTGGGGGCTGGGGACTGGGGGCTAGGGAACGGTGGACTCGGGGAGACGCAGTCTCCAGTTCGCAGTCCCCGAGTACAATGAAAACGAGATGGGTAGAAAATCGTCCTCCAAAATACAGACCCGATCGTCATCGCCCACCGGGGCGGCGCCGCCGCCGGCCGATCCAGGCCGCTCCTTCAGACCACTGCTCGGCGTGGCTCTCGTTGTGGCGGTCGTGGCCCTCGGCGCTTTCGTAGCCCTGAAGCCGGCGCAGCCGGACCCGAGCGCCGCGCCGTCGACGGACGCCGCGCCGGCCGCTGCGCAAACGCCGCCCGTCGAGCCGCCCTTCGCCAAGCTCGGCCCGCACAAGCAGGAGCGGCTGCCGCCGCTGCCCTTCGATCCGGCGCCTCCAGCGCGTCCCGCCGAGGTCGTCCGCGCGGCGTACGTGTTCGCGGCGGAGCATCCTGAAGTGCTCAGTTATGTGCCGTGCTACTGCGGCTGCGAGCGCACCGGGCATCACGACAACGAAGACTGTTTCGTGACCGCGCGGGACGCAAAGGGCGACGTCACGCAGTGGGAACCGCACGGCATGACGTGAGCGGTGTGCCTGGACGTCGCGCGTGACGCGATGCAAATGCATGCCTCCGGCGCTTCGGTGCGAGCGATCCGCGCGGCGAACGAGAAGAAATGGAGCAGCAGCTTCCCCACGCATACGCCGACCGCACAGCCGCCTGTGCGCTGATTCTTGGCGGGATTTGGGATTCGGGATTCGGGATTCGCTCCACTCTGATTCTTGTTGGGATTTGGGATTCGGGATTCGGGATTCGCTCCACTCTGATTCTTGGCGGGATTTGGGATTCGGGATTCGGGATTCGCTCCTCTGATCCTTGTCGGGATTCGGGCCTTGGGATTCGGGAGTCGGGAGTCGCTTCGGGATTCGTAACCTGAATCGGTTTCGTCACGTCTCCCTGTCCAAGGAGCGCACCAAAGCGTGAGTGAGCTGACCGACAGAGGTCGAGAGCTCCTCGAACGTCTTCATGTCGTCGTCTCCGATGAACCGCAGTCGCTTACCCAGCAGCGCCTGGGTCTCGAGCTCTGCATGTTCGCCGAGCGCGATGATCAAGCGCGCGATTTACGCCGGTGTCCGGAGGCGGGTACCTTCAGCGATGTTCGAAGGTACCGACACCGCCGTCTTGCGCATGTGGAACGCGAGACCGAAGTGCTCGTGCCGCGGGAACTTGTCGGTCAGGGCATAAACAAGTTGAGCGAGGTCCATGGCTTTCTGCCAGGACAGGAGATCGCGGTAGCTCGTGATTTCGGTCATGCCGCGGAACACGCATCACCCGTGCCGCTTGAAATCAGGCGTCATTCGTCAGAGAGCACATCCGATTGCGAGTAACGTGTACCCACGTGGGTCGACAGAACTCCGATTCACAAATCCCTGGCGAATCCCAAATCCCGAATCCCGAATCCCCAGTCCCTGTGGATAGCCGCGCGAGCGCGTTCGCACGACTCTTCGAGGCGGTGCACGAAGGCGTGTACATCGGGACGGTCGGTCCCGACACATCGTCGACGATCGCCGCCAATCCCCACCTGAAGCTGATTTTCGGATACGCCGGCGAGTCGCCGGAGCGCGATGTCCGCCCCTTCGATCGCGATCGCTTCGTCGATCCGCAGGCACGCGTCGCGCTCCTCGAGCGGCTCACGAGCGACGGATCCGTCAACGACTACCTGCTGCGCCTCCGGCGAGCGGACGGCAACCCGGTATGGGTCGAGCTGACGGCGCGCGCCGACGCGCCGGGCGCGGACGACTCGGTCCGCATCGAAGCGCTCGTCCGCGACGTCAGCGAGCGCAAGAAGCTCGATGACGAGACGCGCGACATCTACCATCAGCTGCTGCAGGCGGAAAAAATGGCGGCGCTCGGCCAGACCGTGTCGGGCGTCGCGCACGAGCTGAACAATCCGCTCGCGACGATCCTGAGCTGGGCGGAGCGTTTGTCGGAACGCACGGGCCTCGACGATCCCGTGCGGCGCGGCCTCGAGACGATCCTGTCCGAATCCGAGCGCGCCGCGCGCATCGTCCGCAACCTGCTGACGTTCGCCCGCAAGCGGCAGACGACGCGGGCGATGGTCGACGTCAATCAGGTGGTCCGCGAAACGCTCGCGCTGCGCGCCTACGAGCAGCGCATCACCAACATCACCGTGATCGACGCGCTCGCCGCCGGCCTGCCGCAGGTGTTCGCGGATGGCCATCAGGTGCAGCAGGTACTGTTGAACCTCATGATCAACGCCGAGCAGGCGATGCTGGCGGCGAACGGGCGCGGCACGCTCGTCGTGCGCACATGGCAGGGCCCCGATCAGGAATCAGTCGTGGTCGAGGTCAACGACGACGGCCCCGGCATTCCCGAAGATCTGCAGCCGAAGATTTTCGACCCGTTCTTCACGACGAAAGAGGTGGGTAAAGGCACCGGCCTCGGCCTGACCGTCGCCTACGCAATCGTGCAGGAGCACGGCGGCCGGATCCGGATCGAGTCGCGGCTCGAGGGCGGCACGTCGTTCTATGTCGAGATGCCGGTGAGCGGCGGCAAGCTGACGCCGCTGCCGCTGATGCGCGAGCGGCTCGGCGATGCGCCCGAAGCGGTCGCCGACGCTTCGATTCTCGTCGTCGAGGACGAAGCGAAGCTGGCGAGCGCGGTCGTCGACGCGCTGCAGGACGTGGGCTACGTCGTGCAGCACGCGCTCGACGGTGAAGAGGCGCTCGAGAAAGTGAAAGCCGAGTCGTTCGATCTGGTCATCTGCGACTTGAAGATGCCGCGCATGGACGGGCCGTCGTTCTACCGCATGCTCGCCGACGCCCGGCCCGGCCTGTCGAAGCGCGTGATCTTCGTCACCGGCGACGTCGCCGGCACAGAGGCGGAAACGTTCCTCGAGGAGAGCGGCTGCCGCTGGCTGGCAAAGCCGTTCAGGCTTGGCGACCTGCTGCGGGCGGTGCGGGAAAGGCTGTCGTGACGTCCTTTCCTTATCTGGCGGCGGCGACCGCCTGGCGCTGACGCAGGATCCGCAGCGCCGCTCTCGCCGGCGTCGCTTTCCTGCTCACCGGCTTGTACGGCAGCACAACGGCCTGCGGCGCCGCCGTCTCGGCGATCCCGGTCGCATCCGCGCTCAGAGGCGCCATCTTGACCTTCGTCATCACGGGCCTCTTGACGGCAAACGCGATCAGCTGGCGCCGCATCTCGGCGACGCTCTGCTGGTTCATGTCGCCCAGCGCTTCGCGGAGCCGGCGGATCGCGCGCGCGTGGAGCTGCGAGACGCGCGATTCGTTGACGCCGATTTCGGCGCCAATGTGCTTCATCGTGACTTCGCCGTAGTAGTAAAGGCCGATCACCTTGCGCTCGCGCCAGGGCAGCGACTGAATCGCTGTCCGCACGCGCTCGCGCGTCTCCGTCTTTTCGTACGCCGTGTCCGGTGCATCCGGCTCGGACGGAACGAGCACCGTCGGGAGCGAGTTCTCGTCGAGGTGCTCGCCGGTCGCAAGCGGCGATGTGGCTTCGATCGTGTTGATGCGGACGATCGTGCGGCTCAGGCGCTTTTCGTCCGATCCGACGCGCGCGGCGAGATCCGCCATCGACGGCTCGTGGCCCAGCTCGCGGCGCAGCTCCTCGCGGGCGGCGTCGAGCTCGCGGCGCTGCCGGCGGACGCCGCGCGGCCACGCGTCTTTTCGAAGCGCGTCAATCATCGCGCCGCGGACGCGACGCTCGGCGAAGGTCTCGAACTTGATGCCGCGACCCTCGTCGAATCGGTGCGCCGCGTCGATCAGGCCGAGCACGCCGTCCTGGACGAGATCTCCGATGTCGATCGAATTCGGCATCGACGCCGCCATGCGTCGAGCTAGCGACTCGACGAAGGGCAGGCCGGCGACTACGCGGCGGTTCTGGCTGGCGACCATCGGCTGGACTCTCATGCGGTCTCCGCGGGATAGAAGACGTGGGATTCGGGATTCGCTTCAAAACGAATCGCGCCGACCCCGAACTCCAAAATCCCATATCCCGACGGCATTGTCGGTTTCTAACGGATGCGCACTATCGCAACGGCGGTACCAACAGGCCGGCCCGTGTTCCAGACCACGTCACATCAGCTTAGAAAACTGCTGTAAAATATTGCTTTATAACGATTTACTGGTGTGAACCGTTTCGGAACGATCGCGTTGAACTGGGGAGCCAAACCGTGCAAATCGTCAAACAAATGACGATTTGGACGAGGTCTTCGCCAAAAGTTTGGCGGATGAATTACGGTTTGGGCAGGGCCTTCGAGCCTACTGAGGCTCGACCGAAGTCGCCGACAGACGCCGGATCTCTTTCGCGGTGCCCATGGCTTCGAGCGTACTGGATATGACCTGGGCCGCCCTCGCACGGCTCGGGTCGTCGGAGGCTTTCGATTCGAGCAACTCGGCATGAGCGAGGATGATGCCGAGCTGGTTGTTGAGGCGGTGGAAGAGGAGACGCAGTTCCGGTGCTTCGTCCATCGGTCCCATTGCCAGTAACTCTTCCACGCTCCACGCCCGGCGCATCACGCCTGGTTCCGGCCTTCGGCCTGCCACATCGCCTGCACCGCCGGACGAGCGGTGTTATTGGGATCACGCCAGAGGGTGTCGACAAAAATGCGGACGGAACCACCCGCTGTCCGTACGTATTCGATCTTCCCGCTGGAGAGCCAATTGTAGATGGTGCGACGGCTGACGCCGACGAGCTCGCAGGCCTTCATGATCGAGATCGTTTTTCGTTCCACTGGGCTATTCCTCCCGTGGAGTTCGTATCGGTGCAAGACCTGTGCAGGATTAGGGAGTTTCGATGAGGGCTCGAGAAATCACGATTTTGGTCATTGTCAACATTTTGACGTCACGTCAATCGACTCCGGGCCGCCGTCCAGGCCGGCAATGGCCGCGCGGCCCATCGCCAGCACCGCTTCCTGCGTGCTGCCGCCGATGTGGGGCGTCCCGATGAAGGTCGGAAGGCGCAGCAGCTCCAGATCGAATGGCGGCTCCAGCGCGAACACGTCCGCCGCCGCGCCGGCGAGCCGCCGATCCGCGAGCGCAGCCCTCAACGCCGGTTCGTCGACGATTCCGCCGCGCGCGTTGTTGATGAGGAACGCGGACGGCTTCATCAGCCCGAGCGCGCGCGCGTCGATCAGGTTGCGCGTGGACGCATCGAGCGGCAGGTGGAGCGTGACGATGTCCGAATCGCGCAGGAGCGCGTCGAGCGTCACCGCCCGGACGCCCGTCTGGCGGTAGAACTCGGAGTAGTCGACGATGTCGTGCGCCAGGACCGTCGAGCCGAACGCGCGGCAGAGGCGCGCGACGGTTTTGCCGACCTCGCCGCACCCGACCACGCCGACAGTCGCCGACGAGATCTGCCGTCCGCCGGGCTGACGCCAGCCGCCATCGGTGAGCTCCCGCGCAAGCGGTACGATCTGGCGGCAAAGCATTATCATGAACGCGATCGTCAGCTCCGCGACCGCCTGTCGATTTACGCCGGGCGTCCAGCGCACGACGACGCCGCGGCGCCGCGCCGCATCGAGATCGATCATGTCGAGCCCGACGCCGTACTTGCTCACCAGGCGCAGCTCCGGCACCGCTCGAAACAGCGCCTCGTCGAGCACTTCGAGCCCGGTGATCGCCTTGTCATGACCGCGGAGAAAACGGATCAAGTCGTCGCCGGCGAGCGGCCGCCGCGATTCGTTGAAGTCCGCGTCGGGATACCGCGCGAGAAGCTCGCGCCGCAACGTCTGATTTTTCGGGAACGAATGCGACGCTACGGCGACGGCCATTCTTCAATCGTAGCTTGCTCGGGATTCGGGATTTGGGATTCGGGATTCGCGGGGCTCGGGATTCGGGATTTGGGATTCGGGATTCGCGGGGGCTCGGGATTCGGGATTCGCAGGGGCTCGGGATTCGGGATTCGGGATTCGCACGCAGAGAACGGCGTGTCTGCGTTCCTGCAAGCTCTGCGGTTGGCATTTAAGTCCCTAGAGAGCGATGGACAACGGCGTTTAGTGGTGCCAAAATCTTGACAGCGATTTGAACGAACCAACGAGCTTGTCCCCCACCATGCCCACGTGCTTGCTCGTCCGAGGCTGCCGATCCGATCGAACCCGCTGGAAGCTGACCATCTGAAGACGTGCGTTGATACCGGGCACGTGGGCACGAAATGCCTGACTTGCAAAAACATCTGCTGATCGTCGAAGACGAGGCGCCGCTTCGACTGGCGATTGCCGAGCAGCTGGCCGATCGCGGCTACCGTGTCGAGCAGGCCGAGTCGGGTGAAGTCGCCATCGCCAAACTGGCCGACTTCGCATTCGACATCATCGTCACCGACCTGCGCCTGCCCGGCGTCGACGGGTCGGCGGTCGTCGAGGCCGCCGTCGCGCGCTATCCGCACATCATCGCGATTGTCGTCACAGGCTACGGCACGGTGAAGGACGCGGTCGAAGCGATCAAGCGCGGCGCGTGGGATTTCGTCAGCAAGCCGTTTCAGATCGACGAGCTGCTGCACGTGCTCGACTCGGCGCTCGAGCAGCGTCGGCTCAAGTCGGAGAACGCCTACCTGCGCGCGCAGCTCGAGGCGCGCTACCGCTTCGAGGGGCTGGTCGGCCGGAGCCGGCCGATGACGCTGTTGTTTCAGCTTCTCGAAACGGTGGCACCGACCAACAGCACGATCCTGGTCAGCGGCGAAACGGGCACGGGAAAAGAGGTCGTCGCGCGCGCGATTCATCACGCCAGCGGCCGGCGCGCGCAAAGGTTCGTCGCGCTGAACTGCAGCGCGATTCCCGAGACGCTGCTCGAGGCGGAGCTCTTCGGTCACGTGCGCGGCGCGTTCACGGGGGCGGTGGGCAACCGGCAGGGGCGTCTCGAGCAGGCGCACAAAGGCACGCTCTTCCTCGACGAGGTGGGGACGATGAGCCCGGCGCTGCAGATGAAGCTGCTGCGCGTGCTGCAGGAGCGCGAATTCGAGCGCATCGGCGATTCGCACACCATGAAGGTCGATGTGCGCGTGATCGCGGCCACCAACAACGACCTCGGCCGCATGGTCGCGGAAGGGCAGTTCCGCGAGGATCTGTTCTACCGGCTGAACGTGATTCCCGTGCAGGTTCCGCCGCTCCGCGAACGCAAGGAAGACATTCCGCTGCTGGTGCAGCATTTTCTCGACAAGTTCCGCGTCGACGAGCGCGGCACGAACCCGTCGGGGCTCGAGCGCCGCGCGAGCGACCGGAGCCCGAAGACGATCGCCGAGCGGAACGCGATCGCGGTCTCGCAGGAATCGATGCGCCGGTTGATGGCGTTTCAGTGGCCCGGGAACGTGCGGCAGCTCGAGAACACGCTGGAGCGCGCCGTCGCGCTCAGCGCGGGTCGCACGCAGATCGACGTTGCCGATCTGCCGATCGAGATCCAGCACGCCCAGGAATCTGCGCTGACGTCGGCGGTCACGCTGCCCGAGGACGGGGTCGATCTCGATGCGTTCGTCGCCAACATCGAGCACGAGCTGATTCAGCGATCGCTCGAGCGCACGGGCGGGAACAAGGGGCAGGCCGCGCGGCTGCTCAACCTGAAGCGCACGACGCTGGTCGAGAAGCTCAAGCGGATGGATAGGAGATAGTGCTCGGGATTCGGGATTTGGGATTCGGGATTCGCTTCCCTGTTGAAAGCGATCTCACTGGCATCGGAAGGTCCGATGGTGTCGGGTATCGCGTCGACCGACTCGGCACGCGGACGGCTTTGAACGCCGCGTGATCGGCGACGGGTGTCAGATCGTTCCACCTTCGAGGCGCTGGATCGCGACCTCCGCCCTTGAGCGCTTCGTGGAAACGCTTCAAGCTGGTCGTCCCAGGGAACGGCGAGAAGCAGCAATCAACGGCGCGCGACGTCAAGTACTTTTGCCGGTAAGTAATTGTCGCTATGCAGCGGCCCGTCAGGCGCGTCTTCTCATCGGGCCGTCACGAATCCCGAACTCCGAATCCGAATCCCTGCGAGAATACATGAATGCCCCCGCGCCATGCGTACTGGACGATTCTGATCGACGACAAGCCGACGGCCTTTCGCGCGCGCGAGCGCGAGGAATTGCTGCCGACGTTCCACCAGCTGCAGCGCAAGAACACGAACGTCGTGATGCAGTGGTTTGCGCGCGGCCGGTTGTGGGAGTCGCAAGAAAGGGAGCACGAGGACTTTCAGCGGCGGAAGCGGACAGGCGGCGCGCCGGCAGGACGAAGCGCGAGCGCCGGCGGGGAAAAACGCGCCGCCGACTGGCGGCCCGGCGGCCAACACAGGGATCCACGCGATCGGTTCAAGAAAAAGAACCGGCCCGAGCGCGCGTGGTCGGACGGCGACGGATCGTCGGCGCGGCGCGATCGCGAGAAGCTCGGCCCTCCGCGGTCGCCGGACGGCCAGGAAGCGCGCCGTAGCCCGCCGGATCGCCGCGCAAGCGGAGGCGGATGGCGCGACAAGC
>WNEY01004361.1_pt1 | contig 20547 bp, 31 predicted proteins | sample 5400531 | NCBI WGS metagenome assembly WNEY01 (sample SAMN13153338, study PRJNA577476) | soil metagenome | isolation source: 200 cm saprolite under Douglas fir tree site 1 | place: USA:California | collected 2015-04-18
CCGCATGGTGGGCCTCCTGCTACTTGACGCATCGCGCCACCAGGCGGCCACACGGGCTGCCGTTCACTTGACACAGCGCTCCGGAGCCGATACAAACCCCCGCTTTCGCCTCTGAGAAGTCAGATCTTTCTCAGGCCGTCCTTCATCCCGTCCTACCGCACGCCCGCGCGAGCGGGCGCACACCCGCTGGAGTTTCGCCGTGGCCCGCCAGATCCCCCTCGAGCGCATCCGGAACATCGGGATCATGGCGCACATCGATGCGGGGAAGACCACCACGACCGAGCGCATCCTGTTCTACACGGGCGTCTCGTACAAGATGGGCGAGGTGCACGAAGGCACCGCGGTGATGGACTGGATGGAGCAGGAGCAGGAGCGCGGCATCACCATCACCTCCGCCGCCACCACCTGCTTCTGGCCCCCGCCCGGCACGCCGGGCCGCGAAACCAACCAGATCAACATCATCGACACGCCCGGCCACGTCGACTTCACCATCGAGGTGGAGCGCAGCCTGCGCGTCCTCGACGGCGCCTGCGCGGTCTTCGACGGCGTGAACGGGGTCGAGCCGCAGAGCGAGACCGTCTGGCACCAGGCCGACCGCTACAAGGTCCCGCGGATCTGTTTCATCAACAAGATGGACCGGGTGGGCGCCGACTTCTTCCTCTCCGTGAAAACCATCGTGGATCGCCTCGCCGCCCACCCCGTCTGCATCCAGCTCCCCATCGGCGCCGAGGACAAGTTCGAGGGCGTCATCGACCTGGTCGAGATGCGGGCGCTGCGCTTCGAGGGGGAGAAGGGCGAGCGCGTCGTCGCCGGGCCCATCCCGCCCGAGCTGAAGGCCCAGGCCGAAGAGTACCGCCACAAGCTGCTGGAAGGGGTGGCCGAGTACGACGACGAGTGCCTGCACCAATACCTCGAATCGCACGAGGTGAAGACCGACGCGCTCAAGCGCGCCATCCGCAAGGGCACCATCGCGATCAAGTGCTTCCCGGTCCTCTGCGGGAGCGCCTTCAAGAACAAGGGCGTGCAGACGCTGCTCGACGCCGTGGTCGACTGCCTCCCGAGCCCCGCGGACATCCCGCCGGTCAAGGGCAAGACCCCGGACGGCAAGGAAGAAGTCCGCGAGACGCGCGACGACGCGCCCTTCTCCGGCCTGGCGTTCAAGATCATGGCCGACCCCTTCGTGGGGCAGCTCACCTACGTGCGGTGCTACTCGGGCACGCTCAAGGCCGGCTCGGCGGTGCTGAACTCCACCAAGGGGAAGCGCGAGCGCATCGGGCGCCTCTTGCGCATGCACGCCAACAAGCGCGAGGAGATCGACGAGCTCCTCGCCGGCGACATCGCGGCGGTGGTGGGTCTCAAGGGGGCCACCACGGGCGACACGCTCTGCGACATGCGCCACCCGATCATCCTGGAGTCCATGGACTTCCCGGACCCGGTGATCCACATCGCGGTGGAGCCCAAGACCAAGGCCGACCAGGAGAAGATGATCGTCGCCTTGAAGCGGCTGGCCGTGGAGGACCCCTCCTTCCGCATGCGCACCGACGAGGAGACCGGCCAGACCATCATCTCCGGGATGGGCGAGCTGCACCTCGAGATCATCGTCGACCGCATGAAGCGGGAGTACAAGGTCGACGCGAACGTCGGGAAGCCGCAGGTCGCCTACCGCGAGACCATCACCAGGGAAGTGAAGTCCGAAGGGAAATACATCCGCCAGACGGGCGGCCGGGGGCAGTACGGCCACGTGTGGCTCAAGGTGCGCCCCAACCCCGGCAAGGGCTTCAGCTTCAAGAGCTCGGTCGTCGGCGGCGCCATCCCGCGCGAGTACGTGGCGCCGGTGGAGAAGGGCATCCGCGAGGCGCTCGAGGGGGGCGTTTTGGCGGGCTACCCCCTGGTCGACGTGGAGGCCGAGCTGTTCGACGGCAGCTACCACGAGGTGGACTCGAACGAGATGGCTTTCAAGATCGCCGGCTCCATCGGGTTCAAGGAGGGGGCCGGGCGGGCGGGGCCCATCCTGCTCGAGCCGATGATGGCCACCGAGGTGATCGTCCCCGAGCAGTTCATGGGGAACGTGATCGGCGACCTGTCCGCGCGGCGAGGGAAGATCCTGGGGATGGAGAAGCGGGCGGGAATGCAGGTGGTGTCCGCGCACGTTCCGCTGGCGGAGATGTTCGGCTACTCCACGTCGCTGCGCTCGGCGACCGAGGGCCGCGCCATCTACACCATGCAGTTCCATCACTACGCGGCGGTGCCTGGGCACATCGCCGAGCAATTGATTGCAAAGAGATAGGGGCTGGCGTAAAACGCCCGGCCCTCCGGCAAGAATTCAAGGAAGCAGTACCCAGCGAGGAGCACGATCATGGGAAAGGCGAAGTTCGAGCGTAAGAAGCCGCACGTGAACGTCGGCACCATCGGGCACGTGGACCACGGCAAGACCACCCTGACCGCCGCCCTGACCAAGGTGTCGGCGGACAAGGGCTGGTCGAAGTTCGTGCCGTACGACGAAGTGGCCAAGGCCTCGGCCGCCCAGGGCCGCCGCGACGCGACCAAGATCCTCACCATCGCCACCTCGCACGTGGAGTACGAGTCCTCCAAGCGCCACTACGCGCACGTCGACTGCCCCGGCCACGCCGACTACGTGAAGAACATGATCACCGGCGCGGCGCAGATGGACGGCGCCATCCTGGTGGTCTCCGCCGTGGACGGCCCGATGCCGCAGACGCGCGAGCACGTGCTCTTGGCCAGCCAGGTGAACGTGCAGAAGATCGTGGTCTTCCTGAACAAGGTCGACCTGGTCGACGACGCCGAGCTGCTCGACCTGGTCGAGATGGAGATCCGCGATCTCCTCAAGCAGTACAAGTTCCCCGGCGACGAGACGCCCATCATCCGCGGCGCGGCGATGAAGGCGCTGCAGGGCGACCAGGGCGAGCAGGGGATGAAGTCCATCATCAAGTTGATGGACGCCATGGACAGCTACATCCCCGAGCCGGTCCGCGAGACCGACAAGCCGTTCCTGATGCCGGTGGAGGACGTGTTCTCCATCGCCGGCCGCGGCACGGTGGCCACCGGCCGCATCGAGCGCGGCAAGATCAAGGTGGGCGAGGAAGTGGAGATCGTCGGCCTGCGCCCGACCACCAAGACGGTGGTGACCGGCGTGGAGTCGTTCCGCAAGCTGCTCGACGAGGGCGTGGCGGGCGACAACGTGGGCTGCCTGCTCCGCGGCACCAAGCGCGAGGAGATCGAGCGCGGCCAGGTGCTGGCCAAGCCGGGCTCGGTGACGCCGCACACCAAGTTCAAGTGCAACGTGTACGTGCTCACCAAGGACGAGGGCGGCCGGCACACGCCGTTCCTCAACGGTTACCGCCCGCAGTTCTACTTCCGCACCACCGACGTGACCGGCACCGTCAAGCTGCCCGCCGGGACCGAGATGGTGATGCCGGGCGACAACATCGAGATGGAAGTCGAGCTGATGATGCCCATCGCCATGGACCGCGAGCTGCGCTTCGCCATCCGCGAGGGCGGCCGCACGGTGGGCGCGGGCGTGGTGACGCAGGTGATTGCCTAAGGAAAAGCTCCAGCGGGCGCGGCGGGCGGAAACCCGCCGCGCGCGTTTCGCTCTTTGAGAAGAGGTTTTGATGGCGACCCAGAAGATCCGGATCCGGCTGAAGGCCTACGACTACAAGCTCCTCGACCAGTCGGCCGGGGAGATCGTCGAGACCGCGAAGCGCACCGGCGCGAAGGTGGTGGGCCCGATCCCGCTGCCGACGCGGATCAACAAGTGGACCGTGTTGCGCTCGCCGCACGTGGACAAGAAGTCGCGCGAGCAGTTCGAGATCCGGACGCACAAGCGCCTCCTGGACATCCTCGAGCCCACGCAGCAGACGCTGGACGCGCTGATGAAGCTGGACCTGAGCGCCGGCGTGGACGTGGAGATCAAGAGCTAGCCATGGCCACCCTCGACGTCATTGACCTCGATAATCGGAAAGTCGGCACCATCGAGCTGGCCGACGCGCTGGTCAACGCCTCGCTGGAGAACGCCGATGCGCTCTTCTACGAGACCGTCAAGGCGCAGCTGGCCTCGCGGCGCGCCGGGACGCACGCGGTGAAGAACCGCTCGCTGGTCTCCGGCGGCGGCAAGAAGCCGTGGCGGCAGAAGGGGACCGGGCGCGCGCGCCAGGGCTCGATCCGCGCCTCGCAGTGGGTGGGCGGCGGCAAGGCGATGGGCCCCAAGCCGCGCGACTACGAGTACCACGTGCCGAAGAAGGTGCGGAAGGCGGCCATCCGCGCGGCGATCTCCAAGCGCAATGCGGACAAGGCGCTCTTCATCCTCGACAAGTGGGCGCCGGAAAAACCGTCGACCAAGTCGGCGGTGGAGGCGTTCGCCAGGCTGGGGCTCGAGAACGCCCTGGTCATCGACGAGAAGAACGAGGTTCTGTTCAAGTCGATCCGCAACGCGAGCAAGTACAAGTTCCTCCCGGCCGCCGGCGCGAACGTCTACGACATCCTGCGACACCAGGCTTTGGTGCTGACCCAGGCGGCCGCCAAGGCGCTGGAAGGGGCCCTCTCGTGAACCGCTTCGACGTGATCAAGCGGCCGCTCGACACCGAGAAGCTGGACCGCATGCGCGACCGCGAGAACAAGTTCGCGTTCGAGATCGACATCCGCGCCAGCAAGACCGAGGTGAAGCAGGCGGTCGAGGCGCTGTTCAAGGTGAAGGTGACCGGCGTGAAGACCGCGATCGTGCGGGGCAAGCGCCGGCGCATCGGCCGCTCGGAAGGCATGCGGCCCAACTGGAAGAAGGCGATCGTCACCCTGAAGGAGGGCGACGCCATCTCCATCTTCGAGGGGAAGTAAGCGATGGCGCTCAAGAGCTACAAGCCGACCAGCCCCGGCCGCCGCCTGATGACCTCGCCCGACTTCGGCGAGATCACCAAGTCGCGCCCGGAGAAGAAGCTGACGCTGCCGCTCACCTCGACCGGCGGGCGCAACGTGTACGGCCGCATGACCACGCGGCACCGCGGCGGCGGCCACAAGCAGCGGGTCCGCATCATCGACTGGAAGCGCGACAAGGACGGCGTGCCGGCCAAGGTGGCCGCGATCGAGTACGACCCCAACCGCTCCGCCCGCATCGCGCTGCTCCACTATACCGACGGCGAGAAGCGCTACATCCTCTGGCCGGTCGGCGTGAACGTGGGCGATATACTGATGTCAGGTGAGACGGTGGACATCCGCCCGGGGAATTCACTCCCCCTGCACGCGATCCCGCTCGGCACGGTGATCCACAACATCGAGCTGAAGAAGGGGCGCGGCGGGCAGCTGATCCGCAGCGCCGGGTCGTTCGGCCAGCTGATGGCCAAGGAAGGCTTGTACGCGCAGATCCGCATGCCCTCGACCGAGGTGCGCGAGGTGCTGCTCGACTGCCGCGCCACCGTCGGCCAGCTGGGGAACACCGAGCACGAGATCGTCCGCATCGGCAAGGCGGGCCGGAACCGCTGGAAGGGCTGGCGGCCGACCGTGCGCGGCCTGGCGATGAACCCGGTCGACCACCCGCACGGCGGCGGCGAGGGCAAGAGCGGCCAGGGCAACCCGCACCCGGTCTCGCCCTGGGGCAAGCCGACCAAGGGCTACAAGACGCGCGTGAACAAGCGCACCACGAAGTTCATCGTGAAGCGCCGCGACAAGGGAGTCCGGTAATGGCACGCAGCATCAAGAAGGGCCCGTTCATCGACCGGCACGTGATCAAGAAGGTCGAGGAGATGAACCGGACCAACCAGAAGAAGGTGGTGAAGACCTGGTCGCGAAGGTCGACGATCGTGCCCGAGCTGGTCGGCCACACCTTCGCGGTGCACAACGGGCGCAAGTTCATCCCGGTCTTCGTCACCGAGAACATGGTGGGGCACAAGCTGGGCGAGTTCGCCCCCACGCGCACCTTCCACGGGCACACCGGCGACAAGAAGGCGGTCAAGCCCGGCGCCCCCAGCGGTCCGCCCGCCATGCCCGGTGCTCCCACCCCCCCGGCGGCCCCCGCGGCGCCCGCGGGCAAGTGAGGAACGAGATGGAAGCCAGAGCCAACCTCAAGTACCTCCGCATCACCCCGCGCAAGGTGCGCGTGGTGGCGGACCTCATCCGGGGCAAGAAGGCGCACCAGGCGCTCGCGCAGCTCGCTTACGTGGAGAAGCGCGCCGCGCTGCCGCTTGCGAAGCTGCTCAAGAGCGCGGTCGACAACGCCGTCCAGGCCTCCAAGGGCCAGCTCGACGTGGACCAGCTCTACGTCAAGGACCTGCAGGTCGGGCAGGGCCCCTCGCTGCGGCGCTTCATGCCGCGCGCGATGGGCCGCGCCTTCAAGGTGCTGAAGAAGACCAGCCACATCTCCATCGTGGTCGGGGACGAGGTTCCGGCGAAGAAGAAGAACAGGACGGCCCGGCGCAAGGCGAACAGGCCGCAGGCGAACAGATAGGACACTGGGGGACACCATAAGAACATGGTGTCCCCTCCGAGGTAACACATGGGTCAGAAGGTCAATCCGATCGGCTTCCGCCTGGGCGTCATCCGCTCCTGGGACTCGAAGTGGTACGAGGAGAAGAACTACGCGCGCTGGCTGCACGAGGACATCAAGCTGCGCGAGTACGTGAAGAAGAAGCTGGGCCAGGCCGGCATCAGCAAGGTCGAGATCGAGCGCGCCGCCAACAAGGTGAAGGTCAACGTGCACACCGCGCGGCCGGGCATCGTGATCGGCAAGCGCGGAGCGGGCATCGAGCAGATCAAGAAGGAGCTGCAGCAGTTCACCCAGAACGAGGTCTTCTTGAACATCGTCGAGGTGCGCAAGGCGGAGACCGACGCGCAGCTCGTCGCGGAGAACATCACCACCCAGCTCGAGCGGCGCATCGCCTTCCGCCGCGCGATGAAGAAGGCCATCCAGACGGCGCAGAAGTTCGGCGCCAAGGGCATCCGGGTGGCCTGCTCGGGCCGCCTGGGCGGCGCGGAGATGGCCCGCTACGAGTGGTACCGCGAGGGCCGCGTGCCGCTGCACACGCTCCGCGCGGACATCGACTACGGCTTCGCCGAGGCGCGGACGACCTACGGGAAGATCGGCTGCAAGGTGTGGATCTTCCGCGGCGAGGTGCTCCCCGAGGGCGCCGTCGCCGAGAAGGCCTCGCCGCGGGCCACCCGGCCCGCCCCGTCGCGGTCCTCGACGGCCACGCCGACCCCGGTGCAGTAGGGAGAGACCAGATGCTTCAGCCAGCGCGCACCAAGTACCGCAAGCAGATGAAGGGCCGCCACAAGGGCAAGGCCTACCGCGGAGGCGATCTCGCCTTCGGCGACTACGGCCTCAAGGTGCTCGAGTCGGGGCGGCTCACCGCCCGCCAGATCGAGGCGGGCCGCATCGCCATGACCCGCTTCATCAAGCGCGGCGGCAAGGTCTGGATCCGCGTGTTCCCGGACAAGCCGGTGACCAAGAAGCCGGCCGAGACGCGCATGGGCCACGGCAAGGGCAACGTCGAGGAGTGGCACGCGGTGGTCAAGATGGGCCGCATCCTCTACGAGATGGAAGGCGTGACCGAGGAGATCGCCAAGAAGGCGATGTCGCTCGCCTCTCACAAGCTGCCCCTGCCCACGAAGCTCGTCCGCCGCTCGGCCGAGCTGGGAGCGTGAAGCGATGAAGGCCGCCGAGCTGAAGGACCTGCCCGTCGACGAGCTGACCCGCAAGGCAGCCGAGCTGCGGGAGAACGTGTTCAACCTGAGGATCCGCCATGCGGCGGGGACGCTCGACTCGAGCGCCGACCTGGGCAAGCAGCGGCGCGACCTGGCGCGGGTGCTGACGGTCCTCAACCAGAAGAAGAAGGCCGCCGGGAAGGCGCCGGCCCAACCCGCGGAGAAGGGTTAAGCCATGTCCGAGAACGTCCAGAAGCAGCAGCCGGAAGCGGCCCGCGGGCGCCCCAAGATGCGCATCGGCACCGTCACGTCCAACAAGATGACCAAGACGGTGGTGGTGCAGGTCGAGCGCCGCATGAAGCACGGCCGCTACGGCAAGTACATGACGGAGAAGAAGAAGTACAAGGCTCATGATGAAGAGCAGGCCTGCAAGATCGGCGACATAGTGCGCATCACCGAGACCCGGCCCCTGTCCAAGGACAAGCGCTGGCGGGTCTCCGAGATCGTGACGCGCGCCGAAGGGGTCGACGGCGCGCTTGCGGAGAGGAGCTAGGCCCGTGATCCAGATGCAGACCGTCCTCGACGTGGCGGACAACAGCGGCGCCAAGCGGGTGGCGTGCATCAAGGTGCTGGGCGGGACCAAGCGCCGCTACGCCACCATCGGCGACGTGATCGTCGTCTCCGTCAAGGAGGCGCTGGTGAACAGCAAGGTGAAGAAGGGCGACGTCGCCCGGGCGGTGATCGTCCGGACCAAGCGCGAGGTGAAGCGGCCGGACGGCAGCTACATCAAGTTCGACAGCAACAGCGCGGTGATGGTGAGCAAGGACGGCGAGCCGATCGGCACCCGCATCTTCGGGCCGGTGGCGCGGGAGCTCCGCGGCCGCAAGTTCATGAAGATCATCTCGCTCGCGCCGGAGGTGCTCTAGCCATGCAGCGGTCCACGCGGATCAAGAAGGGCGACGTGGTCTACGTCCTCACCGGCCGGGAGAAGGGGAAGACCGGCAAGGTGCTGGACATCGACCACGAGAAGGAGCGGGCCATCGTGGAGAAGCTGATGGTCTTCAAGCGCCATTACAAGCGGGGCCGCAACCCGGCGCAGCCGGAGGGCGGCATCGTGGAGAAGAACGGGTCCATCCACCTCTCCAACCTCTCGCTGATCGATCCGGAGTCGAAGAAGCCGACCCGGATCGGCACCAAGCTGCTGGAGAACGGCAAGCGGGTGCGCGTCGCCAAGCGAAGCGGCGCGCAGATCGACCAGTAGGGATTCCACATGGCTGACGACAAGAAGACCAAGGAAGAGAAGCCGGAGAAGAAGCACGCCAAGGGCGAGGGTCCGCCCTCGCCGCCGCCTGCAGGCGAGAAGAAGGCGAAGAAGGGCGGCAGGAGGGAGAAGGCGCCCGCGACCATCCAGGCCGCGCAGGGGAAGGCGCACGCCAAGGGCGACCATGCCGCGCGGCTCGCCGCCGCCTACAAGGGGCAGGTGGTCCCGCAGCTGATGAAGGACTTCGGGTACAAGAACCCCATGCAGGTCCCGAAGATGGAGAAGATCGTCGTCAACATGGGGCTCGGCGAAGCGATCAACAACAACAAGTTGATCGAGCAGGCCGAGGAGCAGCTGATGGCGATCAGCGGCCAGAAGGCCGTGGTGACCCGCTCGCGCAAGAGCATCGCCAACTTCAAGCTGCGCGAGAACCAGGCCATCGGCTGCATGGTCACGCTGCGCAAGGACCGCATGTACGAGTTCTTCGACCGCCTGGTGAGCATCGCGCTGCCTCGGGTGCGCGACTTCAAGGGCGTATCGTCCAAGTCGTTCGACGGGAAGGGGAACTACACGCTCGGCATCAAGGAGCAGATCATCTTCCCCGAGATCAACTACGACAAGATCGAGAAGATCAAAGGCATGAACATCACCATCGTGACCACCGCCCGGAACGACGAGGAAGGCCGGGCGCTCCTGCGCCACATGGGCATGCCCTTCCGCACCGCGTAAAGGAAACGAAATGGCCAAGCTGTCGAAGATCGCCCAGGCGAAGCGGCTCGCGCAGAAGCCCAAGTTCAAGGTGCGGGCCTACCACCGCTGCCCCATCTGCGGGCGGAGCCGCGCCTTCCTGAACAAGTTCCAGATGTGCCGCATCTGCTTCCGCAACCGCGCCCTGAAGGGTGAAGTCACCGGAGTGATCAAGTCGTCCTGGTAGTTCCATCGACCTGCCCGCGCGCCTCCTCGAGGTACGGCGGGCCGGAGGTAGTCACGTGAGCATGACCGATCCCATCGCGGACCTGTTGACCCGGATCCGCAACGCGCAGCGCGCCGGCCTCGAGCAGCTCGAGCTGCCCGGCAGCAAGATCAAGCAGCGCATCTGCGAGGTGCTGCGCGACGAGGGCTTCGTCCGCGAGGTCTCGACCAAGGAGGACGGCCAGCAGGGCGTCCTGACCTTGCTCCTCAAGTACGACGCGGACAAGCGCCCGGCGATCAGCGAGATCCGCAGGCAGTCCAAGCCGGGCCTGCGCCGCTACGTCTCGTACCGCGACATCCCGCCGGTGATGAACGGGCTGGGCATCGCGGTTTTGTCCACGTCCAGGGGCGTGATGGTCGACCGCGAGGCGCGCAAGCAGCACCTCGGGGGCGAGCTGCTCGCCACGGTCTGGTAGGAGGGCGACATGTCCCGCATCGGAAGGCTTCCCATCAAGATCCCCGAGAAGGTAACGGTCAACGCGCAACCCGGCCTGGTGCAGGTCGAGGGGCCCAAGGGCAAGGTCGCGCAGAAGCTCGACCGCGAAATGAAGGTGACGGTCGAGAACGGGCAGGTGAAGGTCGACCGGCCGAACGACTCGCGCCGCTCGCGCCAGCTGCACGGCCTCTCCCGCACGCTGGTCGCCAACATGGTCCAGGGCGTCACCCAGGGCTTCCAGCGGTCGCTGGACATCTCCGGCGTCGGGTACAAGGCGGAGCTGAAGGGCAAGGAGATCCACCTCGCGGTGGGCTTCTCGCACCCGGTGAGGTTCCCGCTCCCCGAAGGCGTCAGCGCCGAGTACGACGCCAAGGCGAACCGGATCACGGTGAAGGGGGCCGACAAGCACCTGGTGGGCCTCACCGCCGCGCAGATCCGCAAGGTGCGGCCGCCAAGTACGCGGAGGAAACCATCCGCCGCAAGCAGGGCAAGACGGGGGCGACTTAAAGCCATGAGCGAATCCACCATCCAGAAGAAGCGCGACCTGCGCGAACGGCGCAAGACGCGCATCCGGTTCAAGGTGTCGGGCAGCTCCCAGCGGCCGCGCCTCTCCGTCTACCGCAGCCTGAACCACATCTACGCCCAGGTGATCGACGACGCGAGCGGCAAGACGCTCGCGTCCGCGTCGACGCTCTCGCCCGAGCTGAAGGATGGGAAGGGCAAGAAGCGCGAGCTGGCCAAGGAAGTCGGCAAGCTGGTGGCGAAGAAATGCCAGGCGGCGCAGATCGCCGCGGTGGTGTTCGACCGGAACGGATTCAACTACCACGGCCGCATCGCAGCGGTCGCCGAAGGGGCCCGCGAAGCGGGACTCAAGTTCTAGCCGCGGCCGCCGGAGGCGGCTTAGCGGCTATGCAGTTAACCCGCCCGTTCCCGTGAAGACGGGAACGGGCTTGAGGAATGGGGAAGTATGGCGGCACCGATCAATCCGAACGACCTGCCCGAGCTGAACGACCGGGTGGTCCACATCAACCGCGTCGCCAAGGTGGTCAAGGGCGGCCGGCGCTTCAGCTTCTCCGCGCTGGTGGTGGTCGGCGACGGCCAGGGCCACGTCGGCGCCGGGCTGGGGAAGGCGAACGAGGTCCCCGAGGCCATCCGGAAGGGCGGCGAGCAGGCGAAGAAGAACCTCTTCAAGGTGCCGCTCGCGGGCAACACCATCCCGCACGAGGTGTTGGGCCACTTCGGCGCCGGGCGCGTGCTGCTCAAGCCGGCCGGCGAGGGAACCGGGGTCATCGCCGGCGGCTCGGTGCGCGCGGTGCTCGAGGCGGTGGGGATCCGCAACATCCTCACCAAGTCGCAGGGCTCGCGGAACCCGCACAACGTGGTGAAGGCGACGCTGGACGGCCTGCGCAGGCTGCGCAGCCCGGAGCAGATGGCGCGCTTGCGCGGCAAGGAGCTGGAGGAGATCCGTCCCCAGCAGGGAGCCTGAGATGGCACTGCGAGTGAAGCTCGTCCGCGGTCTGAGCGGCCACCCCGAGGACCACCGCGCCACCGTGCGCGGCCTGGGCCTCACCAAGGTGGGCCGGGAGCGCATCCTCCCGGACACCAAGGACATCCGCGGAATGGTGAACAAGGTCTCCTACCTGCTCTCCGTGGAGGAGACCTCCGAGGAGTTCAAGCCCTTCGGCCGGCGCTCCCTCGCCAAGCAACAGCGCGAAGCCTCCAAGGGAGCCGCGAAACCGGGCTAAGAGCGTTGCACCACGGAGGGCACGGAGCACACGGAGTTTTCGTTTGAAAAACAGATTGACTCCGTGCTCTCCGTGTTCTCTGTGGTGCGGTTGTTTTGGATTCTTTGAGTGTGGGCGGCTGGAAAAGGCGCCGAGCGAGCAGCGCGAAGCTGCGTTAGAGGAAACGAGATGAACGAGCTGAGCAGACTGACTCCCCCCGCCGGCGGTGGAGTGAAGGAAAAGAAGAGGGTAGGGCGGGGCCAGGCGAGCGGGACCGGCAAGACGGCCGGCCGCGGCGGGAAGGGACAGAAAGCCCGCACCGGCAACATGAACTTCATCGGCTTCGAGGGTGGGCAGATGCCCATCCAGCGCCGCGTCCCGAAGCGGGGCTTCACCAACCCGTTCCGGGTGGAGTACGCCATCGTCAACGTGGGCGACCTGGAGCGCATCGATCCCAAGGAGCCGGTGACCGTCGAGTGGCTGCTGGCCGCCGGCACGCTCAAGGACGGCCGGGACGGGCTGAAGATCCTCGGCGACGGCGATCTGACCAAGGCCGTCACCGTGCGCGCGCACAAGGTGAGCGCGCAGGCGCGCGAGAAGATCGAGAAGGCCGGCGGGAAGATCGAGCTGATCGAGCTGCCCGCCCGCAAGACCCCGCAGCAGCGCAAGGCCGAGGAAAAAGCGGCCGCCGCCGCCGCCAAGGGCGCCAGGACCCCGAAAGCTTAGTAGAATCCCTGCTCCCGCGTCAGGTCGCGGGGGAGAGGCCACCGACGTGTCGTTCGCCAACGCCTTCAGCAACCTGTTCCGCATCCAGGAGCTGCGCAAGCGTCTCGCCTTCACCTTGGGGCTGCTCGCGGTCTACCGGATCGGCGTCTTCGTCACCCTGCCCGGCGTCAACCGGGTGGTGATGAAGAAGGCCATCGAGACGAGCGGCGGGTTCCTGAACCTCTTCAACCTCTTCACCGGCGGCGCCCTCGAGCAGCTCTCCATCTTCGCGCTGGGCATCATGCCGTACGTCAGCGCCAGCATCATCCTGCAGCTCCTCACCGTGGTGGTGCCGCAGCTGGAGAAGCTTTCCAAGGAAGGGGAGATGGGCCGGCGCAAGATCACGCAGTACACGCGCTACGGCACCATCCTGCTCTCCATCGTGCAGGGCTTCGGCATCGCCCGCTACCTGGAGTCGGTCCGCGCCGGCGCGGAGAGCGTCGTGCCCGACGACGCCAAGGGCTGGAGCTTCCGCATCCTGACGGTGATCACCCTCACCGCCGGCACCGCCTTCATCATGTGGCTGGGCGAGCAGATCACCGAGCGCGGCATCGGCAACGGCATCTCGCTGATCATCTTCGCCGGCATCGTGGCGCGGGTCCCGCAGGCCCTCTTGCAGACCTGGACCACCTTCCAGGACAAGGCGGAGGGGTCGGACGTCGACCTGCTCATCCTGGCGGCGGTGATGCTGCTCACCATCGCCGTCATCACCTTCGTCGAGCGCGCCTACCGCAAGATCCCGGTGCACTACGCCAAGCGCGTGGTGGGCAAGCAGACCTTCAGCGGCCAGAGCACGCACCTGCCGCTCAAGGTCAACATGGCGGGCGTCATCCCGCCCATCTTCGCCAGCTCGATCCTGCTCTTCCCGGCCACGCTCGCCACCTGGATCCCGGCCTTCAAACCCTTCGCCGACGCCATGCAGCGCGGCGGCTGGGTCTACGACGGCCTCTACGTCATCGGCATCATCTTCTTCGCCTACTTCTATACGGCGGTGACCTTCAACCCGGTGGACGTGGCGGACAACCTCAAGAAGTACGGCGGCTACATCCCGGGCATCCGCCCCGGCAAGAAGACCGCCGAGTACATCGACCACGTGCTCAGCCGCATTACTTTCGGTGGCGCCCTCTACATGTCCGCGGTCTGCGTGCTGCCCTCCATCTTGATCACCAAGTACAACGTGCCGTTCCAGTTCGGCGGCACCGCGCTGCTCATCGTGGTGGGCGTCGCGCTGGACACCGTGCAGCAGATCGAGAGCCACCTCATCACGCGGCACTACGAGGGCTTCACCGGCCCGCGCGGTCCGCGCATCCGCGGGCGCCGCGACGTCACCGGCGCGCCCGCAGCCGCGTAGAAGAGCGGGGGCACGAGCGTGCTGAACCTCATCTTCCTGGGTCCACCTGGAGCTGGGAAAGGCACCCAGTCGCAGCGCCTGGCCCAGCGGTTCGCCATCCCGCAGCTCTCGACCGGAGACATCCTCAGGCGCGCGGTGGCCGAGGGGTCGCCCTTGGGCAAGCAGGCCAAGGCGCTGATGGATGCGGGCAAGCTGGTGCCGGACGAAGTGGTGAACGCCATCGTCGACGAAGCGCTGGCGCGGCCCGAGGCGCGGCGCGGATTCCTGCTGGACGGCTACCCGCGCACCGTCGCGCAAGCGACCGCGCTGGACGAGATGCTCGCGCGGCGCGGCCGCAAGCTCGACTACGTCGTCTCGCTCGACGTCCCGGTCGAGGTCCTGGTCGATCGCCTGAGCGGCCGGCTCACCTGCCCCAAGGACGGATCGACGTATCACCCGCGGACCAACCCCCCGAAGAGGCCTGGCCTCTGCGACAGCGACAGCACGCCGCTCGTGCAGCGCCCCGATGACCGGCCCGAGGCGGTCCGGCGCCGGCTCGCCGAGTACCAGAACAAGACAGCGCTGCTGACCGACTACTACAAGCCGCGCGGGGTGCTGCGCACCATCGAGGGCGTGGGCACGCCCGAGGACGTGGAGGGCCGCATCGTCTCGGCGCTCCGCGACAACCTCACCGCGGGGCCCGCGAACCCCTGATGGGCATCGAGCTGAAGACATCCGACGAGATCGCCGTCATGCGCGAGGCCGGGCTCGTCGTCTTCGAGGTGCTCGAGGAGCTGGAGAAGCTCGTCGAGCCGGGCATCACCTTGGAGGAGCTGGATCAGGCCGCCCGGCGCGAGACCGAGAAACGCGGGGCCAGCTGCGCCTTCAAGGACCTGTACGGCTTCCCCAAGCACATCTGCATCTCGGTGAACGACCAGGTGGTCCACGGCATCCCGGGCAAGCGGAAGCTGCAAGACGGCGATCTCGTCAAGCTGGATCACGGTGCCGTGGTGCGAGGCTGGTACGGAGACGCGGCGCGCACCGTGCCGGTCGGCAAGGTCTCGGCGGAGGCGCAGAAGCTCCTCGACGTGACGCGCGAGAGCCTGGAGGCGGGCATCCGCGCGATGGTGGTGGGGAACCGGGTCTCGGACATCGGCGCCGCCGTCGAGGCGGTGGTCGCTCCGCACGGCTACGGCATCGTGCGCGACTACGTCGGGCACGGCATCGGCAAGCGGCCGCACGAGGACCCGCAGGTCCCCAACTACGGCCCGGCCCTCTGGAGCCGGGGGCAGCCGAACCCGCGCCTGCGCGCCGGCCTGGTGCTGGCGGTCGAGCCGATGATCAACATCGGCACCCACGAGACCCGCACGCTGGGAGACGGCTGGACGGTCGTCACCCGGGACGGAAAGTACTCGGCGCATTTCGAGCACACCATCGCGGTCACCGAGGCGGGGCCGGAAGTGCTGACGCGCCCGTGATCGCGCTGCTCGCCGCCGCCGCCGCCGCAGGGCACGTCTACGTGCTCCCCTGGGGCGTGCTCTTCGAGCTGCCGGTCCCGGGCGAGAAGGCCTGCGCCGTGAGCTCGCTCCGGTACGGGCCGCCCGACGGCAAGTGGGAACGCGGCAGCCAGCAGGAGAAGCCGGCGTCGTGCGAATTCCGGCAGTTCGCCCTGCCGGGTCCGCTGCTCCCGGTCTGGGCCGAGCCCGCGGAGCTCGCCGAGGTGACGGTCACCTACGCGGTGCAGGGCAGCGGCGACCCGCAGACGATCTCGCTCGCGGCCGAGTCGATCGACCCCGCGACCCTCGCAGCCCCGGCCGGCACACTCACCGCCACGGTGCAGAAGGTGAAGGGCAACGTCCGCGCGGTGGTGACCAGCAATGCCTCGCACCCGGTGTTGCTCGGTGACGCGATCGCCGCCCGGAACAAGCCTCGGGACGACTGCCGCGGTCCCGGACCGGTGGCGGTGCTGCAGAATGGGGAGTCGCTCCTCGACGTCCGCCCCGGGCTGCTCTCGCCATCGATGCAGGTCTGGGTGGCCGCCTTCACTGGGCCCCGGCAGTGCACGTGGGTCAAGGCGGCGACCCGGCACCGATGAGGCCGCCGGGCAGCCGGCCGGGCAAGCCGGAGTGTGTGCCCTGATGGCCGCTCCTGAAAAAAAGCACAGCGCCGCCTGATTGGCGGCGACTGGCTTCCTTGACACTGCGCGGCGCCCTTGTTATCAGCACCGGTCCCTTCTCGCCGGGGAGGCCCCAGCCGTTCGCGAGGCGGTAGTCGGGGTGCGGCGCGGAAGGGCGCGAAATGCCTGGTTGTTGAGCATTTTCTAGATCCGGCGGAGGAAGCCGTGAAGGTCCGTGCTTCGGTGAAGAAGATCTGCGTGAAGTGCAAGGTGATCCGCCGCAAGGGCGTGGTGCGCGTGATCTGCGCCGCGAATCCGCGCCACAAGCAGAGGCAGGGGTAACGCATGGCTCGCATCTCCGGAGTGGATCTTCCCCGCGAGAAGCAGATCCAGATCTCGCTCACGTACCTCTACGGGATCGGCAACACCAGCGCGCGGAAGGTGTGCGCCCTGGCGCAGATCGACCCCACCAAGCGGACCAAGGACCTGACCGACGACGAGGTCCACCGCATCCGCGAGAGCCTCGAGCAGAGCTACAAGGTGGAGGGTGACCTCCGCCGCGAGGTGAGCCTCAACATCAAGCGGCTCATGGACCTGGGCTGCTACCGCGGCCTGCGCCACCGCAAGGGCCTGCCCGTGCGCGGCCAGCGCACCCACACCAACGCGCGCACCCGCAAGGGGCCGAAGCGCGGCATCGTCCGCCGCGCCGTCGCCGTCGCCGCGCCGCCTCCCAGGGCGTAACGAGAGGACCGACAGCACATGGCCGAAGAGCAGAAGCCCGCAGCGACTCCCGCCCCCGCCGGCGCGGCCGGAGCGACGGCGCCGACCCCGAAGAAGGGGAAGAAGAAGACGAAGAAGAACGTGCAGACCGGGATCGTCTACATCCAGAGCACGTTCAACAACACGATCATCACCATCACCGACGTGAGCGGGAACGTGCTCAGCTGGTCGTCGGCCGGCGCGCGCGGCTTCAAGGGCTCGCGCAAGTCGACGCCCTTCGCCGCGCAGGTGGCGGCGGGCGACGCGGCCGCCAAGGCGATGGAGCACGGCCTCAAGAACGTCACGGTGCTGGTGAAGGGCCCGGGCGCGGGCCGCGAGTCGGCGCTGCGCGCGCTGGCCGCCGCCGGCCTCAAGGTCTCGCTCATCCGCGACATCACGCCCATCCCGCACAACGGTTGCCGGCCGCCCAAGCGCCGCCGCGTGTAGAAGGACGCAAAGACGATGGCTCGCTATACGGAAAGCTCCTGCCGCATCTGCCGGCGCGAAAACTTGAAGATGTACCTGAAGGGCGACCGCTGCTACACGGACAAGTGCGCCATCGAGCGCCGCCCCTATCCGCCGGGCCAGCACGGCCAGGGCCGCGCCAAGTTCTCCGAGTACGGCGTGCAGCTGCGCGAGAAGCAGAAGGTCAAGCGCCTCTACGGCTTGCTCGAGACGCAGTTCCGCGGCTACTACGCGCGCGGCTCGGCCGCCAAGGGCAAGACCGGCGAGAACCTGCTCCAGTTCCTCGAGCAGCGCCTCGACAACGTGGTCTTCCGGCTCGGCTTCGCCGACACCCGCGCGGAGGCGCGCCAGCTGGTGCGGCACGGCCACTTCCGCGTGAACGCCAGGAAGGTGAACATCCCCTCCTTCCAGGTCAAAGTCGGCGACGAGATCGCGGTCAAGGACAAGAGCACCAAGGTCGTCCGCATCAACGAGGCGCTCGAGGCGGTGGAGCGCCGCGGCGTGCCGGCCTGGCTCGAGCTGGACAAGGGCGCGTTCAAGGGCACGGTCAAGGCGCAGCCCTCGCGCGACGACATCACCATGCCCATCCAGGAGCAGCTGATCGTCGAGCTCTACTCGAAGTAAGCGGTACGGAAGCGGCACGCGGCGGTAATCGTCGAGCTCTACTCGAAGTATGGGGTACGGAAGCAGCAGGCGGCGGACGACCCGATGGAGCCCGGAATCGTCCGGGAGCAGGGCGGCGCCGTAAAAGGAGAAGCAACAGTGGCAGACGCTTTGATGACCAAGAACTGGCGCGACCTGATCAAGCCCCGCGGGCTGTCGGTCGATCAGGAGTCCCTCACCGACACCTACGGCAAGTTCGTCGCCGAGCCGCTCGAGCGCGGTTTCGGCATCACCCTGGGGAACGCGCTCCGGCGCGTGCTGCTCTCCTCGCTGCAGGGCGCGGCGATCACCTCCATCCGCGTCGAGGGAGTGGAGCACGAGTTCACCACCATCCCCAACGTCGCCGAGGACGTGACGGACATCATCCTGAACCTCAAGGAAGTCCTGCTGCGCATGCACACGCAGGAGGAGAAGACGATCCGCATCGAGGTCGAGGGCCCCAAGGAAGTGAAGGCCGGCGACATCGTGGTCGACCAGGACGTCGAGGTGCTCAACCCCGGTCACCACCTCTTCACCATCAGCGAGGGCGGGCGCATCCGCATGGAGATGACCGCCCGGCGCGGCCGCGGCTACGTCCCGGCGGAGCGGAACAAGGTGGCGGGCGCGCCGATCGGGGTGATCCCGGTCGACTCGCTCTTCAGCCCGATCAAGAAGGTCAACTACCAGGTCACCAACGCGCGCGTCGGCCAGGTCACCGACTACGACCGGCTCTCGCTCGAGGTGTGGACCAACGGGAGCGTCTCGCCGGCCGACGCGGTCGCCTACGCGGCGAAGATCGTGAAGGAGCAGCTGTCGATCTTCATCAGCTTCGACGAGACGCAGGAGCCCGCCCCGCTCGAGACGCCGGTCAAGGCGGAGGAGAAGCTCAACGAAAACCTCTTCCGCTCGGTGGACGAGTTGGAGCTCTCGGTCCGCTCGGCGAACTGCCTGCAGAACGCCAACATCAAGACCATCGGCGATCTGGTGCAGAAGACCGAGGCGGAGATGCTCAAGACGAAGAACTTCGGCCGCAAGTCGCTGAAGGAGATCAAGGAGATCCTCGCCGAGATGGGGCTCTCCTTGGGCATGAAGCTGGACAACTGGCCGCCCAAGGCGCCCACGGCGCCGGCGCCGATGCTCAAGCAGTAACCCTGGGAGACCGACGATGTCGCGCCACATGAACACCGGCCGCAAGCTGAGCCGGAACACCAGCCACCGCAGGGCGCTCCTCGACAACCTGGTGCGCAGCGTGATCCTGAGCGAGAGCATCCGGACCACGACCGCCAAGGCGAAGGAAGCGCGCCGCGTGGTGGAGAAGATCATCACCAAGGCGCGCGTGGGAACGCTCGCGGCGCGGCGCAACGTGCACCGCACCGTCCGCGATCAGGCGGCGCTGGCGAAGCTGTTCGACTCCATCGCGCCCCGCTTCAAGACCCGCCCCGGCGGCTACACGCGCATCATCCACGTGCAGAACCGGGTGGGCGACAATGCGCCGATGGCCATCCTCGAGCTGGTGGAGAAGTCGAAGGCCGAGGACAAGCCCGCCGAACCGGACAAGAAGTCCAAGAAGCCCGCCAAGGCCGAGGCAGCCCCCTCCGCGAAGGCCGAAAAGCCCGCCAAGCAGAAGAAAGACAAGAAGAAGGACCAGCATTTCCGGTGCCGGATTCCTGGGCTAAGAGCATTGCACCACGGAGCACACGGAGTACACGGAGATGAGCTTGGTTGCGGGGGAGCTCACGCAAGTGATCATCGGGGCGTCGATCGAGGTGCACCGGTCCTTGGGACCCGGGCTCCTCGAGTCAGCGTACGCAGCGTGCCTCGATTACGAACTGCGATGTCGGGGGTTGCGCACTGAACGCGAGAAAGCCCTGCCGCTCCGGTACAAGCAAGTGAACCTCGACTGCGGTTATCGCTTGGACCTCGTCGTCGACAACACTGTCGTGGTCGAGCTGAAGTCCGTGGATCGACTCGAACGGATCCACGAAGCACAACTGCTTTCTTATCTGCGGCTGTCAGGCTTCCGGATCGGACTGCTCATCAATTTCAATGTGCTGCGTTTGACCTCAGGCGTCCGGCGGCTGATCAACTGACAGCCAACCCAACTCCGTGCCCTCCGTGCTCTCCGTGGTGTGATTGTTTTGGCCGTCTACGGCGGGGCGGAGAGGCGGACGCGGATTCGGGAGATCAGCTCGGCGTTTTCGAAGGGCTTGCGGATGAACTCCTCGGCGCCGGCGGCGAAGGCGCGCTCGACCACGTCCTTGCCGGGGCGGGCGGAGACGACGAAGACGGGCACCTCCGCGGTGCGCGGGTCGCTCTTCAGCTCCTTGCAGAGATCGATGCCGTCGCGGTCCGGCATGGCGATGTCCAGCAGCACCAGGTCGGGCGCGCCCTGCTGCAGCTGCTCCAGCGCCGCGGCGGCGCTGGTGG
>WNEY01000827.1_pt1 | contig 20542 bp, 20 predicted proteins | sample 5400531 | NCBI WGS metagenome assembly WNEY01 (sample SAMN13153338, study PRJNA577476) | soil metagenome | isolation source: 200 cm saprolite under Douglas fir tree site 1 | place: USA:California | collected 2015-04-18
GTGCAGGCGTTTCCCCACGTCACGCTGACGCTCGCCGAGATTTTCGCGTAGACGCCACAAGACAAGAAAGGACACCAGAATGCCAACCTTTGAACACCACGGTGCGTCCATCTACTACGAGGAGTTCGGCCAGGGATTTCCCATCCTCACGTTCGCGCCCGCGGGCCTGCAGTCGGTCATCGACGTCTGGAGGGGCACCTCCGCTCCCGTGAACCCCACCACCGAGTTCGCGGCAACCTTCCGGGTGATCGCGATGGATCAGCGCAACGCCGGCGGCCAGTCCCGCGCTTCCATCACCGCGCAGGACGGCTGGCACACCTACGCCGCCGACCACATCGCCCTGCTCGACCACCTGCGCATCGACCGGTGCCACCTGTACGGCCAGTGCATCGGTGGGTCCTTCATCATGAGCCTGCTGAAGGCGCAGCCCCAGCGCATCGCGAGCGCCGTGCTCGCCCAGCCCATCGGGCGGGTCGGAGCGATAGCCCCTGGCCGCGCCGCGCGATTCGACGCGTGGGCCGGGACCCTCAAGGACCACCCCGAGGCCACCAATCAGGTGCTGGATGCGTTCCACCAGAACCTGTACGGTCCCGGGTTCCTCTACAGCGTGGACCGCGCGTTCGTGTCGAGCTGCCGGACGCCGTGCCTGGTGCTGGCGGGCAACGATGAGGCGCATCCGTTCGCGATCTCCGAGGAGACGGCGAAGCTGCTCCCCAACTGCGAGTTCATCCGGGAGTGGAAGGCAGGCGAGCCGCTGGCGGCAGCGAAGCTCCGTATCAAAGAGTTTCTGTCGAAGCACACGCTCAGATGACGCCCTCTTCGGCGAGCGCCTTGATCTCCTGGGAGGACATCCCGAGCAGCTCGCCGTATACGTAGTGGTTGTCCTCGCCATAGCAGGGGGCGCCGCGGTCGATGCGGCCGCCGATGTAGGCCGGGCTCTCGCTCATCTTGACGGGCACCTCGGCGAGCGGCCATCGACCGATCTTCGTGCCCGTCACTTCGGTCAACCACGAGAGCGCCGTTAGCTGCGGGTCATGATCGCAACGGTCCGCCGCCGTCTGACACACTCCGGCCGGCACGCCGGCGCGCTGCAGGGCGAGCATCGCCTCGTAGGCGTCGCGCGATTTCGTCCAGCCACCGACGAGAGCATCGAGGGCATCCTGGTGCGCCAGCCGCCCGGCGAGCTCTTTGAATCGGCCGTCGTTCGCCCACTCCGGATGTCCCGCGACCTCGGTCAGCGCGCGCCATTCAGCGTCCGTGAAGCAGGCGATAGTGAGCCACCGATCGTCCCCGGCGCAGGGATAGACGTTGTGGGGTGCCGCGGGCTTGTACGGAGAGCGGTTGCCGTAGCGTGACCAGATGCGCCCGTTCGCCGACCAGTCCAGGATGGTCGTGCCGCTGATGAAGAGCCCCACCTCGGACTGCGAGGCGTCGACCCACTGCCCTTCGCCCGTCCGCGCCCGATGGAAGAGCGCGGTGAGGATCGCCAGCGCGAAGCTGTAGGCCCCCATCCAGTCCAGGTAGGAGTAGCCCCACCCTGCCGGCATCGCCGGCTCGGGGAGCCCTGACATCTCCGACAAGCCGGCAAAGGAGTTCGCGATCGGACCCACGGTTCGAAAGCGGCCGTAGGTGCCTTTCGCCCCCATGCCCGACTGCTGGACGTAGATGATGTCCGGCTTGATGACACGCAGCGCGTCGTAGCCCAGTCCCCAGCTGTCAAGAACGCCCGGCGAGAAGCCCTCTGCAACGACGTCCGACATCGCCACCAGACGCCTCGCGATCTCCAGGCCCTTCGGATGCCTGACGTTCAGCGAGATACCCCGCTTGCCCGGGTTCTTGTTGTTGAACTGCCCGCCCATGTCCGGGTCGGTCACGCCCGGCAGCGGTCCCGTGGCCCGCTCGCGAGCGACACGACCCCCGACCGGCGCCATCGCGGCCATGCGGGTGTCCGGGTGGCTCTTCAGCTCGACCTTGATGCTCTCCGCGCCAAAGGCGCTCAGGAACCTCGTGCCACCGGCCGAGGCCAGGAACCACGTGAAGTCCAGGATGCGAATGTTGCCCAGCGGGAACAGCTTGCCGTGAGGCGAGAGTCCCTCGCCGACCGGCGCACGCGCAGAGGCATCGATCACCGGCAGATCGCGACCCCGCGGGAGGATCACGGTCCCCGCATCCTCGTTCAGGAGCGGGGCGCGCCGGCCGACCGACCAGGACGTGCCCGTCGCCAGCCATTTGCTCGTGGCGTAGCGGAAGGTGCGGCCCAGCTCGGGGTGTTCGACGTCCGTGCAGCTCTGGCGCGCGAGCCAGTGCGGATCCATGGCGTTCTCGTGCGGCTTCCGCAGCGGTGCCCAGAGCATGCCGGCCTCCTGGGCTTCACGCCATGGCACGTTCTCGTAGGTAAAGGCCCGCACGAAGCGCTGCACGGCCTCCATGGCGTGGTCGCGTTTCTCTGTAGTCGGCGCGGTGCCCGGAACGAACCGGCTGCCGTGAGCTACGACGCTCTGCTTCGTGTCGAGCCCGGCCGCCATGCCATAGCGCTCGAGCAGACCGACGAGCGCCGCTGATTCACCCGGGCGCGTTCCCAGATTGGCCATCACCCAGCGCCCATCTTTCGTGTGCACGATGGAAGGGTGCGGCGAGACCGTTTCCCGGGCATGACGGCAGGTCTGGCGCAACACGAGCACGCGTCGCATCACCCACGACATCAGGTCGACCTCGGTGGATTTCGCCACCGCCTCGTGGATCGCACACGACAGGTACTGCCCCTTCCCCGTCCGCCAGCGAAACAGCAGCGCGGCGATGATGGCCATGGCGAGCTGCTCACCGGCGATGTGGAAGGCGTGCCACATCTGAGGAGCGATCGGAGGCAGATCGTACGTGCCGCCGGGAGCGGGATCGTAGCCGCAATTCATCATCACGCCCCCGAGTGCCAGGTGCACCAGGTCCGAGCCCTTGAAGTCGGCCCACGGGCCATGGTCCCCGAACGGGGACATCCTCGCGACGATCAAGGTGGGACTCTGCTGCATCAGCATGTTCGCGCTCAGCCCGCACCCGTCGAGCTCACCCCTGGGTGTCGACTCCAGCAGCACGTCGGCGGTGGCGACCAGCGAGCGGAACCGATCTCGGTCATCCGGCCGGCGCAGGTCGAGCACGATCGAGCGCTTTCCGCGGTTGTACTGCCAGAAGAACAGGGAGCGCTCGCGATCTTCGCGGTCCTGGTAGAAGGGCCCGATGCGGCGCGTCGGGCTTCCGCCGGGCGGCTCCACCTTGACGACGTCGGCGCCCAGACCCGCCAGCGTCAGCCCACAGTACTCCGCCTGCTCGTCGGCCAGCTCGATGACCCGGATGCCTGTGAGAGGACCCCGGCTGGGCGTGAGGTGGCTGGGAACGGAACACTCGTCCTGGGCTTCCATGGCGACGAATATATACTGTTCGGACAATCGTGCGTGGTCGTCGAGCAAGGGGGTTCTTCCGGTGAGCGAATTCGAAGGCAAGATCGTGCTGGTCACTGGATGTGCGCGGGCGCAAGGGATGGGGCGCGCGATTTCCGTCGCGTTCGCCCGCGCGGGCGCCGATGTCGTCGTGACGGACGTGGCGCCCGGCGGGACGCGGAACGAGAACGAGGAGGGGCTCGCGGAAATACGGCTCGGGTGGAAGGGCCTCGAGAGCCTGGCCGGGGAGATCGAGGGCCTCGGGCGTCGTGCCCTCACGATGGTCGGCGACGTGAGCCGCGCGACCGACGCGGAGCGCTTCGTCTCGGACGCCCTCGCGCGGTTCGGCCGCATCGATGTGCTCGTCAACAACGCCGCCGCCGCGCACGGTGCCGATCGTCGCCTGCTCTGGGAGGTGCCAGAGGAGGCGTGGGACCTCGTCATCGATGTCAATCTCAAGGGCACGTTCTTGATGAGCCGCGCCGTGATCCCTCACATGCTGTCGCGCGGCAGCGGGCGGATCATCAACATGGCCTCGGTGTCGGGCAAGCGCGGCACCTCCCGGCGCGGCGCCTACACGGCGTCGAAGTTCGGCGTGATCGGCCTCACCCAGGTCATGGCCCAGGAGCTGGCGGCGCACGGCATCACGGTCAACGCCATCTGCCCCGGCAGCGTCGACACGAGCCGGCGCGAATCGACCTCGCGGCGCGAGCGCGCGCTCGCCGAGCGCGACCCGGCCGCCCCGGTGCTGTCTCTGCCTCCCACCGGTCGCATCGCTCGTCCCGACGACATCGCGCGCCTGGCGCTGTTCTTCGCGTCCGAGCAGAGCGACCACATCACCGGGCAAGCGTGGAACGTCGACGGGGGGACGGTGATGCACTGAGAGGCGCGCTCCGCCTCTGGCGACGATCGAGGATTCCCGGGTCGTTTGGCGACCAACACGAGCTGGGGAAAACGTGATCGTGACTACCATTGCCGAAAGCGACCGATCGGGAGAGGTGATCGAGTGAGTCATCAGCAAGGCGGAGGAAGCGAAGGACCGCAGAAGTCGCTCGAGCGCATGAACCGCTTTCAGGCGCCGGAGGCTCGACGGATCATCGCCGAGCTCGGCCTGCCCCAGGGCTCACGCGGCCTCGATGTGGGCTGCGGCGTCGGGCTGTACGCCCTCTGGCTGGCGGAAGCCGTCGGGAGCGCGGGTCACGTGGCCGGCATCGAGCCGGAGACGGAGCGCGTCGAGGCTGCCCGAGCCCTGGTGGGCGGCCAGCTCGAGCCCGGGCGCCTCGAGTTTCGCCAGGGTGACGGCACGAGCATCCCGCTGCCTGACCGGAGCGTCGACTGGCTGTGGTGCGGGGACGTGCTCCACCACATCGTGGAGACCCAGCTTGCCCTGCGGGAATTTCGGCGGGTGGTTCGCCCCGGAGGGCAGATCATCATCAAGGAGTCCCAGGTGCTCTCCGCCCTGTTCCTGCCCGCGCACCCCGAGCTCGAGCGCCGAATCCAGCTCGCCGAGATCCGTCGCACCCTCGACGAGGGCGGCGGGCGCTCGTTCCAGGAGCGTCGGCAGACCACCCTCGCGTCGCTCCGAGCGGTCGGCCTCACCGAGGTCGCCGTGCGGAACTACCTCCTGCAGCGCCGCGCCCCGCTCGGCGCGGCCGACCACGACTACATCCAGAACACAGTCTTCACGCGAAACTGGGGCGCCCGCTTGCGCGAGCTCCTGACTCCTGCCGACTGGGACGCGCGATCCGCGCTGTGCGAGCCGGACTCGCCGACGAACATCCTGCGAAGCGCCGACTACTTCTGCCTCTATCCGATCACCGTGTTTCACTGCGGCTCGACGGCCGCTGCTCGATGATCACCACAGCGGGTTCGAGACCTCGGTCGCCCGCCAAATCCGCGACGGAGTAGATCCCGCTCTTCTGCCTATCTACGACGCGCGGCGCGCCGCCGTCAAATGACGCGCAATGAACGCCTTCACCATCTCGTGGGCGCGGTCGGTCTGCGGCCCCGGCTTCGCGACCCACTCGTGTTCGCACCCTTCGAAGACGTGCAGCTCGCACTCGCCGCCGGCCGCGCGGTACGACGCGGCGAATTTCTCCTGCACCGCCGGCAGCACGTTGTCGTCGAGCGCACCCTGCATGATCAGCAGCGGTGGCAGCGTCACCGCCTCGCGGCGATCGAGGATCTGCTGCGGATTCCCTTCGAAGATCGTCTCCCACGGCCGGAAGTAGGTCTTGTTGTTCTTGATCATCCCGTCGCGCTTCATCTTCTCCGCCTGCTGGTAGCGCGCGTAGGTGTCGCTGATCGGGGAGCGCGTGGCCACGTAGGCCACCGTCGCATCGACGTTCGGCACCGCCGGCAACGGAATCGAGTTGTAGCGCGCATCGCGCGGGCGCATGCCCAGCAGCTCGGCGACGTGACCGCCGCTGGAGCTGCCCAGCACTCCGAGAGTCGCCGCGTCTCCATTCCACTCGGCCGCTTTCGATTTGAGCCAGCGGACTCCGAAGTTCGCGTCCTGGACCGAGGCGGGATACGGGGCGTCCGGCGCGAGCGTCAGGTCGATGGCGACCACGAGCACGCCGCTCGCCGCCACGGCGCGGTCCATCGGCTCGTTCGCCCCGCGGTCCTTGTTGTTCCACGCGCCTCCGTGCAGATCGAGCAGCACCGGAAACGGCCCGACGCCCTGCGGCTGATATGTGCGGGCCATCAGCATGCGCCCGCTCGCCGCGCGCCGGAACTCGACCTCGCTCACCTTGAGCTCGAACTTCTCCGCCGGATCGTAAGCCGTCTTCATCAGCGGTCCTCCTGTCGCACTGTTCGAATGAGCCGCGGCCGACCACAGCGTCGATACGACAGGCACGCCGGCCGCACCCAGCGCGGTCATCTTCTTGAGAAAGCCCCGGCGTCCGAGCTGCTTCTCCGTGCTGGCCTCCTTGCCACACGGGCGTTGCCACATTCCGCACCGCATTATTCCACGTCTGAGGCGAGTGCGCAGAACGGGCCTTACGGTCGCCTCAGCCCCGGACGGGCTGCAGGAGCTGAACCAAGTTGTCTTCGGGGTCCTTCAGCGTCGCAATGCGCAGCTGGCCGTAGTCCGTCGGGTTCTCGACGAACTCGACCCCGGCGGCTTTGCTCCGCGCAGACCCTTGATCATCGCCCTCCCCATCAGTGGCCGACGGTCTTCCGGATGCTGCCGAAGTGATCGTCGATGTGATTGAGCAGGCCGCCTGTGATGAGCTGCTCCACGGTCATCGGCGGAGCGCCCGACACGATCTTCCCGCTCTTCGCCAGCTGCTCATCGCTCAGCCGGCGGACGGTCGCCGCGGCCACGACCACACCGTTGCGAAGTAGCTCGATCGTCTCGGTCTTGGTGCAGTCGGTGTAGTCGCGGGCGTGCTTGGCGTTCATCTCGTCGATCGAGTCCAGGCGCAAACTCTCAAACGGCCGCCCGGCCGCGACCGTCTCGATCATCTTGGAGATCGGATCGAGAACGCTGGCCAGGTGGTGTGCGGTCACCCCCACCGGCCACTTCTCCGCCTGGGTCACCTTCTTCCAGTCCGCGTCGCTGAGCCGTTGCAGCGTGGCCACGGCCTCCTCGGCCTTCACCTCGAACTGCTTCGCCAGCGCCTGGCTCCTGCGGCCCTTGACGGGCTCCTCGGGCGTCACGTAGGTCATCCAGGACACGCCGAAGCGGTCGGTAACCATGCCGAAGCGCGGGGAAAAGAACGTGGTGGTCAACGGCATGACCACCTGCCCACCGTCGACCAGGGCAGCGAACAGCCGCTCGGCTTCGGCTTCGTTGGGCACCGTGAGCGACAGCGCAAAACCCTGGAAGCTCGGCCGCCCTTCGCATCGACCGTCGGAAGCCAGCACGGTGGTCTCGCCGACGCGGAAGCTCGCATGCATCACCTTGTCCTCGGCACCCGGCTGGATCATTCCAGGGTCGGGACTTTCCTTGAAACGCATGACCGCCGTGACCTCGGCGCCGAGAGCCCTTCGGTAGAACTCGAGCGCCTCGTCACAGCGCCCTTCGAAGAACAGGTAGGGCTGGACTTGCATCGTGGATGGCATCGTCATGACTCCTTTCTTCTCGTTACATAGTCGAACGAGCCCGCTTGAGATCGACACTACCCCGAGAAAAACAGTTCCGCATCAGGGTGTAAGGTCGGCGTCCTCTGGTTGCGGCACTACCCCCCACATCTCGCCGCCTTGCGCGCCGAATGTGAATTGACAACACTGTCCTCATGGGGACGGTGCCGCAGACCGTGCTGGAAGTCGCCGGGCGAGAAGTCGTGATCACCCACCCGGACAAGGTGTTCTTTCCCCAGGCCGGCCACACGAAGCTGGACCTGGCGAAGTACTACGCGGCGGTGGCCGACGCGGCGCTGCGGGGGATCGCGGCGCGGCCGGTGGTGCTCAAGCGCTACGTGGGCGGCGCGGAGGGTGAGCCTTTCTTTCAGAAGCGGGCTCCCGAACAGCATCCCGAGTGGGTCGAGACGGTGGAGCTGCGCTTTCCATCCGGCCGGACGGCGCGGGAGATCGTCATACGCGACGCTGCACAGCTTCTCTGGATCGTCAACCTCGGGTGCATCGACCTGAACCCGCATCCGGTGCGCGCCGACGATCTCGAGCACCCCGACGAGCTACGCGTCGACCTCGACCCCGGCCCCGGCGCGAGCTGGGACGACGTGCGGCGCGTGGCCCTGACCGTCCGTGACGTGCTTGACGAGCATGACCTGCGCGGCTGGCCCAAGACGTCGGGATCGCGGGGCATGCACGTCTATGTGCGCATCGAGCGGCGCTGGAGTTTCGATCAGGTGCGGCGCGCGACGCTGGCCCTCGCCCGCGAGGTGGAGCGGCGCACGCCCGGGCAGGCGACGAGCAAATGGTGGAAAGAGGAACGCCACGGCGTGTTCCTCGACTACAACCAGAACGCCAAGGACCGCACCGTGGCGTCGGCCTGGTCGGTACGGCCGACGTCCGACGCGCGCGTGTCGATGCCCCTCGAATGGGACGAGGTCGCCGGTTGCGATCCGGCGGCTTTCACGTTGGTCACTGCCCCGGCGCGTCTGACCGAACGCGGCGACGCGTCGGCGGCGATCGACGCCGCCTCGGGATCGCTCGACACGCTGCTCGAGCTGTCCGCTACCCAGGAAGCCGCGGGCCTCGGCGACGCACCCTGGCCGCCGCACTACAAGAAGCAACGCGACGAGCCCCCGCGCGTCGCCCCATCACGCATGAAGAGCGCAAGCGCCAGGAAGAGCGCGAACGCCACGAAGACCGGGAGCGGCCACCGGCAGTCGACACAACCGCTCATCACGGTCGCCAAGGCGAAGCACAAAGAGGACGCGCTCGCGGGCCTCGAACGCTGGAAGGCGCGCCATCCGGAAGCCGCCGCACTGCTCCAGGTAGACGACATCCTCGTCGACTCGATGCGCGGCCGCTCGTCCACGTGGACGCGGATCCGGGTCAATTTGCGCCACGTCCCCGAAAGCGAGCGATCCCCAGAGGAACCGCCCGATCCCGACTACGATCCTTGGCGCGACTCAGAACCAAGGCCTCGGGCGCCGAAGACGAGCTCCAGCTCGTAGGGGGGCGTGACCTCCAACTGATCGTAGCGGCAGTCTTGCGGTCGCTTGTCGGGACGCCAGCGCACGAACTGCGCGGCATGCCGGAAGCGGGTCCCCTGCATGTGGTCGTACGCGACCTCGCTGACGCGCTCGGGCCGGAGCGGCTCCCAGCTCAGGTCCTTGCCCCGGTTCCAACGGCTGCTCGCCCCGGGCAGGCGCTGCCCCGTCGCGTTCGCTTCCGTCTGCGCCTCCGCCCAGTCGCGCCAGGGATGGCTTTCGAGCGCGTTCCTCCGTAGCGGCGCCAGCTCGGCGACGAGCTGCTTGCGCACAGTGTTGGTGAACGCCGCGGTGACGCCGACGTGGTGCAGCGTGCCCGCGTCGTCGTAGAGGCCCAGCAGCAGCGAGCCGATCATCGTGCCCACCCCGCTCCTGTGCCAGCGGAAGCCGGCGACCACACAGTCGGCTGTGCGCGTGTGTTTGACCTTGATCATCAAGCGCTCGCCAGCGCGGTACGGCGCATCCAGACGCTTCGCCATGACACCGTCGAGCCCGGCGCCCTCGAAGCGACGAAACCAGTCCTCGGCGAGGGCGCGGTCGCGCGTCGCCGGTGAGAGGTGCACCGGCGGCGCCGCGCCGGCTCCCACCTGCTCGAGCCGCTCGCGCCGTACGGCGAGCGGCGCCTCGCGTAGATCTTCGTCACCCAGCGCGAGCAGATCCCAAGCTACGAACGAGGCGGGCGACTCCGCGGCCAGAAGCTTTACCCGCGACGCGGCGGGATGGATGCGCAAGAGCAGCGCCTCGAAGTCGAGGCCGCCGGCACCGACGATGACAATCTCGCCATCGACGACGCAGCGCTCGGGGAGCGCGTGGGCGAGAGGCGCCGGGAGCTCGGGGAAGTAGCGGTTCATCGGCTTCTCGTCACGGCTCTGCAGCAAGATCTCGTCCCCGTCCCGAAACACCAGCGTGCGAAAGCCGTCCCACTTGGGCTCGAACAGCCAGCCCTCGCCGGTCGGCAGGGCTTCGGCGGCGCTGGACAACATGGGCTGGAGCGGCGGAGTAAAGGGCAGGCGCACAGGCCAATCTTAGACCGAGATCCCGACCGCCGGCGAGGCCCTATCTCCACCACTCCATCGTCCGCGACCGGGGCTGATTGACGTCTTGACCACGAGCCCGCGGCAGGGCAGCATGGCTCGGCGCAGCTCTCACCCTCGCCCGTGGCGTGGAGGGGCTGGGGCGGTAGTAACGTGGTCACGCAGCGGGGCGACGCGAAGTTGGACGCTTCCAACACACACGGAGGGAAGGCGCACATGTACCAGACCGATCAGTACGAAGGCATGATCGCCGAAACAGTGTCCATGAGAGGGCACAACGGGGATGTCATCAACGCGTACGTGGCGCGACCACTCGGCGCCGGCCCGTTTCCCGGCATGGTCGTCATCCACCACGCGCCGGGCTGGGACGAGTGGTACCGAGAGTGCACTCGCCGGTTCGCCCACCACGGCTACGTGTCGATTTCCCCGAACCTGTATTCCCGCGACGGCCACGGCTCTCCCGAGGACGTCGGGGCCAAGGTGCGCGCGGCCGGGGGCGCTCCGGATGCTCGGGTGCTGGGAGATCTCGATGGCGCCAATGCCTGGCTTCGCTCGCTACCCTATGTGAGCCGAAAGGTCGGCATCTTCGGCACGTGTTCGGGAGGCCGGCAGGCGTTTCTCGCGGGCTGCCGGCTGAAGGGCCTCGACGCCGTGATCGAGTGCTGGGGCGGACGCGTGGTTCAGTCCAAGGAAGAGCTCACCCCAAACCAGCCGGTGGCGCCCATCGACTACACCAAGGACCTCTCGTGCCCGATCCTCGGGCTCTTCGGCAACGAGGACAAGTCACCCACGCCCGACCAGGTCAACGCGCACGAGGCGGAGCTCAAGAAGCACGGCAAGCAGTCCGAGTTCCATCGCTACGACGGCGCCGGCCACGGCTTCTTCTACTACGACCGTGGCGCTTACCGTCAGGAGCAAGCTGTTGACGGCTGGAAGAAGGTCTTTGCATTCACCGAGAGAACCCTGCGCTAGCCGGACACGAGGAGCCCAGCCATGTGCACGATGATCGCCCACCAGGTAATGATCCAGGGGCGCGGAAAGAGCGGCCCGGAGTGGTTCGAGGTCCGCGAAGCCAACGTCTCCTACGACCATCCGTACGATCTGCCGCTCGAGCACGCGCTCAACATCGATTTCGTCAACGAGGCCCTCGGCCCGGGCGTCCGCGTGGCCGTGGAGCTGAGCGTGGATGCGGCGCGACAGCTCGTGAAGACCATCGAAGCCGTGCTCGCCCAGGCCGACCAGCGCGGCGTGCTGGAGGACCGGCCGGTCGCAGCGGCGGCCGCTCGCGGTCCCTCCATGGCGTAACGGTGTCATCGGAGCCGCGCGCGGCGGGTCCCCCACTCGCCGCGCGCGCTACCGCTGGCACACTCACCTCCTTTCGGGTGTCCCGGGTGCTTCCGGCTTTTCAAAGAGCGCCAGGCTCTCCATGGCGAGCCCATAGCCGAGGAGGTCGTGCATTTGCCGGCGCAGATATTCGGTGAAGAGCAGCCGCGTATAGCGGAGCAGCAAGGTCGGCTTGCGGGCCAGCTCCTCGGCGAGCTCCCACGCGCGTGCCATGAGCTTATCGGGCGGCAGCACTTCAGCGACCAGTCCGAGTCGCAGCGCTTCGGCGGCGTCGAGCGTCTGCCCGGTCATCAAGAAATAGCGCCCGCGATTCATTCCCAAGAGCAGCGGATAGACGATGTGCATGCCGTCGCCAGGCACGACCTCCGACGTGAAATGCGCGGAATCCTGGAATTGCGCAGTCTCGGCCGCCAGGACGATGTCGCACAGCAGGGGGATCTCAGAGTGGCGCCACGCCGGACCGTTGATCGCGCTGATCACCGGTATCTCGATGTTCAACAGGTTCATCAAGAGATGACGTCCCTCCCAATGGATGCGATCGATCCGCTCGATCGACGGACGTGTCGGGAACGAGGAGGTTCCCTGGGTCGCACGCGGGCCGGAAAACTCGTCGCCCGTCCCGGTCAGGATGACCACGCGGTTTTCGCGGTCCGCGCCAATGTCGTGAAAGGCTTCCGGTAGCTCGCCGTGAGGCAGAAACCCCCAACGCAGCGATTGGCCCTCGGTGTGGAGGGTCACCTGCAGCACGCCGTTTCTGCGGTCCATCCGGGCCGTCGTGTACTTGTTCGCGTACTCGTCGAATAAGCTCATCTCGACCTCCCGTGAGTGAGTCTTTGCGTTACTATTCCCGCAGAGACCGATGCGGGGAGGGTACACGAGGCAGATGCGATGAAGAACAAAACCTATCAGACCTTCGACAAGGCGGTGGCCGACATTCCCGACGGCTCAGTCTTCATGTCCGCCGGCTTCGGCGGTGTCGGCGTGCCGCGCAATATCCTCGCCGCCGTGCACCGTCAGGGCGCCAAGAACCTCACCGGCATCTCCAACAACGGCGGCACGCTGGACGCGAAAGTGGACGTGGGCACCTTGATCGCGGCGGGGCAGGTGAAAAAGATGTACTGCGCCTTCACGGCCGCCACCCATCCCTCCCAGGTGACGCCGTTCGTGCGGATGTACAACAACAACGAGATCGACGCGGAAGTGATCCCCCAAGGGACACTGGCCGAGCGGATTCGCGCCGCCGCCGCCGGGATCGGCGCCTTTTACACCCCGACCAGCGTGGGCACCGAGCTGGCGGTGGGCAAAGAGGAGCGGGAAATCAACGGCCGGCGGTACGTGCTGGAGTACCCGCTGCACGCCGACTACGCGTTCATCCGGGCGTGGAAGGCGGACACGTTCGGTAATCTAGTATTCCGTCTGACCCAGCGCAATTTCAACCCGGTCATGGCGATGGCCGCCCGCATCACCATCGTCGAAGTGGAAAACGACATCGTGCCGGTGGGGGAACTGGACCCGGACCACGTTCATGTACCGGGCGTCTACGTGAACCGCCTGGTGCGCATACCGCCTGACGGTATCTGGGACTGAGAAGAAGGAAAGGATTGGAGATGCCGGAGAAGCCGAGACTGGAACGGCAGCCCATGTGCGACCGGTTGGCCATGGAGTTCCAGGACGGATGGATCGTGAATCTCGGCGTGGGGATGCCGACCCTGTGCTCCAACTACGTGGATCCACACAAGAGCCTCGTCTTTCACTCGGAAAACGGCGCGATCGGCTACGGTCCGTTGGCCCCTCCAGAGAAGGCAGATCGGCATCTCGTCAACGCTGGAGGGCAGCAGGTCACGGCCCTGCCCGGCCTGGCGATCGTCCATCACGCCGATTCCTTCGCGTTGATCCGCAAGGGGATGGTGGATGTGACGGTGATGGGAGCGTACGAAGTGGCGGAGAACGGCGACTTCGCCAACTGGCGCATCCCCACCCGCAAGGGCGGCGGGATCGGTGGAGCGATGGATCTCGCGGCCTGCGCCAAGCGGGTGTTCATCACTCTCGAGCACACCACCAAAGAAGGCGGGCCCCGGTTGCTCAAGCGCTGCACCCTGCCCATCACGGCGCCGGGCGTCGTCAAGCTGGCAGTGACCGACCTGGGCTTGTTCGAGGTGACGCCCGAGGGGTTCAAACTGCGGGAACACGCCCCGGGCTGGACTCCTGCGGAGATTCAGGCGTGCACCGAAGCCCGGCTGATCATCGCCGACGACCTGCGGGAGTTCCGCTTCCGCGCCCGGGCTTGAATGTTGCGCTAGTCAGCGCAAGCCGCGACGTCCGTCACTTCCCGGCGTCAGCCGCAGCCTGGCGCATCTTCTGCAAGTACGCCTCGCTGCTCTGCTGGAGCAGTCGGCCCACGCTGCCGTGGAAGTACTGCACACCGAGGCCCAGGAACTTGGGGATGAGATTGTCGGGGCAGCTGCACCCGGCAATGCGCCCGGCGCCGGTGATCGTCTTGACGCCGCGCTCCATCACCTGCTGCACGTCCGGGTGGGTCTGCTGGCCGGTGAGTCCCATGGACTGCGACAGGTCCCCGGACCCGATGAAGTACACATCCACCCCCGGCACGGTGACCAGATCCGGCAAGTTCTCGATGGCCTCGACTTCTTCGAGCATCAAGCACACCAGGGTCTGGCGGTTGGCTTCCCTGGCGTAGTCCGCGGTGGCGCCCTTGAAGCCGTAGCCGGCCGGCCGGCCGCCGCTGAAGATGCCCCGGTGACCCTCCGGGCCGTACTTCACCGCGTCGACAGCGGCCCGGGCTTCGTCCGCCGTGTTGACGTGGGGAACCTGCACGCCCCACGCGCCCCGATCCAGGAACGGGGCAATGATCTCGGCCTTGTTCCCCACCGGGCGCACGATCGGCGCCATGCCGCTCAGCTCGGCGGCGACGATGCAGGCCTCGGCGGTGTCGACGGTGATGGAGCCGTGCTCGTTGTCGAGCAGGATCCAGTCGAACCCGAGGTGGCCCAGCATCTCCACCACGGGGGGCGAGGGGAAGGTGCACATGACGCCGAAGGCCGCCTTCCCGGCGTAGAGCCGTTGCTTGAGCGTGTTCTCGCGCATGATCGTCTACACCCTCCAGGAAGCTCGAGTATACGCGAGGGCGTGACCGCGATCGGGCCTCAGACCTTGCCCCAGAGCCTCCGACCCGAAACTTCGGTACACTACTGCCCGGCCGTCTCACGACCCCGAAGGAACGTTGCTTCCCACGGAGAAAGCCATGACACGCATCATGATCACCGTCTTGATGGTGGCCGCTCTCGCGGGGCAGGTGGCGGCCCAACCACGGCCGGGGCCGGCGCCGGCTGAAAAACCGGAAGGCGAGATGCGCTGGGCGCTCTACGTGACGCTGGCCCCGGCCTGGTTCGATCCGGGCGAGGTCAGCGCGGGGACCCTCACGCCCTTCTGGGTCCTTTACGCCATGCACGACGCGCTCGTGAAGCCGATGCCCGGTAACCTCATGACCCCGAGCCTGGCCGAATCGTGGACGGCGAGCGCGGATCAGCGCATCTACGATTTCAAGCTGCGGGAGGGGCTCAGGTTCCACAACGGCGATCCCTTCACCGCGGACGACGTGAAGTTCAGCTTCCAGCGCTCCAAGACGGGCAAGGCCCTCAAGGACCGGGTGCGCGAGATCGAGGTCGTCGGGCCCGCGCGAGTGCGCTTCCACCTGCACGAACCCTTTCCAGATTTCATGGCGTATTACGGCACGGTGTTGACCGGCGCCGGCTGGATCGTGCCGAGGAAGTACGTCGAGAAGGTCGGCGACGAGGGCTTCAAGAAGCATCCCGTCGGGCTCGGGCCCTACAAGTTCGTGAGTCACACGCCAGGCGTCGAGCTGGTCCTGGAAGCGTTCGAGGGCTACTGGCGCAAGATGCCCCACGTGAAGCGGCTGATCATGAAGACCGTCCCCGACCCCACCACTCGGGCGGCCATGCTGAAGAACGGCGAGGTCGACATCGCGTACATGCTCGACGCTCCCTCGGCGCTGGAGCTGAAGCGGGATCCGAACTTCCGGCTAGGCTTCTCGGGAGCGATCGGCGTGCACTACCTGGACTTCTTCGACCAGTGGGACCCGAAGTCTCCGTGGTCCGACCGTCGCGTGCGCCTCGCCGCCAACCACGCGATCGATCGCCGCGGGCTCATCGAGGCCGAGACCCTCGGCGCCTCGCGTCCGACCGGGAGCATGGTCCCGCGCTCGTTCGAGTTCGCCCTCGCGCTCCCGGCCTACGCCTACGACCCGGCGAAGGCCAAGCAGTTGCTCACCGAGGCCGGGTATCCGAGCGGCTTCGACGGCGGCGACTTCTATCCCTATCCGCCTTACTGGTCGGCCGGGGAGACGCTGGTCAACTACCTGGGGGCGGTGGGCATCCGGATGAAGATGCGCACGATGGAGCGCGCCGCCTTCCACACGGCCTGGGCCGGCAAGAAGGTCAAGGGCGTCTGCATGTGCACGCTGGCCAACTTCGGCAACGCGGCCACCCGGCTGGCTGAGGCGGTGCAGAGCGAAGGCACGTACGCGCGCGGCGCCGACCCCGACATCGATGCGCTCTTCAGGCAACAGGCGCGCGAGACCGACCGCCGCAAGCGCGAAGCCATGCTCCACCAGATCCAGCAGCTCGTCTACGACCGCGTCCGGTTCGGTCCGCTCTACGAATTCATCTGGCCCAGCGGCATCGGCCCCCGCGTGGCCGAGCCGGCGCTGCTCCTGATCGACCCGTATCCCTGGTCGGCGCCCTACGAGGAGGTCCGGCTCAAGGCAAAATGAGTCAGGACACGAGGCCGGTCGCGTGGCCGACGGCGGTCTTTTCCCCGTGCTGGTTCTCGACCCAGACCTCCACGACCACGCGCGTGGCGCCGCTGTCCGACTGCTTGTCCTTGATGATCCCGTGCGCGGTGAGGCGGTCGCCGGCGTAGACGGGCTTGATGAACGCCATGGACATGGTGCCGCCCCGGGCGAAGCCCGGGCCGAGGAGCTTGACCATCAACTGCGACACGTACGCCGTCGACATCATGCCCTGGGCCAGACAGGTACGAAACCCTTTCTGGCGCGCCCACGCCTCGTCGCTGTGGATGGAGCGCGGTCGCACCCCGGAGTAGACGTCGATCCGGCGCTGCGAGACATCCTTCACGAGGGAGGGAAGAGCTTGCCCGACCGTGGTCGCCGACTCAACGCGCGCGGCCATGGGGCGCCTCCGGCTCGGGGATGATCATCTGGGTGAACTGCCCGCGCACGAGCACGCGGCCCGTGTCGTCCTCGGTGACGTACTCCGTCACCATGTAGGGCTTGCCCCGACGATCGTACTTGTCGATGACCTTGCCCCGCGTACGCACGCGCATTCCGAGCCGGATGGGCTCCAGGAAGTTGAATTCCATCCTGGCGTGCAGCCCCGCGTGCACGATGTACTTGCTGTGCCGCAGGTGCAGCGCCTGGTTGGCCATCAAGGTGGGCGGCGCCACCCCCTCGGCCAGCCAGGGGTGGTCGTCCTCCACGGCGAACCCGTGCGCCTCGATGTCCTCGGGAATGACGAGATGATCGTCGGAGACGAACTCCTCGCCGACCTGCAGCGCGTCGAGGGTAAGCTTCTTGAATTCGGTGAGCGTCCGGGACCCCGCCATGCCTGACCTCCCGCACTGGAATTCCGCGTAGCATAGCACCCGATAAGGAGGCGTCGAAGGCCATGAGGGACAACATGCACTGGGTCGGCACCTGGACGGCGGCCGCCGCGCCCGGCGAAGGCGCCGCCTTCAGCAACCACACGCTGCGGATGATCCCCCGGGTCAGTATCGGCGCCCGCATGCTGCGCGTGCGCATCTCGAACGCCTATGGCACTCGCCCGCTGGCGATCGACGCGGCGTGCGTCGGCCTGCGCAGCACGGGGCCGGCCGTTGTGCCGGGCTCCAACCGCCGGCTCACCTTCGGCGGCGAACCCAGCACGACGATCGCCGCCGGTGCGCTCGTCGTCAGCGATCCCGTCGAGCTGGAGTTCGCGCCGTTGTCGGACCTTGCCGTCAGCGTGCACCTGCCAGGGGATCTGCCGGCGAGCTTCGGGATCACCGGGCGCTATGCGCGGCAGACCAACTACGTCTCGCCGCCCGGAAATTTCGCGGCCGAAGAGGTCATGCCGGTCGGCCGCCTCACCGACGACTGGTACTTCGTCTGCGGCGTCGATGTCGTCGCACCGCGGGAGACGGGCGCCATCGTCGCGGTCGGCGACTCGCTGACCGACGCCAATATCTCGACCCACGACGGCCATCACAGCTGGCCCTCGCAGCTCGCGCGACGGCTCATGGCGCGGCAGCGCGGGCGGCCAATGGCGGTGATGAACCAGGGGCTCGGCGGAAACCGGATCCTGCACGATATCCGGGGCGACAGCGGCCTGCGCCGCTTCGACCGCGACGTGCTGGCGCAGCCCGGCGTCACCCATACCGTCATCATGCTGGGCACCAACGATCTGCGGAACCGACCCGGCAAGCCCGAAGAAGAGGTCACCGCCCCGCAGATGATCGCCGGGCTGAAGCAGTTCGCCGTGCGCGGTCAGGCCTGCGGCATCAAGGTCATCGGCGGCACGCTGACGCCATTCGAGAACGAGACTTTCCTGCCCGGCGCCTGGAACCCCAAGCGTGAGGCGGTGCGCCAGGCGGTCAACGAGTGGCTGCTCAAGACCGACGCCTTCGACGCGATCGTCGATTTCGACGGGGCGTTGCGCGATCCCGACCATCCGGCCCGGATGCTGCCGATCTACGATTGCGGCGACCACCTCCACCCGAGCGACCTGGGCTACCGCACGATGGGCGACGCGATCGATCTGTCGCTGTTCGAGTAATGGAATGGGGGGCCCCGACATGGCCCCCCAAACCCCCCAGCGCTCGGGCCGCCCCGGCGAAGCCGTGCCGGCCCTCGTTATCCCGCCGCCGCGCGACTGAGCGGCTCAGGCGCGCGAGGGCAGGGCCGCCACGAAGCTGCCGCTGATCAAGGTCTCGCCCTTCTGGTTGACGGCCTCGAGCTCGCCCTCGACGAGCTTCTCGGCGCCCAGCTCGAACTTGCGCGTCACCCTGCCCCGGCAGATGACGTCGTCGCCCGGCCAGGCGCGCGTGGCGAAGCGCACCTTGTAGCGGCGCACGTTGGGCCGGCCCGCGAAGGCCGTCACCACGCGGCTCAGGATACTCGCGTTGAGCATGCCCATGGCGAACACGGTCGGATTGCCCGACGCCTCGGCGAAGGTCTGGTCGTGGTGGATCGGGTTGAAGTCGCCGGACGCGCCCGCGTACTTCACGAAGTCGGTCCGCGTGAGCTTCTCCACCCGTACCTCCGGCAGCGCGTCTCCTTCCTTCACGTCTTCCCAGTAGCGCTTGGCGGCAGCCATCGCTCTTCCCTCAGTCCTTGACGACCTGACCGGTCTCGATGGTCACGCTGCGCGCAAGGGCCACCAGCATTCCCCCCTGGTTGCGGTACTCCGTCTCGATCACCGCGAAGTTCATGCTGCCGCCGCGCTTGCCGGGCTTGTCGTACACATCCACCACCGTGCTCACGGCGGTCAGCACGTCGCCGGCGTGGATCGGCGCGAGGAACTCGTACTCCTGCTCGCCGTGCAGGACGCGCTTGAGATCGAAGGGCACACGGGGCCGCCCGCGCCCGTCGTCCCAGTGGCTGGCCGTCTGCAAGAAAGTCACGGGCGGCATGATGCCGCCGGCCTCGCGCGTGGCGTGCGCCTCGTCGAAGTAGAGTGGGTCGTCGTCCTTGATGGCGCGGGCGAACTCCCTGATCTTCCCGCGCTCCACGTGCATCGCCACGGGCTCGCCCTTCCTGCCGATGAGGCTCTTGTCGACCGGCATGGCTATCTCCCTGTCTCGCATTGGTTCTCGAACGGCACGATGATACCCGACCCGGCGACGACCGCCGGAACGAGCTATCCTCTGGGGGCTGACCAGGAGCGGCCGCCGGGCGGAGACTCGCCGAGCACCGGCGGCTGGATCGCGAAAGGAAGGGACAGCACATGATCACCAAGTTCGACAGCCTGTACGCCGGCCACGTGGACATGGACGACATCGGCTACGGCGGCACCGCCGTGAACAGCCGTGTGTTTCCGAACGAGCACCTGGTTACCACCTACGCCAAGGCGCGCAATCTGGCGCGCCTGCTCGACCGGTTCGGGTACGACACCTTCTGGCTCGCCGAGCACCATTTCCAGCGCGAAGGTTACGAATGCATCCCGAACGTTCTCCTGCTGGCCCTCGACCTCGCGCACCAGACCGAGCGGCTGAAAATGGGGTGCGGCTTCAACATCACGCCGATGTGGCATCCCCTCCGGCTGGCCGAGGACTTCGCCATGGTGGACGTGCTCACCGGCGGCCGGGTGCGCTTCGGGGTCGGGCGCGGCTATCACACCCGCGAGGTGCATACGTTCGGAGCCCCGCTGCTCGACCAGGCCGCCAACCGCGAGCTCTTCGAGGAGCAGGTCGAGATCATCTTCAAGGCGTTCAACAACGCCGCCTTCTCCCACGAGGGGAAGCGCTACACCATTCCCGCCCGCGTCCCGTATCGCGGCTACGATTTGAAGGACCTCACCCTCGTGCCACGGCCCGTTCATCCGGTGGAGTGCTGGCAGCCCATCCAGAGCGCCACCCCGCGCGGCCTCGACTTCATGGTCCAGCACGGTATCAAGGGGCTCATCGGGGGCGGCGTGGCCGAGGGCGGGGCCATGCGTGCCGTCGTCGAGGGCTACCGCGACGCCTGCCGCCGGGCCGGGCGTGAGACCGAGCTGGGCGAGGGGCTCTGCATCGGATTCCACTTCCAGCTCGCCGCGACGCAGGAGGAGGCCATCAAGGCCGCCGCGGGGTACTTTGAAGAGAACCTCAAGATGTTCGGGCCCCTGCGCCTGGTCCGTTCGCTCTCCGAGGAGCAGATCGATGCGATGGCCGATCCGAAGCGGGCGCCGTACGCCAGCCTCCCCACGATCGAGGAAGCGACCAGCAGTGGCGCCTACCTCTGCGGCCCCCCCGCGCAGATCATCGACACCCTCATGCGCGTGGAGAAAGACTATCCGGGGCTCGAGCGCGTGTCGGT
>WNEY01000828.1_pt1 | contig 20534 bp, 23 predicted proteins | sample 5400531 | NCBI WGS metagenome assembly WNEY01 (sample SAMN13153338, study PRJNA577476) | soil metagenome | isolation source: 200 cm saprolite under Douglas fir tree site 1 | place: USA:California | collected 2015-04-18
CGCCTCTTCTTCGCTCTCGCCCTGACCGAAGAACTCCGGCGCCGACCCGATTCCCCCGAAGTTGCCGCAGCCGAGGATGATCCGCGAGACCTCGACCTCAGTCCGGCCGAGCTGACGGCGTTCCATCGGGCGATTCTACGAGCGGCGATTTCGCAGGTGTCTGCGCAGGGCGGCAAGACGTGCGTCCCATTCGGCGCCGACGCCTGCCATCCAGTCCATCGCGGCTCCGAGCGGCTCAGGCGTCAGCTCGTAGCGCGTTTCCCGCCCTGCTCGGTGTCCCTCGACGAGGCCGGCCTCGCTGAGCGCGGCGAGATGCTTCGCGACCGCTTGCCGCGTGACGGGCAGCTCCGAGGCGAGCTCGGTCGCGGTCGCCGTCTCGCGCTCGGCGAGCGCCTTGAGGACATAACGCCGGTTCGCGTCGGCGAGCGCGTCGAAGACGCGTCCCGTGGGATCACTCACGCGTCCAGGCGCCGACTTGGCGGCGCCGCATAGAGGCCGTGCGGGCTTTGCTCATGCGGCCGTCTCATCCCCGTACTAGGATCCCAGCCAGCGGAACCAGACTGCTCCGCTCTTGGCTAATTGCCATTGCCCGGAGCTCGAGCGCCGTCGAGAACTCGGGAGTCGACTCGCGGACGAGCAGCCGTGTGCCCTCGTCGACTTCCTCGAGCGTCAGCTCCACCGTGCCCTCGTCGTCCCAGTCGAGCACCAGGCGCTCGCCCGGCTCGGCGACGAGGACGGTCGCGTGGCGCTCCTCGCCGTCATCCCAGCGGAAGACGCCTTCGCCGCCCTCCCGTGGGTCGAGCTCAACATCGTTCGCAAACCACTCTTCGAGCTGCTCGGGATCCGTCAGCGCCTCCCAGACCTCGTCCGGTGGGACGGGGAAGACGATCTCGCGCGTCACCTCCACGACTCCTCCAATCCGCAACCTCTAGGTTGCGTATACTAGGCGCAACCGAACGGTTGCACTTTACCGTTTCAAGGGAGGCCCCCATGCCGCTGATCCCAATGGTCGTCGAGCAGGACGGCCGCTACGAACGGTCTTTCGACATCTACTCACGCCTGCTGCGCGAGCGAATCGTCTTTCTCGGACAGCCTGTCGACGACGACATCGCGAACGTGATCACCGCGCAGCTGCTCTTCCTCGAAGCCGAGGACCCCGACAAGGAGATCTCGCTGTACATCAACTCGCCCGGCGGGATCGCGTATGCGGGGATGGCGATCTACGACGCGATGCAGTACGTGCGCCCGGACGTGCAGACCATCTGCACGGGGATGGGAATGTCGGCGGCGGCGATGATCCTCTGTGGCGGAACGCCGGGGAAGCGCTTCGTTCTCCCGAATGCGAAGGTCATGATCCATCAAGGCTCGGGCGGCTTTCGCGGCTCACCCGCGGACATCCAGATCGCCGCGAAGGAAATCCTGGAGATGACGCGGCGGATGGCGGAGATCATCGCGCGCCACACCGGCCAGCCGTTCGAGCAGGTGATGAAGGACATCGACCGCGACCGGTTCATGACACCGGACGAAGCGGTGGCGTACGGCCTCGTCGACGGTGTGATGCCGCCCGCGACCGCACGCTTCGCGGGTGCATCCTGATGGAGATTGGAGGGGCGATCCGTGAGACGGCCGACACGATCCTCGGCTGGCGCGCCTGGATCGTCACCGAGACGGCTTCTGGGCTGAGGCTCGGCTCGGTCCTGCACGAGCTCGTGTGGGCTCCCGACCAGCCTGCAGTAGCCGTGTGTCGCCGGCACGACGATCCGTTCGCCGAGCCGCTCCCGCCGCATCCAGTGCCGAGCCTCGCCTGCAACTGCGGCTTCCACGCAGCGCGCGACCCGGTCGACGCCCTCTCGTACCTCCGAGGGCGTGACGACCCAGGCACTGTCTGCCGGATACTCGGCGAGGTTGCTCTCTGGGGCCACGTCGTCGAGACCGAGGGCGGCTGGCGTGCGTCGCACGCGTATCCCATGCGGCTCTACGTCCCCGATGCCGCGCTTGCGGAACGACTCGCGGCCTACGGTGTGTCCATAAGGTCCGCCGAGTGCGAGTCCGGTGGTGCGACGAGTTCAAAGGCGGGTTCGGCTGGATCGTCGACGAGTTCCTGGAGCGCTGCTCGCACGCGCTCGTCGTCGACGAGCGCGTCTGGCTGATCGACCCGGTCCTCGGAGCCGGCGTGGAGGAGAGGGTGCGCTCAGCCGGGACGCCCGCCGGCGTCATCCAGCTGCTCGATCGTCACAAACGCGACTGCGCCGAGCTCGCTCGGCGCTTTGGCGTGGAGCTCTATGTTGTCCCGAACGAGCCGGTTGCCGAAGCTCCTTTCGAGTTTTTGACCGTGCGTTGCGGGCGATGGTGGAATGAGGTGGCGCTCTGGTGGCCGGAGCGGCGTGTACTGGTCTGCGCGGACGCGCTCGGGACGTCGCGCTACTACCACGTACGCGGAGAGCAGATCGCGGTACATCCTCTGTTGCGCTTCGCCCCTCCGCGACGACAACTCGGCGGTCTTTCGCCCCAACGGATTCTCTGCGGCCACGGTGAGGGGATCCACGACGGGGCCGACCTGGCGTTGCGCGAGGCGCTCAGGACGGCGCGACGCCGGATTCCAGCCCAGTTCGCGGTGTCGGCTCGAGCCTGGCTTCGCCATGCGCTGAGCAGTCGGTACCCGGGTTGAAATCGGTGCCTTCCGGGGAGAAGATCGACCTCCGCCCTCGCAGGAGCCCGAGCTCGCTCGAAGGGGCGGCGGGCGTCCGGTGTGTTGCTGCCTCGGCGGACGAGGACAGACGTTGTCTCCACGGGAGAGGGAGGGGAGCATGAACGACGATTCGTCCACCACCACGGCGAAGTCGTACGACCGGAAGAAGTTTCTCGGCGTCACCGCGGCCGCCGCCGCGACGCCGACGCTGATCTCGCTGGCACGCGCCGGCGCCGCGCGGGCCGCCGGGCCCGCGCCGGAGCTCGAGGAGGCGACGATCGCGCAGCTCCAGGCCGCGATGTCGTCGGGACGAGCGACGGCGCTGTCGCTGGTCCAGAAGTACCAGGCCCGGATCAACGTCCTCGACAAGGGAGTCAACTCGGTCCTCGAGCTGAACCCCGACGCCGAGGCGATTGCCAAAAACCTCGACGCCGAGCGGAGAGCCGGCCGGGTTCGCGGGCCTCTGCACGGCATCCCGATCCTGCTCAAGGGCAACATCGACACCGCTGACCGGATGCAGACGAACGCGGGCTCGCTCGCGCTGGTCGGCACGCCTCCGTCGCGGGACTCAACGGTCGCTGACAATCTGCGTCGCGCCGGCGCGATCATCCTCGGTAAGACGAACCTCAGCGAGTGGGCGAACTTTCGCGGGTTCAACTCGACCAGCGGCTGGTCCGGCGTGGGCGGGCTGACGAACAACCCGTACGTGCTCGATCGGAATGCTTGCGGCTCGAGCTCGGGATCCGGCGCTGCGGCCTCGGCGAGCTTCTGCGCGGCCGGCCTCGGGACCGAGACGGACGGCTCGATCGTGTGTCCCGCCAACGAGAACGGAGTGGTCGGGATCAAGCCGACCGTCGGATTGACGAGTCGCGCCGGCGTCGTTCCGATCTCGCACAGTCAGGACACGGTCGGGCCACATGCACGTACGGTCGCGGACGCGGCTGCCGTGCTGAACGCCATCGTGAGCAGGACGGCCGATCCCCGCGACGCAGCCACGAACATCGGCCGGAACAAGATCCCGGCCGACTACACGTCGTCCCTCGATCCGAACGGCCTGCGCGGCGCTCGGATCGGCATCCCGCGCGCCGGTGTCTTCGACTCAATTCCTACGATCGTGTCAAACGTGTTCGACGCGGCTGTCGACGCGATGAAGAGCGCGGGCGCGATCATCGTCGACCCGGCCGAGATCCCCACGATCGACGACATCAACAACCAGCCGTGGGAGATCAACGTACTCCTACACGAGTTCAAGGTCGACCTGAACGCATACCTCGCCACGCGGACCGGAGTACCGATCCGCACACTCGCCGATGCGATCGCGTTCAACGAGGCGCAGGCGGCCCAGGAGCTGAAATGGTTCGGCCAGGAGCTGTTCGAGCTCGCGCAGGAGGATGTTCTCTTCGGCGGTGTCGACTACCCGACCTCGCTCGCCAACGAGCGAAACGCCGGCGGCCCCGCCGGCATCGATGCTGCGCTCAGGGCGGACAACCTCGACGCGTTGATCATGCCGACCGACTCGCCTGCGTGGACGACGGACCTCGTGCTCGGCGATCACTTCATCTTCGGGACGTCGTCGGCGTCGGCGCAGGCCGGCTACCCGATCATCAACGTTCCGATGGGGAACGTCTTCGGCCTGCCCGTCGGCATGAGCTTCGTCGGGACGGCGTTCAGCGAGCCGAAGCTGATCAAGCTCGCGTCGGGCTTCGAGGCCGCGACCAAGGCGCGGATCAAGCCGCAATTCCTACCGACGCTCCCCACCGACCAGGCGGCGCCGGGCCGAAAGGGACGGAAGCCGAAGCCACCGCGCCCGCGGCCGCTTGCAATGCGCATTTAGCCCGGAACCGTGTGCTTCGAGCTCGACTCGCTGCCGCCGATTCCCATCATCCGCGGTGCGGCGATCTCGCACGAGGACCTCGTGCTCGAGGCGCAGGGCGGAAACCGCTTCGCGGCCTTCGCGTCAACGCCCGACGAGCCGACGGGCGTCGGCGTCGTGATCCTCCCGGACGTGCGCGGTCTCTACCGATTCTACGAAGAGCTCGCGCTGCGCTTTGCCGAACGAAGCATGTCGGCCGTGGCGTTCGACTATTTCGGCCGGACGGCGGGCGTCGGAAAGCGGGACGAGGACTTCGCCTACATGCAGCACGTCGAGCAGACGACGCCGGAGGGAATCCAGGCCGACGTCGGCGCCGCCGTCGGCTACGTCCGCTCGCACGGCGCGAGCGCCGTCTTCACCGTCGGCTTCTGCTTCGGCGGGCGCAACTCGTGGCTGTCCGCGGCGGGCGGCCACGGGCTCGCCGGCGCGATCGGCTTCTACGGCCGGCCGGGTGAAGGGCGCGACGGAGCGCCGGGTCCAACGCAGCGCGCGTCCGAGCTGACCGCGCCGATCCTCGCGCTCCAGGCGGGAGACGACCAGAACATCACCGCCGATGACAACGCCGCCTTCGATGAGGCACTCTCCGCCGCGGGAGTCGAGCACGAGCTCGTCACGTACGAGGGCGCGCCCCACAGCTTCTTCGACCGCCGCCAGGAGGACTTCGCGGACGCGTCCGAGGACGCCTGGAAACACGTGCTCGACTTCATCGAACTTCACAGCCGTGAGCGGCTACACGCCTAGCGCGGAAGGCGAAGGCGATAGCTCGCCCGGACGGTCTCGCCCGAATCGGAGCTGAATGTGAGCGCGAGCCTGGCGGGGCCGGACTTCGGTCCGCGGCCGACGCGCAGGCGCAGGATGCTCGAGCCGGCCCGCGCTCCGAACGAGCGCCGTGCGAGCGCGCTGCCGCTGCGGCTAAGCAGCGCGCTCACGCGGGCGTCCTTCGTGAGGATGAGCCTGATGTCGACGACGCGGCGTGCGCCACGTCCGCGTACGCGCACGGAAGCCTTGGCGGCGAGCGCGACCTCCGGTCCGCTTTCCGTTGACCGCGTTTCCCCGGCCGCCGTCGTCGTTGTGGGCGTGGTGTCGGGAGCGGCCGTCGTCGTGCTCGTGGGGAGCGTCGGGAGAGGCACGGTCGGCAACGTCACCGGAGGAGCCGGAGTCGTGACGCAGCCCACAACCGGGAGGCAGTCCTGCGGCGCCGCGGGTGTGGCGCTCGAGAACACACCGGAGGCGAGCAGTCCGGCGGCGAACACCCCGGCAGCGCCGAGGGGGCGCCCAAAGCGGGCGAGACGGCTGCGGCAGGGACGGGAGGGAGAGGGCGAGCGGGTCATTTTTGCGGGCCTAATCGCGGTGTACTCAGCCGTCGACCTCTGTCAACAGTCCTCGCGCAATTCCCTCCAAGGAGTCAGTTCGAAAGAAGCAGACTCGATGGCCGAAGCTGCCGAAAACTCCACCAGCTAGGCGTACGGCCACCTCAGCAGTACGCTCGCGGAATCGCAGTCTGTCCGACTTGTGGCCAGGAGAATCCGAGCGGTTTCCGTTTCTGCGGAAACTGCGGCAGCGCGCTCCAGGCAGCCGAGACGCGCGAGGTGCGAAAGACGGTCACCGTCCTCTTCTGCGACGTCGTCGGTTCCACGGCGCTCGGAGAAAGCTCTGATCCGGAGCCGCTGCGGCGGCTGATGGGCCGGTATTACGAGGAGATGCGCAAGATCGTCGAGCGCCACGGCGGCACGGTCGAGAAGTTCGTCGGCGACGCAGTGATGGCCGTGTTCGGCATTCCCCAGGCGCACGAGGACGATGCGCTGCGCGCGATCAGAGCCGCCTCGGAGATGCAGAAGGTGGTCGGAGCGTTCGAGCTCGAGATTCGCATCGGCGTCAACACGGGTGAGGTCGTCACCGGCGAAGGCGAGACCCTCGTGACAGGCGACGCCGTCAACCTCGCTGCGCGGCTCGAGCAGGCGGCTGCGTCCGGCGAGACTCTGATCGGAGCCACCACGCTTCACCTCGTCCGCGACGCGGTCACAACCGAGCCCGCCGGGCCGCTCGAGCTCAAGGGAAAGGCCAAGCCCGTCGAGGTCCATCGGCTCCTCACCCTCGACCCGCAGGCTCCTGCGGTCGCTCGCCAGCTCGACCTGCCGATGGTCGGCCGCGCGCGCGAGCTCGAGCGGCTCTCGACGGATTTCGAACATGCGGTGTCAGAGCGCGCCTGCCACATGTTCACGCTGCTCGGCCCTGCGGGCGTGGGGAAGTCGAGGCTCGTGCGCGCGTTCCTGGAGCTCGTGGGCGACCACGCTCGGGTCCTCCGCGGCCGCTGTCTCGACTATGGAGACGGGATCACGTACTGGCCGCTCGTGGAAGTGGTGATCCAGCTCGGCCGCGATCCCGACTCGGTGATCGGAAGCTCGCCGCAGGAGACGCAGCTGGCCTTCCGGAAGCTGCTCGAGGCGGAGTCGGCCGTCGAGCCGATCGTCATCTACTTCGACGACCTGCAGTGGGCGGAGCCGACCTTCCTCGATCTCGTCGAGCACGTGGCCGACTGGTCGCGCGACGCACCCATCTTCCTGCTCTGCGCGGCTCGGCCGGAGTTGCTCGATCTCAGGCCGGTCTGGGGAGGCGGAAAGCTGAACGCGACATCCGTTCTGCTCGAGCCGCTGTCCGGCACGGAGAGCGAGCGCCTCGTCGAGAACGTTCTCGCCGGCGCCGTGCTCGAGGAAAGCCTCCGCCGGCGGATCGTCGATGCGGCCGAGGGCAATCCGCTCTTCGTCGAGGAGATGATCGCGATGGTCCGGGAGGACGGCGCCGACGGCGAGGTCGTCGTGCCGCCCACGATCCACGCGCTCCTGCAGGCAAGGCTCGACCGCCTCCGTGCAGATGAGCGCGCCGTAATCGAGCGCGGCGCAGTGGAGGGGAAGATTTTCCACCGCGGCACGGTGCAGGAGCTCGCCCCGGAGCAGATACGCACCGATGTTGACACTCACCTGCTCACGCTCGTCCGCAAGGAGCTGATCCGGCCCGACCAGGCGACGTTGCCGGGCGACGATGCCTTCCGGTTCCGCCACTTGCTGATTCGCGATGCAGCATACGAGTCGCTACCGAAGGAGACGCGCGCCGACCTGCACGAGCGCTTCGCGAACTGGCTCGATACGCATGCAGAGCTAGTCGAACAGGACGAGATCGTCGGCTACCACTTTGAGCAGGCTGCCCGCTATCGCGCGGAGCTGGGCTCGCCCGATTCCGCCCTGGCCGAGCGCGCGGCGGAACGCCTCGGTGCCGCTGCTCGTGCCGCGCTCGGTCGCGCGGATTACAACGCGGGCCGCACGCTGGCGGGTCGGGCGATCGAGCTCGTGCCGGAGGGGCATCCGCTCAGGCTCAAGCTCATGCCGGAGTATGTCCTCGCGCTGGCCGAGATCGGGGACTTCGACCCGGCATATGCAGCAGTCGATGAGCTTCGGCGGTCCCGAGACGAGTGTGCAATCTCGCACGGCTCGCTGCTTGCCGTCGAACTGTCCTTCCTCGGGGGCGGTCAGGCAACAGTCGAAGAACTCGAGCGGGTGTCCGAAGATGCGCGAGCCACCTTCGAACGACACGGTGACGACGTGGGTCTCGCGTACGCCTATCGAGGGTTGGGGTATTCAGCTTGGCTCGAGTGCAGGTGCGCAGATACGGCGACGGCGTTCGAGCAGGGCATCGTCCACGCCCGCCGTGCGAACGCTCCGTCTCTCGAAAGCGAGTTTCGGGGCCGGGTCACGGGTGCGCACAAGTTCGGGCTGACGCCGGTTTCAAAGGCGATCGAGTATTGCGAGCGCCAGATCGAGGAAGTTCCGGATCTTGCGCTGCTGGGGTACGAGGTGATGCGCACACTCGGCATCCTTCATGCGATGCGCGGCGACGTCGAGAAGGGCCGCGAGCTGATGCGTGCGGGGCGCGAAGGGGCGCGAGAGGCCGGGCTCGTGGCCACGGCCGCCGCGACCTGTATGGCTGCAGCCGAGATCGAGGTCTACGCCGACGACCTCGAGGCGGCCGAGCAAGTCTTACGGGAGGGATCGGAGGAGTTGGAGCGGCTCGAGGACCGTGCGTGGCTGCCGACCGTTTGTATGGAGCTGGCGACGTACACCGAGGAGCAAGGAAAGGTCGAGGAGGCCGAACGCTGGCTCCGCCGAGCGCGCGAGCTGACGAATCCGTCCGACGTGATCGACGTCGTCGGTCTAGATGCCGTCGAAGCTCGGCTCCTCGCGCGTCGAGGGCAGCTCGAGGACGCCGAGCGGCTGGCCCGCAACGCGCGCGCGGTTGCGGACACGACCGACTTCCTGCTCGCCCACCGATACGCGGCTCTCTCGCTCGCAACCGTTCTGCAACTTCAAGGCCGCAGCGAGGAAGCCCATAAGGAGCTCGAACAGCTACTGGAGCTCTTCGAGGCAAAGGAGGACGTTGTCATGACTCGGCGGATCCGCGCTCAGTTGGAGGAGCTCGCGACCGTGACGGGCGCCTAGGTAAGCCTCTTAGGGGGCTCTTAGGCCGACGCGCTACCTTCGCCCGGTGAACGACGACCGCCTCACCCGGCGCGGGTCGCTGCTGAAGCTCGGCGGCTTCCTCGGCGCGCTCGTGGGTGTCGGAGGCTGGAGGGCCACGTCCTCCGAGGGTGCCGGTCCCGCCGGAGTCGCGTCCGGCGCCGTCTCGTGCGTGCTGACGCCGGAGCAGACGGAAGGGCCGTACTACATCGCCGGCGAGCAGGTTCGCCGCAACATCACGGAGGGAAGGCCGGGGACGCCGCTTCTGCTACGAGCCTTCGTCGTCGACGCATCGACGTGCAAGGCGATCAAGGGCGCCGCGGTCGACATCTGGCACGCCGACGCGGCGGGTGTGTATTCCGGTTTCGGCCAGGGCGCCGGCAACCGGACGTTCATGCGCGGGATCCAGAGGACGGACGCGAAAGGCCTCGCCTTGTTCCGCACTGTGTATCCCGGTTGGTATCCGGGACGTACGGTCCACATCCACGTGAAGGTGCACCTCGGCGGGAACGTCGTGCACACCGGACAGCTCTACTTCCCCGAGACGGTTACGGACGCCGTCTTCCGCAAGGCGCCATACAGCAGCCGGCCCGGACGCGACACGCGCAACGCGAACGACTCCGTCTATCGGAACGGTGGCAGCAAGTCGCTGGTGAACGTCCGCAAAACCGCCGCGGGGGTCTATGTAGCGACCATCGTGATGGGAGTGCACCGGTCGTAACCGCGGGATTCAGACGCTCGCCTCCGCATGCTTGGCGACGTTCGTCAAGACCTCCGAGACGATCTAATACGCCGTCGCCTCCACGTCCCCGGGCAGGCGCTGCCGTTTTACACTGCCGGTATGCCCTTCGTCCTGCGTCTCGCGATCGCCTGGGCCATCAACGCCGCTGCGTTGTGGGCCGCCAACGCCCTGTGGGACGGAGTGAGGATCCACGGCTGGAAGGCCTACCTGATCGGATCCGCCGTCCTCGGGATCGCCAACGCAGTGCTCAAGCCGCTGCTGGCAATCCTGACGTTCCCGCTGATCATCGTCACGCTCGGCTTCTTCTATCTCGTGATCAACATTGGGATGGTCGCGCTCGCGGCGTGGATCGCGCCGAACTTCTCGATCGACGGCTTCTGGACGTACGTGGGAACGGTGGTCGTCATCTGGGCCGTCAACTGGATCGGCGGCCAGGTACTGGGCGACCTCCAGCGCCACGGGCGACCGCGGCTGATCTGACCTAGTCCGACGAGTCGGTTCACACGGCCCAAGGGTAGGTCTCGGTCAGCTCGCCGGCCTCCCATTCGCTCGTAAGCTCGAGCGGCTCGACCGCGCGCGTCTCGTCGATGTGGACGACGGCGTCGAACTGATCCGCGAGGCGGGCCTGGAAGTAGTGCGAGACGCGCTCCGTCTCAGGCCGGTAGATGACTCCGATCGCGCGCTCGAGGCGTGATCCTTCGAGCCCTTCGGGCGCGAACACGAAGCGCGGCTCGTCCGCCTGGTGGAACAGCTCCTCCCAGCTGCCGCTGAGGGCGCGGCGAACGCGCTTGCGCTCCGCGGGGCCCGCCCCAATCGGATGCGGCGGTGACGGTACCCCGTGTACGTCGTGAAGCCGACGAGGAACGCGTCCCGCCCGTGGCGCTCGCGCGTGAGCTGGCCGATGTTGAGCTCTCCCGCGTCTCCGAGCTGAGTCGCGCGCGCATCGCCGACGTGCGAGTTGTGGGCCCAGACGGCGACCTTCGTGGGGCAGTGCGTCCGGTAGAGGTGAGTGACGAGGGCATCGAGCGTCTCGGCCATGTGGCCGTCGCGCAGATTCCAGCTCTCGGCGCCGGCGCGGAAGACGGCGCGGTCGTACTCCTCCGCGTTCACAACGAGGCGCGCGTTCTGCTCCGTGTAGAAGAGCCGGTCCTCGTCGAGCCAGCCGTCGCGACCCGCCTGCTGCGCTGCGATGTTCCGAAGTTCCACGAGTTGCTCGACCACCTGCTGCTCGCATGGCTCCGCTCCGCCGATCCCTGCCTCGTACGCATACACCTGGGGATCGGGGCCGAAGTGGTCGAAACAGGCATAGCGATCGCGCGCGCGCCGCGCCGCCTCCGGATCGACCTCGTCGAGGTAGGCCACCACCGCTTCCATCGAGGTGTGGAGGCTGTAGAGGTCGAGGCCGTAGAAGCCGACCTTCGGAGCCTCGGGTGGGAGTGCGTCGTTCCACTCGCGGAGCCAGGCGACGAACTCGACGACGTCCGTGTTCAGCCACATCCACGCGGGAAAGCGCCTGAAATCGGCGAGCGCTTCCTCCGGAGTCCCGTCCCCGCTCGCGCCGCGAACGTACAGGTTAACGCGGTACGCGTCTGGCCAGTCCCCCTCCACCGCCACGACCGTGAAGCCCTGCTCGGCGATTAGCCGCTTCGTGTTCTCCGCACGCTCTCGGTAGAACTCGTGTGTTCCATGCGACGCTTCTCCGACGAGCACGAAGCGGGCGTCACTCGTCCGTTGGAGCAGCGGGTCATAGTCGATGCTCATCGCTCGGCCGCGCTGGCAAGCAGCGCCCGCGCTTCCTCGTCGCTGGTCTGCGAAAAGTCCTCGTACCACAGACCCACGGCGTGGAACGGGGCCGGCGTGACCGCGCACACGATCTCGTCGACGTCGTCCCGGAACTCGTCGCATGTCTCGGCGGAGGCGACCGGAACGGCGACGACGACGCGTGCCGGGTCGTACCGACGGACCGCGAGTGCAGCGGCTCGCATCGTCGCCCCGGTGGCGAGTCCGTCGTCGACGAGGATCACGGTCTTCCCCCCGAGGTCCGGCGGGGCGCGATTGCGGCGGTAGGCAGCTTCCCGCCGCTCGAGCTCGCGTCGCTCCCCAGCAACTGCTCGCTCGATCTCGGCGTTGCTGATCCCGAGTCCTCGCACGATGCCCTCGTCGAGGACGAGCACTCCGCCCCCGGCGATCGCGCCCATCGCATGCTCTTCGTGTCCCGGCACTCCGAGCTTGCGGACCACGAAGACGTCGAGCGGCGCGCCGAGAGCCCTGGCGAGCTCGTAGGCGACGGGGACGCCGCCGCGCGGGAGGGCGAGCACGACGACGTCGTCGCGGCCGGCGTAATCGCTCAGTAAGCGGGCGAGGACGCGCCCTGCCTCGCGGCGATCCCGAAATCGGACACGGCCTCCTCTGTCGACGATGCTGCGCATTTGATCAGCCGCGGAGCTCGCCGAGCGTCACCGTGACCGTGAGACGGTGTCCCTTGCCGCGGAGGACGTTCACGGGCACACGCTGCCCGGGGTGAAGGTTCGCGAGCACCGAAACCAGCACGTCGCTCGTCGGAGTCGGCTTGTTGTCGACAGCGAGGATGATGTCGCCCGGCCTGATTCCTGCGCGGGCTGCCGGCCCTCCCGGCTCGATGTTCGATACCAACACACCACCGCCGACGATCGTGCTCACGCGCACGCCGAGGAACGCTCGGCCCGAACGCAGCACGCGCCCGTTCCGGATCAGCTGATCGGCGATCTTCGTGACTGGGTGACGATGTTCCCCTTCCCGTCATAGACGACGCCGGAGCCGAGCCCTGCGCTCGTCTCGATCTGGACCACTGAGGGCGAAACCGCGCGCACCACGCGTACGAGTTGGTGCTGGAACGCCTTCACGGGCGTCGACACCTCGACCGCCGGGGTGGCGCTGACTTTCCGGCCCTGGGTACAGGCGGACAGCACGCCGACAATCGCGAGCGCCGCGAAGAGCGTGGCGGCGCAGAGTCAAGCCGACCAAGACGTCCTCCTTCGATTGGGCTCTACGAACCTTGTAACCGCAGATGCGGTTTCTCTGACCTGCACCAAGGGCAGTTGGAGGTGCCCTGAAACTCACCGCCTGAAGAGCCGCGCGAGGAGGCCCGAGCCCCGGGGTTGCGCCTCGCGCCAATCATCGTAGGTCTTGAAGGTTCCTGCCTTGCGAGCCGCTATGACGCACTCCGTGTGCGCGTGCCGCCGCCGATCGACGTCGCCTTCGGGAGCGATCAACGCGTGCTCGCTCATCGCATGCAGGTGGCGGCCGCAGAACGGACACAGATACGTCGCCGGCCGGTCGCTCCGCGCCGGGCGCAGTGTCCACCAACGGGTGTCCTCCACGGCGGGAAGTCTCGCGCTCTGCGTCAGTCGCGTGCGGGCTGCGGCGGCAGCGGACACGAAACGAACGGCCTCCCGATCAGGGCCGAGCCGAGCTTGTAGGCCTCGCAACCCGTGCAGAACCCGGTCGTGGCGGCGAGCAGTGCCAATCCGGCGACAAGCCCGCCGAGGATCGCGCCGAGTGTGTCGAGACCGGCGGCGTACGCCGCCGTCGCGCCGGTGAGGAAGACCGCGCCGACCATGTTGGCGAAGCGTGGTGGACGTGCGTCCTCGAGCGCTCCTTCGCCGAAACGCGGTTGGACGAGCTCGAAGTACGCGAGGCAGGGGAGGCAGAAGCGTCGGCCGAGTGTCAGGCCGACGACCAACTGCGCGGCCAGGATCCCGAGCAGCCACCACCAGCCGGTCGCGACCGCGAGCGCGGACAGCGTCCCAATCGTCGCCTGGTTGAACCGCGGCGCGCGGGAATCGATCACGTCGAGATCGCGATACGGGTCGGCGAGTCGCTTCATTTACGAAAGTATTACCGACCAGCTCCCGCGCAACGTCGTACAGCAGCATGCGCGGACTATCGCATTAGGCCCAGGGCAAGCCGCCCCAGCTCTGCGGTCGCCCGAGCTGCCACCTACGAGCTACCCCACCGCGAACGTCACGCTCACGGTCGCCTCGATCTTCTGTGTACCAGGCTCGATCGGCGTGGCCGAGTCCTTGGCGGCGCCGGCCATGGGCAATGGGATCGGCGTCGCGCCGCCCTCGGCAATCGCGGTGATTCGACCCAGCGTCACGCCGGACGCGCTCGCGAGCGTCTCCGCTTTCAGGCGGGCATCCGCGACGGCGGCCTTGAGCGCGTTGCGGTAGGCGGCGTCCTGGTCCGACGCGAGGAGGTTCGGGCCGAAGACCTGGTTCGCTCCGGCGCCGACCGCCGCGTCGATCACGTCCCCCGCGTCGGCGAGCTTGCGCACGGTGGCGGTGACGCTGTTCGAGGCGGTGTAGCCGATGATCTCGTTCCCCGTGTCGTTCGAGCGGGGCGACAGCGAGACTTCGGAGGTCTGGATGTCGGCCTTCGCTACGCCGGCCTTCCGGAGGGCGTCGATGACGCGAGCGACGGCCTGCGAGCTCGCCGCCAGCGCCGCGGAAGCCGTCTTGGCCTGGCTGACCGTGCCGAACGAGAAAGCGGCGTGATCCGGGACGAGGGTCGTGGAGCCGGTGCCGAAGACGGTGATGCCTCCGGACAATGCGTCGACAGCTGGTGCGCCGTGGGCACCCGACGGCTGGAAGACGCCGGCGAACGCGGCGATGGCCAGGCCGGCCGCCGCGATCACGGCGATTGGGGCAAGCTTCATTGGACACTCCATTCGGTTGTCTGCGAGGTAGTACGTCGCTGACCCGTACGAGCGTCACAGCGATTGACGCCGGTGGAACCAAGGGTCTAAAACGGACTCAGTATGGCGCTCAGAGACATCGGAACGTTCCTCAGCCGGTACTTCGTGATCGGCTTCTACGTCCCGAGCTTCGTTGGAGTGGTGGCCCTGGTCGTTGTCCTGCGCAAGGACTGGGTTCCGGATCAGCTCGAGTTGACCGACAGCCACAACCAACTGCTCCAGTCGGGGCTCGGTTCGCACCTGCTTGCAACGGCGATCGTCGCCTTGCCGATCGGGCTCGTCCTGAACGGAATCTGGTCACACATCTTCCGCTTCTATCGCGCGGCGCCTTTCTTCGGGCTGGACGTAAACGTGTCTCGCCTGCAGCCTCTTCTTCTCTGGAGAAAGCGGCGCCTCTGGGACAGTCTCTTCGAGCAGGTGCTAAACCCCGAGGACCCCGCCGTCAGCCGGTCGGCTCTCCTCAAGCTGTCCGAACGCTTTCCGCGTCAGCGCACGTCCAGCCGACCTTCTTCAGCAACGTCGTCCGCGCGTACGAGGAATACGCCGGACACCGCTGGGGCCTGGACTACGCAGCGGTGTGGCCACGCATCGAAGCGCTCTTCACGGAGCAGGAGCAGGCGCTGCACGACGAGGCCCGAACGAGTCTCAGCTTCGCAGTCAATCTTTCGTTGGCTGCGCTCGTCGTCGGCGTGTCGCGAGCAGTTGGTGTCTTCTGGCCCTTTCACGGGATCGATTGGCATTGGGGGTTTTTCCTAAATCTCGTTCCGCTTGGGGTCAGCTACGCCGCGTACCGATTCCTCGCGATTGACGCAGTCGTCGCGGGAGGCCGCCGCATCCGCTCGAGTCTCGATCTCCATCGTCTCGACCTGTACACCAAGCTGGCCGTGCGATCTGCAAGGACGTTCTCCGACGAGGAACGGAAGCTCGGCGAGGAGCTGAGCAGCTACCTCCTCTCGGGGCCCATCCCGGGAACCGAGGGGCTCGGTCGGCGGGACTGGCCGAAAGGTTCGTCGGGAAAGTGAGCCATTCAGCCGGGCCAACCGGGAGCCGATGCCTATGACTACACTCCGGCAAGGAGATCTGAGGCAGTCGTATGGCAAAGCAAAGCACTGAGAGTCGCGCCGCCGTGCTCCCCGGCGACCCCACGAGCGATAACCCGTTCACCCTTCCCTATGGCCTGAAGCCGGAAAGAGGCGTCCTCGTCCCCGACGAGGAGAAGGCGAAGGTTGTGAGGAGGATCTTCGAGACGGCCGGCCGGGGTCGCAGTCCCGTTGACATTGCGCAGACGCTCAAGACCGAAAAGGTGCCGCCGCCCGAGGGTGCAACCGAGTGGACGGCTGAGGCGGTCGAGACGATCCTTCGCAATCGCGCTTACATCGGCGATTGGGGTGGATTCGGCCGCGTCGAGCAGACTTTGGTCGACGCAGACCTTTTCGAGTCAGTCCAGCCCCGCGCAGCGGCGACAATCTAGGCTCGCGTCAGTGCCGGCCGGCCGGTGCGAGCGGGCGACGATCGCCAGACTGCGCCTCCGGCGCGGCGACGGGAAGGCTGAAACCGACTCGCGCACCGCCCGTGGAGCGATTCTCCGCCCAGATCCGCCCGCCCTGCGCCTCAATTAACCCCTGGGCGATCGCGAGGCCGAGCCCGGCGCGCCCGGCCGCGCGAGTGCGCGCTGGGTCGGCTCGCCAGAACCGCTCGAACATCCGTGCTTGGGCTTGCTCGGTGAGGCCTTCTCCGGTGTCCTCGACAAGCACCTCAAGCTCCGCGCCGACCGGCCTCGCGGTGACGACGACGGAGCCGTCGGACGGCGTATGCCGCAGAGCATTTGTGAGCAGGTTCAGGAGCACCCGCTGCACCTGCTGCGGGGCGCACTGCACGTCGGGGAGCGGCTCGGCGAGCGCCAATTCGAGATGTACCTGGCGCGAGCGTGCTTCGGCCTCGAGCCCGCGGACGCAGGACGCGACGAGCTCGCCGAGCGGTGTCTCGCGCAGCTCGAGCGTGAGCGCGCCCGCGTCGATCTGTGCGAGCTCGAACAGATCGTCGATCAGCCCGCCGAGCGCCGACGCCTGCTCGGCGAGGGCGCCGAGATACTCGTCGGGCTCGACGAGCCCATCCTCGATCGCCTCGAGCATCGCCTGGATCGAGGCGAGCGGCGTCCGCAGATCGTGACTTGCCCAGGCGACGAGCTGCCGGCGGGCGTCGAAGAGCCGCTCGATGCTCGTCGCCATCTCGTTGAACGACGCGCCGAGCTGGGCGACCTCGCGCGGGCCGTCGCTCGGAGCGCGCGCGGTGAGCTCCCCGGCGGCGAGCTGCGCGGCAGCGCGCTCGAGCGAGCGCACGCGACTGGCGATCGAGTGGCCGAGCAGTAGCGCAGCGACGAGCGCCGTCGACGCCGACGCAGCAGCAACCTCGAGCAGCTTGACGTCGTCGTGCATGTGAAACATAACGAGGCCGCCCAGCGTGACAGCTGCGAGTGGGAGCGCAACGGCGACGAGCGCAAGCGCGGCGAGCTGCAGTCGCACGGTCGGAAGCAGCCGCAGGGCGAACGCCGCAGCCACCCCGGCCGCAAGGGTGCCCAGCGCGACGATGACGGCGAACTCGGTCACGGGCTGAACCGGTACCCGACGCCCCACACCGTCTCGAGGAACCGTGGCCGCGACGGATCCTGCTCGATCTTCTCGCGCAGCCGCCGGATGTGGACGGTCACGGTGCCGGTGTCCAGCGCGCTCGTGTAGCCCCAAACCCGGTCCATCAGCTGCTCGCGCGAGAAGACGCGGCGCGGGTGCGACAGGAGGAACCAGAGCAGATCGAACTCCCTCGCGGTCAGCTTGAGCGGCTTGCCCTCTCGGCGGACCTCGCGTGCGGCCGCGTCGACCTCGAACTCGCCGAACGCAACGCACTCGGTATCGGCCGGAGCCACACGACTGCGGCGCAGGACGTTGCGCACGCGTACCGCGAGCTCTCGCGGCGAGAAGGGCTTGGTTACGTAGTCGTCGGCGCCGAGCTCGAGGCCGACGATCCGGTCGGACTCGTCGCCCCGCGCGGTCAGCATGATCACGGGCAGCTCCGACCGCGAGCGAATCCAGCGGCACAGCTCGAGCCCGTCCGTTCCCGGCAGCATCACGTCGAGCACGACGAGCTCCGGGTGCTCGGTCTCAAGGATCTGCCGGGCCTCGTCCCCGGTTGCTGCCTCGCGCGTCTCGTAGCCGTCTCGGCGCAGGTAGCGGACGACGACGTCGCGAACGATCGGCTCGTCGTCGACGACCAGAATCGTGGACATGGACAGATTGTGGCTGCCGCGACCTTGCGTGTGCGTTAAATCGACGAATTCAGAAAGGCGTAAGCACCGCGTAAGGGGGTAGTAACTCCCTTCCCGTATTCCTCATGAAGTCCCTGAATAAAGGAGGAATACGTGAGAAGAACACTCTTGCTGGTGGTGCTCGCGCTTGGAGTAGCCGCCGCCCCGAGCGCGGTCGCGGCCGGCCCCAAGAAGGCGATCACCCCCGGCTTCTTCCGCGGCAAGGCGGTCGGCTACTTCGACTTCGGGCCGATCAAACTGAAGCCGGGGAACAAGGTGGCGCCGCTCTGGACGGTCACGAACGGAGCGGACGGGCAGCACAACGTCATCGACACCGTTCCGGGCCGTCCCGACTACTCGCCGCTCTGGCAGGTCAACAAGGTGACCTGGAACAGCAGCGTGACGCCGCGGCTCCTCAAGTCGGCCGCGGAGGTGAAGGCGGCAGTTGCCAAGGGCGAGGCGACGATCCAAAAGACGAGCATCGTCGTCAACTGCCCCGTGGTCGGCTTCGGTCAGAAGCGCGTCGCCGGCTTCTCGGGCGGCCATGTCATCCACTACCTCGACCTTGGCCCGGTGAAGGTCAAGCCGGGGAACAAGGTCGTCCTGCTCTACGCGCCGACGAACGGCGTGGCCGGCCAGCACAACGTCACGCGCGACACGCTCGCGCCGGGCCAGACGGACTATCCGCCCCTCTGGGGGATCGTCAAGGTGACGTGGAACTCGGGCGCGAACAAGCGGCTGCTGAAGTCGTTCGCGCAGATCGACGCAGCACGAAAGGCGGGTGAGCTGACGCTTCAGCAGACGTCACTCGTTGTCAACTGCCCCGTCGTCCCCTGACGCGCGGGACGTGAGCGGGTGGGGTCTGGCCCGAGCCCCCCGCTCACCAGACGCTTGTTGGCCAAGGTCGGTACGCTCTTCTAGCTTGGTTCAGTGTCGCCGCAGCCGTCGCGGCGGGAGACCTGCATGAGCACCGTCGCTATCGACCCGGCGACGGGCTGTCTCGTGATCGACGGCCGCAAGGTCTTCCCGATCGCGTTGTCCGAAGGGCCCCCGCTCGGCGGGAAGACGCGCGAGGGCAACGATGCCTGGGCAGAGGTCGCCAACGCGGGCGTGAACTTCATCCGCACCGGCAACCGCGAATGGCACCTTCAGCAGATCGACAGCGAGATTGCGGCCGAACGTGCGCGGATGGACGCCGCCGCGTCGCACGGTCTGCACTGCTGGCCGCGGCTCGGAAATGCGGGGAACGTGCCCGCAGCGCCGCCGGGGGGTCCGCCGTCAGTGAACGAGCAGCTCCTCGTGAAGATTGCGAACGGACTCAAGACGCACCCCGCCCTTGGCGCCTACAAGGGAGTTGACGAACCCGCCCTGGCCGGCATTGCACCGGATGGGCTCGTCCGCGCGAACACCAAGCTGAAGGCCGTTGATCCGGACCACCCGATCGTGATCACGCAAGCACCGCTCGGCTCCGTCGCCGACCTCGTTCCCTACCGCCCCGCCTTCGACATCACCGGCGCCGACATCTACCCGGTCGCCTACCCGCCCGGGAGGCACTCCGATCTCCCCAATCGAGACATCAGCGTCGTTGGCGATGTGACGAAGAAGATGGTCAGCGCAGCCGGCGGCAAGCCGCTCTGGATGACCCTTCAGATCGCCTGGAGCGGAGTCATCCCTACCCAGCAGCGCCCTGACATCGTTCCACGCTTCCCAACGCTTCTCGAGGAGCGATTCATGGCCTATCAGGCGATCATCAACGGCGCCAGGGGTCTCGTCTTCTTCGGCGGCCACCTGACGCAAGTGATGGGACCGCGCAGTGCCCAGACAGGCTGGAACTGGGTGTTCTGGGAACTCGTCTTGCGCCCACTATTGATCGAGTTGAACTCTCCGTCAGTCCAACCGGCACTGGTCGCACCAATCGCGCAGGCCGCGGTGACCGCAACCGCCGCCGACGTGGAGTTGACCGCGCGGCAAAGCGGAGACTTCCTGCACGTCATCGCCGTCAGACGCGGCGGCACCACGAGCCGGGTCCAATTCGCGGGCCTCCCGCGAAAACGCAGCGGCGCCCAAATCACGGCCGGACAGGTGATGTTCGAATACGCTCAAGACCCGCTACCACCTCCGGTTCAGCCTGACAAGCAGAAGTTCAGGTCCGTCAAGGTCGAAAGCGGCGGCTTCAAGGATTGGTTCGGCCCGCACGACACGCACGTCTACCGCTTCAACCTCGCCTAGAACTGCGACTAGGCCGTGGCGAAGCGTTTGGCGGCGCGGGCGCGCGCGCGCTCCGCTTCCAACTCGCGATCCTTCGGCGCTGCCGAAGTGACGAGTTCACCGATCAACCGCTTCGAGGCGTCAGCGACCTCGTCGACCGCACGCGCGAACGCTTCCTCGTTTGCGCGCGAGGGCTTGGTGAAGCCGCTGATCTTGCGGACGTACTGGAGGGCGGCGTCCCGCACCTCGTCGTCGGTGGGGGGAGGCTCGAAGTTGAAGAGCGTGTGGATGTTCCGGCACATGCTCCTATCCTACGGGCGAGCCCGACTGCCATCGAGGGAGGAGGAAGACTGCCGGTGATTGCGTCGATCATCGGGAAGCCGGACTTCAGCGGCCTGACGTTCACGATCAACGATGCGAAGTTTCGCTACGGCGCATTCATCACGAACTTGATCCAGTTCGCCGCGATTGCCGCGGCGGT
>WNEY01000829.1_pt1 | contig 20533 bp, 18 predicted proteins | sample 5400531 | NCBI WGS metagenome assembly WNEY01 (sample SAMN13153338, study PRJNA577476) | soil metagenome | isolation source: 200 cm saprolite under Douglas fir tree site 1 | place: USA:California | collected 2015-04-18
CGGTTGGCCGGCAGCGACAGGCGGCGACGATTGGGGCGCTGCTGGCGGCCGCCTGGTCAATGGCGCTGCTGGTCGACCCGAGTCTCACCGCCTGGGCCATGGGTCCGATCGTGGCGACGCTGCTCCTGCCGCGCCATGGCGCGCGCGCCCGCTCGAGCTTCGAGGGGCTGACCCGGCGCGTGATCACGATCGTCGGCGCGCTGCTGGTCGCAGTTATCCTGGCATCTCGCTTGCCGGTCGGCGAGAACCCCGTCCTGCTCAGCGCCGTGCCCTGGGCCCTGGGCGCTCTGGGCGCGGCCTGGTTCATCAGTCCCATCGACCAACCCGAGCGGCTGCAAGGGCAGGCGCTGATGGTGGCAGCGACAGCCGCGATCCTCCTGGCCGCGGTCCCCGCGGGGCCGCTGACGGCGGCGCTCGCCGGGGCGATGGCGCTGACGCCGATCGCGGGCGAGCACTGGCGTCTGCCCGGCCGGTTTCGACCGGCATTGAGTGCGCTGCTGCTCCTCCTCGCCGCGGCGGCGGCGCTGCTCGCGGCCCTCGCCCCCGTGAACGTCGTCCTCGTCCTCTTTGACATCGGGCTGAATGTCAGCAGCCTGGTGCTGCTGGGCGCGGCGATCCTCCTGGTCGCGGGGGCGGCCGCCACCCCGATCGGCATCGAGTGGGCGGCCGCGCTCGGTATCCTGGCCGTCACGGCGGCCGCGCCAGGTCTACGATGGGCGGCGCTCGCGGGGTTGATCGCGGTTGCCACGACCCTCGACCGGCGCGGCGAACGTGCCGCCTGGCTGGCGGCCGGGGCGCTCGCGATCACGTCCGTGCTCCCGCCCCTGGCCGCGCCCTCATGGAGTGCTCGGGTGCAGGTGGTCGCGCTCGCCGCCGGTCTGGCCCTGATGCTCTTCGCGGCCCGCGCGGCGACGCTTCGCGTACTCGTCCTGCCCACGACGGCGCTGGTTGTGATGGTGGCGCTCGGTTCGGTCAACGCCGCGGGACTGGTCCGCTTCCAGTGGATCGCCGCGGTCGGCGCACTGCTGCTCGTCGCGCGCGCCGCGCTGACCTGGTTCCTTCCGGACACCAGTCGGCGCGAGGTCCTTCGCGACGCCTTGATCGCAGCGCTCCTGCTGCTGGCGATCAGCGCGCGCGACGCCTTCGATCTGGGCGCGCTCGCGGCGGTGCTGCTCCTGATCGACGCGGCCGTCGTTCGCATCGATGACATCCCATCGGCTTCCTCCCGATGGTCGCGGCTGGTCGTGCTGGCACGCTCCAACTGGCCAGCATCGATCACCTTCGCCGCCGCCACCCTCACCGTGATCGCCGCCCTCCAGGCGGGGCTGGCGCTCGGCTTGCTCGCGGCGACCTTGCTCGCGGCGCTGCAGCTGGCGCCTCTTGTCGATCGCCATGCCGCCCCACCCGCGCCGCTTCGGCCGCGGTCGGCGTTGCGGTGGGTGGGCCCAGCCCTGTCAATCGGCTGCGGCATCGCCCCGGCCCTCGTGCTGCGGATGATCCAACTGGCCCGTTGACCATTCTGCTGGCGTCGACCTCGGCGCGACGCATCGACATCCTGAGGCGGTCAGGCATCGCGTTTCGCGCCATCGCACCTGGCATCGATGAGCGGCCGCCCGTGCCGCTGGGGCCGCTGCGCTTCGTCGCCTGGGCGGCGCGAGCGAAAGCGGAGGCGGTCGCGGCGAAGGCGGCGGGTCGTGTCGTCGTGGCCGCCGACACCGAGGTCGTCCTGCATGGCCGGATCTTCGGAAAGCCAAAGGATGGCGCGGAGGCCGCCGCCTTCTTGCGCGCACTGTCGGGCAAGACCCACCAGGTCTACACCGGGGTCCATGTGATCGATGGGCGCTCCGGGAGACGAGCGTGGGGCATTTCGCGGACGCATGTCACTATGCGTGCACTTTCGGCGCGCGAGATCGACACGTACGTTCGAAGCGGTGAACCGCAGGATAAGGCGGGTGCCTACGCTATACAGGGCAAGGGCCGGCGCCTGATCGCATCGATCCGCGGGCCCTACGACAACGTCGTCGGGATGCCGATGCGCCTGCTGACGCGGTTGCTGGGCGAATGCGGGGTCCCGGTTCCGGCGACCAATCCGGATGAATTGCAGCAAACGTCTCACCAGCGTCCATTGGCTAACCGGCCTCACCGCTAGCCTCTTGCTGCTCAGCTCCGTGGTTTTGACGGCCTGCGGGCCGGGCGAGGCCTCGCGGCTGGTCGTCACCCAGAGCAGCGATGTCCCAAGTGGCTCCGACCACAAGGGCCACCTCGCACCTGGGGTGCTCATCGGCGTCACGCTGTCGATCCGCAACACGGGAGCCGGCGCGGCCCGTGGCGTGACGGTCGAGGACGTGCTGCCGGCGGGCTTTCGTTATTACGAACTGACGACGCTGGGCGGCAACGCGATCCGCACTGGAAATAGCGATCCCGCGGCGGAGGGCAATCCGGTTTGGGGCACGTGGACGATTCCCGCCGGCAACGGCAATACGGTGAGCGCGCTGATTCTCAGCTTCAGGGTGCAGGCAGCCGTCAAGCCCGGCGACTACCAGAACAAGGTCAAAATCAGCACCTCGCTGGCCTCGGACGTCTCGCAGGGCGATCCCGTGGCCCTGGTTGTCGAGCCTCGCCCAGCGCTGACGGTCGCGGCGGCCGCGGCCACCGCCCAGGTGACAACCGGCGGCGTGGCTACCTACGTCCTCTCCGTTAGCAACGTCGGGTCGGCCGTGGCCAAGAGCGTGGTGGTCTCGGTGAGTCTCGCGCCCGGGTTTCTCTACACCACGACGACCGGGTATGAAGGCAACAGTGTGCGGGTCGCCACCGTCGACCCGCCCGGCAACAGCTTGCTGCCGGTCTGGTCCTCCTGGGATATCCCGGGAGCGGTCAATGGGGCGGCCGGACTCCTGCGCCTGACCTTCCAGGCACGGGTGCTGGCCGCCGTGGTGCCGGGACTCTACAACCTGACGGTCGCGGTGACCAGCGCCAAAGACGTACCGCCGCAGACGATCGGCAACACAGCCCCGGTGGCCGTTGGCAAAGGGACGACCATCCCGATCACGATGACGGTCTCCCCGACCGCGCCCTATGCCGCACAGAACGGAACCGTGAGCTACGTGATTACGGTCGAGAACGACAGCACCGACGCGGCAAAAGGGGTGACGGTCACGGACACGCTGCCGCTGGGCTTTGCCTTCCAGTCCACCAACAGCATCGTGATCAACGGGCAAAATGCCGGGTCGCGCCTGCAGCCGCCTGCGGGAAGTGCGACGCCGCAGTGGGGGCCGTTCACCCTCCCGGGTGGCGGTTTCAACGGCTCGACCCTGGTGATCACCTTCACGGCCAAAGTCGCCGGGGCTTCGCTCGGGCCGCACGCCAACGTGGTGTCGGGCAATAGCAGCAACGCCCAGATCACCGGCGCCTCAGACCAGGCCCCCGTGATCGTCACCGCCAGCTGACATGCGCTTCCGCTTTCGTCGGCCTCCGCGTTTGGGAGAATAGCCACAGTGTCAAGAACGCAGCGGGAGCTGAAGGCGCTCCGCCAGCAGCAGCGTGAGGAAGCCGCCGCGCGCCAGCGCGCACGCGACCGTCGCAACCTGTTCATCATCGCCGGCGTGATTGGTGCGGCCGCCGTCGCCATCCTGCTGGTCGCCCTCGCCCTCAACCAGGCGTCGAAGCAGTCGAACGCGAGCCGGCTCCCATTTCAGACGGTGAGCGGGACCATCGGCACGCAGGTTGCGGACGAGGGAACGCCGTCGCACATCGATCCGTCGACCCAGTGGACCTACAAGTTCTACCCGCCGACCTCGGGGCCGCACTACTCGGTGGCGGGAAGCGCCCCCGTCCCCTGGGGAACGGTCGACAATCTCGTCGAGGGCCAATTCGTGCACAACCTCGAGCACGGCGGGATCGTGGTCCTCTACAACTGCCCCAGCGGCAGCGACTGCACCAGCCTGAAGAATTCGTTGACGAACTACGTCCAGAAGCTGGCGCCGCTGGAGCCGACCTTCAACGAGGCGAAGGTCGTCATGACCCCCTACAGCCACGGGATGCAGAAGAAAATCGCCTTGGTCGCCTGGCATTACATCGAGTTCCTGGATTCGTATGACCAGAACGCGATCACCCAGTTCTACGAGAACCACGTTGATCAGGGACCCGAGGCGGTGCCGTGATAAACTACGGAGTCGCGCCCGGGGGCGCCATTGCCATGTTTGCCATCGTTGCCACCAGCGGAAAGCAGTTCAGGGTCTCAGAAGGCGATCGCATCCTGGTCGACCGGGTGCCGGCTGAGGTCGGTCAGACCGTGCGTCTCGACTCGGTCCTGCTGGTCGGCGGCGAGGACAAGCCGATGGTCGGTACCCCGTTCGTCTCCGGCGCGGCCGTCGAGGCGACGGTGGTCGCGCATCGGTCAGGTGACAAGATCATCGTCTTCAAATTCGAGGCGCGCAAGCGCAAGCGGCGCAAGACCGGGCACCGGCAGCAGCTGTCGGAGCTGCGAATCGGCGCCATCCGGGCGCCCGGTGGAAAGGGCGCGGCGGGACCGGCGGCGGGCGAGCGGCCCGTGACGGCCGAGCGACCGGCGAGCAAGCCCCGCCGAACCAAAGCGAGCGCGGAAACGACCAAGCAGGAGTAAGCCATGGCACACAAGAAAGGCGCAGGCAGCTCACGAAACGGACGCGACAGCGCTGGCCAGCGGCTGGGCCTGAAGACGGGAGCGGGCCAGGCGGTCAACGCCGGCACTATCCTGCTTCGCCAGCGAGGGACGGCGATCTTTCCGGGGACCAACGTCGGGATGGGGCGCGACCACACGCTCTTTGCTCTGGTCGATGGGGTCGTTCGCTTCGAGCGCACCGGTCACGGGCGTAAGAAAGTCTCGGTCCTGGCCGAAGCCGTTTAGCCCTCGGCCGGCCAGGCGCCGGTTTTTCTGATGTTCACTGACCGGGTCAAGGTCTTCGTCAAGGCCGGCGATGGCGGGGCCGGGCAACTGAGCTTCCGGCGCGAGAAGTTCGTGCCGCGCGGAGGCCCCGACGGGGGAAACGGCGGCCGCGGCGGCAATGTTGTGCTCGAAGTGTCGCGCCAGCTCAACTCGCTGCAGGACTATCGCTTCAAGCACCACTTCGCCGCCAGCCGCGGCGGGCGGGGCGGCGGCAGCCGGCGCCATGGCAAGGACGCGCCCGATATCGTGCTGCAGGTTCCACCGGGAACGCTGGTCAAAGATGAGGACGGCAAGACCATGGCCGACCTGGTCGCGGACCGGCAGCGGTTGGTGGTGGCACGCGCTGGGAGGGGCGGCCGCGGCAATGCCAGCTTCAAGACGTCCACCCGCCAGACCCCGCGTTTCGCCGAGCTCGGCGAGCCGGGCGAATCCCGCTGGTTGTGGCTCGAGCTCAAACTGATCGCCGACGTTGGGCTGGTCGGTCTCCCCAACGCCGGCAAGTCGACGCTGCTCTCGGTTGCCAGCGCCGCGCGTCCGAAGATCGCGGATTACCCGTTCACCACCCTCGATCCCGTGCTGGGGGTGGTCGAGCTGGCCGATGACGCCAGCTTCGTCATGGCCGACCTCCCCGGGCTGATCGAGGGTGCGGCCGAAGGCGCCGGGCTCGGCCTGCAGTTTCTGCGCCACGTCGAGCGGACCCGGGCGCTGATCCATGTGATCGATGCCAGCTCGGGCGATCGGCAGAAACTCTGGAACGACTACCAGCAAGTGCGCACCGAACTGAAGAAATACAGCCCCGCGCTGGCGCGCCGCCCGCAGTTGATCGCGCTGAGCAAGATGGACGCCGTGACCGACTCCTCGGAGGTGGTCGCTTTCCGGCAGCGGCTGGTCAAGCTGCGCCGGCGGACGTTCCCGATTTCCGCGGTCACCGGCGAGGGCGTCCAGGACCTGCTGTGGGCGACCCAGCGGACGCTGGTGCGCCGCCGTGAAAAGGCCGCGGCTGAGCCGCTGCCGGCGCTGAAGGTCTACCGCGGCCCCACCACCGCCGATCCCTTCACGATCGAGCCGGTCGAGGGTGGCTTCCGCGTGTCCGGCGACCAGCTTCAGCGGCTGCTGGCGATGACCGACATGACGAACCCGGAAGGGTTGGCGCATTTTCAACGCATGCTCGACCGCTGGGGGCTGAACGACGCGCTCGCGCGGCACGGCGCGCGCGGCGGGGAGACGGTGCGGATTTCCGACGTGGAATTTCTCTATGATCCCGAGCGATAACCCCCCACCCCGACCCTCCCCGGCAAGGGGGGAAGGAGATGCCCGACTCACCGGCATCATGGGGGGAACGTTCGACCCGGTGCACAACGGGCACCTGGCGGCGGCCCGCCAGCTTCGCGACGTCGCCGACCTCGCCGAGGTCTGGCTGATGCCGAATGCGATGCCGCCGCATCGGAGCGCGGCCCCGGCCGCGAGCGCGGACGACCGGCTGCGCATGGTGCAACTGGCTGTCGACGGCCAGCCGGGGCTGTTGCCGTCAGCACTCGAAGTCGACCGGGGCGGCCCGTCGTACACCCTCGATACGGTTCGCGAGCTGGCGCGCGTGTTTTCCGGGCGGCGGTTCGCGATCCTGTTGGGATCAGATGCCGCGCTCCAGATCCGGAGCTGGCACGAGGCCGATGCGCTGCTCGGCGAGGCGCACTTCGTGATCTTCAATCGCCCCGAGACCACCCTGGCGCCGCAGACGCTACACGAGCTCGGCTTTGCGCCCACCCGCACCCAGATCGTGCATCTCGACACCCCGGCCATCGCCGCCCACCAGGTCCGCGACCGGCTCGCGCGAGGGGCGTCCATCGACGACCTGGTGCCGGCCACGGTGGCCGATTACATCCGGGCGCACCACCTTTACCATGGCTGACGCCGGATCCGGGGTCCACACGGGGGCTCGCTATTGACACGCTCGCCTTTCCACACCGGGGCTCGCTATTGGGATAATTAGAAAAGTGACTCCCCTTCAGCTCAGCCGGCTTATCGCGGATGCGGCGGAAGAGAAGAAGGCGCGGGGCATCGTTCGGCTGGATATCCGCCAGAAGAGCTCGATCGCGGATTATTTCGTGATCTGCGAGGGAGACACAGACCGACAGGTGCGAGCCATCACCGACTCGATCATCGAGGCCTGCAAGGCGAAAGGCGTGCGGCCATTGCGCACCGCCGGCTACCAGGATGGGTCGTGGGTCGTCCTCGATTACGCCAGCGTCATCGTCCACGTCTTCCTCCCGGGTGAGCGTTCGTATTACGACCTCGAGTCCCTCTGGAAGGCGCCGGCCCGAAAGGGGGCCGTGAGCAGCGGAAACGGGTCGAAGAAGGCGCCGGCGAAAGAACGCCCCCGCCCCGCCAAGAAACCGGCGCGGCCGGCCAAGCGGCGCATCCGCTCCGCCTGACCAGCCCCATCGTTGTGCGCTCAGTCTGAACCTCGCCCGTACCGCTGTGGGATAATATCGTCCGCCTCCCTACCTTAGGGCGTGGCGCACGAACATGGGCTCGAAGACACCAGTCGCCCCGCCCCACCCCCACGTCACGGTCGACGATGTGTGGCGCGGCGCCCTACCGGAGGGCACGCAGCTGGTGGCCGGGAACGCTGGAACCCGCCGGGAGGTGGTCTGGTGCACGACGCTGCGCGCCCGGCAGCCGGCCTTCACACCGCTGCGCGGGGGCGAGCTGCTCCTGATCGATCCCCAGGTGCTAACGGCGGTCGACGCCCGGCTCACGCTCGCCCGTCTGCTGGAATCGCTCGCGGGGCAGGGGGTGGCCGGGGCCGCGGTCCTCGGTCGCGTCTCGCCCGAGGCGCGTCGGGCGGCCGAGGCGCACGCCTTGCCGCTGTTCGCGTTGCCGCCGGCCTTGCCGCTCGACCAGGTCGAACAGCAGGTGTTGCGCTACATCGTCGACCAGCGGGCCGAGCTCCACGAACGCGCCCAGGACCTGCACCGGCAGCTGAGCGAGCTGGCGCTGGCCGGGCGCGGGCTGCCGGCGCTGCTGGCCCGGCTCCACGAGCTGACCGGTGTGCCGGTGGTGCTCGAGCGCGACTCGGGCCTCGACTATGTCGGGGCGGGCCGCCTCGCTGACAGTGCGGCCGCGTTGATCGCGCAGGAGCGTCCCGCCCTGGAGGAGTGGTTGCGCGAGGTTCCCCTCAGCGCCTTCGATCCGCCGGTCACGCTGCGGCCGCTGGCGCACGGCCAGACCCGCCTGATCGCGCCCATCCTGGTGCAGGGGAGCATCGCCGGCTTCCTCTCGCTGCTCGGTTCCGACGGCGAGCTGGGGGAGACGCACCGGCTGGCGGTCGGGCGCGCGGCGCACGCCTGCGCCATCGAGCTGGTTCGCGCCCGGGCGGCGCGTGATGCCCGCGACGAGGTCGAGGAAGAGCTGCTCGACGTGCTGACCGCCGGCCGGCCCGGCACGCACCAGGCGGCCCGCGAACGCGCCAAGCGCAAGGGCTTCGACGTGGATGCGAATTACCTGGTGATCGCGGCCGAGCCGGTGGAGCGCGGACTCGCGCCCCGGATCCGGGCTGCCTGGGAGCGTCAGCTGGCCACCATGCGGCTCACCGCGCTGGTGCGGGAGCGCGGCGAGGCGACGCTGGCCCTCGTGAGCCTCGCCGGGCGGCGCGCTCCCGACCCGCGATCGGTGGTGGATCACCTGCACCGTGCCGCCCGTGCCTCCGTTAATACGCCGGTGGCGCTCGGCTACGGCGGTGTCCGCTCCGGCGCGAGCGAGGTGGCCGCGGGCGCCCGGGAGGCGGAGCAAGCGCTGACCATGGGCCGCCGCCTCTTTGGTCCGGATAGCGCGACCGCCTTCAACGACCTCGGCCTCTATCGACTGCTCTACGCGTTGCAGCCGCTGCCCGAGATGCGGGCCTTTCGCGACGATGCGCTGGCGCGACTGCGGGCGAAGGATCGGGCCGGCGTGCTGCTGCAGACGCTCGGGGCGTACCTGGCGACCAACGGGAGCCCGACGGACGCGGCGGACCGCCTTCACCTGCATCGCAACACCGTGCTCTATCGACTCGGGCGGATCGAGGACCTCCTCGGTGTCGACCTGCGCAATGCCGAAGTCCGGCTGTCGCTGCACCTGGCGTTGAAGATCGGTGACGTCCTGGAGCCGTAGCGCGCGCTGATCACCGCGAGGGGCTTGACATTGACCCTAGGTCAAGGTTCTAGCCTTTGGCTCAATGGACGTATTGACCAACCACGCGACACGCACCGCGGTTTCCGTTACCGGCTTGCGCAAGGCATACGGGGAGAAGGTCGTCCTCGACGGCGTCGACCTCACCATCGGCGAAGGTGAAGCCTTCGCATTGCTCGGGCCGAACGGAGCCGGCAAGACCACGATCGTACGGATCCTCTCCACCCTGATCCCGGCGGATGCCGGCACGGCCACCGTCATGGGGTACGACCTCCAGCGCGACGACGGCGCGGTGCGCGGGGTGATCGGGGTCACGGGGCAGTTCTCCGCAGTCGACGACCTGCTGACCGGTGAAGAGAACCTTCTCCTGATGGGGCGCCTGCTGCATCTGCCGGCGAATGGGCGGCGGGCGCGGGCCTTCGAGCTGCTGGAGCGCTTCGACCTCGTCGAGGCGGCTCGCCAAACGCCGGCCACCTACTCCGGTGGAATGAAGCGGCGCCTCGACCTCGCGATGACCTTGATGGGGAGGCCACGGCTGATCTTCCTCGATGAGCCCACCACCGGCCTTGACCCACGGAGCCGCCACACCATGTGGCAGATCATCCGCGACCTTGTCGGCGAGGGCGTCACGATCTTGCTGACCACCCAGTACCTCGAGGAGGCCGACCACCTCGCCGACCGGATCGCTGTGCTGGACCATGGCCGAATCGTCGCCGAGGGCACGCCGGAGGAGCTGAAGCGGCGCATTCCCGGCGCGCACTTCCGACTGCGCTTCGCCGATGCCGCCTCGCTCGACCAGGCTGCGCGAGAGCTCCGCGAAGGCACGCGCGACGACGACGATCTGGTATTGCGGGTTCCGAACGAGGGTGGCATCCGATCGCTGCGCAACGTGCTCGCCCGCCTCGGCGACGACGTTGCCGTGGAGGACCTGTCCATTCACACACCGGACCTTGACGACGTGTTCTTCGCCGTGACCGGCGACAAATCTAAGGCGACGACCCAATGAGCGCCTTGAGCGGACTGACAATCGCCGCCCAGGACTCGGCCACGATGCTGGGGCGCGAGGTCAAGCACACGCTCCGGTTTCCCTTGCTCCTCGTCAGCACGATCCTGTCGCCGGTTGTATTGCTGCTGTTGTTCGTCTACATCCTGGGCGGCCCGATCGGCCACGGGCTGGGTAACGCGGCGCGAGGGGCACCGTACGTCGACTTCCTCGTGCCGGGCATCCTGATGATGACAGTGGCGGCGGGCTGCGGGCCCATGGCGATCAACGTGCACACCGACATGGCGGGGCGCTTTGTCGACCGGATCCGCGCGATGGCGGTCACCCGCGGCGCGCTGTTGACCGGGCATGTCGGCGGCAGCGTCCTGCGCACGCTCGTCGCCACCACCGTCGTCACCGTCGTGGCGCTGCTGGTCGGCTTCCGGCCAAAAGCCTCGGTCGCGGACTGGTTCGCGGTTGTGGGCATCGTCGCGGCGTTCTCCTTTGCCCTGGCCTGGCTGTCGGCGGCCCTCGGCCTGGTCGCCAAGAGCGTCGCCGGCGCCAACGGCTCAACGCTGCCCTTTCAGTTCCTGCTCCCATTCGTGTCCAGCACGTTTGTACCGGCCGCATCGATGCCCGCCGGTGTGCGCTGGTTCGCCGCGCATCAGCCGTTCACCCCGGTGGTGGACAGCCTCCGCGCGCTGCTCACCGGCGCGCCGCTCGGCACTACCGCCTATCTGGCGCTGGCCTGGTGCGCGGCGATCGCGCTGGTCGCCTACCTCTGGGCCCAGGCCGCGTTCCGCCGCACATGATCACCATCGGCCAGCTCGCTGCCTACGCGGGTGTGACGATCAAGACCGTCCGGCATTACCACCAGCGCGGCCTGCTCGCGGAGCCGCCACGTGACTCGTCGGGCTACCGGCGCTACAGCGCCGAGCATGCCATCGACCTGATCAAGATCAAAACGCTCGCCGAGGCTGGCGTGCCGCTGGCCCGCATCAAGGAGTTGCTCGCCGCCGACACCGACGACTTCGCGACCGCCATGGCCGAGATCGACCGCACTCTGAAGCAGCGAGCCGAGGAACTCGTCCGCACCCGCGAGCGGATCGCGCGGCTCCGCAGCGGCGACCGACTCTTCGTCTCCGCAGATGTTGCCGACTACCTTGACCAGCTGCGCGACTTTGGCGTGAGCCAACGGATGGTGCAGATGGAGTGTGACGGCTGGATCCTGATGCAGTCGGCCTCACCGAAGGAGGCGGCCATCTGGATGGCCGACAAGCGCGACGCGCTGCGCGATCCGGAGTTCCGGGCGATCTACCTCGAGTACGACGCGGCGTTCGACAGCTCCCCGGACGACCCGCGCCTCTCCGCGCTGGCTGACCGTGCCCAGCGCTGGATCGCCGGCCAGCCCAGCAGGCTCAAGCGCGCAGAGGGGTCGATACCGGACCCGACCATCGCCAAGCTGGTCGCGACGTCCGTCGCTATGTCGTCGCCGGCCTGGGACCGGCTAACCGAGATCGGCAAGGAGCGCATGGCGGGCGGCACGTCCAGCCTGTAGAACGGTTGGCGTGGGTGCTATTGCGGCCGGGTCCGAATCACGTCCGGGATCCGCGATACCGACGGTAGCGGGCCGACCACCGGCGCCGGTCCGGCACCGAGCGCCGAGAGCACGGCAGCGGCGATCGCCGCGTGGCCCTGGTCGTTCGGATGGAACCAGTCGGTGCGGCCGAGGTAGCTCGAACCGCCATCGGTGCCATGGAAGTCGTTGACGGCGTAGAAGCCGTTCAGCGTGATGAAGGTCGCGCCGTGCCGCTCGCAGGTTTGCACGATGACGTCATCGATCGCGGTCGACGGCAGCCAGCTGCCGATACAGAGGACGCGCGTCTGCGGGCTCGAGACGCCGCTCACGATCGCCTCGTACTGCGCCGCGAACGTGTCAAGCGGGGTGTTGAACCCAACGTCGTTGGTGCCGAGCTCGATGGTGACGAGCGCCGGGTGGGCCGCCTGGACGGCGCTGAGCTGCGGCAACGCCCAGGCCGCTTTTGCGCCGCTGCGCGCCACCAGGTTCAGCGTCATGCCGAGCTTGTCCGCGACCAGCGCGGGAAAGGTCCCGTCCTGGGCGGTGGCAAAACGGCCGGCGCTGATGCTATCGCCGAGGGCGACGTAGACCTTGCCCTGCAAGCCCTGGCTATCCGTGCCGGCGTGCACGCCAAGCACCTCGCTGGGGGCCATGACCGGGCCCTTCGTGCCCGGCTCGCCAACCGCGAGAAATAGGATCACGATCCAAATGAAATATGTCACGACCCTCGGGGTGCGCGACGGCAATGCCGTTGACCCCATCCTCCTGCCTCTATTGTGCCAGCCAGCCCGGACTGGCGCCCCCCGCAAACGTCGGACACGGCGCTAGACCAGTCCCGACTCCAGCGTGGTGACCATCTCGGCCAGCGCCCGGACGGCCCAGTTTGGACGCTCGGTCATGCCAAACAGTTGGAGGCGCGCCTCGGCGAGATGCTCCGCCGCCTGGCGGCGGCAAATCGCCTGCGCGCTGGACTGGGTGATGATGGCGCGGGCGGTCTCCATCTCGGTGGTCGTGAACCTGGCGCGCGTGAGCAGCGATCGCAGCACACGCCGGTTGCCGGCGGCGCCGCCCTTCAGCGCGACCAGTGTCGGCAGCGTCTTCTTGCCGTTCTTCAGGTCGCTGCCCATCGGCTTGCCGGTCTGACTGGTCGACCCCCACACGCCCAGGATGTCATCGATCACCTGAAATGCAATCCCCAGGTGGTACCCGAACTTGCCCGCTTTATCCAATGCCGCGTCACCGACGCCCGCGGCCAGGCCACCCAGCCGCGCGGCGCACTCGAAGAGCGCGGCGGTCTTGAGCCCCACCATCTCCATGTACTCGTCGACCGAGACGTCGACCCGCTGCTCGAACTGCAGGTCGAGCACCTGACCGCGGCAGAGCGCGAGCATCGACTCGGTCAGCAATAAGAGCGCCGGCCGCGTGCGCTCCGCGTAGCGCGCCGGCAGCAGATCGACCACTGCCCGGGTGACGAGCGCCTCTAGCGCCGCACCGGCGTTGATCGCCTGTCCCTGGCCCCAGACCTTCCAGACGGACGGCCGTCCGCGGCGCAGCTCGTCACCGTCCTGGACGTCGTCGAAGACCAGCGAGAAGTTATGCGCGAGCTCGACGGCCACCGCCGCCCACAGCGCATCGGCATAGCGTTTCCCGAACGCCTCGCAGGTGAGGAGCGCGATGTTCGCCCGAAGGCGCTTGCCGGGGCGCTCGCCAGCTTTCCGCAGGCCGAGGTGGTACTGGACCATCTCCGTCAGCAGCGAGCTCTGGCTGGATCCGACCCGCTGCGAGAGACGCGACAGCTCGCGGTCCAGGGCCTGGTTCATCGCCTGCAGCCGGTCGGTGCGGCTGGCAAAGGTCTTGGTTTTCATACCCCCCACCCCGACCCTCCCCCGCAAGGGAGGAGGGAGAAAAAGAAACGTGTTTTCATCGGACTTCGACAGGCGGGGTGGTCTTGAGGGCCACGATCGTCGCGGCGCCGGCACAGAACATGGCGACCCGCAGCTGCCAGGCGAAACCCTCGAGCAAGCGCCGCACGGACTCTTCGCCTTCCGAGGCGGCGGCGAGCACGGCGTGGGCGAAGCCGGTCAGGTCCGCGCCAAGCCCGAGTGCCTTAGCGGCGTCGAGCCCGTGCTTCAGCCCGCCACTCGCGATCAGCGGCAAGTGGGGAGCGGCGCGATGGGTCGCGATCAGCGCCTCCGATGTGGGGATGCCCCATTCGGAAAAGGCGAGCGCCAGCTCGACTTCCTCGGGACGCTCCCGGCGAAAGGCCTCCACCCGGGCGAAGCTGGTGCCCCCGAGGCCGGCCACGTCGATGGCGGCCACGCCGGCGTCTGCCAGCAGCCCCGCGGTTCGCTCCGAGATACCGCATCCGACCTCCTTGACGATCACCGGAACGGGGAGTTCGCGGCAGAGGGTGCCGATCTTGTCGATCAGCCCCCGGAAGTTGTGGTCGCCTTCGGGCTGGAGCGCCTCCTGCAGCGGATTGAGATGCAGCACCAGCGCGTCCGCGCCGATCATCTCGATCGCTTCCAGGGCCTGCTCCCGGCGCATGCCGTAGTTCAGCTGGACCGCGCCCAGGTTGGCGAATAGCAGGACATCGGGGGCGACGCTGCGCACCTGGTAGGTGGCGCGCAGGTCCTTGTGCGTGATCCCCGCCCGCTGCGAGCCGACGCCGAAGGCGATCCCGACCGATTGCGCGACCAGCGCCAGGCGGCGGTTGATGTCGCCGGCGGCGTGGGCGCCACCGGTCATGCTCGAGATCAGGAACGGCAGCTTGAGGGACTTGCCCAGGAAGCTGGTCGTCAGGTCGATGGCGTCGAGGTCAAGCTCGGGAAGCGCTTCGTGGCTGAAGGCGTAGCGCTCGAAGCCGGCGCTGCGTGTGGATTGCACCGAGGCTTCCAGTGACAGGCGCAGGTGCTCGAGCTTGCGCTGGGCGATCTTTGAAAGCGGGTGCCCGTTGGCGTCGAGGGCCATGACCTAACCCGCCGCCGCCACATCGGGCGGAGTTGGGTGTTCGTCGTGCACGTCGGCCTCGAGGGCATTCGGGTTTTCCGCCTGGCGCTTGCGCATCATCTGGATGAAATAGTCGACGATGATCGGGTCGAACTGCGTGCCCTTACCCGCCTCGAGCTGGGCGAGCGCGAACTCCGGCGTGCGCCGCTGCCGGTAAGGCCGGGTCGACGTCATCGCGTGATAGGCGTCGCAGACCGACACCATGCGCGCGTGCAAGGGGATGTTCTGGCCTGCGAGCCCGTCCGGGTAGCCGCTGCCGTCGTACCACTCGTGATGGTGCAGCACGACGTTGAGGATTTGCCGGAAGGCCTTGATCGGCTGCAGGATGCGCGCCCCCAGGATGGGGTGCATGCGCATGATCAGTTTCTCGTCTTCATCGAGCTTGCCTTCCTTGAGCAGGACTTTGTCGACCACGCCGATCTTGCCCACGTCGTGCAGGATCGCGGCCAGGCGCAGCTGGTTCTTGTGCGCCGCCGACAGCTGCAGCATGTCGCCCAGGTCTTCGGCGAGCTTGGCGACCGACTGCGAATGGCCACTGGTGTACGGGTCCTTGGCGTCGATCGAAGCCGCCAGCGCGTTGAGGGCTTCCATCGTCGCTTCGCTGTTGGGCGACAGCATGCCCTCGGCGAGCTCTTCCAGGTGGCTCGAGTTGGCGATCTGGCCGAGGCGCTTTTCGAGGGTCGCCACCATTCCCGGTCCGACCGTGTCGGCGCTCGCCAGCTGGGCGACGACCTCGCTCAAAACGGAGTCGAGCGCGGCGACGCTCTCCAGCTCGGAGGCGCCGCAGATGCAGTTGCGGCCGCGCTTCTTCGCCATGTACATAGCAAGGTCGGCGCGGTTCAGCAGCTCGTCGCGGTTCTTGGCGTCGACGGGATAGGTCGCCCAGCCAACCGACGCGGTCAGCGGCGCGAAGATGGTCTTCGGGTTGTACATGAAGACTTTCGCCAACGTGTCGCAGATTTCCTGCGCGCGGATCGGCGCCGTCTGAATGTCGACCCCGGGGAGAATGGCGACGAACTCCTCGCCACCGTATCGGGTGACCGTGTCCTCACGGCGCATCGTCGACGAGATGGTGCGCGCCGCCGCCTTGAGCGCGACGTCACCGGCGGCGTGGCCGAAGCTGTCGTTGTAGACCTTGAACCGGTCGAGGTCGATCATCATCACCGTGATCGATCCGCCCGTCTCCTTGGTTTTCTCGAGCTCCTCGTCGAACCTGGTGTGGAAATAGCGGTGGTTGGGCAGCCCGGTCACCGAGTCGGTGACGGAGAGTTTCTGTGCCTGGTCGAGGGCATGCGCATTGCGCATCGCGATGCCGGCGCGTTCGGCGAAGGTCAGCATCAGCTCCTGCTCGGTTTGGCGCAGAGGTTCGACGCGGTTCTGGAAGCCGATGATCATATCCGCGATCGCACGCGCCCCGTGGAAGACCGGGACACGGTACCAGAGCCCAGCCGGCAACGGCTTGGGATTGTCGGGCAGCACGATGTTCGGGTCGCTGAGCGCGATGACCTGCTCACCCATCGCCGGCGTCAGCGACAGCCGCGCCCCGGTCATGTCGACGCCCGCGTACTGCGTCTTGAGCTCGGGGCTCCAGTCGATGTACAGCGTCGAGGCGGTGGGCGCGGACTCATCCTGACCGATCAGGGGCGGCATCTGGACCTGGAGCAAGAAGGCATCGGCGTTGAGCAGCAGCCGGCCTTTCTCGGCGGCGAGCAGGCAGGTCTGCTCGAACTCGAGGTCGCGGTTGAGCTCGACGGTCACCTCGGACAACGAGGCGTGCGCCCGTTCCAACTCCTCCTCCAGCGCTCGCTCCGCTCGCCGGGCGCGGTCGCCGACGAAGCCGACGAAGATGCCGGTGATGGCGACGAAGCCGGTACGCATCGCCAGGTTGGTGAGGGCGCTCAGTGCCAGGGAGGTGCCCGCGACCGTGTTGTCGTAGTAGACGACGGCCGTGTAGCTGAGGGCGATGGTGAGGACGGCGACGATGGCGGCCAGACCGCCGAATCGCACCGCTGTCGTGACCGTCACCACGAAATACGCGAGAAAGAAGGGCGACTCCAGGCCGCCGGTGACAGCCACGCCGCCGGTGACGAGCAGGGTGTCGCCGATGGCCGAGATATAGCCGCTGGTCAGCCATCCGGGTTTACGCGGAAGGATGATGACGAGCAACGTCAGGTTGTAGATCGCGCCCAGGCCGATCAAAGCCAGCAAGGTGACGAGCGATTGATGGCTCAAGCTCGATGACAGGAAAGGAAGGGCGCCCAGGGAGACGAGAATCGCGAGCCAGCGAACCCAGATGATGCGGCGCTCCATCTCCATCGCCGAGGCGTCCGGCTTCCCTACCTGTGCCGGCTTGCGTGCACCCAGCTTGAGGTTGATAGCGCTGCTCATGGTTTCGACTCAGCCCGCCCTCAGCAGGCGATCGGGGCGGGGCTTGGCACGCGGGACCTCGTAGAAGTCGAGGAGCACCTGGGTGCTGTCGACCAGGTGGCTTAAGAATTGCTGGGTGATGCCGGTGCGACGCTCGCGGGCAATCGCCTTCTTGAGCTGTTCGAACTCCTCCTCCACTAGATGATGTACGGCGACGCGCGCGCTCTCGAGCGTGCGCTCGCCTGGGGCGCCGAAGATCAGGTCCACCGAGTTGAATCGCCCCTGCGCCGCCTCGCGCTCGTGCGTGCGCAGGTCGTTCGCCAGCCGGACCACGCGCGAGGCCTGGCAGATGTGGCCGAAGATTCGGTTTTTGAGCTCTTGCGAGACATCCTGGTAGGAAAAGGCAAGGATCGACACCTGGACGATCGGGAAGGAACTGCTGTACATGCCATTCGCCAGGTAGGCGTCAAGGGTGACGCGCTCCTTGTGCTTGAGCCAGTGGTTCTCCTGGAGCATGGTCCAGATCGACTTCTCCCAGACCAGCCGTCGCATCGCGGTCCATTCTTCGGGGACTTCGTCCTCGCGGAACTGCTCCTCGATCTTGCGTGTGACCGTGGCGTTGACGAGGGGCATCTGGCTGAGGTCGCGGTTGGGCCAGAGCAGAAAGTTCTGGCACACGCGCCGGTAATCGGCAAGGTCGAGCTCGGGATGTTCTTCTTCCAGGTAGTCGTCGATGTAGACGATGTAGGCCATGGTGCGGGCCAGCGTCAGCGCCTGCTCGAAGCTGGCACTGGGGTGGAGGAGGACGGCGGCGCGGCAGACCTCACCCAGCATGTCGTCGCCACGCGGGTTGGCATCGACGAGATGGCGGATGACCGCGCCCTCGTCACCCTGCGCCAGCAGGTTCTCCTTGAGCTTATTAATGCGCCGATCTAGCATGCTCGCTCCTCGCCAGCAGGATTCGCGCGGAAAGGACCGCCGACCGGACAACCTGGGTTGGCCCGTAGAGCGTCTTGCCGACCCACATAGGAATGACGGGCTCTCCCTCGGTTTCATTCAGGTAGGCGGCAGCCCGGTTCAGCTGCTCCTTCAGGCCCGCCCGGAACTCGGCCGGCGCGAGCATCAGGGCCTGAACCGCGTAGGCGGTTTCTTCCGGGGTCCCGCCTGAGAACCATCCCCAGGAGCCGTCCTTTCGCTGGCTATCGCGCAACCAGCTAAAGGCCTTCACGCAGGCGTCGGGTGCCGACGCGGTGAGCGCGAAGACGGCGTGGGCGGTGGCATAGAAGGGGGAACCATGCCACTTGTCGACCCAATGGTCGCCGTCTACGCGCGCATCACGCAGGTACTTGACGACTTTCTGCGCGATCACATACTGGCGAGGGAAGGGCGGCACGACCTGGAGCACCTCCAGGACGTGGGCATTCGCGGTGACGGAGGCATCCCGCTCGAGCGGGAAGGTAAAGAAGAAGTTCACGCCCTCGAACGGCCGCAGTGGACCGGCCGAGATCGGATACCCGTAGCGGTGCAGGACGCTGAGCGTGAGGGCGGTGTCGTCGGCATCCGCCCGAAGGCCCTCCCGCGAGACGCCGACCCCGTCGTCGGTGAGGGACTGGGCGAGGTAGCGCAGGAGTGGCGACGATTCGGCGGGCCGGTGGTCGGCCCGGGCCAGGTTGTAGAGCACCCACGCGATCTCGAAGACTTCGAAGGGCGCGACCGTCGGAATGCTGCCATCACCGCGGTTGCGGAGCAGCAGGGCGATGTACTCGTTGGCCTGCTCGTCGCGAGTCTTGAGCAGGAAATACGCCGTCGCCGACGGCGAGTTGGCAAACGAGCCGTTGGGGGAGAGCTGGGCCCGGGCGGCCTCGACGTCGAGCCGGTTGCCCAGGTATTCCAGCGAGTGCAGCAAGGGCGTCTTGACGTTGTAGATGAGCCGCGGCGGGATGTGGCCGATCTTCGCGTCGCGCTGGGCGGAGATCCCCATGAAGCGCTCGAAGGGGAGCGGGAGTCCGCGGACCTTGGCCTCATCGAGCAAGGCGGGGAGGACGAGTTCGAAGCCGGCCATGTCGGGGCCGGTCTGCCAGTTGCCGGTGTCCTCGTAGAGGAAGCGCAGTGCCTTGGTCCGCGCCCGGTGGACGACTCCATCCTGGAGGTTTTGCGGCAGGTCGGCGAGCGCCACCAGGGCGCTCAGGGTTGAGACCAGCTTGTCTTTTGGAATCGGCAGGGTGGTACCGAAGCTGCCGTCGGCGTTCTGACTGCGCAGGAGCCAGGCGAGCGTCTGGGGATAGGCCAGCGCGTTGGGATCGTCGGCCTGGCGCAGGCGGGCGACGAAAGCGGTGTCATAGGCGGCGGCGGAGATCGCTCCCTGCTGGAGCGACGCCAGCAGCTCGCGGGTGGCCGCCGGGAGGGGCATTGCCGGCTGCGGCAGCACTTCCCGGATCGAGGAGTGAACGTCGTTGATTTCCGTAGTTGCGACCCCCTTGGATGGCGCTCGATCGAGCGTCTAGGGGGAGGCTACTGCCGTCCTATTGCGGGAGACGTTTCGGCTGCGTACCGGGTTGTCAGGCTGGCTCGCGTCACGGACGCGTCGTATTCGTCACAGGCCAATGACCCGGGAAAGTGGCCGCGGTCCGAGGCGTTGTCACAATACGGGCTTGCGGGACGAGCCCGGAAAGAGGGACGGGTGTTTCGGCCGAGGGTGTTATCGGGAGGGCTGGACCGGCGCGCCAGCACCATGGTGCTGGTTCATGGCGCCTATACGGCGGCCAACCTGCTGGCCGGGGCGTTCCTCTCGATCTTTCTCTGGCGGGCCAGCCACGACCTGGTGCCGATCGCCCTCTACAGCGGCTTGAGCGCGCTCATGATTCCCGCCGCCTTCGTCGCCAACGGGTTGATCTGGCGGGGGATGGGCGCGGGTGCCTCGATCCGGCTGGGCCTTTTCGGCTGCGGCTTCTCCTACCTGGTGATCCTGATGCTGGGAAACGACGCCCCGCACTGGGTCGTGGTCCTGGGCCTTCTCCGAGGTGTCGCCGAAGGCTTTTACTGGTCGGGCTTTCACCTGGTCACGTACGACACGACGTCAGATCGGGACCGCGACCGATACTTCGGCGCCCAGGCCACGGCGAGCCTGTTCCTGACCGCCACGCTCCCGCCGGCGGCGGGCGCGATCATCGTGGCGGGCGCCCGCGTGGGTGGGACCTACCGCGGCTATCAATTGGTCTTTGCCCTGTCTGCCGTGGTGCTGATGGCCGCCATGGTGCTGGCCGGTCAGCTGCCGTCCTCCGCGCGCCAGCGCCTATCGCTTCGCCGGGTTGCCACCCTGGCGCGGCGAAATCCCGACTGGCGCTGGGTGACCCGAGCCCGGCTGGCCGATGGCTTCACCGGTAGCCTGATCGGGCTGGTGCTGACGATTCTGATGTTCCTCGTGCTCAAGAACGAGCAGCAGGTGGGCAACTTCAACGGCTTGATGGGCCTGCTGGGTGTCGGCATCAGCCTGGGGCTGGCC
>WNEY01000830.1_pt1 | contig 20525 bp, 15 predicted proteins | sample 5400531 | NCBI WGS metagenome assembly WNEY01 (sample SAMN13153338, study PRJNA577476) | soil metagenome | isolation source: 200 cm saprolite under Douglas fir tree site 1 | place: USA:California | collected 2015-04-18
GAGGCCGCGTACGTGTGGGGAGGCGCCCAGAGACACAGGCGGCGTGACGTTCTCAGCGACCACGCCGCGCTGCTCGTCGATCTCGCCGAGCACTGACTCGGCCGGCGCCGAGACTACGGTTTCAACTCGACCGTGATCCGTGTCTCTTCCTTTGCCTTGACGATCACCAGAGTCTCGACCACGCCGGTGGGCTCATGCCAGGTCACGAGCAGAGAGGCGCCCAGGGGGCACATTCGCCAGCCTGAACGTGCCATCCCCAGCGGCCGCAGCGTAGTAGGGGTCTTCCACGAGATAGACCGAGCTCAGAAGTCGCTTGAGACCGTAGCGATCTCACGACCTGGCCCGGCCGGTGGAGAACTTGTCCCCGTAGGCGAGGCTGATGGAGAATGCAGCACCCACGAGGTCTGCGGCGTGAGCCCGGTCGGCCCTGAGCGGTGAGGAGGACAGACGGAAATGAGAACCATGGCCACTCTGTTGGTGACGGCGACGGCGCTCGTCGGATCGACCTTTCCGGCCGGGGCCCAAAGCGTGGGCGACGTGTTCCGGAAGGTCAATCCGTCCGTGGTCGTGATCCGAGCCCAGGGCCGCGACATCAGCGCGAGCGGCTTCAGCAGCTTCACCGAAACGGGCTCCGGCGTCCTGATCTCCACCGACGGCCAAGTCATGACGGCGGCGCACGTGGTGCACGCGATGGACGAGATCACCGTCGAGGTCGTGGGCGGGGAGCCCGTCAAGGCGCGGGTCATCGCGTCCGAGCCGGCCGCGGATCTGTCGCTGATCCAGCTCGAGCGGGTCCCGAAGGGAGCGGTGCCGGCGAAGCTGGCGGATTCCGATGCCGTACGGGTCGGCGACCAGGTCATCGTCGTCGGCGCGCCCTACGGATTGAGTCACGCCATGAGCGTGGGCTGGATCAGCGCCCGCTGGGGCCACAATACCGTCTATCGGGCCATGCCCCTGGCCGAGTTCTTCCAGACGGACGCCGTGATCAACACCGGCAACTCGGGAGGGCCGATGTTCAACATGGCGGGCGAAGTCATCGGCGTCGTCAGCCACAATATCTCCAAGAGCGGCGGCAGCGAGGGGCTGGGCTTCGTGGTCACCGGGAATACGGCCAAGCAGCTGCTGCTGGAGCAGCGGTCGTTCTGGAGCGGCCTGGAAGGACAGATCCTGACGGATCGGCAGGCGGACATTCTCAACGTGCCGCCCCAGAAGCTCGGCTACATCATCAAGACGGTGGCCAAGGGTTCGCCGGCGGATGCCGCAGGGCTCCGGGGCGGGACCACAACAGCCACGATCGACGGCGAGTCGGTCGTGGTGGGCGGCGACATCCTCCTGAGCGTGGAGGGAATCGAGATCACCAAGGCGAGCCTCGCCAAGATCCGTGACGCGATGAACCGGCTTCGCTCGGGCGACGACTTCAAGGCCACCGCGCTCCGGGCCGGAAGAGTCATGGAGCTGACCGGAAAGGTCCCGTGAAGTAGACGAACCGCCGCGGCTTTTGACAGCGAACCGCGAGTAGGGCATTGTCCCCGCCATGCATTTCGGGATCTTTCTCGAGGAACGGCGCCCCGGGACCAGCGAGGCGGCCGCGTTCCAGGAAACGCTGGACCTGGCCGAGGCGGCCGAGGCCTCGGGACTCGACGGCGTCTGGCTCGGCGAGATCCATTTCAATCCCACGCGCTCCGTGCACTCGGCACCGATCGCATTGGCCAGTTTCATCGCCGCACGCACACGGCGCGTGCGGGTCGGCACGGCCGTGCAGGTCCTCCCGCTCGGCAATCCCTTGCGCATCGCCGAGGACGTGGCGACCGTGGATCATCTGAGTCGGGGCCGCTTCGATTTCGGCGTCGGTCGCAGCGGCTCGCCGCGGGCCTATGACGCGCTCGGGATTCCGTACGCCGAGAGTCAGGCGCGCTTCGAGGAGAGTCTGCGGATCATCGTGGAGGCCTGGAAGGGCGAGCCGTTCGGCTACGACGGGAAGTTTTATCGGTTCGAGAAGGCGACGGTGTCGCCGCGCCCATATCAACGCCCTCATCCGCCGATCCGGATGGCCGCGAACTCCCAGGAAACGTTCCCCCTCGTCGGCCGCCTCGGGCTGCAGCTCTTCGTCGGGCTGCGCGACCTCAGCCTTCCGGAGCTCCGGGTGAATGTGGCCGCGTACCGGAAGGCGTGGAAGGACGCGGGCCATCCCGGGGAAGGCGACGTCTGTCTCCGCATCCCGATTTATGCTGCGACCACGGAGAGGGACGCGGTCGAAGAGCCGCGCGAGAACACCATCTACTTCTTTCGTCGTCACGCCGAGCTGACCCGGGCGGGAATGGGGCGCGCCGACACGGGACCCGCCGATCGGCGGCAGGCCCGCTTCGACGAGCTCACCAATCTTTCCTACGAGAACATCCTCGAGACACGCGTGGCGTTCGGCACGGCCGCCAGCCTGATCGACCGCCTCGGCCGCATCCGCGAAGAGCTGGGCCTCGACGGCATCGTGGCCGAGCTGAATCCCAGCGGTCAATTCTCGATGGAGCGGATGCAGCGGACGCTCCGCATCCTGACCCGCGAGGTGATGCCCGCACTCACGTGAGGCGGTGTTAGGGCAGGCCCTGGCCTGCGGCCGCTCCCCTCACGCAGAGACTCACGAGCGCTCGAACGCCAGCGGCGCGTCGCGATCGTGACGTCCCTGCCGGAACAGCTCGCGCGCGTTCGGCAGCTCGTAATAGATCTCGAGCATATTGCCGTCGGGATCGTGGAAGTAGATGCTCTTCTGACTCACGTGGTCGATGGTGCGGGCGACCTTCACGCCATGCTCCTGGAGGCCGAAGTAGGCGTCTCGAAGCGCCTCCTCGCTGTTCACCCGGAAGGCGACGTGGCCGAGCCCGAGCGAGCCCGGCGCCCGCGGCGGCGCGTCGTCGGCCTGATCGGTGACGGGAAAGAGGTCCAACGAGTGGGCGTGGCCTTCGAGCGCCATGAAGACGCCGCCATGCTCGGGGTCTTCTTCCGTCACCTCGAGCCCGAGGATGGTGGAATAGAACGTCTTCGAGCGTTCCACGTCGCTGACCCGCAACAGCACATGGCCGATACCCGTGAGTCGTATCATCGTCGCCTCGCTAGTTCCCCTTGAGCCGCATGTCCTCGTAGGACGGCCACGGCGTCATCGGCACCAGGTTGATGGCGTGCTCGGCCAACCGCGGCCCGACGGCCATCAGGGCGCGGAAGTCCATGACCGGCGCGAACATCGCCCGCTCGATCGTGAGCTGCTGAATCCGATACAGCAGCGCCTCGCGCTTGCGCACGTCGCGCTCGCGCGCCTGCTGCTGGAACAGATCGTCGATGTCCGGATAACCGCCGTAGGCATAGCTGCCCTTCGAGTAGATGAACTCCTGCACCCGACTGGCGGCGTTGCCCGAGTTACCCACCGCGGTGAGGAACAGGCCGCGCAGCTTCTTCTCGCGCCAGGCGGCGTAGAAGGCCGCGCGCTCCATCGGCCGCATCTTCACGCGGATCCCGACCGTGTTCAGGTAGTTCACGACGGCTTCCGCCGTCGTGAAGAACCCCGGGATCGCCGCGAACTCCCCGGCGTCGAATCCATTGGGGTACCCGGCCTCGGCCAGGAGCTGCTTCGCCTTTTTCGGGTCGTAGGCCGGCGGCTCGACCTGCAGCGCAAAGTCCATGACCCGAGGCACGATGACGCCCGCCGGCGGGCAGAAGCCCAGACACGCGGCCTCGTTGATGGCCTGGCGGTCGATCGCGTGATTGACGGCGAGCCGCAGCCGCTTGTCGTGCCAGGGCGACTTCGGGTCCCATTGCTCGGCGAACTCGATCCAGAAGATGGACGCGTGGCGCGAAGCCACCAGCGTCAGACGCGGATCCCGCCTGACGTCCTCGCCCTCGGGGCCATCCAGGGCAGCGGCGATGTCGGCCTCGCCTTTCTTCAACATCGCCACGCGCGTGGTGCCGTCAGGAACGCTCTTGATGACGAGGCGCTTGATCGACGGCACCTTGCGCCAGTGCCCGGTGTACGCCTCGAGCACGACGTCCACGCCGGGAGTGTGGCTCACGAACTTGTAGGGCCCGGCGCCGATCGGATGCTTGCGAAATCCCTCGTCGCCGACCTGGGTCAGGTACTTCTTGGGCACGACGAGCCCCGCCGCCGTGGCCGTCGTCCCGTAGAACGTCATGAAATCCGGCCACGGTTCCTTGAGTTGGAAGCGGACCGTCAGCGGATCGACGACCTCGACCTGGCGGACGCGCGCGTGGAGCTCCGTCGCCCCCGCGCCCTTGTACCGCTCGAAGCTGAACTTCACGTCCTCGGGGGTCACCGGCTCGCCGTTGTGGAACTTCAGCCCGCGCCGCATCTTGAACTCGTACGTGAGCCCGTCGGGGCTCTCTGTCCAGGACTCCGCCAGGCTATTGCCCATCTTCTGTCCGGGCAGCGGCTTGACCAGTCCGTCGTGGAGCGCGTGGAGGATGCCGAAGGGCGTGATCTGCGGCGGGGCGGTCGACGGGTCGAACCACGTCGGAGCGATGGTCACGTGAAACGCGAGGACCGTCTCTCCGGCCGGCTGGGCGGCCGCCCCCCCGATGATCGTGAGGGTCAGCACGACGGCTCCGAACAGCACGACGGCGCGTCGAAGGAAGGCGGTTACATCCATGCTGATCACCTGTCTCTTGGCCCGAGAATCGGCGCAAAGCCGATCCACGTCAAGTGGGGACGGCGGGCGAACGGACTACAGGAGGGCTTCGACCATTCCCTGGATGAGGAGCGCGAGGAATCCAAGTATTCCAGCGAGGCCGCACATCGAGAGCCAGCGCCGTCGGAACATGAGACCAGCGTTCAGGAGGGCCAGGGCGATCGTCCCGGCGCCCAACACGACGACGACGCCCACGGCTACGTCCTCGGCGCCTGCTGGCCGGTGCCGGTCGCTCCACCACCGTGGCCGGTGCGAGCCCGCACGAGCTGACGCAGCGCCAGCCACTCGCCGTACGGATCATGCGCCGGCTTGGGTCGCCGGCCGACCGCCGCATGGCCGAGGCCATACAGGATGATGCCGAGCCCGACGAGCGGAGCAACCACGAAGGCCGCTGTGAGGAGCCACGTCCGTGGATTTTTCATACCCAGGCTGTAGGGCAAACGCGGGACCAAGGGTGGGCTGCGAGTCAGGTACTTGATAAACCTGGAGTATCGTCATCGCCTTAACACGCCGCGGCAGAAGGATCTCCCTGCCCGATCCCAGGAGAAGCTCCCAGGAATGCGACGCCTACGCCGCAGTCGCGAGAACGTCCCCCAGGCGTCTCTGGCTGTCTGGGAGCAGATCGAGTAGCTCGCACCCCCACTGCTGGATGCCCTCGATCGCCTCACGCCACACGAGCCGCCCGATCCCCTCGATCGGCCGTCCGATCCCGGGAACGTGAAGGGTGACTTCCACGAAATCCGGAACGTCGTCGACCGTCTGGTCGGTGACGAAGGCCAGCCCGGTGAGCGAGACGTTCGGGAGACAACCATGGAAGAGGAGCAGGCCGTCGGGGGCACGGACTTCGGCCACCATGTCCGGACGATGGGTTCGAACCGAGCTGCGACGCTCGCCATGACGCTGGAGGGCATGCAGATCCGCCTCGACGGCCTTGCGGCGGGCGCGCTCGACGTCGACGTCCTCTTCGCGGGCTTCCACCACGCGCCGCATGACCTCGACGTCATCCCGCGCCTGCGCAAGCTGGTGACGAAGAGCCTCGTGAGCCGCGCGCACCTCGCCGAGGTACCAGTTGGCCTCGTCGCGCTGGCGGATCTGCTCCTGGAGCTGCGTCGTGGCCTCGGCCTCCAGCCGACCGTAGGCTTCGCGCAGCTCGTCGAGCTGGCGTTCCAGACACCCGATCGAGGCTCGGGCTTCGCCGAGATACCACTCACTTTGTTCCCACTGGGTCCGGAGCCGCTCGGCCTTCGCCTTCCACTGCTTCACGATGTCGGTCGTCTGGACGTCGACGGTGGGGACGCCGGCTTGGGTCACCGTGCGGACGTTCGTCATCGCTCGCTTCTCCTTCTGGCCGCCCGGCCTGCGGGGCGCGCGCGGGAGCAACGGAGCCTGGACGGCGGCGATCGCGAAGGATTTCCTTCGTAGACTCCACACACGCCACGGCATGAAGCGCGGCATTCAGAATCATAGTGCCCACCCCTCGCCGATCGAGAAGATTTATTGACGATCGACAACCGTCGCCGGGCCGGGTAATGTCCCCATCTGAGCCAGAGACGATGGACGTGGTAACTCCTCCCCACGGCGGGAGGCTGATCGATCGGGTCCTCCGCGGCGACGCACTCGGGAACGCACGCGAGCGCGTCGGCTCGCTCAGGCGCATCGCGCTCAACGCCCGGATGATGTCCGACCTCGAGCTGCTCGCCGTCGGCGCCTACAGCCCGCTCGTCGGGTTCCTGGGCGAAGCTGACTACCGAGCCGTCCTGCGCGAGATGCGCCTGGCCAGCGGGCTTCCCTGGACGCTGCCGATCACCCTGGCCGTTCGGCGCTCTGCCGCCGATCAGCTCCGAGAGGGCGAGGACGTCGCGCTCGTCACCCCCTGGGAGGAACCGCTCGGCATTCTTCACCTCGAGGAGCGCTTTCCCTATGACGGCCGCGAGGAAGCGCGGGTCGTCTATGGCACCGACGACCCACGCCATCCCGGCGCTCAGTACCAGCTCACGCGGGGTGAGGTCCTGCTGGCGGGTCCGGTCGATGTGATCGCCCGGCCACCGCTCAAGGGGTTCGACGCGTATCGGTTGGACCCCGCCGACGCGCGGGCGCGCTTCCGCCAGCTCGGCTGGCGGACCGTGGTCGGCTTTCAGAGCCACCAGCCCATGCACCGCGCCCACGAGTACATCCAGAAGTGCGCGCTGGAGCCGCTCGACGGCCTCTTCATCCACCCGCTGGTGGGACAGACCAAGCTCGACGAGCTGCCGTCGGAAGTGCGGGTGCGCTGCTACCAGGTCCTGGTCGAGCAGTACTATCCACGGAACCGCGCCGTGCTGGCGGTGTTCCCCGGCGCCATCCGCTACGCCGGGCCGCGCGAGACGCTGTTCCACGCGCTCGTGCGGAAGAACTACGGGTGCACGCACTTCATCGTGGGCCGCGAGTACGCCGGCGTCGAGAGCGCCTTCGCCCCGATCACCGTCGACGAGATCTTCAGCGCGTTCGCGCCGGCCGAGCTGGGGATCGTCCCCCTCTTCTTCGACGAGACCTTCTACTGCCGCCGCTGCGAGGCCGTCACCTCGCCCAAGACCTGCCCGCACGCGGCGCAGGATCGCATGGCGCTCAGCGGCGCGGTCGTGCGCGAGCTCCTGGGGCGCGGCGAGCTGGTGCCCACGGAGTTCGCGCGTCCGGAGGTGGCCGAGATTCTCCGCAACTGGGTGCGCGGGGCCGACGTCGTCGCGCCGGCCGCGCCCTCGACCGCCCCCAAGGAGACCAAGGCCCAGCGGGCCGAGCGGCTCAAGGGCGAGACGAATCCGTGGGAAGCCCTCGAGGCGATCCGGAGCTTCGCCCGCGACGGGTATCAATCGATCCCGGCGGCCTGGCTCAACACGTACTTCCGCTGGTGGGGCGCCTACACCCAGGGCGACGGCATCGGAGCGGTCGGTGGCAAGAGCGGCGAGGGCAAGGCCGTCCCGTACTTCATGGTGAGGATCCGCATCCCGAACGGCCAGCTCTTCTCGCACCAGCTCCGGACGATCGCGCGCTTTGCCGAGCGCAGCGCGCGGGGCCAGGCCGACATCACGGTCCGCGAGAACATCCAGCTCCACTGGGTCCCGATCGAGGACCTGCCCGATCTCTTCGAGAATCTATCGCGGGCGGGGCTGGCGACGATGGGTACCTGCGGCGACGTGACGCGCAACATCACGGGCTGCCCGGTGGCCGGCGTGGATGCCGACGAGCTGATCGACGCCTCGCCGCTGGTGCAGGCCGCGACGCGCATGCTGAACGGCAATCCCGACTTCTACAACCTCCCGCGGAAGTACAAGATCACGATCACCGGCTGCCGCGCGTGGTGCGCGTATCCCGAGATCAACGACGTCGGCCTGACGGCCGTCCGCCACCCCGCCAGCGGTGAGGTCGGCTTCTCGCTCCGCGTGGGCGGCGGGCTCTCCACCAACCCGCACCTGGCCGTGCCGCTCAACGCCTTCGTGACCTTCAACCAGGCGCTGCCCGTCATCCGCGGAATCAGCGAGATCTTCCGCGACAGCGACGTGCTCCGTCAGGACCGCGAGAAGGCGCGGCTGAAGTTCCTGTTCCTCCAGCACGGCTGGACGGCCGAGCGCTTCCAGGAAGAGTTGGAGCGGCGCATCGGCTTCGCTCTCGAGCCCGCGGTGGCCGACGAGCCGCCGGACGACGTCTACCGCGATCACGTCGGCCTCCACCCGCAGAAGCAAGACGGTTACGTCTACGCGGGTATCGCCGTGCTCCGGGGACGCTTGACCGCCGACCAGATGCGGATCATGGCCGATCTCGCGGACCGCTACGGCAGCGGCGAGCTGCGCACGACCACGATGCAGAACCTCCTGATCTTGAACGTCCGGCGCCAGCACGCCGACGCGCTAGCGCGCGAGATCGAGGCCGCCGGTCTGCGCCTGCAGGCCTCACCGTTCTGGCGGGGCACGATCGCGTGCACGGGCACGGAGTTCTGCAAGCTCGCGCTCACCGAGACCAAGGGCTTCGCGCGCTGGCTGGTGGAGGAGCTGGAAACGCGGATGCCCGGCTTCGATCAGCACCTGAAGATCCACGTCACCGGATGCCCCAATAGCTGCGGGCAGCACTGGATCGCCGACCTCGGCATCGAGGGCAAGAAGACGAAGGTCGAGGGCACGATGGTCGACGCCTACTATTTCTGCGTCGGCGGCGCGGTCGGCAAGCACCAGCGCACCGCGCGCCCCGTCGGGTACCGGGCGCCGGCCACCGAGGTGCCGGATGCGATCGAGCGGTTGCTGCGCGCCTATCTCGCCGAGCGGCGGAACGGCGACAGCTTTCGCCAGTTCACGGCCAGGCACACCGACGAGGAGCTGCGGGTGTTGCTGGCGGGGCACGTCGTGGCGGGGGTGGCACGGGACGCCTCTCCGGGCCGTCCACCCCACGGGGTGGACGGCTGACGCCACGGCCTACGTGCGGCGTTTCGTCATCTCGTGCTCGACGAGGGCCATCATCCGATGGATCAGTCGTCGCACTTCGGGCACGTCGAAGGGCTTCATCAAGAACGGCGCCCCGGTGGACTCGAGAAACTCCCGCTTGGCACGGTCGAGCACGTCGCCGGTCAGGAAGATGATGCGGCGGCACAGCTCCGGGAATCGGGCGCTCAGCTCCCGATAAAAGCCCACGCCATCGAGCGCCGGCATCTTCGTGTCGGTGAGGATGAGATCGTAGGCGGCGGCGCTGGCCACCAGGTCCAGGGCCTCGGCGCCGTTCGACGCCATGTCCACCTGATGGCCGCTCTGGGTAAGGATCTCGGCGAGCATCTGCGCGATCTCCGGCTCGTCGTCGACCACCAGCACATGCTTGGTGCCGACCGGCGGTAGCGTCTCGGCAGCCGGAGGCGTCGCGGCGACGGCGGCCCGCTCGGACAGCGGCAGCTCGATCACGAACGTCGCGCCCTGGCCCGGCTCGCTTTGAACGTCGATCGTCCCACCATGGTCTTCGATCATTCTCCGGCAGAGGGACAGGCCGAGCCCGGTCCCCTCGCCCGACGGCTTCGTCGTGAAGAATGGGTCGAAGATCTTCTCCCGGATCTCCGGCGGAATCCCGGAGCCCGTGTCGCTGACCGTGAGCTGAGCGCGCCCGCGTCCGGCGTCCAGCCGGGTGACCAGGCTGATTCGGCGCGGCCCCGGCCGCCGGCGCAACGCGTAGTGGGCGTTGACGACGAGATTGACGAGGATCTGGTGCAACTGGTGGGAGTCGGCCCAGAGCGTGGGCAGTCCCTCGGCGAGGTTGCACGTGACCTCGACGCCGTCGGTGCGCAGCTCGTAGGCCAGCATCTCGAGCGCTTCCTGCACGACCGTGTTGAGGTACACCTCCCCGCGCTCGGGCGCCCGCTGGCGGGCGAGCGCGAGGAAGTTCCGTACGATACGAGCGCACCGTTCGGCCGCCCCGCGGATCTTTTCGGCCCGCTTGATCAGTCCGTCGTCGGTGGCTTTCTCCCGCAGCAGGTGGGCGTGACCCGTGATCACGGCCAGCGGGTTGTTGAGCTCGTGGGCCACGCCGGCCAGCAACGAGCCCATGGTGGCCACCTTCTCGCTCTGGAGCAGACGTTGAGTCCGCTCGGCGACGATCGCCTCCAGCGAACGGTTCTGGCGCTCGAGCTCGCGGTAGAGATACCGGGTGTCCAGAAGGTTCTTGATCCGGAGCAGGACCTCGATCCGGTCGAACGGCTTGGTCAGGAAGTCCTTGGCTCCCGCCGCCAGCGCTCGCTGCTTGGCCTCCATGGTCACATCGGCGGTCAGCACCAGAATCGGCACGTAGGCGCCCTCGGGAATCGGGAGCTGGGCCATCACGGCGACTCCATCGAGGTGCGGCATCATGAGGTCGAGCAGGATGAGGTCGGGCTGCAGCTCCTCGTAGAGACCGCGGACCTGCCGGGGGTCGGTCGTCGTCACGATGTTGTGGTACCCGGCCTGGGTCAGCAGGCGCTCCAGAAGCCGGACGTTGGCGCTTTCATCATCAGCGATCAGGATCCGAGCCTCGGTGAGATCACCCACGACGCTATGCCTCCACGTTGACCAGGGCCTCGTCCACGAGGGCCAGCACCTGTCTGACGTCGAGCGGCTTGGTCAGATATTCGCGCGCCCCCTGATCCAGGAGCCGTTTGATCTGCCCCGGGGTGGCGTCGGCGCTCAGGATCACGACGGGGATCCCCCTGGTCAGCGGGTCGGCCGACAGCCGGGCCAGGACCTCGCCGCCGTGCAGATCGGGTAAGTGAAGGTCGAGAAGGATCAGGTCGGGGCGGTGGTCGCGAGCCAGCTCGAGCCCGCGGGCTCCTTGCATGGCGGACAGGAGCTTCACCCCGGGCCGCCGCGTCATGATCCGCTCCAGCAATCGGAGGTTGGAGAGGTTGTCCTCGATGTAGAGGACCGTTCCGCGAGTGTTCGCCGAGACGGCCTCGCGTGCGTCGACGCGGCTGGGGCCGTCGATCTCCAGGGGTGGGGACTCCGCGCGGCGCAACTCCACCGTGAACGTCGACCCTTGCCCGATCGTGCTCGTTGCTGACAGCGTGCCGCCCATCGCCCCGACCAGGTGATGCGAGAGCGCCAGCCCGAGCCCGGTGCCTTCGATCGTGGTCTGCTCGGCGCCCAGCCGATCGAACGGCGTGAACAACCGGCCCATCAGCTCGGGCGCGATGCCCTTTCCCGTGTCGGCGACGGTGAGGCGCAGCCGATCCGGGGCGCCGTCTTCACCCGCCACGCGAACGGCGCCGCCTTCGCGGTTGTACTTCACGGCGTTCGACAAGATATTCAGGAGCACCTGCTGCAGCCGCTGCCGGTCAGCGGTGACGTATCCATCCCCGGAGGCCGTCTCGACCACCTCGATGCGCCGGGCGGCGGCCTGGGGCTGGATCATGTCGAGCGCCGCCCGGACCACCTCACTGATGAGCACCGGTTCGAGGGAGATCGTCAGCTTGCCCGACTCGATCCGCGCGATGTCGAGGATCTCGTTGATCAGGCCCAGCAGGTGGCGGCCACCCTTGAGGATGTGTTCGACGCTGTCCTGCTGCTCGGGGCGCTGCAGCTCGATCTCCAGGATCTGGGCAAAGCCGATGATGCCGTTCAGCGGCGTGCGCAGCTCGTGGCTCATGCGCGAGAGGAAATCGCTCTTCGCGCGGTTGGCGGCGGCCGCGGCCTCCTCGGCCCGCTGCGCGCGCTGGCGCTCCTGGCGCTCGCCGTCGTGCGCGTCGACGAGCCGGGCGTAAAGCATGCCGTTCTCGAGCAGCAGCACCAGGAGCACGAAGCTCGCCGCCAGGATTCCATAGATCCGGCCCGCGTAGAAGCCGAGGTCCCAGCGGCCGGAGTTGAGGACCGCGGCCAGCGCGATATCGAAGATCCACGCGCACATCACGACCATGAGCCACAGGTCGAGGACCGAGTGCGGTCGCCGCCTCCACAGGACGCCCAGCGCGACGAAGCTCAGCGTCCAGACGCTCGAGCTGACAAAAATCATCACCGGGGTGTAGCGGATGCCCCGGATGACCTCGGGGAGCACGTCGTGGCCGGCCGTGGTGAGCAGCGTGAGTCCGCCCACGAACAGGGCGACCGCCGCGACGCCGGACAGCACGGCGACGCCGGGCCGGCCGCGCGCCCACCGTGCCTCGCGCCCCTCGTTCTTGAGCAGCGAATACACGATGACGAAGAGCGGGAAGAGGCCATGCCACAACATGTACAGGGAGGAGGTGGTCTTTGGCCCGGCGCCGAGCAGCCCGGTCGGCGTGAACAGACCGGGAAAGGAGAGCGCGTGCGGGACGGTGATGAAGGCGGTGAACAGGTAGCCGCAGGCGAGCACGAACAGCGCCCGCGACCGTAAGATGCTGAACTGGCCGAACAGCAGGGCCGCCGTGATCAGATCGTTGACCACGAGCGCCGATTCATAGATCGGGATGAAGGCCCACACCTGCCCGAGCGGCAGCTTGGCAAACGGCGCGGCGGCGAGAAAGACGACGACGGACGCCAGCACGACCGTAAGGGCAAGACGGCGCGCGCCACGTCCCGCCGGCAGGGTCGACAGAAATACCCCACGCTCGTCTCTTGATCGGGATTGCAGATTCGGACCCGGCGTCATGGCCTCCGCCGGGCGCAGGGCAGTCACAGTCATCCGCCGTCCTACGGGCATCAGTCGTGCCAGACGCGTTCGTCACGGTCAACACCTAGTCGTTGGATGGAAAAATAATACCCTGCAACGTGTAGGGCCGGCGGGATACGGTCAGGGGCTCGGCACTGCCGAAAATCGTCGGACGCGGGCGAAATGCCCGCTACGGCCGGCTAGTCGAGGTGCTTGTCATCCTCTTGCAGCAGCGCGAGGCTCCGCGCGTACTCGCACTTGGGCGAGTGCTTGAGCGACTCCGGTGACGGCTCACGCGCTCGACAGGTCGACAGGCGACACTCATACCGGCGACTTCCGGGCCCGCCTCGGCGGCGTACCACGTACTGGCCGCTCTCGAGCGCCCAGGTCAGTGCCTTTCGGAGCGCGTCGGTCTGGCTGATACTCCAGCTCCACGCAACGGCGGTACCACGTACACAGGCACGGCATCTCGCGGAGTTGGGTCACGACGCACCGAATGACTGGACGGAAACTGTTCAGGTTGCACAGCGTCTGTTCAGTCGAGACGGCCGGGCGATCGGACCCGGCGGTCAGGCGAGAAGGCCGGCGATGATACCGGTGAGGAAGACGCCGTCGAACGTGCCTGCACCGCCAATCGAGATCATCGGGGCGCCCAATTCCGCGATCCGTCCCAGGTTCAACACGTCGGCCCCGATCAGGGTCCCCATCGAGCCGGACACGTACGCGACCGGAGGAGCTCGCCGGAAGGAGAGCAGCAGACCGACGCCGACCGCCGCCAGCGGCGGAATGAGCATCGGCACCGCAATGCCGACGCCGGGGACGATATACGCCAGCTTGTGCACGACCACCGCTACGACCGCCACACCCACCAGCATCCTGACGTGCATCCGGAGGCGAAGAAAGAGGTAGAGGGAAAGCAGGATGGGCAGCAACGCTCCACCCACGTTGATCGCCACGACGGTGGCGCCCGCTTCGATCGCGGGCGGGACGAGGTACGTGCGGCCGTAGATGGTGACCGCCTCCGGGGACACGAGGCGCTGCACGGGAACCGAGTACAGCGGAATGTTAACGAGACTGCCGGCGAGAGAAAGAACGAGAACGGCGAAGATGTACCGGGGACGTACGCCGATTTTCCGATAGGCATAAGCGAGAATGCGGAGCTCGACCATCACGATCAGCACGGCGAGCAGAACCACGAGGAACAGGAGGAAGAAGGGCAGCGCGATCGGGGCGATCATCGGCGGGATTATAGTAGGAGGACGCATGAACCTGTACTCGATCAACTTCGCCGAAGTCATGGCCACCATCCAGGGCTCCCCCAAGCCGGTGAGCATCCTGTGGCAGACGCCCGACAGCATCGCGTTCGTCGCCCGCGGAAGAGTCGGCCGCAGCGAGTTCCACGTCGACCCGAGCGACGAGGTGATGTACATGGTCAAGGGCGACATGAAGCTGCACTACCGGACCGCCGACGGCGAGGAGAAGATCCTGACCGTTCGCGAAGGCGAGATCATGCATTGCCCGGCCGGCACGCCACACTCGCCGCGCTTCGCTCCCGACGCCTTCGTGCTGGTCCTCGAGCGCAAGCGTCGCCCCGACGAGCGCGACCGCTTCCTCTGGTATTGCCCGGGCTGCGACGCGACCCTCTACGAGGCCGCCCGACAGGTGTCGGATTACCGCGACGATCCGGTCACGCGCGTCTACGAGGAGTTCTACGGCAGCGAAGCCAATCGCACGTGCCGGAAGTGCGGTCACGTCACCCCGCGCCCCATCGGGTGAGCGCCGTCATCTGACGGCGATCGGGCTGCCCGGCGAGCCTGTCGCCCCCTTGAGGGGAACGGGGACGAAGACGTAGGCGAACTCCCAGACGCGGTCCCGGACCAGCTCGCTGAGGTTGAGGCGCCGCGTAGAATCCGCGCAGCGGCTCTTCGAGAGGGCCGGCACGCTGGCGACGGGGGGTCCACGCCGTGACGCTGCGGCGCAAGGAACTTTCGCGCTCGTCAGCGCCCGACGTACTATTGTGACGATGCGGCGCCTCGCTGGGCTGATCATTCTTCGTCAGCGTTTCTAGAACGTGAACCCCCGCCCGGCCCTCGTTGGGACGTGTTTTTGTTTCATCGTCATCAGCGTCGAGGCGAAGCTCGGATCAGCGCAGGAAGTCGTCGGGAAGAGACAGTTCTCCGACCAGCTCGTGATCTCGGAGCCGTTCGTCGAGGATGAGCTCGCGTTTCCTTCGATCCTCCACATCACACGGGCGACCCACATTGGCGCCGAACTCAAGAAGCGGTTGACCGCTGATTTCGAAGTCTCGCTCACCGGCCGTCTGACTGAGCTGAGTCCCGATGGACAGCCGACCGTGACCGGCTTCGACAACCTCGAGGTGGGTCTCAAGTATCAATTTCTTCGCGACCCGAGTCGAGAAGCTGTGGCATCGATCGCGCTGAACTGGGAAGTCGGCGGAACCGGCCGGACGGCAGCGGGGGCCGATCCGTTCGATACGTTCAGCCCCGCGATTCTCGGCGGCAAGGGGTTCGGGGATCTTCCTGACACCGTCGCGGCATTGAGGCCATTGGCTCTCGCCGGGCGCCTGGGCGCCGACATTCCGACCCGTGCCAGCTCGCGGACGCCCAGCACCGGTGGCGGCGAGGTGCGCCATCCGAATAGTCTCGCGTGGGGCGCCGTCGTCGGATACAGCCTCCCGTATCTGCAAGCGCACGTGAAGGATCTCGGTCTGCCCTCTCCGCTCAACGGCATGGTGCCGCTGGTTGAACTGGACCTCCACACCGCCCTGGACCGTGGTCAAAGCGGCCTGACGACCGGCACCACGAACCTCGGAGCTGTGTGGATCGGGAACCGCGTCCAGATCGGCGTCGAGACAGTCGTCCCGATCAATGAACGGTCGGGCAAGAACGTCGGGATTCGCGCATTTGTTCGCTTCGATCTCGATCGGCTCCTCGGCGAGCGCGCGGCGCGGCCGCTCTTTGGCCAGGAGAATTGAACGCCCGATTACGTTTCCGGTGCGCACGCCCGCGTAGCGGTCGGGTCGCGCGGGGCAAGAATTCCGTCACGGACGACCAGATCACGGTCGCCCGACGCCCACCGGAACAACCGGGCCCGCAGATCGGCGGCAACATCCGGGCGACTCGCCAGGAGGTTCCGCGTGCCCGCGGGATCCGCGACCCAATCGTAGAGCTCGAGCGTCGCCCCGGTGGTCGTCGGGCGGTAGTTCAGATGGTAGCGCTCGGTGCGGACGAACCGATGCTTCGCGAGCGTGATGCGAGCCAGGCACTCGGGTCGCAGGAAATAGCGCGGGATCAGCGCGCCCGGTGAGTCCAGGCGTAACTGCACCACCCGTGTCATGGGCGGGTAGCCGAGATACGGCGCCTCCACCGGTGTCCAATGGAATCCGGTTTCCGCGAACACGTCGACCTGCCGGTGGGTCGCGCGGCCCGTGATGAGCGGCACGAGACTCGCGCCATTGAGCCCGGCGGGCACGGGGAGACCGACGAGCTCCAGAATCGTAGGAAGAATGTCAACGTGCCGCGCCGGCGCCTCGACGCGCCGAGCGCCGACGCCCAGTGCCGGCGCGATGACGGCGAGCGGGACATGGAACTCGGCGGGCTCGAGCCAGGCGGCGTTGCGGCCGTATCGGAACGCCCGCGCGTCGGGGAGCTTCTCGCCGTGATCGCCGGTCACCACGAGGATCGTCTGCCGGTCGAGCGAGAGCCCGCGCAACGTGTCGGCGACAAAGCCGACGTTGTCATCCAGCGCGGCGACGCAGCCCTCGTAGAGTCCCCGGATCTGCTCGGCCTCGCGTTCCAGGCCGACCGGGCTCCGCACGAGCGGGTTCGAAAGGGCGGCGTACTTGTTGGGGCCTTCGTACGCCGGATCGGTGAAGCGCGTGTAGTAAGGATGAGCGCAGCGGTAATTCATGTGGGCGTTCGAGAAGAACAGGGTCAAGAAGAACTGGCGCGTGCCGGCCAGCTCGGCCAGGTGAGAGGCGATCCGCGCCCGGTAGTACGCATCGCCACCGGCGGGGGTGAAGCCGCCGCCCGCGCGATAGAACGTGGCGAAGACCCGATGGCCGAGCGCGTTGTCGGTCAGGGCATAGAACACGAAGTACTGGGCGTAGATCTGCTTGACGTAGTTGATGACGCCGAACTCCGTGACGTCGTACTCGTCGAATCCCGGAAGCACCCGGTCGTTGAAATAGGTCACGTCCCCATCCCAGTCCGTCACCACCCGCGTCGCGTAGCCCCGCTCGCGCAGCATGGCCGGCAGTGTCCGCGCCTCACCCCAGGTCAGGGCATCGTTATGGAACATCGTCCGGATGCCGTGCTGGTGCGGATACGCCGACGTCATGACCGTCACGACCGATTCGAGGGTGCCGTTGACGTGGGACCAGGCACGCGTGAAGGTGACGCCGTGGGCGGCCACCAGACGGTCGAGGTTGGGGGACGTCGGCCGCGCGTGGCCGTTGATCGAGAAGAAATCACTCCGGGCCGACTCGAGGAACACCAGCACGACGTTGGGTCCCTCGTTGCCGCCGGGTGCGTGACTCGGCACGCGCCCGCCGCCGAGGCCGAGCGCAGCGAGCAAAAGAAGGAGCGCGATCGGCTGCCGCCACCAGGCCGCGCGGGCGAGGGTCGGCAGAGCCAGCATCGTGATCGTCCCCCACAGGGCGACGTCGAGCGCCGCGGGCGACACGCGGCTGGTCAGGGCTCCGTGCAGCCGTCGGAGCATGCCGCCCTGAGCGTTCAGGAGGTGATCGTACTGGAAGGGATACCGGATCGCGATGACGCCGAACGCCAACGCCGCCACGATCAGCAGGGAGCCCGCGGCGAGGAGTGAGCGGAGGCGTCCGTCCAGCACCCGCCCGTGGAGGCGGAAGACGGCGTCCCAGAACCGGCCGGCGAGGAGACCGAGCACGCCCCCGACCACCGCGTGAAAGCCGAGCAACGTCGCGTTCACGGTGACGATCACCGGCCACAGCGCTCCGACCAGGACGCGGACAGCCTCGGCTCCCGCGACGCCGGCGATCGTGAGATCCATGCCGGCCGGGTGGGCGTAGCGTGTGAACTGCTGCGCCGCGATCAGCGCGTAGAGCGCGACGAAAACAACGACGCCGACGAGTCCAGCCCCGAGGCGGGCTCCTTCGGGGCGGGTCGAGTTCGCTTCAAGGTCGCCTACGCCAGCGCGACCGCTCCTGCCAGCAATCGGCACGGTCGACGAGAGCATCGAAGAAATGTCCTGCGTCGTGGAAGTGGCGGAATCATGTGCTTCCCGTCTGGTGCCTGTCAAGGCCTGGATCATCTTGACATCGCGTGCGCTCCGGACGATTCTTCCGCCACGCACGGTCCGACCGTCGGCTACCGCGCTCAGGCACGAGCGAGGAAACGGGGATGAGCGAGACACCACGATGGAGCGCGCCGGCCCCGTGGCCGGGGCGCCGTGCTGTGCTCAAGCTGGCGCTGGGCATGGGGCTGGGTCTGCCGGCTGTCGACCTCGTGGGCGCCCAGCACGACGACCCGCGTAAGGCGCGCCCGCAGACGAACGATCGCTTCGTATTCGCCGCCGGTAACCGCAAGCGTGAGGTCATCACGCTCGCCGACCTTCCTGACGGCAGCTCACCGCTGACCGCCTACCCGGTGGAGCCGAGGACTCACGTCGTCCGCGACGACTCGCGACTCAATCAAATCCTGCTCGTCCGTCTCGACCCGAAAGGTCTCAGTGGCGACACCAGCGCGCGGGCCGCGAACGGGATCGTCGCGTACTCGGCCGTGTGCACGCACACGGGCTGCGACGTCTGGGACTGGCAGCCGGCGTCGAGCACGGTCAAATGTCCGTGCCACTTCTCGGAGTTCGACTTGAAGGACAGCGCGAAGGTCCTGAACGGTCCGGCGACGCGACGCCTGCCCGCGCTGCCATTGAAGGTCGTCGACGGTATGCCGGCGGTCGCCGGCAGCTTCGTCGGCCGTCCCGGCTTCGACTCAGGAGGAGGATAGGAGGCAATGACGATGTCGACGAAGACACTGGCCATTCTCAGTGCGGTCGTGATCGCCGCGCTCGGGCCCGCAATGCTCGCGGCCCAGAGCACGCCGAGCTACAGTGCAGTCACCGAACAGCGGCTTCTCACCCCGGAGCCGCAGAACTGGCTGATGTACCGGGGCAACTACAGCGGCTGGGGCTACAGCCCTCTCGATCAGATCACTCCCGCCAACGTCAAGAAGCTCGTGCCCGTGTGGAGCTACTCCACCGGCGTGACCGAAGGTCACCAGTCCCCGCCCATCGTGAACGGCGGCGTGATGTTCATCACGACACCGCAGGGACAGGTCTTCGCGCTCAACGCCAAGACCGGCGATCTGTTCTGGCGCTTCAAGAAGGAGCTGCCGGAGGACCTGCTGCAACTGCATCCGACGAACCGCGGCGTCGCGCTATGGGAAGACCGCGTGATCGTCGCCACCGTGGACGCGCACCTGGTCGCGCTCGACGCCAAGACGGGCAAGGTGGTGTGGGACACGACGGTCGACGACTACAAGGGCGGCTATTACTTCACCCTGGCTCCCCTCGTCGCCAAGGGCAAGGTGATGGTCGGCACCTCGGGCGGGGAGCTGGGAATCCGTGGATACATCGCCGCCTTCGACGCGCGCGACGGCAAGCTGGCGTGGAAGACCTACACGATTCCGGGACCGGGCGAGCCCGGCCACGACACCTGGCAGGGCGACGCCTGGAAGACGGGCGGCGTCTCCGTCTGGCTCACCGGCCACTACGATCCGCAGCTCAACCTGAGTTTCTGGGGCACGGGCAACGCGGCGCCGTGGCCGGGCGACATGCATCCCGGCGACAACCTCTACTCGTCGTCGGTGATCGCGCTCGACGTCGACACCGGCAAGATCCGCGGCCACCATCAGTATCACTGGAACGATTCGTGGGACTGGGACGAGGTGTCCACGCCGCTGCTCATCGATTTCCCGAAGAACGGACGCACGGTCAAGGGCCTCGTCCACCCCGGCCGCAACGGCTACCTCTGGCGGCTCGAGCGCGGCGCCGACGGCATCAAGTTCGTGGACGCCCAGCCCTTCGTGACGCAGGAGGTCTTCACCAAGATCGATCCCGTGAGCGGGAGGCCGACGTACGATCCCGAGCGCAAGCCGCGGCGCGGGGCCGCCGTCACCTTCTGCCCCGGGCTCTGGGGCGGAAAGGACTGGACACCCGCGGGCTACAATCCCAAGACGAACTATCTCTACATTCCCGCCAACGAGAACCTGTGCAGCACGCTCGCCGGCATGGACGCACCCTACGAGCGTGGCAAGCCGTACCTCGGCGTGGACCGGCCCAAGATCAGCATGAGCTGGCGCCAGGGCGCGAGCCACATCGGCGAGCTGCAGGCGTGGGACATGGGGACGGGTCAGAAGGTCTGGACCCACAAGTTCCAGCACCAGAACTGGGGCCCGATCCTCACGACGGGCGGCGGGCTCGTCTTCCTTGGCGGCACCAACGACCGGAACTTCCGGGCGTTCGACGCCAAGACCGGGGCCCCTCTCTGGGAGTTCAAGACCAACTCCGGAATCACCGGCGTGCCGAGCTCGTTCGCCGTCGATGGCGTGCAGTACATCGCCGTGCAGTCCGGCTGGGGCGTCGACGCCCAACGCATGCAGGCGCGGCTCGACACGTTCCTGGGGACGAAGACGGAGGTGCCCCAGGGTGGCGTCGTGTGGGTCTTCGCCGTCAGGGACTGAT
>WNEY01000832.1_pt1 | contig 20514 bp, 21 predicted proteins | sample 5400531 | NCBI WGS metagenome assembly WNEY01 (sample SAMN13153338, study PRJNA577476) | soil metagenome | isolation source: 200 cm saprolite under Douglas fir tree site 1 | place: USA:California | collected 2015-04-18
CACCGAGGGCCAGCTGCGGGTGCGCGCGCTCGAGCCCGAGCTCGTCTGGCTCGCGCACGAGCACGAGCCCTGGCGGCCGCGCACCATGTAAGGCGCGCCGCAGTGCATATGGCCCGCGGTGACCTACAAGTGAGTCGTCCTCTCGAAACAACGATCGGGACGGCGGATCGCTGACAGAAGCGGACGGGCAACGAAATCGAGCCTCCGTCGCACTAGGTTCGCCCGGGGAGTGTGCGTTGCGGTGCGCCAGTGTTCGCGAATGACGCCCGAGGAACGGACGAGGAGAGAAATGGTTCGCGTCGCGGTCAGGCGTCGGCTCGAGCGAGGCGTTCGACTCGTTGTGTTTTCAGCTGCTCGTAGCTGAGTCTGGGGCGGTTGTAGCTGAGTTCGTCGCGAGCGTTGTGGAGAGCTTCCCAGATGCTCGCTGCCCAAGCGATCTCGGTCTCGTAGAGAGAGAAGTGGGCACCTCGTCCGCTTTCGTAGGCGTCAAGGAAGGCCTCGGAGCCTTCGAGCGACGCGAGCGCTGTTCCGCCGTGGCTCGCGAAGATCCCAGCGGCGCTTCCGGCGATCGCCGCTTCCGGCAACCAGGCGAGGCTGTCCCAGTCGTGAACGGCGTATGCCTCTCCGTGCCGCCAACGCACGTTCTGCGCTTCCCAGTCGGCGTGACCGAGTACGTGTGGCAGGTCGCATCCGGCCAGCTTTGCCTGCACGCGCCGGATGGTGTCGTCGATCCAGGCGGGCACCGCTGCGCCCGCCTGGCGCTCGGGCATCGCGTCCCATCGCACCCACCCCGGATTTGGCAGCGGCGGATCGAGGTCGAGGGCCGCCAGACGGCGGACGAGGTCGGCCAGAAGCCGGCCCGATCTCGCGGCCGCCTCGGGTGTGTCCTTCGTCGCAAGCTCGCCGCCTGGGACAAACCGCTCCGCGTGCACCGCGAGGCCGCCGCTGACGATCACGTCGGTCAGCGGCATCGGACAGGGAAACCCTTGCTCGGCGAGCAGTCTCTGCGCCGCAACGCAACGGCCCGCCCGACCCGATTCATCGACGCGACGCTTCACCACGACCTCGCGTCCATCGGCAAGTCGAACACCGACAACCTCGGATAGATGGGACACGTAGAAGAGGACGGCCAATGGCCTCGCTCCCAAAACAGCTTGGCACCACTCATCTGCCCAGATCGGTAGATCTGGCATCAGCTCGAACCGCGCAAACCAGACCTCAACCCCCGCATGAGTCGCCGATCATGACACTCATATGCGCAAGTGTTCACGAATGACCCCCGAAGTAGCCGTTGGTCTGTGCGGACGTCCTCTCGCTCAGCCCCTGGTTTAGTAAGGGAGGGGGCCGACGGCTTGGGAAGAGCCACGCTTCCATCCGAATGATCGACGTGTTTGACGCGCGGGTCTCCTCGGCCGGAGAATGGCTCTCGGACAAAGGGGGCTTGGTGCGCCGGAGGGTCGCAGTCTTATGGGTGGTGTTCACGGTCGTCCCGCTAGTCGGATTCGCGTCCCCTGGCGGAGCGGGATCATCAATCACGGCTGCCAGACAAGCGCTCGCCTCGGTTCCGCCACACGTAGTTGCGCTCGCAAGGGCGCTCGCGGCACATCCGCTAGCGGCCTCGGCCCTGCCGGCTGGATTCCGTAACGTGGGCTGCGGACTACGTGACCATGCAATTCCGTGCCCCGTCCACATCAGCCCTAAGCCGGACAACGTCGTTGTCATCTACTACATGCTCCTCAAGAGGAAGCCCGGCCCGCAGAATGTCTATCTCAACTACAGGATCTACGCGACTCGTTCCGTCGCTCGGACAGCTTTTGAACAAAGGCGCCACCTGCGGGGCAAGCTCGGCGAATCCGAGCGGAACGCGCGGCCAACAGAGGCGCTGAAGCCATACCCCGGCTTGCTCATCGATGAGCTCGCGGTCTTCCCCCTGCCGCTGTCCGCCTCTCACGCGCCCTGCTATCAGCCCGCAACTTGTTGGACGACACGGGCTTGGGCGCTCGTTGGCAACGTCATCGTCAGCGCGAACGCGGGGCTAGGCCCGCGCACCGGCAATGTTGCCGAGGCGATCAAGCTGGCGAAGGCTGGGATTCGGCACCTGCTCGAAGTCGAGCGCAGTATCAAGTAGAGACTCGCTCTCCATCGACGCCGCATTAGACGACGATTTGAGAGGGCGTGTCGCCCATTCGTCGCACTTTAGGGCCGGTGCGGGCGGAGCGCGTGGCCTGGGCCAGCGTTCTCTCGCCTGAGTACCCCTGCGCCCGAATGTCTGGCCTGCCGTGGCCTATCAGGGACATTTGACACTCCCTACTAGTCCGGAACGGCCCCTTTCTCCAGGTTCGGGGCGTACATCCCGGTCTGCGCCAATGTCCCCCTCGGGATCTAATGATTCGAGTTGAGCTTAAGCCGGTACTGCTTCTCTCTCCATCTCCGGCGCGTACGTTCCGGTTACCGCCGCGCTGTTCATCTTCGCGCGGTGGTAGTAGGCGCGCTGCGCAGCCTCGACGTTCTCGTCGTGGCCGCTCCAGCCTTTGAGCGCCGCCGCCTGCAGTGCACGACCGTACGAGAACGACACCTTCCACGGGTGCGGACCGATGGCGTTGATCGCGTTCAACCGCCGCGTCGCCTCTTCTTCCGACTGTCCACCCGAGAGGAACACGATGCCCGGAACGGCCGCCGGGACGTGCCGGCGGAAGCACTGGACCGTCTGTCGAGCAATCTCGTCGTCGGAGACCTGCTCAGAGCTTTCGTACCCGGGAAGGACCATGTTCGGCTTGAGCAGGATCCCCTCTGGGTGCACTCGCTGGTCGCGCAGTTCGGTGAAGACCGCGTGCAGCGTGTGCGATGTGACCTCGAAGCTCCGCTCGATCGTGTGATCGCCGTCCATGAGCACTTCCGGCTCGACGATCGGCACGAGGCCGCCTTCCTGGCAGAGCGCCGCATAGCGGGCGAGCGCGTGCGCGTTCGTCCAGACGCAGTACTCGCTGGGGATGTCCTTGCCGATCGTGATCACCGCGCGCCACTTGGCGAAGCGTGCGCCCAGCTCGCGATATTCCACGAGCCGTTCACGGAGCCCGTCGAGCCCTTCGGTGACGGTCTCGCCTGCGGCCAGCGCGAGCGGCTTGGCGCCGGTGTCGACCTTGATCCCGGGGACGATCCCCTTCGACTCGAGCAAGTTGGGAAACGGGGTGCCTTCGGAGGCATGCTGGCGGATCGTCTCGTCGTAGAGGATCACGCCGCCGATGAACTCCTCGGCTCCCTCCGTCGTGAAGAGGAGCTCCCGGTAGGCCCGCCGCGTCTCCTCGGTGGACTCGACCCCGATCGAGTCGAAGCGCTTCTTGATCGTCCCGGTGCTCTCGTCTGCGGCGAGAATGCCCTTCCCGTCGGCGACGATGGCTTCGGCGACTTTCTCTAGCTCCTGAACGTCCATTTTCGGCTCCTCCCTCGGTCTTTGTTCCGGGAGAAGTATCACCTAAGCTTTCGAATTCGGAGGGGCGACGCTGCGGCGGTTCGCCCCTCCATTCCCGGGGCCTTGGTAAGTGCTCCGAGCGTGAGTACGATTTCGTCCAGGTGGTTCGCCGTCTGGCCCTCACGGTTCTCGTCGTCGCTGCCCTCGCGCCGGCTCTGCGCGGGGATGCTGCGCCGCCCGTGCTGATCCAGCCAGGCGTGACCCTCGCGGGCGTTCCGGTAGGAGGGATGTCGAACGAGCAGGCGCAGGCCGCCCTGCGCCCGGCATTCGCAACACCGATTCGGCTCGCGTACGGCGACCGGCGCTGGGAGCTCCAGCCGAACCGCTTCGGGGGGCAGGTGACGATCGCGGACGGTGTCCTGCAAGCCCTCGGCGCCCAGGCCGACTCCGCGGTACCGCTGCTTCCACACGTGGACCGGCACGAGGTACGCCTTTTCGTGAACACCCTCGACAAGCGCATCTCGACGGCGCCCAAGGACGCGGAGGTCAAGGGTCTCAAGGGCCTACGTCCGCAATTCACGAAGGAGAAGGCGGGCGTCAAGGTTCTGCGTGCGTTGACCGTCCGTCGCATCGTCCGCGCGCTGCAGTCACCGCAGGTACGACGCATCCGCGTTGCCGTAAAGGTGCTCGAGCCAGCGCGGACGGTCGTCAAGTTTGGTGCCGTCATCGTCATTCGGCGTGGCGCCAACGAGCTGCGCTACTACCGGGGCGCGCAGTTGATGCGCAAGTTCGGCGTGGCGACCGGTCAGTCCGTGTACCCGACCCCGACCGGGTTGTTCAGCATCGTCGACAAGCAGCTGAACCCCTGGTGGCTGCCGCCGAAGTCGCCCTGGGCGGCGGGCAAGAAGCCGATTCCACCGGGCCCGGGCAATCCGCTCGGCACACGCTGGATGGGACTTTCCGCGCCGGGCGTCGGCATCCACGGCACGCCGGACGACGCGTCGATCGGCTACTCGGCGTCACACGGCTGCATCCGCATGCACATCCCAGACGCCGAGTGGCTCTTCCATCACGTGAAGCTCGGCACGCCGGTCGTCATTACTGACGCCTAGCAGGGAAGCGGACGACGGGGTTCGAACCCGCGACGCCGGCCGCCCCTTCCTCTTATTGGTGGTCCTCGAAGTGGTCGATCTCGATTTCGGCTGAGCGGACTGTGTTCCAGCTATCCCAAGTGATGCGCAGGATGACGAGCGTGATGATGAGTCCGATGAGCGGGTCTGCAATCTGGATTCCGAGGGCGACGACCGCCGCCGAGGCGATCACACCGAGGCTAACGAAGCCGTCAACACGTGCATGCTGGCCGTCGGCGACAAGCGCGGGACTTCGGAGACGAGCGCCGGCCCGAAGGCGTATCTGTGCAGCGATCTCGTTTCCGATGAACCCGATGACACCGGCGAGGGCAAGAAGCCAGAGATGTGTCAGCGTGCGCGGGTGGAGCAACCGCTCGATGGTTTGACCTAGAGCGACAAGGGCGCTGATGAAAATCGCGAGCACTACCCCTAACCCTCCCCACCGTTCCCCCCGCGCACTTCGTAAGTAGAAGGCGATCCCTAGCGGGACTGCCGTGAGCGCATCGCCGAAGTTGTGGATGAGGTCTGCAAGCAGCGCAACGCTCAATGTGCGGTAGTAAATAAACGCTTGAGCGAACGCCGTGAGTGTCAGGATCGTGAGGCTCAACGACACCGCCCGAATCCCGGCTCGCGACCGCAGGATCGAACGATCTAGAAGCCCGTGCGAGTGACCGTGCGCGTCTCGGCCGTGGTTGTGTCCCGGCTCCCCATGCTGGTGGTCGTGGTCGTGCGGGTGGCGATGGTGGTGGTCGTAGGCATAACGACGGGGTGCGGCGAAGCTGTGGGGACGCTCGGCATGAGTGCGCTGAGTCATGGGCGGCGAAGGCTACCGCTGCGCCGCGTGGCTTAGGATCGAGCCGTCAATGCTCGACGTCTTCAAGTAAGAGAAGACGTCAACGCGGACCCCTCGCCTCCACTGAGTCGAAAGGAGTCAACCATGAAGTGGGTCACACGAGAACGACCGAAGACCGACCGGATCGCCTGCCCCTGGTTGATCAAGAACTTCATCGACCCCGACGCGCAGTTCCTTTACGTCCCCGCCGACCAGGTGCTCGATGTTGCTGGGCAGGAGGGCGCCCATTCCTACGACGCACCGAACGCGACATACACGCACCGCGACAGACTTTGCTCGTTCGAGGTGCTGGTTGAGGACTACAAGCTCGAAGACCCGGCGCTGCACTTGCTCGCACGGATCGTGCACGGCGCCGATGTCGCCGACGATCGTGACGCGACGCCCCAGTCGCGCGGCCTGCTCGCGGTCGCCGAGGGCTTCCACCTGCTGGAGCTCGGTGACGACCGCCAGCTAGAACTGTCGCTGCCGGTCTACGACGCTCTCTACGCCTGGTGCAGGAACGAGGTCGCTGAGTCGTCCGAGAAAGCCTGAGGTGACGCTCAACCGGGCCGGTTTCATCCCGATCCCGCCAGGGCCGAAGTCGGGCTTCGACCACGCGGACGTTCACCGTGGCGGTCGGCGGATGTACGTCGCGCACACCGGTGCTGACCGGATCGACGTGCTCGATTGCGAGACACACACCTATCTGCGCGCGCTCCCCGATTCCCCCGGCGTCGCCGGCGTACTTGTCGACGAACAGCACGACCGTCTCTTCTCGAGCGACCGCGGCGCCGCACGGGTCAGCGTCTTCCGCTGCTCGGACGAAGAGCGACTAGGAGGCGTTGGGGTTGGGCCGCACCCGAACGGGCTGGCCTATGATCGGCGTCGGCGGCGCCTCTACGCCTTCAACCTCGGTGAGCCGCTCGGTGAGAACTGCACCGCGTCGGTCGTCGACCTCGGAACGATGGCTGTGATCGCGGAGCTGGCGCTGCCGGGCCGCCCGCGCTGGGCCGTCTACGACCCGGACCGAGACGTCGTCTACGCCAGCATCCAAGAGCCCGCCCAGATCGTTGTCATCGACTGCGAGGAAATGGTGATCGAGCGCTCGCTCGCGGTGCCGAGCGCCGGCCCCCATGGCCTGTGGCTCGACGCCGATCGGCTCTTCTGTGCAGCCGACGGCGGCGAACTTGTGGTCCTCGACCGCGACAGCGGCGACACGCTGAAGATCCTGCCGCTCCCCGGAGTGCCGGACGTCGTCATGCACGACCCCGACCTGCGGCGACTGTACGTCGCGATCGGCGAACCGGGACTCGTCTGCAGTTTTGACAGTGAGCGGCTGGATCAGCTTCAAACGGTCGAGACCGAGCGAGGGGCGCACACAAGCGGCTGGGATCCGATCGGGCGCGCCTTGTACGTCTTCTGCCCGGCAAGCGACGGCGCGGCGGTCTACGAGGAACACGTCTGAGCCCAGACGCCCGCCGCATCGTCGCCGCGCAGGGCGCCCGAGCTGTGGCCTACGGCCTCGGTTCCGTCTTGATTGGCGTCACCCTCGCCCGCCGGGGCCTCTCGGACACAGCCGTCGGCGCCGTGCTCGCCGCACTCCTCGGCGGGATCGCGGCCGTGTCGCTGCTGATCGCCCGCTACGGCGACCGTTTCGGGCGGCGGCGCTCCTACCGCCTCCTGTTCGTCGTGATGGCCGTTGCTGGCACTGTCTTCGCACTGACGAGCTGGCTGCCTGCGTTGCTCCTCGCGGCCTTGACAGGCACTGTCTCGACCGACGTCGTCGAATCGGGGCCGTTCACCTCGCTCGAGCAGGCGATGCTCCCCCACACCGGCGGCGAGACCACTCGTCTCTTCGGCACTTACAACACGGTCGCCACGCTTGCCGGCTCGCTCGGTGCGCTGATCGCGCTCATCGGCTCATCGCCGCGCTGGCTACTCGCCTACCCGCTCGCCGCCGCCGCCGGGCTCGTCGCTGCCTCCAGGCTCTCGCCCGCGGTCGAGCAAGGCGATGAACTCGAGGAGGAGCCGCTGCCGCCGCTTCACCGCTCCCGAGGGATCGTGATGCGGCTGTCCGCGCTCTTCGCCCTCGACAGTTTCGGCGGCGGCTTCGTCCCGCAGACATTCATCGCCTACCTGTTCGTGCGAAAGTACGGGGCCTCGCCGCAAACGCTCGCGGTCGTCTTCTTCGCGATCGGCATCCTGCAGGCTCTCTCCTTCCAGAGCGCTGTCTGGCTCGCCGGCCGGATCGGGCTCCTGCGCACGATGGTCTTCACCCACCTACCCTCGAACGTGCTGCTTGCCGCTGTCGCCTTCGCTCCCAACCTGCCGAGCGCGATCGTGCTCCTGCTCGCCCGCTTTCTCCTCTCGCAGGCGGACGTCCCGGCTCGGCAGGCCTATGTCGTCGCCGTCGTCGGGCCGAGCGAGCGTACTGCGGCCGCTGCCTACACCAACACGGCCCGCTACCTGACCCGGCCAGCCGCCCCGCTTCTTGCCGGCGCCGCTCTCCGGGGGGCACTCGGCGCCCCGTTTGTGATCGCGGGCGCGCTCAAGAGCGTGTACGACATCGGCCTCTTCATCCTCTTCCGCAACGTCGAGGTCGAAGGCGAACACGGAGGCGAGGGGCGACCGCGGGCAAATGGAGGACGGTAAGCGGACGACGGGGTTCGAACCCGCGACCCTCAGCTTGGGAAGCTGATGCTCTACCAACTGAGCTACGTCCGCGTGCCCCGATTGTAGCTCCGGCGCTGATCGGGGAGCCCTTACTCTTCAGCCTGTTGTGGATGCCGACGCCGTCGAGATCCGTGTCCTCGGCTGCCTGATCGAGAAGCAGCGGACGACGCCCGACGCCTACCCGCTCTCGTTGAACTCGCTTCGCCTCGCGTGCAACCAGGCGACGGCCCGCGATCCTGTGGTCGCTTACGAGGAGCGCGAGATCAAGGCTGCGCTCGACCGCATGTCGAACCAGGGCTGGACTCGGTTTGCAAGCGGTGCGAGCAGCCGCGCGCTGAAGTACCGGCACCTCCTCGATGAAGCGCTCGAGCTCTCCGGGCCCGAGCTGTCGCTGCTTGCCGTGCTCATGCTGCGCGGCGCGCAGACGGTCGGCGAGCTGAAACAACGCAGCGAGCGGCTGCACCGATTCGAGTCGATCGCGGAGGTCGCGCAGACGCTCGATGCGCTCATGCAGCGGGAGCTGGTGGAGCGACTCGAGCGGCGCCCGGGCCAAAAGGAGGAGCGCTGGGCGCAGCTTCTCGGCGACCGGGCCCAGGAGACCGTCGAGGTCGAGCCCCCGGAATCTCCACCGCGCGGCGACGACCGGGTCGGCGCGATCGAGGAGCGGCTCGAACGACTCGAGCGCGCTTTCGACGATTTGTCGAGCCGCCTCGATAAGGTGCCCGACCGTGAGTAAGCCCCTCGAGCAGCTCAAAGCACGGCTGGGCAAGATCACCGACCTCGAGCGGATCAGCCGGGTGCTCAGTTGGGACCAGCAGACGATGATGCCCCCGGCCGGATCCGACCACCGGGCCGATCACCTAGCGACGCTGCGGCGGATCGCGCACGAGCTGTTGCGCGCGGACGAGACCGGCAGGCTGCTCGACGAGCTGCGCCCGCTGGAGGAATCTCTCGAGCCCGAGTCGGACGACGCAGCCCTGATCCGGCTGGTACGGCGCGACTACCAGAAGGCTGCCCGTGTTCCCACGGACCTGCGAGCCGAGATGGCGCACGCTGCCGCGCAGGCTCGTCCCGTGTGGGTCAAGGCCAAAGCGGAGTCGAACTTCGAGCTCTTCCTGCCGACATTGGAACGAAACGTCGAGCTGCGGCGGCGCTACGTCGAGTGCTACGACGGAGTCGACGAGCCGTACGACATCCTGCTCGACGACTTCGAGCCGTACACGAGCACGGCCGAGGTGCGCGAGATCTTCGACGAGCTTAAGGCAGAGCTCGTACCGCTGATCGCCGAGCTCCGTGACACTGAAGTGGACGACTCGTTCCTGGTCGGAAACTTCCCGGTCGAGCGCCAGGAGCAAGTTGCGAAGGAGGTGGTCGAGCTCTTCGGCTTTCGACCAGACACCTGGCGGCTAGACCCCACCCAGCATCCATTCGCATCCGGCGCCGGGGTGGACGACGTCCGGATCACGACGAACTACGACCCCGAGACGATGAAGTCGTTCTTCTCGACCATGCACGAGTACGGACACGGCCTTTACTCGCACCAGCTCCCGCGGAGGCTCGAACGGCTCCCAACCGGCAACGCCTGCTCGCTCGGCATCCACGAGTCTCAGAGCAGGCTGTGGGAGAACCTCGTCGGGCGCAGCCCGCAGTTCTGGCGCTTCTTCTACCCGCGCGTACAGGAGACGTATCCGGAACCGCTCGGTCGGGTCGAACTCGACCGCTTCGTTACCGGCATCAACCGCGTCAAGCCGTCGTTGATCCGGATCAAGGCGGACGAGGTGACGTACGGCATGCACATCATCCTGCGCTTCGAGCTCGAGCAGGACATCATCAACGGTCGCGTCGAGCTCCGAGACCTCCCGCAGGTGTGGAACGAGAGGATGCACGATTACCTCGGTGTGGACGTCCCCGACGACGCGCACGGCGTGCTCCAGGACACGCACTGGGCGTCGGGGTTGATCGGGTACTTCCCGACCTACCTGCTGGGGACTGTCATGTCGGTGCAGCTCTGGGAGAAAGCGCTCGAGGACGTCCCCGATCTAGAAGACCAGATCGAGCGCGGCGAGTTCGGCGCGCTGCGCGGGTGGCTCGGCGAGCACGTACACGCGCACGGCAGGAAGTTCTCGCCGCAGGAGACGCTCGAGCGTGCGACCGGGAGCCGGATCGACGCGAAGCCGTACCTCGCGTATCTCCGCGCCAAGTACGGCGCGGGCGTGGCCGCCTAACTGAAGAGACCTGCTGTGAAATTCCGCCGGGCCGGATGACGCTCCAGACACGGCCGAATTTCACACCAGGTCTCACGCCGGCCAGGCTTCTGCGAGCCGGCGGCGCGTTTCGGCCAGGTGTTCCGGCAGCACCTTCACGTCTGCAAGCACGGGCATGAAATTCGTGTCACCGGCCCAGCGAGGGACGACGTGCAGGTGGACATGGTCGACGACACCGGCGCCGGCGATCCGCCCGAGGTTCCAGCCGACGTTGTAGCCCTGCGGCGCGTAGAGCTGAGCCAGCGCGCCCATGCCGGCAGAGGCCAGCCGGTGGAGCTCGAGCACTTCCTCAGCAGCGAGCTCGCCGAATTCACCGATGTGCCGGACCGTCGCGACCATGAAGTGGCCGGACGAGTACGGGTACTTGTTCAGGAGAGCGATCGCGTTCTCGCCTCGGTGAACGACCAGTCGCTCCGCGTCGTCGCCTTCCACGGCCATGCAGAAGACACATCCGGGCTCCTCGTCGGCGGACTTGATGTACTCGAGGCGCCAGGGCGCCCACAGTTGCTTCACTCGGCCGAGTCTAGAGCGGCTGATCGGCGGACTCGAACGGAATGGCTTCCGGCTCGATCCGAGCGCGCAGCATGGCGAGGAACATCATCGACCCGACCATGGCCAGGACCAAGATCAGAGAGGAGGTGATGAGGATCGCCTGGAGAGTGAGCATGTCGCGAGTGGAACGGGCCACTCACGACTTCGGTTACGCGGTCCCAAGTCCTGCTTCCTAGGGGATCAGCGTCGCGGCCGCGAAGCGACCTGCGCCGCCGGCTGTGAAGCGGGCCGTGACCTTGCGCTGCCCGCAGACCAGTGCGGCGGCGAGGCCGGCCGAGTAGCGCTTGACCTCGCTTGGCCCGCTGACCGTGAGCTTCGAGCCGAGCGGGCCGCGGAGCTCCGCAGCGAACACACCGTCGAGCGGAGTGTTGAAATTGAACGTCTTCTGCTGGCCGCGGCGGGTGAAGCGCCCGTTCAGATGCCTGAGCGGCGCCCTCTTCCAGGGCTTGAGCACGTCCTGCTCGATCGCGGCGAGAGCAGCTGGGTCGGGCGTGAACATCGGGTCGTAGCCCCACGTGGTCTCCGGGAGGCCGAGCTTCACCTCGTTGAGGTGCATGAACGATTCCGCAAAAGACTCCCCAGGGTTCTGGAGGTAGTGGTCGGCCTCGTCGCCGGGGAACGCCACGCCCGAGGCTGCTTTCTGGCAGACGCCTTCGTAGGTCGCCCAGCGCTTCGTGCCGAAGGCGACCGCCGGCCAGGGATCGTTGCTCCTGTTGTTCGCGACGTGATGACCGTACTCATGCGTCACGACCTCTTCGACGGTGCTCCAGGGGGTGTCCTCGCCGACCGTGATGATCTGGCCGGTGGCGGGGAAGTAACAGCCGTCCGCCTCCTGGGTGTGACAGAGAATGCCGACCTCGGCCGGAGTAGCGAGGTAGATCTTGACGGTGGAGATCTCGCTGCTGTGCACAAGGCTGTCGACGAAGTCGGCCGTGGCCTGGTTCACCGCCGGGTCGACGGGGTACTCGCCCGACGATTGGACCGTGACTTGCGCGCCGCTCTTCGTGGTGTAGACGCCACCCCAGGCGCCCGGAGGTACCGAGAGGAAGCGCAGCTGCCGGTAGACGACCCGTGAGCGGACCCGTCCGATTCCCTGGCCCAGCCCGTACACGCTTAGCCGCTTGGCCGTCGGCCGCTCTGCCGCAGGCGACGCGCTGCCGGCCGCGAGTGCGACGGCTGTGACGAGTAGCAGAGCAAGACCCCTGCGTCCGTGCGGTGCGGACATGCCATTAGTCCTCGGGGCCGCCGGAGGGAGCCTAGATGACCCGAATGAGGGAGTTGCCCGAAGGCACCACGCGCCTGTGATCCGATTTTGAGGATCTCGTAAAGAACGGCCCAGGTCTCGAGCGGGCATGGTAGGAGTACCGGCGGTGAGGGTAGTCCGGATAGTCGCCATCGCGGCGGTCGCTGTAGCTCTTGTTGCTTTTTCGGGGACGTCGTCTGCGTCTCCAAAGAGCGGACAGGCGTGCGAAGACGGGCTGCCGGCATACACAACCGGTCCCGAGGTTGTGTTTGGAAGGCCCAAGACGCTGGCTGCTGCTCAACAGCTGCAGACGCAGGTTGTGGCGCAAGGCTTCAAGTTCACATCGATCGAGCTCGGCTGCAGCGAGTTCCGCGTCGTCATTCGCGGCTACGACACATACGCCACTGCCGTGGCCATCCAGGAGGAGGCACGGAAGTCCACCTTCCAGCCGACGGTCGAGTGCTACCAGGCACCTGACAAGAACGGTGAGATCGAAGTCGACATGGGACACGAACCTGACCTCGACTCGGCTAATGCCCTTATTGCCGTTGCTGCGGAACGCGGGCTTCTGCATGCGCAGCTCGAGGCCGACCCATGCGGCGGGTACGAGGTGATGATGAAGGGCTTCGTCGATCGAGCACAGGCGGCCGCATTCGCGGGCGAGGCCTACAGCGTCGGCTTCGATGCCCACGTCGAAGCGGAGAGCTAGCGCTTCAGAGCCAGCGCTTGTACTTGAAGAAGCCGATCATCCCGATGATCACGGTCACCATGAGGCCGGCGACGATCCAGAAGGCCAGGCGCGTCCCCTCGCCGGGGAAGAGGACGTTCATTCCGAAGATTCCGGAGATGAGCGTCAGCGGGAGCAGGATCACCGAGAACACCGTCAGGATCCGCAAGACGTCGTTCTGGCGGTGCGAGATCACGGACTCGTTCGTGCTCTCGAGAGCTTCGACGACTTCCTTGTAGTTGTCGAGCAGGTCCCAGATGCGCTCCGACGCGTCGACGAGGTCGTCGAAGTAGAGCTCGAGTTCCTCGGGAAGGAAGCGCTCGATGTGCCGCTCGAGCAGTCGCAGCGCCGGGCGCTGCGGCTTGATGATCTTGCGGTAGGAGATGATCTCCTGCTTCACCTTGGAGATGTCGGTGACGATCTCCTCCGAGCGGCGGTCCTCGATGTCGTCCTCGATCGAGTCGAGCTTGTAGGCGATCTTGTCGAGGATCGGGAAGCAGTAGTCGAAGAGATCGTCCAACACCTCGTAGAGGAGGCGCCCTGATCCCTTGCTGAAGAGCTGCTCGCGGAAGCGCTCGTCCTCCTGAACGCGGTTGAAGAGCCGCGTGACCGGCAGCAGCTCGACGTTCGAGATCGTGACGAGGTAGTCGGGACCGAGGAAGAAGTCGAGCTCGCCGGCGTTTAGACGCTGGACGTTCTTGTCGTATGCGGGGAAGTGGAGGACACCGAAGAGATAGCCGTCATCGACGTAGTCGTCGACCTTGGGCCGCTGGCGCTTCGACAGGACGTCCTCGACATCGAGCGGGTGCCAGCCGAAGCGCCCGCGCAGCGCGTTGACCGTTTCGGGATCGATCGGGGGGTCGAGGTGGATCCAGGTGAGGCCGTTGGCGCTGAGCTCAGCGACGCGTGGTTCCGGGCGCGGTGCGACCGCCTCTGCGTACCCGCGAGGTCTCGTCCGCCGGATGCGGGGCAGGTTGGGCATCGGTACTGAGCGGCTCGTCGGTCGTTGGCGCCATGTTCGCCATGGTACCCGGGACGCCTGCGAAGGAGCCGATGTGCGGGGTGAGGTGGAGGTGCGCGGGAATCCGTCTTTCCAGCGTCAGCGCATACATCGACGCCAGCAGGCAGATCGCTGCAGCCGCCGGCCAGAGCGCACGTGGTTCCGCCTGGAGGACGAACCCGCCCGCTGCGGGGCCGATCAGCCAGCCGAGCTGCCAGGAGAAGCTGGAGAAGGCCATGTACCGGCCGAGCAGCCGCGGTTCGGCCAGGTCGACGACGAGCGGCGCATAGATCGCTCCGTGCAGGCATTCGCCCAGAGCGAACCCGGCAACCGCGATACCGAAGACGATGGCAGCCTGAGTTCCGGTGAACCAGGTCCCGCCGGCTAGCACTGCGATGAACGTGCCGGCCCAGATCACGCCCATCAGCGCGAGCCCGCGCAGCCGGCGCTTGCCTTCGACGAGCTTCACGATGGGCAGCTGCCCGAGCGCGACCCCGCCCGCGAAGACGAACCAGAGCACACCGATTGCAGGCTCACTTACGTGCGCGGTGTTCTTCGCGAACGGCGGGAGGAGCTCGCTCATCACGGCGATCCCTGCGCCGATGAAGATGACATTGAGGACGATGTACCGGAGAAACACACGGTTGCGGAGCACGTCGGCGTAACGGCCGGGCTCGTGGTGCGCCTCGACATGACGCGGCGCGGGTACGAGCCGCAGCACTGCGACGAAGACGAGAAACGTCGCGGCATCGAGCAGGAAGAGAAACGTGAACGTGCTCGGGTGCGCCGTTCTCGCGATCGCGCCGGCCACCAGTCCACCGAGCGCGATGCCGAGGTTCATAGTCATCCGTTGCTGCGCGAAGGCGGCGTGACGCCGGTCCTTGGGCGTAAGTGAGCTGAGGAGCGTGGACTGGCTCGGCCAGAAGGAGCCGCTACCGAGACCGACGAGTGCGTTCAGCGCAAAGGCCTGCCAGGGGTTGCGAATGAGTGGGAACAGCGCGAAGGCGACTGCCATCACGATCAGAGCGCCGGCCAGGACCCTGCGCGGTCCGAGCCGGTCGGAGAGTGCACCGCCGACGAAGCCCGAGATGAGCCCCGCAGCAGAGTTGGACGCGACGACGAGACCGGCGACGCCGAGCGAGATCCCGCGCACGTTGTGGAGGTAGATGATCAGGAAGGGCCCGATGACCCCGTTCCCGAACATGTTGGCGAGCCCGCCTGCCTGCAGGATCCAGACGTCCCGCGGCAACTGCGGATTCAGGCTGCGAAGGTAGGCCCGCACCGCGCGCGAGCCTAACCGTGCGGACCCTTCCTAAGCGGCAGCGTGGATGGCGTACACCTCGATCGGAGCGGCGCCGATCAGCATGACGCGACACGGTGCACGCTTCAGCACGTGCTCCACCGTAGTGCCGAAAACCGACATGCCACGGCTCGCTGGCCGCTTGCGGGGCGCGCCAAGCACGATGATCTCGGGCGCGCTGAGTGCGGCCTCTTCAAGAATCGCGGCGGCGGCATCGCGTGCGCGAACGCGGCGAATTGAGACTCCAACGCCGTAGGAGGCGGTGATCGCAGACGCCCGTTCGAGCAGGTCGTGCGCACGCGCCTCTTCGTCCCGCATGTGTGCATCGAGGGGCAAGAGGGCCGGGACCTCGACCACGGCGACCGCCGTGATCACGCCGGACCGAGCAGCAGCAATCCGGCAGGCGACGTCCATCGCCTTCTCGGATTCCGGATTGCCCGCGATCGGGACGAGAACCCGCCGGTAGCCCAGCGTGCTTGCCATCGCTTCGACCGTAGACACTTCCGCCCTAAGTTCCCCTTAAGGCTCGCTTCTCGAGGCTTAAGAAGACGCTAAGACAAGGCAGCTTCGGCGGGATCCACGATCCGGTAGCCGACGCCCGGCTGATTCAGGAGATACCGCGGCCGCGCCGGATCCGGCTCGATCTTGCGCCGTAGGTGTGACACGTGAACGTGGAGGTAGTTCGACTCCTCCTGGAACGCCGGGCCCCAGACCTCGCGGAGCAAGGCCGGGTGCGTGAGCAGCTTCCCCTCGTTCTGCGCGAGCACACGCAACAGGTCGTACTCGATCGGAGTCAGGGGCACCGGCCGCTCGTCCATCGTCACGACGCGCTTCTCCAGATCGATGACGAGGTCGCCGATCGTGATCAGGCGCTCGGCGGAGGGAGCTGCGCGTCGGAGGACGGCGCGCAGGCGCGCGAGCAGCTCCTCGCCGCTGAATGGCTTGGTGATGTAGTCGTCTGCTCCCGCGTCGAGCGCGTCGACCTTCTCCTTCTCCTCGCCGACTGCGGAGAGGACGACGATCGGTGCGTGGTACCACGTCCGCAGCTCGCGACAGACATCGGTGCCGCGGCCGTCGGGAAGGAGGACATCGAGGATGATCGCCATCGGGGGTCGCATCCCGGCCTTCATGAGCGCGTCCTGGGCTGTTGCGGCTGTGTCCACCGCATAGCCCGCCCCGCGGAGCTTCATCTGCACCGCGCGGAGGATCTGAGGCTCGTCGTCCACGACGAGGATCCGCCCGTTGCTCATCTCGCCGCCGCAGCGGGGACGTTTGCGGCCGGCAGCGCAAGTGCGAACGTCGTTCCGGTATCCGGCCCCGACTCGATCCAGAGCCGGCCACCATTCAACTGCGTGAAGCCACGCGCGATTGCAAGGCCCAAGCCTGTGCCTGCGCCGCCCTCGTCGTTTGTCCCACGTGCGAACGGTTCAAAGATCCGCTCGCGCTCCCCAAGGGGGATGCCCGGTCCGTGGTCACTGACTCGCACGATCACCTCGTCGCTGAGCGACTCGGCACGCAGTTCGATTCGATCGGCGGGTGACGAGAACTTCAACGCGTTCTCGAGCAGGTTGACGAGAACGTGTTCGAGCTGGGCGGCGTCGACACGTACGGGAGGGGAGTCGTCCGGCAAGACGGCGTCGATGCGGATGTTCTCCGGTCCGATCGCCTCGAGAGCCCGGGCAATGAGCCCGTCGACGGTCCACAGCTCCGGCGTCGGGCGCGCTGCACCTGCTTCGAGCCGTGAGACGTCGAGCATGTTCGAGACGAAGCGATTCAGTCGTCGCACCTGGAGCCGAATCGCCGAGTAGAGCTCTTCCCGTTCGTCGGGCGACAGCGCTTCGCTCGAGCTCTCGAGTACGTCGCTCGCCGTCATGATCGCGGTGATCGGCGACCGTAGGTCGTGACTGACAGAACGGAGGATCGCAGTCTTCGCCGCGTCGCTCCTCCGGAGCGCCACGGCCTCGCTCGCGTCGCGGGCGAGTCTCTCGGCTTCGGCCGCACGGCGGCGCGCGCGGGCTGCAAGCTCGCTGACGCAGATCGCTGTGACGAGGTACACGGCCAGCGCCACCCAGTTCTCAGAGTCCGCGAGCCGAAACGTGTGCGTCGGCGGGAGGAACAAGAAGTTGAAGGCGAGCATGCTCACGACCGAGACCGCGACTGCGTAGGAGAGCCCCCACAGCGCTGCGACGGGGAGGACCGCAAAGAGGTAGAGCACGCCGAGGCTGAGCACGGGCGCGATTGGCCGAAGAGCGTAGATCGCTCCTGTCACGAGCGCGACCGAACCGAGGCTGAAGAGAGCTGCCCTGACGCGCATTGGCATCTCCTCCGAAGGTTACGCCCGCAGCCCCGGGTTGCGGGCGAACAGCTTAAGAACTTCTAGAGATTCCGCGCGTCGCTCCCTCGCACCTCGACGGCTCGCTAGCTTCAGAGATAAGGACCGGCAGCAACGACAGTGATCGATACGAACGAACAGGAGGCGCCGACTGCGCATATCGCGCAGCGAGGTGAGCGCCTCGACTCTCTGAAGAGAGTCGTCGTCGGGCCGCCGCGTGCGACGGGCGAGATGCACGAAACACTGCTCTCGAAGACGCTGGCGTTGCCGATCTTCGCATCGGACCCGCTTTCCTCGGTGGCATACGCTACGGAAGCGGCGCTTGCGGTTCTCATCGCCGCGTCGCTCGGATCCGCCCACCTTGTCCTGCCGGTCTCGCTGGCCATCGCGGCAGTCCTCGCGATCGTCGTGCTCTCGTACGTCCAGACCGTCCAGGCCTACGAGACGAGTGGCGGCGCATACGTCGTCGCGAAAGACAATCTCGGGACCCTGCCGAGTCTCGTCGCCGCCGCGGCGCTGCTCGTCGACTACATCCTCACCGTTGCCGTTTCGGTCACAGCCGGCGTCTTTGCCCTCACCTCGGCCGTGCCGTCGCTCGCCTCGCACCAGGTGGGTCTTTCGCTGTTCTTCATCCTCCTGCTCACCGTCGTGAACCTGCGCGGTGTGCGCGAGTCCGGAATCCTCTTCGCAGTACCCACGTATGCCTTTGTCGTCGTGATGTTCGCGCTGATCGGAACAGGCGTCGGCAAATGCGCGGCAGGCGCCTGCCCGCAGGCACACGTTCCCGATCCACTCGCGGCCGGCGCCGGCGCAGTCGGCGTGCTCGTCCTCTTGCGGGCGTTTTCCTCCGGCGCGGCGGCGCTAACCGGCGTCGAAGCAATCTCGAACGGTGTCAATGCATTCAAGCCACCGCAAGGACGAAACGCGGCCAAGACGCTCCTTGTGATGGGAGCTATCGCGATCACGCTCTTCTTGGGGGTGTCCTACCTCGCCGTGCACATGCACGCTCGTCCCAGCGGATCCGTTTCTGTCATCTCGGAGATCGCGCGCACCACGTTCCCCGCATCGTCCTGGACCTCGTTTCTCTATTACGCCGTGCAAGGTCTGACGTTCGCGATCCTCGTGCTCGCCGCGAACACGTCCTATCAGGGGTTCCCTCGCCTCGGTGCCGTCCTCGCGCGGGACCGATTCTTTCCTCGTCAGTTCATCAACTTGGGCGACCGGCTGGTCTATTCGAACGGGATCGTGGTCCTCTCCGGTCTCGCCGCGTTTCTCGTCTGGATCTTCCACGCGAACGTTCTCGCACTCATCCATCTGTACGTGATCGGGGTCTTTACCGCCTTCACGCTGTCTCAGGCCGGGATGGTGCGGTACTGGCTACGGCGCCGCGATCCCGGCCGGCGCATGAAGGCGCTGATCAATGGGTTCGGTGCGCTCGCAACGTTCGTGGTCGCGATTCTCGTCATTCAGACGAAGTTCCTCGCGGGCGCGTGGGCGGTAACCGTCGCCATTCCCGTCCTCGTGCTCGCGTTCTACGGCGTGAACCGTCACTACCGAAAGGTGGAGCGGCGACTCCGCGCCGGCGCTGCCGCGGTCGCGGCTGCCCCGCCCGCCACCAACGAGGTCGTTCTCTACGTCGAATCCACCGACGCAGCTCTCCGCGAGGCGCTCGCGTATGCGCGGAAGATCTCGGGTGACCGCTTCCACGCGATTCACGCGCCCGGACGGAAGTCGGATCCGGGCATTCGCCCCCGCTTCCGCGAGCTGACCGACCTCCGGCCCGATCTCGAAGTCCTCGCGCCCGAGAACGGCCGGGCGGACGCGGTCATCGAGTACCTCTGGGCACTGCCGCGCGGAGAGTCGAACTTCGTGACGGTGATCATTCCCGAGCTCTTCCGCCGACGGTCGTTAATCGCCGCACTCTCGCGCCGCACCGAGCTGTCGCTCAAAGTCCGGCTTCTGCGTGAACCCGGCGTCGTCATCAGTGACGTGCCCGTCCTCGCGGGCAACGGAGGCTCGGCATCGCCCAAACGTGTCGTGTGCCGCATCCTCGTCTCGGGAGCGCATGCAGCGTCGATGCGCGCCGTCAACTACGCCGGGACGCTCGGCGTGGAGGACACGCGGGCGGTGTTCTTCGCCTTCGACTCCGACGAGGCCGGCCGTCTGCGTGAGGAGTGGGCGAACCTCGGGATTTCGCTGCCACTGGAGATAGAGGAGGCGCACTTCCGGGACATGGGCGACCCACTCATTCGCTATCTCCGCGAAATCACGGCCGATCCGGATGCCGTAGCGGTCGTGATCATGCCGGAACTGATCTTCAGCGGCCCACAGAGGCTCCTCCACAACCAGCGCGCCCTCTACATAAAACGCCTGCTCCTCTTCGAGCCAAGAGTCATCCTCACCAGCGTTCCCTACAGACTGGACTGACCTCCGGCGCGAAGGCCGGCTTTGACCGACTTCGTTTTCCCAGCGCTCCCCGGTGAGCGAACCGAACGAGATCATCATGGCGACGCGTCAGCGTCGCCGGATCTCGTTCGGGAGTGCGCCTGGCAGGAATCGAACCGCCCTGCTAACGGGCGCTTTTCGTCTCCCGGGTGTGCACCGAGGTGTGCACCGTGCGAGCACGAGCGAGCGCGATCGAACGGTCCACTTCCCGATAATCGGTCAGCGCGTAGATGTAGTGCTCCCGCGCGACCCGCTGCGAATCCCCGAGCAGCTCGGCGACCTCGGCCAGCGAGCCGGTCTTCTTGTAGTGAAGGGAGGCGCGGCGACGACGTAGGCCGTGCGGCGAGAAGTGCGGGGTTCCCGTCGCTCTACATGCCCTTGTGATCGCCGTCCGCAGGTTTGCGTCCGTCAGCTGCGGAAACAGCGGCGCACTGAGGTCTCGGTCCTCGCGCGGTGGCAATGTCGCGAGCAGCGCGTCGAAGAGCTCGTCGTCCAGCTCGAGGTATCGGTACCGGTCGTTCTTTTCGACCGTCCACCGGACGCGGATTGCCTGGAGATGCTTGTCGAGATCGCCGAGCTCTGCCGTGGCGAGCTCGTTTACGCGGGG
>WNEY01007093.1_pt1 | contig 20484 bp, 19 predicted proteins | sample 5400531 | NCBI WGS metagenome assembly WNEY01 (sample SAMN13153338, study PRJNA577476) | soil metagenome | isolation source: 200 cm saprolite under Douglas fir tree site 1 | place: USA:California | collected 2015-04-18
TGACCTCACTGTGCCCGACACGAACAACTTCATCGCCCAAGACATATTGGTCCACAACACCTCATTCGCCCTCAACGTCGGCTTGCACGCGGCTCTCGAACGCAAGAAATCGATCGCGATTTTCAGCCTCGAGATGTCGAAGGAGCAGCTGACCGAGAGGTTGCTCACGGAGCAGGCTCAAATCGACGCCCAGCGTCTGCACCGGGGTTTATTGAGCGAGGCGGAGTTCGACCGCGTTTCCAATGCCCTCGGGCCACTTGGAGAGGCGTCGATTTACATCGACGACACGCCGGTCATGGACGAGCTGACGCTGCAGTTGAAAGCGCGCCAGGCCAAGATGCGCCACGGCATCGACATGATCATCGTCGACTATCTGCAGCTCATGCACGGCCGCTCACGTGGCGACGACAACCGGGTCCAGGAAGTGTCATCGATCTCGAGAGCGCTCAAGGGTCTGGCCCGCGAGCTTCGCATACCGGTGCTTGCAATCTCCCAGCTGAGCCGCGCGCCAGAGCAGCGCCCCGACAAAAGGCCGATCCTCAGCGACTTGAGAGAGTCGGGAAGTATCGAGCAAGATTCGGACCTCGTCATGTTCTTGTTCCGCCCCGAGTACTACAAATCCGACGAGCGCCCGGGCATCGCGGAAGTGATCGTCTCCAAGCACCGCAACGGCCCGACCGGCATGATCGAGCTCAAATTCCGGCGTGACCACACGCGCTTCTACAACCTGGAGACGAGGCGGCCCGAGCCCGGCACCGAGTAGTCATGGTCATCATCCTGGTCGGCGGCCAGTGGGGGGACGAGGGCAAGGGCAAGGTCATCGACTACCTCGCCTCCAAAGCCCAGATGGTCATCCGCACCCAGGGCGGGAACAACGCCGGCCACACCGTGGTCACGGAGCATGGCGAGTTCAAGTTCCAGCTCATGCCCTCTGGCATCCTCTACCCGCATTGCACCTGCGTCATCGGCAACGGGGTGGTCGTCGACCCCATCGTCCTTTTGCGAGAGATCTCCCAACTGCGCGAGCGCGGGATCGAACCGACAAAGCTGATCGTCAGCGAACGCGCCCACATGGTGATGCGGTATCACCCGCTGTTCGATCAGCTCGAGGAGGAGTCGCGCGGCGACGACCGCCTCGGCACCACCTGGCGCGGCATCGGACCTGCCTACTCGGACAAGGTCAGGCGTATCGGCTTCCGCATCGGCGACCTGCAGAAGGAAGCCTTCATGCAAAAGAAGCTCGCCTTCGTCGTCGGCCAGGTCAAGAACCCGGTCCTCACCAAGCTCTACGGAAAGGACGCCATCGACTGGGAAAGCATGCTGAACGAGTACATGGGCTACGCAAAAGAGCTCGACCCCTTCATCAAGGACACGTTCCCAGTCATCCAGGACGCCCTCGAGGCCGGGGCGAACATTTTGCTCGAAGGCGCGCAAGCGACGATGCTCGACCTCGACTTCGGCACTTATCCTTACGTCACCAGCTCGAATCCGACCGCCGGCGGTGCGCTGACCGGAAGCGGCATTCCGCCGACCAAGGTCGACCTCACCATCGCCGTCTTCAAGGCGTACACATCCCGCGTCGGCTACGGACCCTTCCCCTCCGAGTTGCTCAACGAGATCGGTGACCAGATCCGAGAGCGCGGCCACGAGTTCGGCACTGTGACGGGACGGCCTCGGAGGATTGGCTGGTTCGACGCAGCCGTCGCCCGCTACGCGGTCCGGCTGAACGGAGTCGGATGCGCCGCGCTGATGCGGCTCGACATACTCGACGATCAACCACTCCTCAAGATTTGCACCGGTTATGACTTTCGCGGCCACCGTTTCGACCATCCCTTGGCGAACATCTCGCACTACAAACACTGCGAGCCTGCTTACGAAGAGATGCCGGGGTGGCAGCAGGAAATTGGCGCCGCCCGTTGTTGGGAGGACCTGCCTCAAAACTGCCGCGATTACATCGATCGCATCGGCGAGCTGATCGGCGCGCCGATCGAGCTCGTCGGGACAGGACCCCGACGTGACCAGTTCGTCACCCGCGGCCGCAAGCTTTTCGACTGAGTTGGCCTGAGTTGAATGCCACGGGCCCCGTCGCCGCGGACGTGACCTGGGCGCAGGTGCATCAGTTCCGGCTCACTCGTCACCACCTGATGAGCCCGGCACCAAAGAAGGACCTGGTTCGAGTCGTCGGCGACATCGGCGGCGTCCAGGCGCAGGTCATGTCGGCAGCGGAGCTGCAGGTCGCGGTCCGAGTCAATTGCAAAGCCAGTGACGTCCGGAATGCGCTCTGGAAGGACAAGACCCTGGTCAAAACGTGGCTCATGCGCGCAACGCTGCATCTCGTCCCAGCCGCCGACCTCCCCATCTACACGGCCGCGATGGGCTCCTACGGGATGCGAAACACGAACGCCTGGCTCAAGTGGATGCAGATCACGGAGCCTGAGCTCAACGACGTCATCGATGCGATCGGCGAGGCCCTCGACGGCCAGGCGTTGACCCGTGAAGAGGTCATCGCCCGGGTGGGGAAGGGGCGCTCGGAGCGAATTCAAGCGGGATTGAAATCAGGCTGGGGCGGCCTTCTCAAGCCCGTCGCCCGCAAGGGCCTGCTCTGCTTTGGCCCAAGCCGCGGGTCCACCGTCACCTTCGTGCGGCCGCAGCAATGGCTCGGCGGCTGGCGCGAAGCAGATCCCGAAACAGCCCTGGCTGAGCTGGCGCGCCGCTACTTGCGGGCCTATGGGCCCGCGACCAAGAACGATTTCGCCAGGTGGTGGGGCCAGTGGCCCGGGGTCGGCAACACCGCATGGGCGGCCCTGGACGCAGAGGTCGTCCCCGTCACCATCGAAGGCAGTCGCGCGGACGTGCTGGGCGCCGACGTCGAACGCCTCGCGTCTATCCGGCCCGGGCGCTCGGTGCGCCTACTGCCTTCCTTCGACCCTTACTTGATGGGCCACGCCAGCCGCGATCATCTCGTCGCCCGCGAATACCTTTCCCGGGTGAGCCGGACGGCAGGGTGGATATCGGCGGTCGTGCTTTCGGATGGCCGCGTGGTCGCGACCTGGACCTATGAGGTCAACAAAGGCAGCCTCGCGCTCACTCTGGATCCGATCCGCAAATTGGCGCCCGCGATGATGAAGGAAGTGCGTTCGCAAGCCGATGCATTGGCTGAGGCCCTGGGCCTCGGTCGCGCTTCGGTTGCTGTTGCTTAGCTAGCGCGCGGCACGCTATTCACGACGCGCAGCTGCGCGTCGCGCTGACGCAGCCGGCGGTTTCGGCGCATCCTCTCACGGCCGATCGACGCGCCCCACATCATCACCGCCACCGCCGCGGCGGCGGCCTGGATCCCGGCCACGGCGAAGAACGCGGCCTCTATCCCATAGCCGCGAGTCCTCAATCCCACCGCCAGGACGCCCGCCGCGAGCCCGAGTACCGGCCGCACCGCCCATGAGCCCGGGAGCAGCCGGCGGTCGGCAAGCAGCAGGCCAGCGACGAACCAGGTCGGTCCGCTATCCAGCTGAAAGACCACGTCCCAGTGGTACAGGTAGATGGGAATCAGCGCTCCGAGCAAGAACGCGGCCAGCACGACGAGGCTGAGCCGCCGTGCATACGCAAGCCAAGCGATTCCGATCGCAACCGCAAGGAGTGAGGTCGCGAAAACCGGTCCCGGCACGTTGCCTACGTACAGGCGCACCGGATCGATAGGCGCCGCCTGCGGACCGAAGTAGTGGTACCAGATCCAGATCGGATCCGAGAATGCCTTGCCGGTGACGGGGTTGACGTATGCGAAGGGCGCTCCCCGCGTCACCAGGGCGATCACCGCGTATGCGAGGAGACCCGACTGCGCGCGAATCGCGGGAATGTACCGGGCCCGAATCAGCTCGAGTATCACCGCCAGCGCCGCGACCGCAATGGTCAAGCTCAGAAACGCACCCGCGCCAACCAGAGCAACACCGAAAACTGCCGCGATCAACGGGCTCGCTTGAGGTCGCGGAATCTGGCGCCGCCACAGCAAGAACGCGAGCAGCTGTCCCGCCGCGCCGAATCCGATTGCAGCAGCCAGCATCTCGACCGCGGGCAGCTTGAAGATGATGAGCCCCGCGACCACGGGCGGAGCCAGTGCGATCCCCACGGTCAGGTCATCTGGAAGTGAAGCCGGATTGAACGCGGCCCGGTCAAGCCAGGCCCCGGCGCGAGCCAGCACGGTTGCGATTGTAGAGTTCGGCGATCGGCCTCGGTTTATCCACAACCCGGCTTGGGTGATAATCGGCAGGCTCGTGTCGCTTTCCAGTCGACGTCTTGCCGCGACGCTGGCGGCGTTGTTCGGGGGTGTCATCGTCGGTACTGGCGTCATCGCCGGCACACTTCCCGATTCAACGTGGGAACCGCTTCCGTCGCTAATCCAGCAGGGGCAGCAGCCAATCTTCGCGCTCGCGGTCGATCCCGCCAACAATCAGGTTCTGATCGCCGGCAACTCGCCGGGCTCTCTGCTGCGGTCTACCGACGGCGGTTCGACATGGGCGAGTGTTCATTCGGGACGTACCGCCGTGACGACGATCGCGTTCAGCCCCTTCACCCGCGAGCTTGCCCTCGCCGGCACGCGCGGAGCCGGTGCGTTGATCAGCATTGATGGGGGCTCGAAGTGGGCTCAGGTGACCGGGCTGGATGGCCGTGACGTGCGCGCGTTCGGCTTCGCCCTCACCCTCATTGCCGCCGGCACAGACAATGGGATATACGTCAGCTCCGATGGATCTTCGTGGAGGCAATCGGGTCTCGCGAACACGAGCATCGACGCGCTGGCGGTGGCCGCGGTGCATGCCCCCGTGCATTTCGTGGCGGGCAGCGACACGTCTACAGCTGCGGCCGGACCGCCCCTGTACGACAGCGCAGACGCGGGCAACACGTGGACGTCGGTGTCGCCGGCCATCAGCGGGACAGTGGTCTCGCGGCTTGTATCGGGGCCGCTCCCCCCGACTGGCAACGTGAGGCCGCTCGTCGCGGGAACGAATGCCGGCCTCTTCATATCCAGGGATAACGGCGCGACATTCACACCACTAAGCGGCGCTGATCTGCTCCCTTCGACGGACTACACGCAGATCGCTTATGTCACTGATCATTACGACCGCTTCTACGTCGCGAGCGACGGAGGCGGATCGCGATCCGGCGGGTTGTGGTCGACACGCGACAACGGCCAGCACTTCACATCGCTTGTGCCGCCGATTCCGTCGATTACAGCGCTTGCCGTTTCCAACGATGAGGCGCCCATCCTCTATGTGGCGACCTTTCGCGCTTCAGATCACACGCCGGCGCTGTGGGCGTTCCACGACACCGGCGCGCCGCCGCAAGGCCCGTTCACGGGCGTCACGCCATCGGCCAGCGCCAGTCGCATCGGTCCGCACAATCGCGGCGGGCCGTTCGAATTCCTACGAGTCTTGTCGAGCTCGCAGACTCCATACATCGCCATCGGAGGGGTGGCGTTGCTGGTGCTGTTGCTCGCGGCCATCTCTCACTTCCGGGGCAGCCGTAGGTAGACTCGCCGTCAATGTCATCGCCACACACACGCCTCCGCGAGCTCGGGCTCGAGCTCCCCACCCCGCCCGCGCCGGTCGCGTCATACGTGGCGACCCGGTTGGTACCGATCGGCGACGGAAGGTCACTGCTCTATATCTCGGGACAGGTTTCGACCGAGGCAGGAAAGCGGCTGACGGGTCGCTGTCCCGACCAGGTGACCGTGGAGCAGGCCCAGCTCGCGGCGCGTGCCTGCGCGCTCAACCTGCTCGCCCAGATGGAGGCTGCCGCCGGGCTCGACAACGTCGAGCAGGTGATGCAGCTGATCGGTTTCGTGCTTTCGACGGATGACTTCGGCGATCAGCCGAAGGTGATCAACGGCGCCTCCGACCTGCTGGTCGAAGTGCTCGGCGAGGCGGGCAAGCATTCACGAGCCGCGCTCGGCACCAACGCCTTGCCCTTCTCGGTAACCGTCGAGATTGCGGCAGTAGTTGTTGTCCGCACCGGCTGAGGTGGAGCGGGCGACAGCCCGCCGGCCGCGACTGATCGTCGTCGGCAGCGTCGTGTACCTGGCGCTGATCTTCGGCATGATGCTCTGGCGCGGCATCTCGATCGAGCCCGAATGGGTGGTGCTGGCACTGCTCGTGATCGCTGTAGCCCTTGGGCGCGGCAGGTCGTTCGTGGTCGATTGGGCTCCGTTCCTGCTCTTGTTCTTCGCCTACGAGGCGATGCGCGGATACGCGGGGCAGACCGGCTTCGCGCCTCACGATCTATCCGGGCTCGAGCGCGCCCTGTTCGGCGCAACCCTGCCCACCATCACCCTGCAGCACGCGTTTTACAAGTCCGACGTTGTCAGCCCACAGGACCTGCTGGCGATGTTCTTCTACTTCATGCACTTCCCATTGCCGATCGTGGTCGGCTTTTTCTTTTGGGTGCGCAGCCGCGATCACTACCGGCGCTTCATCGCGGCGCTGCTGCTGATGGCGCTGCTCGCCTTCGTCACGTACCTCTTCTGGCCGTCGGCGCCGCCCTGGTATCAGTTCCGCGCGGATGTGGCGGGTGGTGAGGAGACCGTGCACAAGATCCTCAACGAGACGGTAGACAAGCTGTGGGGGCCGAACTACTGGGTGTCGCCCCTGTACTCCCACCTCAACCCCAACAAGTTCGCGGCCTTTCCCTCCCTCCATGCGGCCTTTCCGGCGCTGGCAGCCGTCTACGCATGGCGGAGATATCGCTGGCTGGCGGTTGGCCTCATTGCGTGGACGCTCGCGGTCGCGCTGAGCATCGTCTACCTCGGCGAGCACTACGTGGTCGACATCGTCGACGGTTTTGTCTACGTGGCGGCCGCGACGCTGATCGTCGAGCTGGTGAGCCGATGGCGGGCTAAGGCTCCTAAGCCTGCCAAACCCTCCGCATGATCGTGCGCGCCAGCTTGTCCGGGTCGTGGTGCGACGGAAGACGGACGTTCACCACGTCAGCGGCGATGAATCGCACCTCGGGGTGAGTCGATGCATCCTCGGACTTGAAGATGACCTGGGCCTGGCCGCCAGTCGGCATATGTGAGTGGTTGGAGTTGACGAGGACGAAGTCGAACAGGTTCGATCCAACGTGCTCGCGAATCACGCGCAGGTAATCGTCGACGTTATATCCGTCGGTCTCGCCTTTCTGTGATGCGAGGTTGCAGACCAGGACTTTGAGCGCGGGCGATGCCTTGATCGCCTCGACCATGCCCTCGACGAGAAGATTCGGCAGGATGGACGTGTAGAGCGAACCCGGGCCGATCACGACCAGCTCCGCGTTGAGGATGGCCTGGACCGCTTCGGGATTCGCCTGGGCTCCATCCGGCTTCAAAAAAACCTGGCTGATCGGTTCGTTTTGCTTCGGGATCTTCGACTCGCCCTCCACAGATCGGCCGTTCATGGATGCCACGAGCGTCACATCCTGGAGGGTCGACGGGAGGATCGTCCCCTTGACCGCGAGCACCTTGCCCGATTCCCGGAGCGCGTGCTCGAAGTTTCCGGTCACGTCAGCCATCGCCATGATGAAGAGGTTGCCGAAGGAATGGCCGTCGAGCGATCCTTCCTTGAAGCGGTGGTCGAAGAGCTGCTTCATCAGAGGCTCCGCGTCGGCCAGCGCCACGAGACACTGGCGGAAATCGCCAGGGGGGAGGATGCGGTATTCGTCCCGAAGCCGGCCTGAGGAGCCGCCGTCGTCGGCCACAGTCACGATCGCCGACAGGTTTGACGTGTAGGTCTTGAGTCCACGGAGCAGCGAGCTGAGCCCCGTGCCGCCGCCGATGGCGACGATGCGCGGCCCGCGGCCCTTGACCCTGAATGCATGGATCATCTCCACGATGCTTCCAGTGCTGTTGCCGGGCAGGAACGGGCCAAGCACGGATTGGGTCAGCTTCAAGTAGCTGATCACGAGCAGGCCGACCCCAACGATGCCGAATATCAGGGCGCGCGCCCAATACGGCCAGAACTGGAGAGTGATGTAGTAGAACTCGCGCGGGAGGGTAAGGGTCCGGTAGATCTCCTTCAACGCGTAGCCGACGCCGAGGACCAGGACCAGCTCGGACAGCATCAAGAGCAGGAGCCAGCGCTTGATCTGGAGTCCGGGCGTGAGCCAGCGCAGCCATCGGGTCGTTGATTGAAGCCTGGTGGCCATCTACCCCACCTGAAGGAACGGTCTCAAGACGTGCAAGGTTATCGTGGGCTACTCTTCCATTGAAGTATGCGTACTTTGCGCGGGCTGCGCGGGCTGCTCCGCCTGGCAGTGATCGGCCTCGTCGTCGCAGCTGTGGCGACCGAGTTGTCCAAGCCGGAGGAGGAGCGTACATGGCACGGGAAAGTCTGGGGAGCCGTGCCGTACGACTTTCGACCGCCAACGTGGGAACGCATACGGGCGGCGTACTGGAATCCTGACTCGAACCAGCTCTTCAGCGATCGCGTTTTTGGAGTGGGGTGGGCGGTCAACCTGTACCAGGCCAAGCGGTTGCTCGAGTCCGTTTTCGACCGCCTGATGGGCGCACCGCCTCCCCTCCCGATACGCATGAGCACCCGGGAGCCGGCCGCGGGACGACCGCGCCGAAGCGGCGGGGAGCGCGACTAGCCCCTTCAGCTCGCCTCCGCCGGACCGGTAGGCGGCATTTCCGCGGTAGGCGACCACAGGTGTGGAAAGCGTGTGGAAAACCGGTGAAAAGGGCGTTTCAGGGGCTGGCTAGAATAGGCGGCCGGCCCAGATCGCTTGATTGGGGAGTGGCGCAACGGTAGCGCAGCTGACTCTGGATCAGAAGGTTGAAGGTTCGAATCCTTCCTCCCCAGCCAGCCGACGCATGACGCGGGGGGAGGTTGCGACGATCCGAGTTGGCACGTTGGCGAGAGGCACCCCTGCTCTTCTAATGACGCACGGGTCAGGACCGTGAGGCATCCGGTTCATTAATCCAAGGTCCGGCAGCGGATAAACGGCATCGCCGTTACCGGCCCCGTGACCACACGGCTATCAGCGGCGCTCCGCTCCGCCTCTTCGCCGCGCGCAGCCAGTGTCGGCGGATGATTCCGCTCCCAGGCCGGATGACCAGCCAGTAACGCGAGAAGGCTCGCTGCGCTGCTTCGTCCGTGGCAAGCACGCGTGTCTCAGTCACGAGTTCACAGCGGTCGGACACTGAATAGGCGGCCATGCTCATGGCCGCTTTGGCATAACCGGTCTCACCGAAGGATGTGAACATTGTTTGCTCCTGCGATCTCTGCGGAGTGACGCAGGACGGATTCGAACTCACAGCAAAAAGGTCGCACCGGGCGTGGGCCGACATTGTGCCAAGCGACAGAAAGCATTCTTGGCAGGGAAGAGGTTCCCGGATCGAATCGGGGCGCGTCGGCTCCATCTCAAGCGGGCAACGGGGGCCGCCGAGCGATAACTTCGACACTCATGCCAGCGAAAAACCCATCCGGCCTATCTGCCCACTGGATCCACGCCTCTGCCAGTGAATCAAGCTCGTCGCGAGTGGCCAATTCGTATGCAAGGGCTTGATCAGCAAATGAGGAGAGCCGCACCCGATCTGCCCACATGGCACCCCACCAAGCCCTGCTTTCGGGGTCCGCGAAGGTCCAAGTCGAGCTGGTTGCTCTTGCGTCCGCGAAGCCTGCCGTCTGCACCCAACCGAGGAGGTACCGCCCGGCGTCGGCCTCGGCTCCGTTCCGCCTGGTGATTTGACGGTATATCTGCATCCATCGATCCAAACGCGGGTCGGCCGGAGCCCACGCAAAAGTAGCGTAGTCGCCGTCTCTAACAGCCAGGGTGCCACCGGGACGCATCAGACGGAGCATGTCCTTCAGGGCAGCGACCGGCCTGGTCAGGTGCTGCAAGACCTGGTGGGCATGGACCACGTCAAACGATGCGTCGCAAAATTGGAGCGCATAAGTATCGCCGATCGAAAAAGCCACGTTGGTCACGCCGCGACTCATGCGCAGTGCCTCAGCTCGGGTTATCACCCCGGCTTCCCGGTCAATGCCTACGACTCGTCCGGGAGCAACGCGCTCGGCGAGGTCCATCGTGATGGTGCCAGGCCCGCAGCCTACGTCGAGGAGATCTTGCCCTGCCTTGAGGGAGGCAAGGAGATACCCAGCCGAATTCTCGGCGGTTCTCCAAGAGTGACTCCGCAGCACTGACTCGTGGTGTCCGTGCGTGTACCGGTCCCCGGTCATGGATCTCCTCTCACACCCGAGACAATCCTGGCCAGTGTCGTGCCCAACTCACTTTGGGCTGGCTCGCTCATACGCCGCCGGATCGAGTCTTGCCCCGGGCCCGAGTGCGTGCAGAGCGGGCGGCATCTTGACTCGGTAGAAACTGAAGTTCCAGGTCGATAGCGTCTCGACCGACGGACCTCGACACTCTTACAGGTCGGTGTGATTCCTCCGATAGCTTCAAAGGAAGAGCGAGATGGATGTCTTCGAAGCGATTCGTGCCAGCCGTGCGATGCGCCGGCTTGACCCGAGTCGCCGGGTCTACGACGCAGACCTTCGAGCTGAGCTCGCAGTTGAACCTGAAGATCGGCATTCTCAACCGCCAGGCGCACCGCGGTTGCCCTCCAGTGCGCGCCGCGGCCGAGCCAGCCGGCATTGATGCCAATCTGCTGTCCAAGCTGGGGTAAACGGCCGGGACTAACGGCCTGAGTGCTGCCGACTCGGCCGCACGCCACGGCCGAAAAGCCGACGTGGCTCTCCGAGGCCTCCGGGCTCACGCCGCTACGCTAAGCACTGACGGATTGTGGTGCTTGGCTCGATGGCCCGGATTCGTGGCCACGGCTCCTCGGGTCAGGGGCGACGCCGATCTGGCCCAACATCGCGAGATCGTCACGAACCGCCCAGTGCTCCGCGATCCGGCCGTCGGTGACGCGGAAGATGTGGATGTGCTCAACGGAGAAGGGGCGATTCGTTCCAGGCACGCCAATGAAGGACCCGCGGTGTGTGCCCGACCAAGTGACGCGACACGCCACGAGGTCGCCCTCGGCGATGAGTCGTTGAATCTTCCACTTCTGGTCGGGTGCCGCAACTTGCACGATCCCCATAACCCGTCTGAAGTTCTCGGCCCCGTCACGCAGCCCCAATGCAGAAGCGGTGTGGTTAACCACATCGGAAGCGATCAGGGCATAGTCGAGTTCGCGCTCACCGCTCAGCCCCTCGAACCAATTCGTGATCACAGCTTTGTTGGCGTCGACCGTCGACCGGCTGTTAACAATCATGGTGTCTGTCTCCATTCACAGTAGTCTTACTCCAACGACTAGTGTGACTATAATCCGAACTTGTGAACACTGTCAAGGGTCCCGCAAGGCTTACGCATCGTCAGCGCCAGGCCCTAGCTACACGCGGCCTGATCCTGGATACCGCGCGGCAACTTTTTCGGGACCGAGGCTACGCGGGCACAACCATCGAAGCGATCGCTGCGGGAGCGGGGGTAGCCGTCAATACGATCTATGCGAGCTTCGGCAGCAAGCGGTCGATTCTCACCGCAATCCGCCTCAGATGGCTTGAGCAAGCCGAAGTCCCTCGCCTGGACGCCGAGGCGAACTCCGAACCGGATCCGGCGCGACGCTTTGCGCTGATGGCTCGCCTCTTTAGACAGCAATACGAGAGCGGCCTAGACATCGTCCTGGCCATCTTTTCTGCTGCTGAGGTAGATCCCGAGGTCAAGGCCGAGCTCCAGCCAGTGGCGGGCGAACGCGCAGCTCGCCTAGAGCGAGTGGTCAAGGGGCTTCGGGGAGGCATCCGACCCGGGCTGACGATTCGTCGCGCGGCAGGCTTATTGCGGGCGCTCGTGCAGGCAAACATCTACCAGGAGTTAGTTGTGAGGTCCGGATGGTCGCCGGATGACTATGAGCGCTGGCTTGCCACAACTTTGATGGAGCAAATCGTCGGGGACGCTCCAGCCCGGCCTGCCTGAGCTCCGGGGGAGCGAAGACCGCTCCAGGCTAACCATGGCGTGCGTGCGCTACCCGCGGGTTTCACGCCAAAATTCGCGTCCCGGGCTCAGACGAGGGGCCACCACGCGATTCGCATATTAGACGCGGTAACCCAACTCGAAAACGCTTGCGGCGTTATTGCGGATTGCTCTGGATCGGAAGGTTGAAGGTTCGAATTCTTCCTCCCCAGCCACCACCCGCCGGAGGGGACGTACGGCTTAAATCAGACGGACCACCGGGCCCAGTGGGGTTCGCGCGCAATTGCGGAGAAATTCGCGTTGCAGAAGAAACAGAACTGGCGCAACTGCAAGCTTGCGAAATCACACGCCCAACAGATCTCCAGCGAGGTGCTCGAAATTGGCCGATGACTTCCGCCTTCGAAGTCAGGCCGCCATATTTTCGGGGCCCGGAAGGATCGCTATGTGATGGTGATTGCCGGGATTTGAGTCGACTTGTCCAGCTTCTCCCAATCTGATCGACGAAGCCGGTAGAGCACATGATGGCGGAGGCGATGACCTTGAGGCCGGTGCGGATGCTCGAAGTCGTCAGCCGGATCGCGAGTCATGCCGAGGCGTTGCATCACTCGAATCGATCGAAGGTTCGCAGGAACGGTGAACGAAACGACTTCGCTTACTCCAATTCGTTGGAACCCGTCTGCGAGCGCAGCCCGAGCAGCTTCTGTTGCGAAACCGCGACCCCAATAGGCACGGTCGAGACGCCAACCGATTTCGACCGCAGGCATGAAGGGAGCATCGAACGTGGGGACGGACAAGCCGACAAAGCCAATGAAGTCGGCCTCGCCAGTAACTTCAACCGCCCAGAGTCCGTAGGCGAACTCGCGGAAATCACTCTCAATCCGATCAACGGCGATATCGGACTCCTGCCCACTAAGCACATCAGGGAAGTGCTCCATAACTACTGGATCGCCGTTGAGAAGAGCGAACGGCTCTCGATCGCTTCGCCGCCATTGCCTCAGGACTAGGCGTTCGGTACGGAGTTGCATCTGCTCAGAAATCGCTTGTGCGCGAGGGAATAGCACTTCGTCGGGCTAGGAGCGAGTCAATTCGCACGTCCGACGCGGACTGTGGGGCAGGAGTGCTGGGTTCGGGTCGATTCATGCGTCGTGAATCTCCAGGCGCATGGAAGTGGCGGCTAGTCACCGCCAAAAAAGCCGAATGCAGCCAGAAGGAACCAGGCCGGCAGCCACACCATAGTGAGTGTCCCGAGGGTCACGCTCCAAAGCGCAGTGCGGCGGCGGCCCATACCCGGTGCCACGGCCAACCAGCTGATCACGGTTGCGCATAGTGCGAGCGGCCACACTGCAAAGCCGACTACTGGAATGATGCCTGCCGGTCCCGGCGCGCCAAAGTAAGACCCCGGCACCATCGATATCCCAACGAAGAAGAAGATCTCGCCTGCGAGTGCGGCTATGGCCAGGGCGAGGCCGGCCCGCGCAGCCATGTCGGCAGGGCGTCTCCTTGAGCGCGTCATCGGTTCGACCGGTCCGGAGCCCTCGCTCGGGATTGCCTTGGCGGGTAGTCGTGATTGCGACCACCAGATGCCGGCGACGCTACAGACGAGCCCAACCAAACCAAGGAGGATGAGCGGTAGCGGCAGGCTGATCATCAGGGAACCCGACGCGCTGCCTTTGCCACCCGGCAGTGACGAAGGTCCCAGGTATGCGATCGAGAGACCGAGCGCGGTTGACGCGGCCGCTGCAAGCCAGAGAAAGAACCAGCGCATCTCAGTTACCTTCCTGCTCTTTGGGTGCCCTCGCGGCGATGTCTTGGGCTCCTTCGGATTCGCCCTTTTGCGAGGTTCTGGCGCCGACTCTCTGAGGTGCGCGCGTCAAGGATGCTGTTCTCCAGCTCTCGAAACCGCGCAGCGAACTCTTTGTCCACCTTCGGCTTGCGCCGCGTCCGCAGGCTTCGGGCGATACCAATCACGACGCCAACTATCAGCACCAAGATCAGAGAACCAGGCAGCGCTAGGAGACCGAAGAGCACAACCGTCCCGATAAGAGCACCAGCCGCCGGGTCTGCGCGTAGTGGGAGCGATGCTCGGTTCGGCTCACGGCCAGCCAGCGCTGTGCGATTGAGCTTCGATTGGCGCCCACTGGGGGGCAGGGGCTGCAAAATTGAACCTCGCCTAGAACGCGACATCAGTCGCCGCCACTCAAAAGGGCGACGACCAGAAGGAATAAACACAAGAGTGCGACCCCTGGTCCGGCAGCGATGACGGCATAGGCCCTCGCCGGGAGACGCGGCAGTAGCTGTCCGCCGAGCCGGGCGAACAGAGATATGGCCAGCCCTTGAAGGAAGACGAGGGCCGCCAGCATCGACCCGCCAGCATCGACCCAACAAATGCGGTGGTGCGACGTCCTGGGCAAAGACAAAGGTCTTAGCGAAGCCGCTCGGACCTGTGACGGCCTGCGTCATGTCCACATGCGCCGAAAAGCCGCCTTGACCGCTCGAGAGTAGTGGCTCGAGGACGAGCACCAGCAGAACCGCAAATCCGAGAGCGGTTGGGACGCCCGGCGTCCGCAGGCGGGCAATTGCAGCTCCATAGAGGACGCCGAAAATGCTGCCTAGAATGGTGAAAACGATGAGCACGTCGGGTTGGGCCAGCGAGGCATAGCCGTAGTCAGAGCGGCTCTCTCCGTAACTTGCGATCGTCACGTGGGTGATCACCGCCTGCACGAGCATCGCAAGTACCCCAAACAGGAACCCGGCCAGCATGCCCGACAGTGAACCTACGGCAGCCGATCGAAGACCGCTGGCAGCGCCGTTCTCTGGGTTTGGAGGTGTCGTCATTCCCGTCGTCGCATGTTCTGCGAAGCCTCGGACTTAGGCCGCATATGCTCACTCGCCTCCGACGAAATACGGAAACAAGACCGCCAGGGCCGTGACCAATCCCGCGATCGTGGCCATGATCGCGGCTGGGCGCGGCCTTGACAAAGCAAGGCCCATGAAGCCCATCAGGATGCCAAGGGAGATGAGACCTACAGGGACATAGGCAAACGCCGGCCCTAGCCACCCCAACACGAACTTCAGCGGAGTGCCGACCGTCAATGGCAACAAGTAGATCCAAATAAGCGCGCCGGCGGATGCGAGAAGCGATCGTATCCACAGCTGGTCGAGTCGCGAATACCGACGCTGGTTCATCTCGCACCTCTGATTCGCGCGACCATGACCGTCCCGAGGACGTAGGCCAGCGCCGCGATTCCGAAGCCCAGCCGAAACCCCAGATGCCCACCGGTGGGCACGCCCAGCAGCCAGTGCCCTGGCTGCTCCAGGGAGTACAGAAGCAGTGCAAGGACGGCAGGTCCAACCACCGTGGGTACGGTCAGGGACGCGTGCCAAAGCCCCATGTCCTTGCCGGCCGCCCCCTTCCGGTCCGGCAGTACGTCGCACGCAAGCGCCCAGTCGACCGCCGTGTATGCGCCGAATCCCAGCCCGTACAGCGCTCCGAGGCCAAAGATGAGCGGCAGTGACCGGGTGAGACCAAAGAGAAGCACGACGGCAACAGCCGCCTGCAGCCCGCTGGAGACATAGACGAATTGCTTTCGACGGCCCGCCCGGTCCGACTGTCCACCGCTCCACAACGCGGAGCACACTGCAGCCAGCACCACAGTCAAGCCGAACGCCGCGCTGGTCATGGTCGGATTCGACAATCCGACCACCTTGGCGAAGTAGTAAGGCATGACGCCGACGGTGATGACCAGCCCCAGGGTGACGAGGGCGCGAGTGGCAAAGACCCAGAAGAAGTCGTTGTGCTTGAAGGGTGAAAGAAGATTGCCCAGAGCCGGGACGTGGCGTCCCGCCGCCGCAGCCGTCGCGGCGGTGGCGAGAGCGAGAAGTGCGACTGGGATCAGCCCCCTCCCGAGCGGCGCGGCGAGCAAAGCGAAGATGCACGCCAGCGACAGTAGAAACGCGACGCCGCTAAGGATGGCGGCGGGGCTGGCCGGCGACTGTCGCGCGGGGGTCTGCTGCGCTGGAGTCTCGTCGATGGCCCTCGCGGAGACGATCAGGCCGGCGACGAGCATCATGGCAATCAACGCGTAGCTGAGGATTAGAGCCATCCGGGTCTGGCCGAGGAGCGCATAGATACCGACCACTGCGGCGAGGCCGACGACGCTGCCGAGTTGCTCCATGGCCCCGAGGAGGCCAGAAGACTCTCCGCGACAGTCGCTGGGGATTAGGTCGGGGATCACGCCCGCGTATGCGCCCTCGGCAACGTTGTTGCTGGCCTGGACAAGCATGAAAGCGATGAAGAGGAGAGCCGGTGTGCCGGCCACCGCCAGCAGGCCAAGGCCGACCACGTTGAGTGCGGTTCCGGCGACCATCCACGGCCGCCGGCGTCCCCAGCGGGAGGCCGTGTGGTCGCTCAACCAACCGCCGACGATCGGCATGAGCAGGGCGACGATGCCGCCGGCGGTCATCACCCGCCCCTGAAGCAGCACCGCGTCCTTGCCCGCTACCAAGGTGGCGCCCGCGAACAGGAGGGAGATCAGGATCGCCCGCCAATGGGCGCCGCGGCCAAACCAGTAGGCGTTGATGCGAAGCAGGCGCCCGATGCTCAGCCGAGTGATCGGCGCCGCAACGGCGACATCCACAGGGTCGGCGGCACGCCAGCGCCGACCAGCGTCAAGGTTGTTGCTCACCAGGTCCAGGCTCACGCCGCCAACCTAGGCATCAGGGATTCCCAGCGCATCGGTGCTGGCCCGCCTCTTGAGAGGGGTTGACCCGTCGTCGCCAGACAGACATGGCAGGCCGTGGACCCTTGTGCGCGCCGCTGTGCTCATAGCTGGAGACTCGGCTGTGGTCGGACCCCTTACATCGACCACCTGGTTGATCTTTGGCCTGAAACCAGGTTGAAATTCTTCGCGCACGCCCGACGAGTCTTGTTCGCACCAATGCGGTGGCGCCGAATTAGTTCTCGGTTAGCGCTACTTCTGCAAAGGTTGCTCTGGTCGTCGGGCAACTCCGCGCTTGATCGCCGCGGCGGCCAGTTCTGACCGGGAGTCGATGCCGAGCTTGGTGAAGATGTGGACCAGGTGGGTCTTGACAGTGGCTCGCGACACGAACAAGCGGGCCGCGACCTCGGGGTTGCTGAGGTGCTCGCCGACTAGACGAACCACCTCCAGCTCGCTCGGGGTCAGGCTGGCCCAACCAGTGGTCGGGCGCTTGCGCTCACCCCGGCCGCGGGCGGCATACGCGATCGCCTCCTCCGCAGAGAGCTTCGCACCCTCGGCCCAGGCGGCTACGAAGCCATCTGGGCCGATCGCTTCCTCCGCCGCGGCTACCGCAGCCTCGCGCGGGCCCTGTTCAACCGGGAAGCGGGCGTAACCGAGCTCCGACCGCCTGGAGTCTGCGGCAGCCCAGAGCCGGACTGCCTCCCTGTGACTGTCCTGCTCACCAGCCAGCCTGGCGAGCAGGTCCAAACCGTCGACCAGGGCCATCTGGTCGTCTGCGTCCCGAGCCGGTTTCAAGGTTTCATGCACGAGAGACTCCGCCCCGGCGAAGTCGCCCTGCCGGGCACGCAGCTTGCCCCGAACGATGCCCGCACGGCCGAGAAGCCATGTCTGTTCTCTCGATTCAGCCATCGAAATGGCTTCCTCGAGGGCGGCCTCCGCTTCGTCGATCGCGCCTAGCGATACGTGAGCATCAGCCAACAGAATCAGTGGCAGCGCCACAAGGATTCGGAAAATGGACGTGCGTGCAGCATCCGCCACAGCTGCCATCGAGTCCCTGGCTTGGACTGCGTCGCCATCGGCGAGCTGAATCCAGCCGAGCACGAATCGCGAATGAAAGCCGACCCCTGCCGCCGACCTCCCTTCCGCTTCCGACCTCTCCGCAGCCGCCAGGCCCTCGGCGACGAGGCTGCGTGCCGTGGAGAGGTCACCCCTCAACATCTCGACGAGACCGACGTCGATGAGGCTGTGCAAGTAGTTAAAGTCAGTCATCCCGCGGCCCTCAGCAACGACTGCTGCCAGGATCTGGTGCGCCTCGTCCAGTCGTCCCCGCGTTATGGCGACCCATCCACTCATCGATCTCACCGTGAGTTGGGTGTGCCTGGCCACTCCCGTCTTGGCGACACTGATAGCCTCCTCGATCAGCCGCGAGTTCTCCTCCGGCTTGGATTGGAACACCCGCAATGTCACGAAAAATTCAAGGGCCATCACCACGCCGTAGGCAAAGCCGGCCGAGCGGGCGACAGGTAACGCCTCCTCGACGTAGGGGCGCATCGCCTCGGTCCCGCCGATCAGACCTGCCACGACGCCGAGGATCACCAGTGCAGTCGCCTCGTCGCGCTTGCTGCCGGCGTCGCGCGCCAGGGCGAGTGCCTCGTTGGCCATCGCCGGCACCTCCCCCAGCCGACGACCCGTGAACACGGCGGTAGCGGTCTCGAATAGGCGGAGCCGAGCTCGCAGCCGCGACGAGACCTCCGAGGCTCGCATCCCGGCGGGTTCCAACCACCTTTGCATCTCGAGAAAGCGATTGGTCAACAGCCAGTACCAGCCGAGTGCCGCCACCGTCCTGGCCAGGGCCTCGGGCTCGTCATGGTCACGGCTCCAGGCCATCGCCGACCGCAGGTTCTCCTGCTCGGTCATCAGGAGAGCCTGCCAGCGGGCGTCGTCTGGACTGGTCACCCCCGGCTCTGCGATTTCGGCCAGCTCCGTGTAGTAGTCGCGATGCCGGGTTCGCATCAGCTCGACTTCTTCGGCTTCATCGAGATGCTCGGCGGCGAACTCACGGACTGTGTCGAGCATCCTGAAGCGCGGCGCCGCCTGCTGTCCCCGACCCTCGACGATGATCAGCGAACGGTCGGTCAGGGCCGCCAGCACCTCGAGGCTGGCAGCCGGGCATACGGCCAGCGCGGCCTCGACGTCGAACCCACCGGAGAACACGGAGAGCTGGCGCAGCAGCGCGCGTTCGGCATCTGACAGCAGCTCGTAACTCCAGTCGAACGAGGCCTCGAGGGTTGCCTGCCGACGCGGCGCGGTGCGTGGCCCACTTGGCAGGACCCCAAGGCGATGTCTGAGTCCGGCTGCAATGTGGGCCGGATCGAGTGCGCGGGTCCGGGCGGCCGCAAGCTCGATCGCTAAGGGCAAGCCGTCCAGCCGCTGGCAGATATCGACCACGGCCTTTCTGTCGTCGTCGCGAAGCCTGAACTGCGGCCAAGCTTGCCGGGCGCGGTCAGTGAATAGTTCGACTGCGTCAGTTTCGATCAATGGCGGCACGGCCCAGGTCATCTCGCCGCCAACCCCCAGGGGTTCTCGGCTGGTGGTGATGACCTTCAATTCAGGGGCAGCTGCCAGGAGCGAGGCCGCCACCTCAGCCGCCGACTCCACCACGTGCTCGCAATTGTCGAGCACGACCAGCGCTTGGCGGGTACCGAGGCGGCGGCCAACCGCCTCGGCCAGGGTTCTGCCCGCTCCCCCTTCCTTGACCCCGAGGGTGATCGCCACCTGGTCCCAGACGAACTCGCCACCCGACAGGGACGAGAAGTCGACGAACCAGACCCCGTCTGGGAACTGATCGGCGACCGACGAAGCCAACCGAAGCGCCAGCCGGGTCTTGCCCGCTCCGCCCGGCCCAATCAGCGTAAGTAATCGGGTTTCCCCCAGCAGCGCGACGGCCTCAGCCAGCTCGGCCTCCCTACCGACAAAGCGGGTGAGCGGCGCCGGCAGGGCCGACATCAGCTCCGAGGGCTCGGCTGGGGCTGCATGCCTCGCCGGACAGCTTCGGCTGCCAGCTCGGACCGAGAATCGACGCCGAGCTTGCTGAAGATGTGGACCAGGTGGGTCTTGACAGTGGCCCGCGAGACGAAAAGCCGGGCCGCGATCTCAGGGTTGGCCAGGTGTTGGCCCACCAGGCGAACTACCTCCAGCTCGCTCGGGGTCAGGCTCGCCCAGCCGGTCGAAGGGCGCTTGCGCTCGCCGCGGCCGCGGGCGGCGTAGGCGATCGCGTCCGCCACCGAGAGCTTCGCCCCATCCGCCCAGGCGGCCGCGAACTCTTCCAGGCCGAGAGCCTCCTTGGTGCTGGCAACCGCCTCTTCGTAGGGTTCCTGCTCGACCGGAAAGCGTCGGTATCCAAGCTCCGCTCGCATCGATTCGGCCGCGGCCCATAGCCGCACCGCCTCCCTGGGACTGTTCTGCTCAGCGACAAGTCGGGCCAGCAGCTCGAGCGCATCCACCAGCCCAATCTGGTCGCCCGCTTCACGGCCAAAGCTCAGGGCTTCGTGCGCCAGCGACTCCGCCTCCTGGGGGTCGCCTTGACGTGCCCGAAGCTCGGCGCGGATCCGAGCCGCCCGGCCCAGGATCCATGTCATCGCCCCCGCGCGCGCGAGAGAGGTGGCCTCGTCGAGCATGGCGGCGGCTTCGCCGGGCTCACCAAGCGCAAGTTGCGCCTGGGCCAAGACAACGAGTGGCACAGCGGCGAAGCGGGCGACCATCGACGACCGAACGATGGCGACGACCACAGCCAGCGTCTGAGTCGCTTGTGCGAAATCGCCGACGGCCAGTTGCA
>WNEY01000879.1_pt1 | contig 20483 bp, 19 predicted proteins | sample 5400531 | NCBI WGS metagenome assembly WNEY01 (sample SAMN13153338, study PRJNA577476) | soil metagenome | isolation source: 200 cm saprolite under Douglas fir tree site 1 | place: USA:California | collected 2015-04-18
TGGACAGCGCCGCGGGCCGCTGGCTTCGCGTCCGGGGGGGCGGGGGCGGCGGGGGCGGCGGGGGCGGGGGCGGCAAGCCGCTGCTGCAGCTCATCGTCGGGGCGCGGGGCTCGGTCTACCCGAGCGTCTACGTGCGCCGCCCCGGCGACACCCACGTGTATCTGTGGCGCGGGCGCCTGGCCCAGCTCATGGACCGGGCGGGAAACGTGGACGACTGGCGCGACAAACGGATCGCCGCGCTCGAGCCCGACAGCGTCGAGAGCGTAGACGTGGCCCGTGGTAAGGAGCGCTACACGCTCACGCGCGGGCCGAAGGCGTGGGTCCTGAACGGCGGCGTTGCGGATTCGGGCGGGGTCGCGCGCTACCTCGAGCGACTGCGGGCCATCGTCGCTTCGGGGTTCGCGACGCCCCAGCAAGCGGACTTGGCCAGGGCGGCCCGCGCCGCCCGGCCGACGCGCCGCCTCACGGTGCGCGGCCCTCGCGGGAGCGTGCTCCTCTCGCTCGCGTTCGACACCACCGCCACGGGCTTCCTGGTCCGCCACCTCGCGGGGAGCGGCGGCGAGGCGGCGACCGTGTACCGCATGAACGCCTGGGACGTGGACGGGCTCACGCCCGCGAGCCGCTCGCTGCTGCGCACCACGAAGTAACCACTTGGCTTGGCGCGGTTTGCCGTCTATTTTGCAGCGCTCACATGGCGGACCTCACGCTGTCGCGGAGCCAGCTCTTGCTCCTCGCCGGGACGGCCAACCGGCCGCTCGCCGAGGAGATGGCGCAACACCTGGGGCAGCCGCTGTGCGCGGTGACGATCCGCCACTTCGCCGACGGGGAGATCTTCGTCAAGATCGACGAGAACGTGCGCGGCCGGGATGTGTTCATCATCCAGCCGACCAACCCGCCGGCGGAGAACCACCTGGAGCTGCTGTTCCTGATCGACGCCGCGCGCCGGGCGAGCGCGGCGCGGATCACGGCGGTGCTGCCGTACTTCGGCTACGCGCGCCAGGATCGCAAGGATCAGCCGCGGGTGGCGATCAGCGCCAAGCTCATGGCCAACCTGATCACGGCGGCGGGCGCTGACCGCGTGCTGGGGATGGACTTCCATTCCCACCAGCTGCAGGGGTTCTTCGACATCCCGGTGGACCATTTGTACGCCGCACCGGTATTCGTGAGCCACTTCCGGCAGAAGCAGCTGTACGATCCAGTGGTGGTGGCACCCGACGTGGGATCCGCGAAGATGGCGCGGGGATTCGCGAAGCGGCTGAACGCGTCGCTCGCGATCATCGACAAGCGGCGCCCGTCGGCCAACGTGGCCGAGGTGGTGAACGTCGTGGGTGAGGTGGCCGACAAGGACTGCCTCATCCCGGACGACATGATCGACACGGCGGGGACGGTCACGGAAGCCGCGGCGGCGCTCAAGGGGCTCGGCGCGCGCAACATTTACGCGTTCGCATCGCATGCGCTCTTGTCGGGGCCGGCGGTGGAGCGGCTCCGCGCCTCGGCCATCAACGAGGTCGCGGTGACCAACACGATCCGGATCCCCGACGAGCGGGTCTTCGACAAGTTGAAAGTGCTGTCGATCGCGGGACTGATGGCCAAGGCGATCGGCTACGAGCACTCGAACCAGTCGGTGAGCGCGCTCTTCGACTGACTTGCGGCATACGGCTTCCGACTGAGGACTGAAGCATGGCCCAGACTGTTTCTCTCTCTGCGAGCCCGCGGCAGGCGACCGGCAAGGGCGCCGCGCGGCAAGCCCGCTTCCGCGGCAGAGTCCCGGCCGTGATCTACGGCCACGGGCGCGACACGCAGCCGCTCGAGCTCGAGGCCAAGGCCCTCGAGAAGGCGCTGCAGGGGGTCGAGCCCGCGAGCACGATCATCGACCTCGCCGTGGACGGCAAGACCGTGAAGACGCTGATTCGCGAGATCCAGCGCCATCCCATTCGGCCGGACATCATCCACGTCGATTTCTACGAAATCCACGCCTCGGAGAAGGTCAAGCTCAAGGTGCCGGTGCATCTCGTCGGAAACCCCGACGGCGTGCGCAACGCCGGCGGCGTGCTCGATCAGGTGACGCGCGAGGTGGAGATCGAAGTGCTGCCGGCGGACATCCCGGATCGCGTCGAGCTCGACGTGAACGCGCTCAAGATCGGCGACTCGCTGCACGTTCGCGACCTGACCATCCCCAACGCCAAGATCCTCACCGACGGCGACCTGACGATCGCGACGGTCGTACCGCCGCGCGCCGAAGAAGTGGCGGCGCCGACGCCCGAGGCGGCGACCGAGGTGGCCGAGCCCGAGCTCATCCGCAAGGTGCGTGAGGGCGAGGAGGAAGAGGGCGAGCCTGCCGCCGAAGGCGGCGCGCCGGCCAAGCCCGAGGCGAAGGGCGGCGCCGCGCCCGCCAAGGCGGAGAAGACCGAGAAGCCCAAGGGCGGCAAAGAGAGCTGACGCTTGCGCGCCGTGGTCGGCCTCGGCAACCCGGGGCCCGAGTACGCGGCGACGCGTCACAATGCGGGCTTCTGGTTGGCCGATGCGCTCGTCGCGCGGTGGGGTTTCCCCCCGTTCCGCCGCGGCGAGCGCGCTCGCGTCACCGAGGGTGAGGTGGACGGCATCCCCGTCCGCGTGCTCAAGCCCACCACCTACATGAATGCGAGCGGTGCGGCCCTCGCGTCCCTCCGGGCCGACCCCGCCTTCAATCCGGCGACCGACCTCCTGGTGCTGGTGGACGAGTTCCGCATCCCCGCGGGCACGTTTCGCCTGCGCGCCGAAGGATCGGCGGGCGGTCACAACGGCCTCAAGAGCATCGAAGCCGCGTTGCAGTCGCAACTCTACCCCCGCCTGCGCATCGGTGTGGGACCGCTGCCCGAGGGCGTGGCCGACTGGTCCGAATACGTCCTCGCGCCGTTCACGCCCGAACAGCACGAACAGGTGGAGGCGATCATGCCGCAGCTGGTGGACACCGTGACCGAGTGGGTGAAGGAAGGCACGAGCTAAGTGCTGCGCCTCGGCATCGTCGGTCTCCCCAACGTCGGGAAATCCACTCTATTCAACGCGCTCACGTCGTCCAAAGCGGCCGCCGCGGAGAACTACCCCTTCTGCACGGTCGAGCCCAACGTCGGCGTGGTGGAGGTTCCCGATCCGCGGCTCGAGCGCCTGAATCAGCTCGTCAAGCCGAAGAAAAAAGTCCCGGCGGTGGTCGAGTTCGTGGACATCGCGGGCCTCGTCAAGGGCGCGTCCCAGGGTGAGGGGCTCGGCAACCAGTTCCTGTCGCACATCCGCGAGGTGGACGCGGTCGTGCACGTGATCCGCTGCTTCGACGACCCCGACGTGGTGCACGTGATGGGTCCGGTGGACCCGGTGCGGGACCACGACGTCATCACGAGCGAGCTGGCGCTCGCCGACCTCGCGGTGGTGGAGCGGCGTCTCGAGAAAACGCGGAAGACCGCCCGCGCGGGCGACAAGGAGGCCCAGGCCGAGCTGGTGGTGCTCGAGCGCGTGATCGCCGAGCTCGACGCCGGGCGCGGTGCGCGCGAAGCCGGCGAGAGCGAGGACGCCGTGAAGTTCCTGCGGCAGCTCGGGCTGCTCACCGCGAAGCCGATCCTGTACGCCGCGAACGTGAACGAAGACGACCTCGCCTCGGGCGGCGGGAAGTGGCTCGACCAGCTCCGCGCGGCCGTGCAGGCGCACCACGAAGAAGCAGAGATCGTCCTCTTCTCCGCCAAGTTCGAGGCGGAGCTGGGTGAGCTGTCAGGGCACGAACGGACCGAGTATCTCGCGAGCGCCGGCGTCAGCGAGCCGGGGCTCGACCGCCTGATTCACGCGGGCTACCGCCTGCTCGGCCTGCAGACGTTCTTCACGGTGGGCGAGAACGAAGTGCGCGCCTGGACCATGCACCGCGGCGGCACCGCGTTCGACGCCGCAGGCGAGATCCATTCGGACTTCCAGCGCGGCTTCATCCGCGCCGAGACCGTCTCGTTCGCCGACTTCGCGCGGGTGGGCTCTTACAAGGCGGCGCGGGAGCAGGGGTTGGTGCGGAGCGAGGGGCGGGACTACGTCGTCCAGGACGGGGACATCCTGCTGTTTCGCTTCAACGTCTAGCGCCGGCTCCACGCCACTACCGCACCGCAGGTATTTCGGAAGCTGGACCGGAACTCCGTGGGCACATCCAATCCCTGCTTGTACACCTCCACCCCCGCCAAATCGTCGACCCGGATCTGGTTCAGGGAGGCGCTCGGCAGCCTCAGCCCGTCCAGATACAGCGACATGACGCACTGGCGCGCACCGTCCGATCCGAGCGGCAGGCAGCTCCCGACACGGCACACCACTTGAACGCCGGACTCGCCCAGCAGCCCGTCCAGCGAGTGCGCGGCGCGCTGGTCGAGGTCCGCCCGCGTGTAGAAGCGCCCCACGGTCCACTTCCTGCGATCGTAAAACCCCACGAGGCTGCGCTCGGCCCGAATGGTCTGCGCCTCCACGACGATGGGCGCCAACTCAGCGGCGACGACATCGAGCAGCACCGCGAGCTTCAACGTCTTCCCGCTCTTCAAGTCCATCTCATGCTCGTACGACAGGCTGTCGCCGTAGAGGATGCGGACCACTTGCCGCCCTTCCGGTAGCCCGCCGAGCGCGAACGACCCGGTCGAGTCGCTCACGCCGAACACCCGGCTGCCCTTTACCGCGACCATCACACCGGAGATGGGGAGACCGTTAATGGAGGAACGGACCGTGCCCGCCAGCCGGGCCGTCGTGTCGCGCTGGGCATGAGCCGAAGTGACGAGCATGCCGACGAACAGCAAACAACTGAAGGGTGCGCGCTGCATAGGCCCGCGGTTCTTCCCGACGAAGGATGCTGTAAGATACGAATGAAACTGGACGATGCTACGGCGGCTTAGTCCTGGCCTTCCGGGGCCGCCGCTCCCGCGTGCACCCGGTTGCCGCGCTGCGGCGGCGGCGGCGTGGGCGTCGGGTCCGGGTCGGACAACGGAACCTGCTGCTGCACCATATCCCGGCTGAGCCACACCACGCGGTTGCCGCACATGATTGCGTCCACCGGATACGCCTGGCGCGCGAACGAGTGCGCGTCGGAGCTCGCCACCTGGGTTCCGGGGAAGTAGTACCAGCACCGCTGGCCATCGGGATGGCTGTGGATCATCCCCACGGTGCCTACCCATCCGGCGTCCTCACAGGTCTGTTCGGGGACGACGCGCGTGGCGGTGGAGTGCCCCGGCTCCACGTCCGCGGGGGCGATCCGCCGCACGATCACGGCGTTGCCGTGGATCTCACCGATCATGCAGCCCATGAACTCGGTCGGATAGGAGCGGTACTGGAGCGTAAGGTAGCGGCGCGCCTGGTCGGAGAGGATGAGGGCGCGGGCGTGCGCGCCGGGGCGACCCGCCGCTTCAATCAGACCGGCAGGCTCCGGCTGGAGCGCCAGCAGGACCACGAGTCCCGCCGCCGCCACCACGCCGCGCGTCGCGAACAACCAAGTACGCCGAGCCTGCATGCAACCCGTCCCTCCTGCTGCCTAAACTGGCAAGACCGGTGCCAACCCCGGGTGTTCCCAAGGATGATTGGACGCCACCTCACGTTGCGTGATGCTCGTCACGTCGTCGTCAAGCGAGCATCAACCGGTTGTGAGGAAGGTCACGCGACGTGCGTTCTCGGCCTTCCGCCTCCCCCCCGGTTCATCTATCTTTCGCGCCTCATAAACCCCTACTCGGTGCCGCACCTGCGCCGGGTCGCCTATGACCAAAGGGAGGTGGCATGGCTCGTCGTTACGAGACCGTCTACATCTTCGATCCTGCGCTGGAAGAGTCCGCGATCACCGAGCGGCTGGAGCGCTTTCACGCGCTGCTCACCAAGGACTCCAAGGGCTCTCTCACAAACGTCGCGCACTGGGGCAAGCGTTCCCTTGCCTACCCGATCAAAAAGAAAGACACGGGTTTCTACGTGGTCGCGCAGTTCGAGACCGCGGCGGAGCTCTTGCCCGAGTACGAGCGCGCCGTGAAGCTCGACGAGGGGGTGCTGCGCTTCCTGGTCGTGGTGTCGGAAGGCCTCCCGGCGAAGCCGGAGCCCGCCCCGGCCGTGATCGCCGCCGAGGCCGTGGTGGACGAAATCGAGGAGGATGAAGCGTGAGACGGCCCGCCAAGACGTGCCCCGTGTGCGAATCCGGGGTACGGGTGCTCGACTACAAGGACGATCGCACGCTCGGCCGCTTCCTCACCGAGCGGGGCAAGATTCTCCCGAGCCGGTTGTCGGGGATGTGCGCGCGTCATCAGCGCCAGCTCGCCACCGCGATCAAGCGGGCGCGCCAGCTCGCGCTGCTGCCTTACATCAAGGGGTACGTCGGCTGAGTCGCTGGCGCCTCGCGGCCGGCGTGCTGCTGTTCGCCGCCCTGGCGCCGGTGAGTCTGGTGGCGCTGCCGTTGGCCGCGCTCCTCGTGGCCGCGCGCCCCGGCACGCGCGGTGAGTGGGTGACGGTCGCGCTCGCCGGGGGTGCCGGGGTCGCGCTCCTGGCCGCTCCGGAGCAGGGCGTGTTCGACGCGGTGAGTCGCGCCTGGATCGTGCTCGTGACCGTGGCGTTCGTGGCCGGCGCGAAGCTCCGCCCCACGGGCTTCTGGCCGCTCGCCCTGCGGGCCTGCCTGTACGCCGCCGCCGGCGTGACGGTGCTGGTGGCCCGCAGCAAGGCGGGGCCGGCGCTTTGGACCGAAGTGCAGTGGGAGGCGACGCGGGACGCGAGCCGCGTCATGCGATACGTGGTCGAGGTCGCACCCGGCTTGTACCCGGCCTTCGAGCCCGTCGTGCGCCTGCTCGCGGCATGGCCGCTCTGGCTGGTGGTCGAAAGCCTGGTGGGGCTGGCCCTGGCCTGGCGCGGGCACGCCTTGATCGCGCGCACGCCGCTGTCCGCGGCTGGTTTGAACCATTGAGAGGAACGACGGACTATGGAAGTCATCCTGCGGGAAGAGGTGCAGCATCTCGGCGCGGCGGGCGACGTGGTCAAGGTAAAGGACGGCTACGCGCGCAATTTCCTCCTGCCGAAGGGCCTGGCCTACCCGGCGACCGAGGCCAATAAGAAGAAGATCGCCTACGAAGCGCAGCGCATCGCCAAGCAGCGCGCCACGGAGAAGGGCGCCGCCGAGACGGAGGCCGCCCGCATCGCGGAGGTCCACCTCAGCTTCGCGGTGAAGGTGGGGGAAGAGGACAAGCTGTACGGCTCGGTGACCGCGAGCGACGTGCAGCGCAAGCTGGAGGAGCTGGGGATCCGCGTCGACAAGCGCCGGGTGGACCTCCCCGAGCCGATTCGGGAGCTGGGCGAGTTCCGCGTCGGTATCAAGCTGCATCCCGACGTGCGCCCGGAGATCCAGGTGAGCGTGGTGAAGGAATAGCGGCCGGAAGGACGGAACAAACGGGTGACAGGCGCGCTATGACTACCAGACGAAGCGGGCGCCCGGCGGGACGTGCGGGGGAGGGGCAGGACGCGTTGGCCGCCCTCCGGCTGGTCACGGCGGCGCTCGCCGACCGCAAGGCGATCGACCCCACGGTGCTGGATCTGCGGGGCCTGACGGCCGCGGCCGACTACTTCGTCATCGTTTCGGGCACGTCGGACGCCCACGTGCGGGGCATGGCGGAGCATCTCATGGAGGCGCTGGCGCCTCGCGGGGTGGTGCCGCATCATGTCGAGGGGCTCACTCAAGGGCGATGGGTGCTGTTGGACTACGTGGATTTCGTGGTGCACGTCTTCCATCCGGAATTGCGGGAGTTCTACCAGCTCGAGCGCCTGTGGGGCGATGCTCCCGTGCTCGCGGCAGCCGCACCGGACAGCGGGTCGAAAGGATGATGGTCATGCGACGCATCGGCGGGATCGCGGCGGCGCTCGCGCTGTTCGGCGCGGCGCCGCTCGCAGCGCAGTACTTCGGGCAGAACAAGGTCCAGTACCAAGCCTTCGATTTCCGCATCATCCAAACCGAGCACTTCGAGGTCTACTACTATCCGGCCGAGCGGACGGCGGCACTGGACGCCGCGCGCATGGCCGAGCGGTGGTACGCCCGCCTGTCCCGCATCCTGCACCACCAGTTCCAGGGCCGGAAGCCGATCATCCTGTACGCCTCGCAGTCCGACTTCCAGCAGACCAACACCACCAGCGAAGACCTGGGCGAGGGAACGGGTGGCTTCACGGAGTTCTTCAAGCACCGGATGGTGTTGCCCTTCACCGGTTCGTACGCGGAGCTGGAGCACGTGCTGGGCCACGAGATGGTGCACCAGTTCCAGTATGACGTGATCAGCCGCGGCCGCATCGGCGCCGGGGTGCAGACCCTGGTCAACGCCAACCTCCCCGGCTGGTTCATGGAGGGAATGGCCGAGTATCTCTCGATCGGTCCGATCGATCCGCTCACGTCCATGTGGCTGCGGGATGCCTCGCTGGAAGGCCACCTGCCGACCGTCGAGGAGATGACGTACGACCCGCGGATCTTCCCCTACCGGTTCGGCCACGCGCTGCTGGCCTACGTCGGGGAGAAGTGGGGCGATGAGGCGATCGGGCAGATCCTCCAGGCCGCCGTGTCTACCGGCGTCGAGGGCGGCTTCAAGCGAGCCCTGGGCGTCACGCTCGATGACCTGTCGAGCGAATGGCGCGACGCGGTGCAGACGACCTACCTGCCCCAGCTCGCCGACCACTACCGCGCGCGCCGCATCGCCCAGCCGCTGCTCACCCAGAAGCGGTCCGACGGCACGTTGCATCTCGCCCCCGCCCTGTCGCCGGACGGGCGCGACATCGCGTACTTCAGCGAGAAGAATTCCTTCTTCGTGGACCTCTACCTCGCCGACGCGGAGACGGGCCGCGTCAAGCGGCGGCTCGTGAAGTCGACGTTGAACTCGAACTACGAGAGCCTCCGCTTCATCAACTCGGCCGGGTCGTTCTCGCCCGACGGGCGCTACTTCGCCATCGCTGCGAAGCGTCGCGACCGCGACGACCTGGTGATTCTCGACGTGAAGAAGGACGAAGAGGTCCGCCGCATCCGCGTCCCGCTGAACGGGCTCACTACGCCGTCGTGGTCGCCGGACGGTAAGCAGCTGGTGTTCACCGGATACGACGGCGGCCTGTCTGACCTGTTCGTCGTCAACGCCGACGGCACGAACCTCCACCGCCTGACGAACGACAAGTACGCCGACCTCGAGCCGTCCTGGTCCCCCGACGGCAAGACCATCGCGTTCGTCACCGATCGCAGCCCCGCCACCGACTTCCAGGCGCTCAAGTTCGGCAACCTGCGGATCGCCCTGTTCCACCTCGACAAGGGCTCGATCGATATCCTCCGGAACATGGATCAGGGGAAGAATATCAATCCCGCCTGGGCCCCGGACGGCCGGTCGCTGGCGTTCGTCTCCGACCGCAACGGGATCAGCAACATCTTCCTCTACGACTTGTCCGACGGGAAGATCTACCAGCTCACCGACGTGTTCACGGGAGTCTCGGGCATCACCGCGCTGTCACCGTGCCTCTCCTGGGCGCACGAAGCCGATCGCCTCGCGTTCGCCTACTACGAAGACGGCGAATACAACGTGTACGCGGTCGACAACCCCCGCTCGCTCAAACGGCAGCCGTACCAGGCACCCGCCACGCCGCTGGTCACCTCGCTGCTCGCCGCCCAGCGCCGCGCGCTCGCTGGGTCGGCGCCGGTCGCGGTCGCCGCGGCGGCGTCCGTCGATTCGCAGCCCCGCGCGGGAACGTCGGTGTATCGCTCGCCCACCGGGTTCCGGGCCTCCGGCAGCGCGCCGCAGGCCCCCGACAGCGGTGCGGGACCGGCGCCCGTCTCGGTGAAGAGCCTCATCGACTCGTCGCCCGCCCTGCCGGACACGAGCGAGTTCACGTTCAAGGCCTACCGCACCCGGTTCAGCCCGGACTACGTGGCGCGGCCCACCATCGGCTACGAGCGGGATAACTTCGGCCGCGGCTTCTTCGGCGGCACCGCGATCTCGCTGTCCGATATCCTCGGCAACCACACGATGGTGTTCTCGGGCTCGGTGAACGGCCGCCTGAGCGAAGCCCAGGTCCTCGCGGCCTACATCAACCAAGCGCATCGCCTCAATTGGGCGTTCGGCGGGTCGCAGCAACCGCTGTACTACTACCTGCCGACGGGGGTCCGGCAGGTCGCCCCGGACACATTCGTCGTCACGCCGCAGATCGAGCGTTTCGTGATCCGCGATGTGTTCGCGCAGTCGTTCTACCCGTTCAGCCGGTTCACGCGGGTGGAGTTCGGCGCGCACTTCTCGAACATCACCCAGGCGGTCCTGCAGCAGGACAACCTGGTCGCCGTGGACCCCGCAACCCAGCAGAGCTTCCTGATCGGCGTCAATGATCCTGTCACGGTGAATGGACCGTCCATCACCTACTACGGTCCCCAGCTCGCGCTGGTCCACGACAACTCGCTGTTCGGGTGGGTGGGACCGTTCGCGGGCTCCCGCTGGCGGCTCGAGGCTTCCCCCAGCTTCGGCGCCTGGCAATTCACCGCGGGCCTGGTCGACTGGCGGCGCTACTTCTTCGCCCGGCCGTTCACACTCGCTGTCCGGGGCCTGTTCTACGGCCGCATCGGACGGGACGCCGACTTGTTCCGGTCGTTCCTCGGGAATCCCGACCTGCTCCGCGGCTACACCGCCGGGTCCCTCATCAACAACGAGTGTTTCGCCAGCGCCACGCAGAACAGCTGCGCTCAGCTCGACCAGCTGATCGGCTCGCGTATAGCCGTGGCGAACGCGGAGCTGCGCTTCCCACTGACCCGCAGCCTCGTGCTCGGGTTCCTTCCGGTTGGGCTCCCCCCGATCGAGGGTGCCATTTTCTACGACGCCGGGCTGGCCTGGGACTCCAACTCGAAGGTCGTATGGAGCCGGGCGAGCAGCGATGATCCCGAGACCGTGCGCGCACCACTGCGAAGCTGGGGCGGGTCGATCCGGATGAACTTCCTCGGCTTCGTGGTGCTGCGGTTCGACTACACCAAGCCCCTGAGCCGGCCGCACAACAACGCCTACTGGACGGTGAGTCTGGGTCCAACGTTCTAACTCCGCATCGCTAAACCACTTGTCCTGGCCTCGCCGGTTGCCTATCTTGTCCGGCGAGGCCATTTGCGTACCCGATACCTCGTCCTGATCGGCCTGGCGCTCGGGGGCTGTCGGTCCCGGGCGCCCGCCGCATCATCGTCGCAACCGCCTGCCAAGCAAGCGGTTAGCCGCGCAGCCGCCGGCGCCGCCCGCACCGCCGGTGTCGCGATCCGCATCCCGACCAAAGGGGGAGCCCCGCGGGTGTATCGCCTGCCCACCATGGTGGAGGTCCCCACCGCGATTCGCGGCAAACTCCCCCCGGTCACCCGGGTCATTGGGCTCGACACCGAAGCGGAATTCCTCTACGTCACCACCCCCACGAAGGACACGACCGCGAAGAAAAAGGGTGCGCGCGTCAAGAAGGACACAAGTACCACAACGCCGAAGAGCGACGTCCTCGCGCTCGATCTCGGCAGCGCTCGAGTCGACACGGTGGCCTCAGGGATCGAGCAAGCGACGCTCGGTCCGGACGGAACGCTCTATACCGTGGACGCGAAGCGCCGCGTCGTGTCGGTCGCACGCCGGGTGCGGGTGGCCTGGCCGCAGCCCCTGCCGGGCGTGCCGCTGCAGCTGTTCGGGGCTGCGGACCAACGCCTCGTGGTGGCCGACCCACCATCACTCATCACCGCCGCCGCCGATCAACCGCCCACCGCTCGCCCCCTGCCGGCCGGGAGCGATGTGGCGGCGACGCGCTGGGGCGACCTGGTCGGCGTGGCCGCCGACTCGGGGGTGGTCCTGATGGACCCGCTCGGCCGCCGCGAGGCTGGGTTCGTTCCGCTCGCCGATCATCCGCGCGCGCTGGTGTTCTCGCCGTCGGGCCATCGCATCTACGTCGCCCGGCGCACCGAGCCCGGGCTGGCGGCGATCGACCGCTACGACCGCGAGGAGATCGACGGCATCGCGCTCCCCTTGCCCGCGGCCACGATCCGGCTGGATCCCCTGGGACGCTGGCTCTTGGCCAAGCCCGCCGCGGGAGACTCCGTCTTTATCGTGGACCTCCCGGTGAAACGGCTGGTCGGGACGCTGGCGAGTGCGTGGCGTACGGATCTGCCGGCCATTGCTCCGGACGGCGCCCTGCTGGTGCGCCAGGGCGACGACATCGTCGCGTACCGGCCCGACTCGCTCGCTCCGACGGGACGCGTCAAGGGCGGTGGTGGGGACCTGTGGATGCTCACCGGCTGGCGCCCGCGTGGCGCCTATCGCGGCGCCTTCGGAGACGCGGGCGCGCAGCCTGACCAGGGTGCCGCGTCCGATACGGCGGGGCCCGAAGGACCGATGTACGTGCAGGTGTCGACTTCGCAGAACGAGGCCTGGTCGACGGAGATGGCGCAGCAGCTCACCCGCGCTGGGCTCGCCGCGCGCGTGCTCCAGCCGCGCAATCCCGACGACGGCTACCGGGTGGTGCTCGGGCCCTTTCCGACCCGGGCGCAAGCCGAGGGCATCGGCCGCAAGCTCGGCCGCCCCTTCTGGATCTACCAACCGACGCCGTGACCGTCCGCCCGCTGCCGCGCTCGCGCCTCGACGCGCTGGTGCCGTCGCTGGTCACCGGACAAGCGCTCGTCGCGCTGGTGCCGGCGACGGGCGACCTCAAGTGGGCTGCGGGCGCCGCGTGGGACGTGGCCCGCGCCGCGGCGCTGAGCAACCGGCGCATCGCCCTCGTGGACCTGTGGCTGGAGCAGCCGATGCTCCACGAGACGGTCGGCCTCACGCCGACCGAGGGGATCGTGGACGCGTTCGAGTACGATGTGTCGCTCACCAAGGCGGCGCACGAGATCGACCGCGTGTTCTTCATCGCCGCGGGGACGGTGACGGCGCACGCGGGTGACCTGTTCGCGAATCCGCGCTGGAAGAAGCTGCACGGCGGCTTCCGGGTCGAGGACGCGCTGCTGCTGTTGTATCTCTCCGCCGGCGCCCTCGCTCGACTCTCCGCCGTTCCGGACGGATTGATCGTGCTGTCGCCCGATGGCTACGAGCCCGAGTCGTCCATCGGTCAGGGGATCACGGCGGTGATGGAGCGCGGCGTCCCGCTGCTGGGCGTGGTGCGCGAGCGCTGGACCCCGGCGGCGGCGCCGGTGCCGGACCGGCGAGCGGTCGCGCCCCCGCCGGGACGCATTTCGGCCTCTGTGCCGCGCCCGCCGTATCGGCTGGCTCGCCCGGTGGTCGTGGCCGCGACGCTCGCGGCCGGCGCGGCCGGCAGCTGGGCGCTGCTGGCCCGCGGAGCCGAGCAACGCCGGGCGCCCGTTCCCGCCCCCACGGCGGCGCCGGTGCGTGCCCGACCGGTCGCGGCCGCGCCGGCCCCCCCCCGCGTCGATTCACTCGCCTGGACCGTGCAGCTCGCCGCGTACGCGCGACTCGACAAGGCGCTCGCCCTCGCCGACCGGCTGGCGGCGGACGGGGTCACGCCGTTCGTCACCCCGGTCGCGCTGGACGAGCGCCGGGGGAGCACCGTGTGGTATCGCGTGCTGGCCGGCGCGTTCCCGACGCGCGACTCCGCCGTCGCCGCCCGCTCCGGGTTGTGGAAGCACGGCCTCGCCACGCGCGGCCAGGGAGATGTGCTGCGCGCTCCCTATTCGTTCTCGCTGAGCGACCGCGCGCCTACCGTCCGGACCCTGCGGGCGCGCGGCATTCCGGCCGTGCCGTGGGGGACGGGTTCGCGCTTGTTGGCGGGTGCGTTCGAGACGCCCGAGCAAGCCAGCCTGTTCGAGGCGCGGCTCAAGCGGGCCGGCGTTCAAGCCACTCTGGTCACCAGGATAAAGACGACTCCATGAGACTCACCCGGCTCGAGCTGTCGGGCTTCAAGTCGTTCGCGGGCGCGGTCGAGCTGCCGTTCGAGGCGGGCGTCACCGCCATCGTGGGGCCGAACGGCTGCGGCAAGTCCAACATCTCCGATGCGGTCCGCTGGGTCCTGGGCGAGCAGTCGCCACGCCTGCTGCGCGGCGGGAAAATGGAAGACGTCATCTTCCAAGGCTCGACCGGACGACGTCCGGTCAACGTGGCGGAAGTCTCGCTGGTGTTCGACAACTCGGACGGCACGCTCCCGCTCGCGTACCAGGAGGTCGTGGTCACGCGCCGGCTCTCCCGCTCGGGGCAGAGTGAGTACCTCCTCAATCGCTCGGCAGTGCGGCTGCGGGACATTCAGGACCTGCTGCGCGGCACCGGCCTGGGCGCCGACGCCGCCGTGGTGATGGAGGCGAAAATGATCGAGGCGCTGCTCTCCGAGAAGGCGGAAGAGCGGCGTGCCCTGTTCGAGGAGGCGGCCGGCATCGGGCTGTACCGCGACCGCAAGACCAGCACCGAGCGCCGGCTCGAGGAGACGGCGGCGGACCTCGCCCGGCTCGAGGACCTGGTCAGCGAAGTGCAAACGCAGGTGCGGAGCCTGGCGCGCCAGCGCGGCAAGGCGGAGCGCTACAGCAAGATGATCGAGGAGCGGTTCGGCGTCGCCCTGACGCTGGTGCGGCGCGAGCTCGAGGACTTCGATTTGACGCTGGGCGGACTGGGCCAGCGGGCCGAGCAGCTGGCGGCGGCCCTGCCCGGCGAGCGCGCCCGGCTGGAGGCGGCGGAGCGGGAGCGGGAGGCGGGGGTTCAGGCGCGGCACACGGCCGAGGCGCGTCGCACGGAGGTGGAGCGTCGCCTGGCCGATGCGAAGCTCGAAACGGGGCGGCTGGAAGGCGACCTGGCCCTCGCCGCCGAGCGGCTGCGCAACGCCGGCCAGCGGCGCGCCACCGCGGCGCAGCGGCGGGAGCAGGAGGATGCGCGCGCCTCCCAAGCGGAGCGCGAGCGGGCCGCGGCCGCGGCGGAGTGCGACGCGGCGGAGCGGGACCTTGCGTCGGTCGGCCAGGAGCTGACAGGTCGCACCGCACTCGAGCAGGAGGGACGCGACCGGCTGCTGGCAGAGCGGGCGACGGTGCGCGAGCTCGAGGAGGACCTGCAGCGGCGGGCGGAGGGGTCCCGAGCGCTCGAAGGCGAGCGGGCGGCGCTCGAGCGGGAGCGAGCGGAACTGGGGCAACAGCTCGCGGACGCATCCCAGGAGCGGGCCCGGCGCGCGGAGACGGAGTGGGCGGCGACCGCCCAGGTGGGCACGCGGTCGCAGGAGGCGACGGGGCTCGCCAAGGCGGCGGCACAGGCGGCGAACGCCCTCGAGCTGGCGCGACGGCGCGTGGCCGAGCTCAAGGACCAAGAAACGCACGGTCGTGCCGCCCGGCGCCAGGCAGAGGGAGCCCTCGCACAGGTCACCGCGCGGCGCGACGCCCTCGCGGAGCTCGAGCGCGAGCGCGTGGGGCTCGCCCCAGCGGCCCAGGCCCTGCTCAAGGAGCGGGCGCGGTTCGGCGACGCGGTGATCGGGCCGCTGTCGGACTTCGTGCGCACCAGCCGGCGCGACGCCGTGCTCGCCGAGCAGTTGTTAGGCGAGTGGCTGCACGCCGTGTTGGTGCGCGACGCGGCCGCCGTTGACACGATCCGCCGCTGGCACGAGCAGGCGCAACCCGGGCCGCTGGTGCTGCTGCCAAGCGTGCCCGGACCGCGCCTGGCCGCGGACGGCCATCCCCTCAAGGACGACCTGCGTGTAGACGGCCCGGCAGCCGCGTGGGTGCGCGCGCTGCTTGCCGGCCACGAAGTCCTGGAGGGTGGCGAGGGCGGAGGACGCGCGCTGCGACGGGCCAACGGCGCCGTGTTTCTAGCGGGATCCACGACGGCGGCCGGGGGACCGCTCGAGCGCCGCGCCGAGCTCGAAGCGCTTGCGCAGGACGTGCGAGAGGCGGAGGCGCGCCGGGGCGGCGCCGCCACCACGCTGGAGCGCACACTCGCCGAGCTCGCCGCGGCCGAGGCCGCATTCGCGGCCGCGGGCGAGGCGGCGGAGCGGGCCCGCCAGCAGGAGCTCGAAGCGGGCGCGATGAAGGACGACGCGGAGCGCGCCGCCGCGCACGCCCAGCGTGAAGCCGCCGACGCGACGGCGCAGGTGGAGCGGCTGTCGGCGCGCCTGGCGGAGGTGGAAGCCCGGCTGGAGGCGCTGCACGCGGACCTCGAGCGGCACGAGGTGGATCGTGTCCGCCTCGACGAGCGGCTGGGTCGCGAGCGCGCCCGGCTGGTCGATCTCGAGGGGCAGCAGGAGGCGGCGCGGGAGCAGCGGGTGCGCTGGCAGGTGGATGCGGCCCAGGTTGAGGCGCGCCTCGGCGCCGCGCGTGAGCGCGCCGGCCGCGCCGCGGCGGAGGCCGAGGAGGCGCGCCGTCAGTCTGCCACGCTGGCCGAAGAGATCGGCGCGCTCGAGCATGACACCGCGACCCTCACGGCCCAGCGCACCCAGTGGGAGGACCAGCTCAAGGAGCGTCGCCTCGCGCTCGTGGCGCTGGAAGGCGCCGCGCGTGAGGCTGGAACGCAGGTCGAGGCGGCGGACGCCCGCGTCGCGCAGACGGAGGCGTCGCTCGAGGACACGCGCCAGGCGCTGGACACGCGGGGCGCAGAGGAGCACAAGCTCGAGCTCGAGCGCACGGAGATCGTCGGCCGCCGGCGCGGGCTCGTCGCACGGGTCGAGGCCGAGTGGCGCAAGCCTTTCGATCACCTGCTGGCCGAGGCGCCCGAGGTCGCCGGCGACCTCGAGTGGCTGCGACAGGAGGACGAGCGGTTGCGGGCGGCCATCGACACGGTGGGCCCCGTCAACGCCCTCGCCGTGGACGAGCACGGCGAAGAGGTCAAGCGCCTCGAGTTCCTGATGACCCAGCGGGACGACCTCGTGGCCGCGCGCCAGTCGCTCCAGCAGGCGGCGCGCGAGATCGACCAGACCGCCAAGGCGATGTTCCTCGAGTCGTTCGGCAAGGTGCGGGAGAACTTCCGCACGGTGTTCCAGACGCTGTTCGGCGGCGGTGAGTGCGACGTGCGGCTCGCCAACGAAGACGAGCCGCTCGAGAGCGAGATCGAGATCCACGCAGCGCCGCGCGGCAAGCGCACGCAGCGGATCCACCTGCTCTCGTCCGGCGAGCGCACGTTGGTCGCCGTGTCGCTGCTGTTCGCGATTTTCCTCACCAAGCCGAGTCCCTTCTGTCTGCTCGACGAAGTGGACGCGCCCCTGGACGACGCCAACGTGGGCCGCTACGTGCGCCTGCTCGCCGAGTTCAAGGACCTGACGCAGTTCATCGTCATCACGCACAACCCGCGCACCATGCAGGCCGCCGACGCCGTGTACGGCGTCACCATGCAGGAACCCGGCGTCTCGACCATCGTCGGCGTGCGGCTCGGTCAGATGGAGCCGGCCTGAGTGGAATTAGTCACGGTCGGCACCGGGACGGTCGCGCCGTCGGCCACCCGCACGTCGGCATGCCACTGGGTGAGTCGCGGTAACCTCAAGATCCTGTTCGACTGCGGCGCCGGGGCGCTGCACCGGCTCGCGCAATTCGGCCTGCCGTGGCATCAGGTCACCCACGTGGTCCTGTCGCACTTCCACCCGGACCATTGGGGCGAGTTGCCCATGCTGGTGTACGCGCTCAAGTACACCACCGTGCCGCCGCGCCAGGAGTCCCTCGTGATCCTCGGCCCGCGCGGGGTGGTACGGCTCGTGAAACAGCTCGCCGAGGGATACGGGCCGTGGCTGCTCGACCCGGGCTTCCCGATCGGCATCCTGGATGTGCAGACGGGCGAGCCGTTCCCGCTCGACGCCGATGTGAGCCTCGAGACCTTCCCGGTGCCCCACACGTCCGAGAGCGTGGCGCTGTCGCTGACCGCGCCGGAGGGCCGGCTGGTCTACACCGGTGACACGGGGCCCTCGAGCGAGCTGGCTCGCTGGGCCAGCGGGGCCGACCTGCTGCTGGCGGAGTGCTCGCTCCCCAAGGAGATGGCCATGGACATCCATCTCACCCCGGAGCAGGCGGGCGAGCTGGCCCGGGACGCCAAGGCCCGACAGCTCGTCTTGACGCACTTCTATCCTCCGGTAGAGACTTCGGACCCGGCGCGAGCGGCCGGGACGCGGTTCCCCGGGCGGGTGACCGCGGCCCGCGACGGCGACCGGTTCACCATCGGAGGCAAGTAGCGGTGCTGATCGTGATGCGCCACGGCGCGACGGAAGACGAGGTCCGGCGCGTCATCACGGTGATCGAGGAGATGGGCTACAAGGCCCGGCCCATGCCGGGGGCGCAGCGCACGGCCGTCGGCCTGGTCGGCAACGACGGGCGGGTCGATGCCTCGCGGTTGGAAGGTCTCCCCGGCGTCCAGGACGTCATCCACGTCACCAAGCCGTACAAGCAGGTCAGCCGGGAGTGGAAAGCGGAGAACAGCGTGGTGCGGCTGCCCGGCGGCGTCGCCGTAGGCGGTACGGAGGTCGTCGCCATCGCGGGCCCGTGCTCGGTCGAGAGCGAGCGGCAGATCATCGAGGCCGCACGTGTGGTGAAGGAGGCGGGGGCCGTGATCCTGCGCGGCGGTGCCTGGAAGCCGCGCACCTCTCCCTACGCGTTCCAGGGGCTGGGGCGGCCGGGGCTCAAGCTGCTCGCCAAGGCGCGCGAGGAAACGGGCCTCCTGATCTGCACCGAGGCCATGGATCCCGAAGGCGTCAGTTACGTGGCCGAGGTCGCGGACATCATCCAAATCGGCGCCCGCAATATGCAGAACTCTTCGTTGCTCAAGGCGGCGGGCCGGGCGAGGAAGGCCGTGCTGCTGAAACGCGGCATGGCCGCGACCATCGAGGAGCTGCTCCTCTCGGCGGAATACGTACTCGCTGAGGGAAACCACGACGTGATCCTGTGCGAGCGCGGCATTCGCGGGTTCGACACGGCGACGCGCAACGTGTTCGACCTTACCGCCATTCCCGTGGTGCACAAGCTGTCGCACCTGCCGATCATCGCGGATCCGTCCCACGGCACGGGGCTGCGTGACAAGGTCATCCCGATGGCTCGTGCGGCGGTCGCCGCGGGCGCGGACGGCATCATGATCGAAGTGCACCCCAATCCGGAGCAGGCGCTTTCGGATGGTGCACAGACGCTGTTCCCCGACCAGTTCGCCCAGCTGATGCGCGAGGTGCGCGTGATCGCCGAGGTGATCGGGCGGCGGGTGGCGGAGCCGGCGTCGGTGGGAGCCTGAGACAAGTGCGGAATTCGGAATGCGGAATGCGGAATTGATGGGCCGGTTTCGGGGTACTCAGGCGGGCCCAGTTGCCGGAAGACGGTTCTGCAATTCCGCATTCCGCATTCCGCACTCCGCATTCGTTGCACTCGGAATCTTCCTCGGCCTCCGGACACCCGACCCCTGGCCGATCCTGGACCGCGCCAGTGCGACCTACCAGACGATCACCAGCTTGTCCGCCGACTTCGTTCAGATCATCACGAATCCGATGATCGGATCCCCCGACACGACGCGTGGCCGGCTCTACCAGATGCGTCCCAGCCGTTTTGCGATGCGGTTCACCGCGCCCAAGGGCGATCGCATCGTGGCCGACGGCCGTTTCCTCTGGCTGTACACCCCCAGCACCACGCCCGGCCAGGTGATCCGCTCGCGCATTCCCGAATACGGCACCACCGGCCCCAACTTGATCGGACAATTCGTGGAGCAGCCGCGTGAGCGCTACACGGCACAGTACGTCCGTGCCGACTCGCTCGCGGAGACAGGGCCGGTCGACGTGATCAGGCTGGTGCCGAAGGGCCACGAGCAACCCTACAGCGAAGCGACGATCTGGGTAGGTCGGGAAGACGGGCTGGTGCACCGCGTCGATATCGAGGAGAGCTCCGGCCAGGAGCGCACGGTCATCCTGCGAAACATCCGCGTGAACCGCGGGGTGCCCGGGCGCGAGCTCACGTTTGCGCCCCCCGCCGGCGTACGGGTCGTGGATCAGTAGGCTACTTCTTCAGGTGCTCGAAGCCCGATTCGCTGCTTAGGATCTGCTCGTCCAACCAGCGATCGATGATGCTCTTCCGAAAGCGCCACTCCTTCCCGAGCTTGAGCCGCAAATAGGCGGCGATCTCCTCGATCGTCAGGATCTCGTTGTCGCGCGACGGCCCGCGAGTCTTGTCGCCGTCCCCGGTCATGGACGCTTGCGCCGCTGGGTGGAGTCGGCCGCCGTGTCAATCGGCGGGATGATGAAGCCGCGGAATCGCGGGATTGTGTCCCGCTTGCCGGGCGGTGCGGTCGGCGTCTCGTCGCCCTGCAGCAGCTTGTTCACTGCGTAAATGATCGCCGCGTAGAAGTTGCCCTGGTAGCGTCCGAACACCTGGAAGGGCTTATTGCGGTCCCCGAGAAACGGGCGAAGACTCCACGCCAGCTGAATGCCGACAAAAGCGAATAACACTGCCCACGCGCGCATGATCGTGAGCGCTTTGCGAGGGTATACCCCGCGCTTCTCGCAGACGACACTCAGTCCCTCATGCAGAGCGTACATGCCGAACAATCCCGCCACGCTCGCGATCGCGATGTTCAGAAGATGTTGGAAGTAGT
>WNEY01000833.1_pt1 | contig 20470 bp, 19 predicted proteins | sample 5400531 | NCBI WGS metagenome assembly WNEY01 (sample SAMN13153338, study PRJNA577476) | soil metagenome | isolation source: 200 cm saprolite under Douglas fir tree site 1 | place: USA:California | collected 2015-04-18
GAATCATCATGAAGGGATAGCTGATGTTGGCCGTGAGGTGGAAAACGGCCTCGGCCTTGACGTGCGTGGGCTCGTCCGAGCGCAACACGCGCGGGAGAATCTTCTTCGCCGTCTGCATCAGGCCCTTGGCCCAGCGCGCCTGTTGCGCCTTGAACGCGTTCATCTCCACGGGCAGTTCGGAGGCGCACTCGATATCGGGCAAGTAGAGGAACTTCCAGCCGCGGAGCTGCGCGCGGTAGGAAAGGTCGGTATCTTCGGTGAGCGTATCGTGCTGCCAGCCGCCCGCATCGTCGATGGCGCAGCGGCGCCACACGCCGGCGGTGCCGTTAAAATTGAAGAAGGTGCCGCTGCGCGAGCGCGCGCCGTGCTCCATCACGAAGTGGCCGTCGAGCAGGATCGTTTCGATTTCGGTCAGCGTGGAGTAATCGCGGTTCAAGTACGTCCAGCGAGTCTGGACCATCGCGATCCTGGGATCAACGAGATATGGAAGCGTGCGGCGCAGAAAATCGGGCGACGGAAGAAAATCCGCGTCGAAGATGGCGACGAATTCGCCGGTCGCGGACTCGAGACCCGCGGCAAGCGCCCCGGCCTTGAAACCGGTGCGGTCGTTGCGATGCAGGTAGCGGATTGGCAATCCGAGCGCCTGATAGCGCTCGACGCAGCCGCGCGCGACCTGCTGCGTTTCGTCGGTCGAGTCATCGAGCACCTGAATGTCGAGCAGCTCGCGCGGATAATCGAAGCGCGCCACCGCGTCCACGAGGCGCTCGATCACGTAGCGCTCGTTATAGATAGGAAGCTGTATGGTAACCTTGGGCCACTCGGCGATCGCGGGCGGCGGGCCGGGAACATTGTCGCGATTCTTGAAATAGGCGTACACCAGGTAGTAGCGATGCAGGCCGTACGCGGCCAGGATCACCAGCACGAGGAAATACGGAATCATGACGGCCAGGTCGAACGCGTTGAGCTGGTACAGCCCGCGGAACGGATTCCGGTTTGGGTCCGTAAGCTTGGACCAGTAGTTCGAGAACGGACTTTGCGCCGCCGTCGCCACGAAGCCCAGAAAATGTTGCGCAGAAATCAAAACGGACATCCCCTCTTGCCAATGCTCGCCCTGCGAAAGATCAACACAAGAAAGCCAAAAAGTTGAGCGCCTCAGAGCGCTCCACGAAACCACAACCACTGCGGAGCACGCAAGCTATCGTCGCGCTCATCGGCATGATCGCGCTCGAAGCCGTGTTCGCCGCGATGGCGCGCCTCGGAGACCTGGCCGATCACATCCCCGAATTCATAGCCCTGGCGCTCGGCGCCGGCGTCCTGTACTTCATCGTCCTCTACGGGCTTGAACACACGCGAGACAGCCGGGCCGTGCTGTGGCTCGTACTGCTGGGCGCGCTTGCGTTTCGCCTGACTCTTTTTCCCTACCCGCCGTCACTTTCGACCGATGTCCACAGGTATCGCTGGGACGGCCACGTGCAAAACGCGGGCTGGAATCCGTATGTGGTGGCGCCGACCGATCCGCGCCTTGCGCCGCTGCGCGATCCGGGCTGGGCCGTGATGCCCGCGCCGGAAATTCCGACGATGTACCCGCCGCTGTCTGAGCTTGTCTTCCGCGCGACGTGGCGCGTTCTGCCAGGCCCGGTTGGCTTCAAGCTGCCATTTCTGCTCGCCGATCTTGCTGTTGCGGCGATGCTCGCCGGGTGGATCCGTTCGACTGGGGGACGGAACTACCAAATAGCGATTTACGCCTGGAATCCGCTGGTCGTGGTCGAATTCGCATCAAGCGGCCACAACGACGCGCTCGCCATCGCCGGGGTCGTCGTTACGCTGCTGATTATACGGCGGGCTCCGGCGATGTCAACGCTAACGCTGACGGCCGGGGCGCTCGCGAAGGCCTTCCCCGTTGTGCTGCTTCCCCTGGTGCTTTTCCGCGCGGGCTGGCCTGGGAGGCTGCGCGGATGGCTTGCGGCAGCGGGCTGCACGGCACTCACCGCAGTGTGTATCTGGCCCTTCCGCAACGGCTGGCGCGAATTCCTGGGAATGCTCACGTATTACCAGATGATCTGGCGAAACTACCATTCGAGCATCTATCCGGTCCTGCTGTGGATGTCCGGCACACATGAGGTGGCTGCAGGAATCGGCGAAGGAGTCGTGCTCGGGCTGGCGTTATGGCTGGCCGTGCGGCGCGCCGACCCAACGCGCGCGGCGTTTCTCCTGATCGGCACGGTGCTGCTGTTCGCACCCAACGGATATTCGTGGTACTTCACCTGGATCGTGCCGCTGCTGTGCTTCTATCCGAGCGCGGCGTGGCTGCTGCTCACCGTGCTGCAATTTCTCTCCTACAAGATTTGGATCAACTACAGAGTGCTCGGCGACTGGCAGTTCGATCCCTTCTTTCAGTGGCTCTGCTATGCGCCGTTTTACGCCTTGTTGGTTTGGGAGATTCTTCGCAAGAAACAACAAGCCGAGCCGCACACAGAAAAAGTCACAGCAATGTGATGAATTCTTCGATTGTCAAACCAGCTTGGCGGAGAATGGAGCGAAGTGTTCCACGGTCGAGTTCCTTGTGGTCGGGAACGACAACTTGGGCGAACGGCTCCTCACGGCGGAGGATGATGTGACGTCCGTTCTGACGCTTGAATTGAATCCTTTCTTCGAAAGCGCGGTAACACACTCACGCCCTGAAACACATGGAAGGCTTGTCATACCGCCATAACAATGGCATCAAAGCGGTCTTCGGGGACAGGGAGGCCGTCTTCTTCTAAAGCCGCAACGTATCCTTCGATGGCTTCGCGTATGTTGGCTACAGCCTTGGCTTTGCTCTCGCCCTGGCTGACGCAGCCAGGAAGACTTGGACACTCCACCACCCAATAGCCATCTTCACCGGGATAGAGGATTACCTGGCGCATCGTAGCCTCCTTCGCCGAACAATTTCTCTTTTGATTTTACATTAAATATTGATGGAAAGCGTGACGTCGGGGCGGGGGCCGGGCGGTGGAGGCATTTTCGAGCGATCGACGGGACGGTAGAGCGTGTCGCGCTCGACGGGGACGCGTCCCGCTTCGCGGATCAGGCGCTCGAGTTCGGCGCGCGGGGTGAATTCGGCGGTCTTGGCGCCGGCGTCGTGATAAATTTTTTCCTCGACGACGGTGCCGTCCAAGTCGTCGGCGCCAAAACGCAGCGCGATTTGCGCGATGCTGGGCGTGAGCATCACCCAGTAGGCCTTGATGTGATCGAAATTGTCGAGCAGCAGGCGCGAAATCGCGATGGACTTGAGATCGTGGTAGCCGGTTGGCGGCGGCAGGTGCGCAAGCCCGGTGTTCGCCGGGTGAAACGCCAGCGGAATGAATGCAGCGAAGCCGTGCGTTTCGTCTTGCAGTCCGCGCAGGGCCAGTAGATGATCGACGCGTTCTTCTTCGGTTTCTACGTGGCCGTATAGCATTGTGGCGTTTGAGCGCAGGCCGATTTCGTGCGCCGTTCGCGCGATGTTGAGCCATTGCTGGCCGCTGACCTTGTGGTCGCAGATGATTTTCCGCACACGTGGGTGAAAAATTTCCGCGCCGCCGCCGGGCAGCGAGTCCACGCCCGCTTCTTTGAGCGCCAGGAGCGTGTCGCGAATCGAAAGCTTGGCGATTCGCGAAAAGTATCCTACCTCAACCATGGTGAACGCTTTCAGGTGCACGGTGGGGCAGCGTTTTTTCAAGCCGCGCATCAGGTCGAGAAAATATTCGAACGGCAGGTCGGGGTGCAGGCCACCCACCATGTGGAATTCTGTGGCGCCTTCGCGCACGCCTTGTTCGGCGCGCTGGTAAATCTCTTCAAGCGCGAAGGTATACGCGCCGGGCGCGTTGGGATCGCGGCCAAAGGCGCACAGCTTGCAGTGCGCGACGCACACGTTGGTGGGATTGATGTGGCGATTTACATTGAAAAAGCAGGTATTGCCGTAACGCTTTTCGCGGACGGAGTTCGCAAGCCAGCCCACGGCGAGCAGGTCCGCGGAGCGATAGAGCGCCAGGCCGTCGTCAAAGCTCAGCCGCTCGCCTGCAAGGACCTTGGCAGCGATGGGCTTTAACCGTTCGTCGGTGATTCGAAGTTCGCTCATTTTGCCAGTAGTGCAGACTTTGGTCTGCGGCCCTCGGTCTCAAGCGAAACCCACACAGGCTGAAGCCTGTGCTACTAGTGCGCGACGGCCACAGCCGCGCCCCAGAACAGCAGGAACAAGAGACTAATATAACCGTTCACCGTAAAAAACGCAGCATTCATCCTGCTGAGATCATTCGGCGAAACCAGCGAGTGCTCGTAGGCAAGCATCGTGGCGACCACTGCGATTCCCACCCAGGCGGGCCAAGGCAAATGGAAACTCCACGCCAGCCACGCCATCAGGGCGATCATCGCGACGTGCATGGCGCGGGCAATCGCCAGCGCCCGGGCGATGCCGAAGCGTTTTGGCACGGAAAAAAGTCCCGCCGACTTGTCGTATTCGATGTCCTGGCAGGCGTAGAGCACGTCGAAGCCGCCGACCCAGAGCGTTACAGCCGCGCACAGAATCAACATGCGCGCGTCGAGCGAGCCTGCGATTGCAATCCAAGCTGCCGCGGGGGACATTCCGAGGCAAAAGCCAAGCACTACGTGCGACCACAACGTGAAGCGCTTCGTATAAGAGTAGAAAAACAGCACTGCGAGTGCGACAGGGGAAAGTTCAAAGGCAAGAGTGTTCAATTGCCATGCAGCAAGCACAAGCAGGGCGGAAGCTGCGGCCGCAAAAGCGCATGCGAAACTTACGGAGAGCGCTCCCGTCGCGAGCGCGCGTGTGCGAGTGCGAGGATTTTCGCGGTCGTAGCGCAGATCGATGATCCGGTTCATCGTCATCGCCGCGGAGCGCGCGCCGACCATGGCGACGATGATCCATGAAATCTGCCGCCACGATGGCCAGCCTGGCATCGCGCCCGGCAGCGTGGGATAGCGCGCCGCCAGCAGCGCCCCTGTCAACGCGAACGGCAGAGCGAAGACGGAGTGCTCGAACTTGATCATCTCGAGGATCGTGCGAATGCGGCTCGGGCTCACCGGAAAACCCCAGGAGTTTCAACACAGAGGTCACAAAGAACACAGGGAAAAGCATGAGAAGAATTCTTCATATCATATAGGAGCAACCATCGCACAAAATAAACCCATCTCCGTGTTCTCTGTGCCCTCAGTGTTGAGGCTTTTTCCGTTCCAATGTAATGGCCACGCGCCACTCGTTTCTTAGACCTCGCGGGCTTTGCCTTTTGCTTGCCCTTCCCAACGGTACATTTGCTCCTGCGGCAGACCCATCTGCGCGAGGACGCGATAAACGTACTGCGCGACCAGGTCGTCGATCGTCTTCGGCTGGTGATAGAAAGACGGAATCGCCGGCATGACCACGGCGCCCGCCTCCTGCACGCGCAGCATATTCTCCAGATGAATCCGGCTGAACGGCGTATCGCGCACGCAGAGCACCAGGCGACGGCCTTCCTTGAGACAAACGTCGGCGGCGCGCGCGACGAGATCGTCGCTCGTCCCCGAAGCAACGGCAGCAAGCGTGCCCATCGAGCAAGGAATCACCACCATGGCGTCAACAGGATAGCTGCCCGAAGCAATCGACGCGCCGACGTCCTTGTTCGGCAAAACTTCGGTCTTCGCCGCGCGGCCACCGACGAGCAGCGACGGAACCTGTTTGGCGTCGCTTGTGGCGATGCCTAGTTCATGCGCCAGCAGCCGCGCTCCCGTATCGGTGACCACAAGATGAATCCGGCCCACGCGCGCGTCGGCTTCGAGCAGCCGCAAGGCTGCCTGCGCCAGCACGGCGCCCGAAGCGCCGGTGACACCTACAACGATCGTCTTGTGATCCGCCGAATTCATCGATTTGCGCGGGAAATTGAAGTCTAGACAGCCAACCAACCGAAAGTCAAGAAACGCGCCGCAATGGTTGTACGAAAGCCCATCCCAGCGCCGAGCTCAGTCTTCAAATTGAAATGTCGGCACCAATTTGGCGGAGATGGTGCAACAGGTGCTTCAAGTAATCTTCCACCAGGAACCGCAACGTCACTGGCTCATCCGAACCAATGCGGCAAAGAGTTTCGAGCTTAGCGGCGGGCAGGTGTGCGATGACATGAGCGAGATAGCGGTTATAATCCGCCCACAGCGAAACTAATAGGGGCCAATGCGCATCTTCGGCGGCTTGGACGCGAACGCAACTATCTTGGTCATACCCAGGAAAATCCAACGAGGATTGGAGCGCTGCCCTGACGAATCGCTGGTGGTTGTTCGAAGCGGAATCGATCAGATGTCCCAGGACTTGTTTGCGTGACCAGCCACCGGCCAAAATGGGCTTGTTGCTTTCTGCATCGCTGACGTGTCGAAGAATTACCACGGCTAATTCAACGCTGCGGACTAATTTGTCGCTCAACTCTTTCATTGGTCCCCCGATCATTCTTTCAACTCTCACGCCCCCGAATGCAGAAGCACCTTCAGTATTCCGGGTTTCTGCGCGTAGCGGATGGCTTCGGCTGCGTTCTTCAATTTGAAAACGCGCGAGATCAGCGGACTCGGATCGACGCGCCCCAAGCGCAGGAGGGCGAGCGCGGGCGGGAAGGGGCCGCAGCGCGAACCGATTGCGGTGATCTCCTTTACTACGAGCGGCCACGTTTCGACGGGCGCCGCGCCGTGAAATGTGGACTTGAGCACGAGTGTGCCGCGCGGGGCGGTGATTTTCTGCGCCACCGCGAGGCCTGAGGGCGAACCTGTCGCTTCGACGACCAGTGTGTAAGCATCCACGCGCTGAGGCACGGTGCCGCCAGACCGCGCGGTCGCGATGCCCGCAAGGCGCGCCAGTCGCAGCTTGCTCGCATGCTTGCCGATCATTACGACGCGCAGACCCGCGGTGCGCAGGACGCGCGCAATCAACTGCGCAAGCTTGCCATCACCGAGCACACAGGCCTCGCGGTGCGCGCGGATATTCACCTGTTCGAGGATCTCGCACGCCGCGGCCATCGGCTCGGTGAACACGGCTGCGTCATCGGGAATGGCGCCGGGCACACGATGCAAATTCACGACCGGCAGCGCCAAGAATTCCGCGAAGGCGCCGTCGTGGCCCATAATCCCCAGTACGCGGCGGCGCGCGCAGTGCGCCGGAATGCCGCGCCGGCAATAGCTGCACATTTCCGATTCCCCAAGACGTCCAAGCCCCAGTCCGGCGCAGGCCAGATTGATTTCTCCGACGACGCGGCGCCCGATCCAGCTCTTGTCTCTTGCGCTGGCGACGCTCACGACATCGCCCACGAATTCGTGGCCAAGCGTGCCGTGAAAGTTGTGATAGCCGCGCAGGATTTCAATATCCGTATTGCAGATTCCCGCCAGGCGCACGCGGACCAGCGCCCAGCCGGGCTTCAATCGCGGCTGCGGCTTCTGCACGAGCGCAAGACGATTTCGGCGAGCGACGGCGGCGAGCATCAAATATTTGGCGGGCTCCAAGTAGAGCCCGCACCCGATTTTGGCGGGCTCCCCTTCTGGATTCAGGGTAAACAAATAGAGCCCGCAGCCGATAGGTATTGGAGCATAGGCCACGAAGCCGGGCAATGCCATCAAGAGTCGTCGAATAACGTTCGAGTAAGAAAGCAAACAAGTGAGCATTGTCAATTCCGCACGGGGAGACTCTGGGCGCGTTGACCCTTCGCGCAGCCACCCTTAGCATCAAGATGTACCTACCTACTATGGCTAAGACTACTGAAGAAGACATGAACCAGCTCGAGAAGGACATCCGCCAGTTGAAGATCGAGTACGAACAGTACTTCGGCGGAGGGAAAAAGCGGCCGCCCGCGGACCTCGAGTGGCGCATTGACATTATGATGAAGCGGTACAGCGACCGGGGCGCTGAAATGAATTATGCCCAGCGCTTCCGCTACAGCAATCTGGCTCAGATGTACACGAAGTATCGCGAAATCTTCCGCAAGCGGATGAAACAAAAGGAAGAAGGCAGCGTGCAGCGGCACTTTGGCGCGGCGGCGCGGGAGATTGAGAGCGCGCGGAAAAAAAAGCAGGCCCCCGAATCCAAGTCCGACGCCCCGCAGCTATTCGCGGTTACGATTTCCTGCAACGATGCCGACCAGGAAACGAAAAAAGTGGAAGACCTGTATGCCGCCTTCCGCCGCTCGAAGGAACAAGCGGGAGAAGATACCGGCCGATTCACGCTCGAAGCGTTTCAACAGTTCGTCCGCCAGAAAACCGGAGATCTCAAGAAACAGCAGAGCGCGCACGAGGTCGAGTTCGTCGTCACCGTCGAAGGCAAGCACGCACGGCTCAAGGCGCGCGTAAAGTCGTGAGAGTCCGCTCGTGCCCGACTCTGTTCCAGGAAAACTCCGGCCCTCAATTTTCACACTACCTTTCTGTCGCATAGAATTGCCGGCAACCTTCTCGCGATTCCATCGTTTTTTCCTCTTGAAATATTTAGGCGGAAGCAGCGCCGTGCGCTGCCATGATTTCCGGCCGGCACCCAGTTCGCGCTTTTCGATTCCGGCTAACGCGCTTACAATAGCCGTTTTGCTGCTGGTCTCCGGAGGAATCTGTGCCTGTGGAACGCGCGCTGGTGAGTGTCTATGACAAGAGCGGGCTTGCCGATTTTGTCCGGCAGTTGGCGGCGCTCGGCATCGAGATCGTTTCGACCGGGGGCACGGCGCGCCTCTTGCGCGAGGCTGGAATCACCGTGCGCGATGTTTCCGACTTGACAGGGTGGCCCGAGATGCTGGGCGGGCGGGTCAAAACACTGCACCCGAAAGTTCATGGGGGGATCTTGTTTCGACGCGGCGATGCGGGTGACCGCCGGCAGACCGCCGAGCACAAGATCGCGTCGATCGATCTCGTCGTCGTCAATCTGTATCCCTTCGAAGCTACCGCCGCGAAGCCGGGCCTCACGCCGGAAGAACTGATCGAGAACATCGACATCGGCGGGCCGACGATGGTCCGGTCGGCGGCGAAGAATTTCGAAAGCGTCGCTGTAGTGACCGACCCAGGCGAATACGCTGCCGTCGCCGCCGAAATCGCAGCGCATGGCGAAGTGAGCCTCGCCACACGGCTGGAACTGGCGCGGAAAGCGTTTGGTCTGACCGCGCGCTACGACGGCAAGATTGCCACCGAGCTCGAACGCCTTTCGCTCGCCAACGGCTCCGTCGGACTCGCTGAGCGCCCTGTGTTGCCCGCGCGGCTGCACTTCGCCTTCACGCGCCGGCAAGAGCTTCGCTACGGCGAAAATCCGCACCAGCGCGCCGCTCTATACACTCCTACCGGGTCCGCCGCTTCGGGCCTTTCCGCGGCACGGCAACTGCAAGGCAAGGAGCTTTCCTACAACAATCTGGTGGACCTCGAAGCGGCTCTCGCGCTTGCCGGGGAGTTCCAGCGGCCCGCGGCGATCATCGTGAAGCACAACAATCCCTGCGGTGCGGCCGAACAGGACACGCTGGCGGAGGCCTATGCGAAAGCGCTGGCCTGCGATCCGGTATCCGCGTTTGGCGGCGTGATGGCGTTCAACCGTCCGCTCGATGCCGCGACCGCCGAGGAAGTGGCGAAGTTGTTCGTGGAGTGCATCGCCGCGCCGGGCTACGAGCCGGCGGCGCTCGAAAAATTCGCGGCAAAGAAAAATCTCCGCCTGCTGCAACTCCCCGCCGGAGATTCAGTGGAGCGAGACGCCGAGTGGGAACTCAAACGCATTTCGGGCGGCGTCCTCGTGCAGCAGCAGGATCGTCACGAGCTCGCCGAGAGCGATCTGAAGGTGGTCACGCGGCGCGCGCCCACGCGTGAAGAGATTGACGCGATGCTGTTCGGTTGGAAAGTATGCAAACACGTGAAGTCGAACGCCATCGTTTTTGCGCGGGCCGGACAGACCGTCGGCGTGGGCGCAGGACAGATGAGCCGTGTAGACTCGGTGAAAATCGCCGTGCTGAAAGCGCAATTGCCGCTCGCAGGCAGCGTTGTAGCTTCGGACGCCTTTTTCCCGTTTCCGGATGGCGTGGAAGAAGCGGCGAAGGCAGGCGCCACAGCTGTGATTCAGCCGGGAGGCTCGGTGCGCGACCCCGACGTGATCGCCGCCGCCGACCGGCTGGGCCTCGCGATGGTGTTCTGCGGCGTGCGGCATTTCAGGCATTGAGAACTACGCGCATTCCTTGGAGGATATGCGGGAATCAGCGACCGAAAACCGATACAATATTCTGTGGGGTTTGGTCCTGAGGCGGGCTTCAAGTCGCCGACCTCCGCCTAGCAAGATGGCGGGCTTTGGCGACGGCGCGTAAAACCCGCTCCCGGTAGATCCCGCACCCGAAGGAACTACGCGGGCGTTCCACGCATCAAATATTGCGGTGACTCGATGAGAACCAGCCAGCAACTCGCTGTATTACTGCTTGCACTAATCGCTGCGACAGCGCCCCGTGCCGCCGCAGCACGGCAAGGGAATCGGCCGTCTCCCGCGAAACAGCAACCTGCCTCCCAGCCGGGCAAGTCTGCCGACACGGACCAGCACGCTGACGCCTATTACTATTTCGCGCTCGGACACTACTACCAGCAGGAATACGAAGCCGCCAGCCATGCGGATGATGCCAACCGGGCAATCGATTTTTACAAGAAGGCTTACGCCCTCGATCCAAACAGCCAGCAGATCAGCGAAGAGCTTGCCGAAATTTATTTTCAGTCCCAACGCATCCGCGACGCCGTCCTGGAAGCGCAGTCGATCATCGGCAAGGATCCGGACAATCTGCCCGCCCGGCGCCTGCTGGCGCGCATCTACGTCCGCACGCTGGGCGATATGAGCGACACCTCCGGACAGCGCGATACGCTCGCGCGCGCGGCGGAGCAGTACCGCGAAATCATGCGCCTCGATCCCACAGATACCGACGCCGCATTGTGGCTCGCGCGCCTGTACCGCCTGCAGAACGAGCACGACAAGGCGGAAGGCATCCTCCGCGCGTTGCTCGCCCACGAACCGGAAAACGAAAATGCCGTCGAACAACTGACGCAGCTTTTGCTCGACGAAGGGAAATCGCAGGAGGCCATCGCCACTCTCAAGGGCATCCTGGACCGCGCGCCCACGCCGCGGCTGTGGGACCTCTACGGCGACGCGTATACCCAGATTCACGATCTCACAAATGCCGAACAGGCGTACCGGAAGGCCGCGGAGGCTCAACCCGGCGACATCAACCACCGCCGTGGACTCGCGCAAACACTCTTGAACGAAGAGAAATATCCCGACGCGCTCGAGCAATACCAACGCCTGGTGGAAATGGATGCCGAAGATCCGAACAACTATCTCCGCCTGGCGGAGATTTACCGTCAATTGAAAGAGCTCGACAAGGCCGAGCAGAACGTGCTGCTCGCCAAACAGCGCGCCCCGGGCAATCTTGAGGTGATCTACTACGAGTCCTCAATCTACCAGGCCCAGGGCCGCTTTGACGACGCCATCCACGTGCTCTCCGATGCCGTGACCGGCGTGAAGGCCCAGTCGGAGTTCACGCCCTCGCGGCGGCGCACGCTGGCGATCCTGTACCAGCAGCTAGGGCAGCTCTACCGTGAAGTGAGCAACTACATCGCGGCGGTGAACACGTTTGAGGAAATGCTGCGCCTGGGGCCCGAGGAAGATCGCCGGGCGCGCGCCATGATCATCGACACGTACCGCGTGGCACGCGACATTCCGAAAGCGCTGGACGCCTCGCGCAAAGCGCTGGAAGCCTACCCGAAAGATCGCGCACTCCGGACCACCCAGGCGCTGCTCTTGGGCCAGAATGCGCAGACCGATCAGGCGGTCGCGCAACTTCGCCAGTTGCTCGATGGCACGGCGGCCGATTTCGAAATTCAGCTCGACCTCGCTCAAGTCGAGGAACAAGGGCGCCGCTGGCCCGAAGCCGAGCAGGCCGTTCATGCCGCGGAAAAAATCGCCACGCAATCTTCCGACAAGGAAACGACCAGCTTCCTGCTAGGCGCGATTTTCGAACGGCAGAAGAAATTCGACCAGGCCGAGGAGCAGTTCCGCCAGGTGCTCAAGGAAAATCCCCGCAATCCTGGAGCGCTCAACTATTACGGCTATATGCTGGCCGACCGCGGCATTCGCCTGGACGAGGCCACAGACCTGATCAAGCGCGCGCTTGCGGAGGATCCGGCCAACCCAGCCTATCTCGACAGTCTCGGCTGGGCCTATTTCAAGCAGAATAAGTTTTCCGAAGCCGAAGAGCCGCTGCGCAAGGCAGCCAGCCGCGAGAGTCACGATCCGACGATTCTGAGCCACCTCGGCGATCTTTACTCGAAGCTTGGTAAGGACAATCTCGCCGAGGCTCAGTGGCAGAAATCGGTCGACGAATGGCGCCGCGTGCTGCCCGGCGATTTCGAGCCGGACAAGCTCGCGGAAGTGGAACAAAAAATATCCGCTTTGAAGCGGCGTCTCGTCCAGCAGAAAACCCCGGGCGACGCCAAGCCGTAGTAGCATACCTCGCCATGAAATCCGTCCTGGTTCCGGCGTACGCGAAGGTCAACCTGTGTCTCGACGTTCTGGGGCGGCGCGCGGACGGCTATCACGAACTGCGCACGATCTTCCAGACGATCACTCTGCACGATACGCTCGCCCTTGAAGTGACTCGAAACGCGCGCATCGATCTGCGCATCATCGGAAATTCCGCCTTGGCCGGGGAGCCGGGCCGCGACAATCTCGTCTATCGTGCTCTCGATGAACTGCGGCGCGAGCTGCGTTTCAAGCAAGGCGTACGCGCCGCGCTCACCAAGCGTATCCCGGTGGGCCGAGGACTCGGCGGCGGCTCGAGTGATGCCGCTGCCGCGCTCCTCGGGCTCCTCCGCTTGACCGGGAAACGAATAGAGGCCGTCCGCCTGGGTGAGATTGCCGCGCGGCTCGGCGCCGATGTGCCGTTTTTTCTCCATGGCGGCCGGGCTCTCGGCATAGGCCGTGGGGATGAGATCTATCCGCTAACGGATGTCCCCCGGCGCGCGGTGCTGGTTGTTTCACCATCCGATCTCGCCGTGCCCACTCGAGACGCCTACATGTGGCTCGCGCGGCGATTGACAAAGCGCTCGGACCCCACTAAACTGTTGCGGTTCTGTGCTCTGTGCTGGAGCCCGCAGGGGGGCGCCCTTTCAAACGACTTTGAGGCTGCCGTCTTCCCGCGATATTCCCGTCTGATTGCGATCAAGCGGGAATTGCTTCGTCAAGGAGCTGCAGGGGCCTCGCTGGCGGGTAGCGGTTCGGCGGTGTTTGGAATATTCCGAAACCCAGCGAAGGCGCGCCGAGCTGCTCGGGCATTTCCGGAGGATCAGGTTTTCGTCTGCTCGACTCTTTCGAGGGCAGAATACCGCCGTAAATTGGGCGGGCCGGATTTCGCCTGAACGGTTCTAATGGCTGGCTCCACGCCCCTGACAGGCCGGGGCGTTCAGCGTAAGAGTGGAGCCCGCTTCCGGCGCGCGAAGGAAATTTCTTGACCGACGACAAGTTCAAGATTTTCAGCGGCAGCGCGAATCCGCGCCTGGCCGAGGATATTTGCCGCCACTTGGGCGCCAAACCAGGTGACGCCAAGCTCGGCAAGTTCAGCGACGGCGAGATTTATTTTCAGATTCTGGAAAACGTGCGCGGCGCGGATGTCTTTGTCGTGCAACCCGGCACGAATCCGGCGGATTTTCACCTGATGGAATTGTTGATGATGATTGACGCGTTCAAGCGAGCCTCGGCCTGGCGGATCACCGCGGTGATGCCCTACTACTGCTACGCGCGCCAGGACCGCAAGGACAAGCCGCGCGTGCCGATTTCCGCGAAGCTGGTCGCCGATTTGCTGGAGACCGCCGGCGCAAGCCGCGCCTTAACTCTTGATTTGCACGCGCCGCAGATTCAGGGCTACTTCAACGTTCCCGTGGACCACCTCTACGCGTCTCCGGTTCTGATCGAATATTTCAAGCACAAAAACCTGGGCGATCTCACCGTGGTTTCTCCGGACGCGGGAGGCGTCGAACGCGCGCGCGCCTTCGCGAAAAAGCTCGACGCCCCGCTGGCGATTGTCGACAAACGCCGCGTGGATATTGACGTCAGCGAAGTGATGCACCTGATCGGCGACGTCCGTGGCCGCACCACGCTGATTATCGACGACATTATCGACACCGCGGGCACGCTGGTAAAAACGGCCGAAGCGTTGTTGAAAGAGGGCGCGACGAAAGTCTACGCCGCCTGCACCCATGCGGTGCTTTCCGGACCGGCAGTCGAGCGCATCTGCACGTCGGCTATCCAAGAAGTGGTCGTCACCGATTCCGTGCCGCTCACCGAAGCCGCCAAGAAAGTTTCACGCATCAAGGTTCTGAGTGTCGCCGGCCTGCTCGCGCGCGGTATCCACTCGATCCACGAAGAGACTTCGATCAGCGAATTGTTTTTTTTCTGACGGCGTGCCCCGGCAACGCGACGCGCGTTCCGTTGTCGGCTGTGGCACCGAAACAAGGAAGGACTTATGGAGCAGATCATCGTTGAAGCAGCGCCCCGGGAAACTCGGGGGAAGAATGCCGCGCGGCGCGTCCGCCTCACGGGGCAGGTTCCTGCCGTCATTTATGGTGGTAAGGGCGAGTCGCAGGCTCTGGAGGTCAATGCCAAGCAGTTGGGCGCGATTCTCCGTTCCGCCTCGGGCCACAATACGATTTTCAAGATCAAGATCAAGAATGACGAGCAGACGGCGATCGTGAAAGACTGGCTGGTGGACCCGGTGAAGGGCCATCTGTTGCACGTGGACTTGCTGCGCATCGCCATGGATGTGCGCATGCGCGTCAGGATCCCGGTGCACACGTTCGGTGAGGCGCAGGGCGTCAAGCTCCAGGGCGGCGTCTTCGAAATGGTCACCCGCGAAGTCGAGATCGAATGCCTGCCGAGCGATATCCCGACGGAGTTCCGCCTGGACATTTCCGAATTGATGATCGGCATGCAGCTTCGCGCCTCGGATATCAAGGTCGATGCGGAGAAAATAAAGATTCTCACCGATCCGCTGCGCGTACTCGCGCACGTCGTCACCCTGCGCGTCGAGGAAGAAAAGCCGGCGGAGGTTGTGGCCGCCGATGCTGCCGCACCACCAGCCGAGCCCGAAGTCATCAAGAAGGGCAAGAAGGAAACCGAAGAGGGTGAAGAAGAAGAGGCTCCGGCTGCCGAGAAGGAAAAGAAGAAGTAACGCGGGCTGGTTCATCGTAGTTGCTGGCTGCGATGCTGGGCGAGCCGCGACACGAGTATGCGGGTGCGGGCTCCGCTTTTACACTGAACACCCCAAGTGAAGCGTGGAGCCCGCCGGAGACCGATGCGTCTGATCGTTGGCCTTGGCAATCCCGGCATCGAATACGCCTGGACGCCGCATAACCTGGGTTTTCTGGTTGTGGACATGCTGGCCGAGCAGGCCGGCATTCGCGTGACGCGGCCCGAAGCGAAGTCCTATGTCGGCCGGGGAAAAATTGCGGGACACGAAGTCGTGCTTGCCAAGCCGCAAACGATGATGAACTTGAGCGGCCTGGCGGTGCGCGAGTTGGTGGGACGAGCCGAATGCGAGCCCTCCGATGTGGTCGTGGTTTGTGACGACTTTGCGCTGCCGTGGGGCATGATTCGCGTGCGGGAGCGCGGCTCGGCGGGCGGACACAACGGATTGAAGTCCGTGATTGGCGCGCTGGGCACGATGGAGTTTCCGCGCGTGCGGCTGGGCGTACAGCCTGCCGAGCTCAAGGGCGATCTGAGGGAATACGTGCTTCGGCAGATCCGTCGCGATGAAGAAGATCTCGTCGCCGGGGAAGTCGAACAAGGCGCGGAGGCCGTGAAAATGATTGTGGCGGAAGGTATCGCGCGCGCGATGAATCACTTCAATCGCCGCGTGCCGCCGCCCGGCGAGGGCGAAGCAGCTGGGTAAAAACGGGTTGGCTCTGTTGTGGCCCGCGTCTTCAGACGCGGGGGGTTTTCCGCTGACACTTGGAAAAACCCTCGCCTCTGAAGAGACGAGCTACAAATCGTGGCCAATGGACAGACGAAACAGCCGGCGCCACGTTCAAAATCAACGGGGCCGGATCGGTTGAGAAGCTGAGAGTTTCAGAAATGGAGTCAAACGAATATGGAAGAGCGCTTGTACGACTTGATTTTTATCTGCCGTCCGGCCACGCCGGAGGAAGAAATCACCAAGATTGTGGCTACACTCGAGCATTCCGCCGTCGAACACGGCGGCAAGGTCGAGAAGACCGAGAAGTGGGGCACGCGCCGGCTGGCCTATCGCGTGTCGAAACATCGCGAGGGTTTCTTCGTCTACATGGTCTTGCGCAGCGCGCAGAGCGACATCATCAAGGAGCTCGAGCGGCGCCTGAAGGTTTCTGACGCCGTCATCAAGTATCAAACGGTCCGGCTGGACGAAGATCTGAAGCGCCAGCAGAAGCTGGTGAAGCATCGAGAGCGCCGCGCTGGCCGCCGCCCGCGCAAACCGGCTGCGACGCCGGCTCCCCAGCAGCCGGTTCCGCCAGCCGCCGAACAAACTGCGGCAAGCTAAGAAAGTGGGTTCTAGTTGGAGCCGTCCAGGATTTAACTTAAGCGAAAGGAAACACGATGGCAGATGAGCCGGTAAAAGTACATATCGACGTTCCTGCTGCAACCCCTGCTCCGAGCGCGCCGCGTTCCGAGGGACACTCCGGTGGCGGCGCACATCGCTCCGAAGGGCATTCCGGTGGAGGTGCGCCGCGCCGCGAAGGCTACTCCGGTGGCGGCGGGGGAGGCCAGCGCCGTGAAGGCGGCGGTCCCGGTGGTCCGGGTGGGGGAGGACCTGGCGGCCCGCGCCGCGGCGGCAAGCGCCAGTACTTCCGCAAGAAAAAGGTTTGCCGGTTCTGTGTCGAGCGTGTGGACTTCATCGACTATAAGAAGGTCGAGATGCTCCAGCCCTTCGTACAGGAGCGAGGCAAGATTCTGCCGCGCCGGATGACGGGCACGTGCTCGCGCCACCAGCGGTGGCTCGGCGAAGCGATCAAGCGCGCGCGCAACATCGCGTTGCTGCCCTTCGCCACCGAGCTATAGAACCGGGAGAGTTTCATCAAAACCAGGATTTCAACACAGAGAGCACAAAAGGCATAGAGTCAAAGAAATAGAAACACAGATTCCCTGACGAGCGGCTCATTCCCGTGCCTTTCACTGTGTTCTCTGTGCCCGCTGTGTTGAAATCCTGGTTTGGTGAAGTCAACCCCGCGACGAAATTGCGCAATAGGTTCGCGATAGAAACGAGAAGAAGAGGACGCCATGCAAATTATCCTTCAGGAAGACGTCGAAAAGCTCGGCACGCGGGGCGAGGTTGTGGAAGTCGCCGCGGGCTACGCGCGCAACTATCTGCTGCCGCATAAGCTCGCGCTCGAGGCTTCTCCCGCGAACATCAAGCGCCTGGAAAAAATCCGCATCACCCTTTCCAAGCGCACGGCGACCGAAAAGGGCGCCGCCGAGCAGCAGGCTGCGCTTCTCAATGGCGTGACAGTCAAGTTCACGCGGAAGGCCGGCGAAACGGACCAGTTGTTTGGCTCGGTCACCTCCGCCGATCTCGCCGAAGCGCTCGCCGCGCAGGGTTTCCAGATCGACAAACGCCGCATCGCGCTCGACGACCCCATCAAGATTGTCGGCGAATCGTTCGTCACCGTAAAGCTGGTCCACGGCGTCACCGCGCAGTTTAAAGTCGTCGTCGAGAAGGAAGCTTAGATTCTCTGGTGGGCCGTTCCCCAGCCGCTGGGCGAGTGGAATTGCGCGCAGCGGCCAATTTTTTCCACGCAGGGCCACAGGATTTCCACGCGTTTTCCACAGGGGCGCGCCCGGAAAATTTTCGAAAAGTTATTCACAGGTTCACATAAATTCCACAGGGCAGAGTTATCCTTTTCAAGCTAAACTTGGTCCACTCGGCGGTACTCGGTCCCGGCTTTGCCCCATGACGCGCTACGCCTTGCGACCACCATCGAAGCCAAGAAATCCTCAACCCAGCGGAGGATGACATGACAGGCGATGTAAACAGTCCGGTGGCGATACTCGACAAGGAATTGGCGAAGTATCCCTTATATACGATCGAAACCTTTGAGCTGTGCGATTGCTGTGGCGCCCGATTTGCCATTGGGTACCATCAGGCATGCAAGAACCACGCGCTGTCCGCGGAGCGCTCAGACGAAGTGCCGAAGAAGCTTCGCGAAATGCTCGCGGAGGACCACGGGCATGAACGCAAGCACAAGCAGTTCACCGAAATTTGGGTCCTTTCCAATTGGGACGCTGCTGCCGGTTAGCCTGCATATTTGAAACAAGTCGCATTCGATCCATAGTGTGACCGCTACTGGCGTGCCCCATTCCTGCGGGCTCCGAACGAGCCCGCACCCGAACAGGTTTTACACGGCGCCCGCTCGTTTTCTAATCTTCGCCCAAGGTTCGAAAGCTTTTCCAGCATATCCACAAGTTTCTTAAAATCCACAGGTTGGCAAATGCCTTTTTCGTTGTGGCCTCTGACGGAAACCAGTGATCATATTCCCGCATAGCAAGATGAGGTAAGGGGGTTTTCACGCACCTCAGAGTCTTGCGGGTAGTGAGGCAATTTGGTTCCCGAGAGAACGGATAGCTGCCCGCCCCTAGAACGGGCGGCCGCTACAAGATCTACTGCCACCAACAAGGACGGTTTTGTAGAGGCCTCTCCGACTCGTGTTTTTCGAGGCGGAGAGGGCACGTTCCTTTTCGCACGGAGTCACGACCCTTTCGCGCCAGCATTTGACAAGACTCGTCCTGGCGGGCGAACATAAGGCGAATTTGCGATGGGCACCACGACCACAGCCCTTGAACGCCAACTGCCCCAGAACACGGAGGCGGAGCGCAGCATCCTGGGCGCGATCCTGCTCGACAACAACGCTCTCAATGCCACGCTAGAGAAGCTGAAGCCCGAGGATTTCTTTCACGATCATCACCGGCGGATCTACCAGCAGATGATCGCCCTCGGTGAGATGCAGCAGGCCATTGACCTGGTAACGCTCACCGACCAGCTTCACCGCAGCGGCGAGCTGGAATCCTCCGGCGGCCCGGCCTACATCGCGCAGTTGATGGACGGTGTGCCGCACGTCACCAACGTCGAGCACTACGCGCGCATCGTGAAAGAAAAATCGCTGCTGCGCGGCCTGATCCACGCCACGCATGCCATCCAGCAGCAGGCGCTCGAAGCCGAGGAGGACGCCGACGCGATCCTTGACCGCGCGGAATCCCAGATCTTCCAGCTCGCGGAAGACCGCGTGCGCTCGGGGTTGGTGGGATTGCATGACGTCGTCACCGGGAGCCGGGAACGTATTTCTCATATATATGAAGGTGGCCACCGCATCACGGGTCTTTCAACTGGTTACGACCTGCTCGACAATTTGACCTCTGGTTTGCAGGCTTCAGAACTAATAATCCTGGCGGCGCGTCCTTCCATGGGGAAGACGGCATTCGCACTCAACATCGCGGAAAACGTTGCTGTGCGGGGTAAAAAACCGGTCGCGATTTTCAGCCTCGAAATGTCGAAGGAGTCTCTTTTGCTCCGGCTCTTGTCAGCCGACGCCAAGATTGACTCACACAAGTTCCGGACTGGCCATTTGAATAAGGAAGATAAGGGGAGAATTTGGCCCTCTCTCACCCACTTGTCCGAGTCGCCTCTCTGGATCGACGATGCGGGCTCCGCCACAGTAGTCGAAATGGGCGCGAAGTTGCGGCGGCTGAAGCGCGACAAGGGCCTTTCGCTTGCAATTGTGGATTACCTGCAACTGGTTTCCGCGCGCGGACGATTCGGCAATCGCAACGAAGAAGTGTCGAGCATCACTCGCGGCCTCAAGGGCCTTGCCAAGGAACTGAAGGTGCCCGTGCTGGTTCTTTCACAGCTCACGCGTGCGCCGGAAAGAGAAGACCGCGAGCCAAGACTTGCCGATCTGCGTGAATCTGGCGCGATCGAGCAGGACGCGGACGTGGTGATGTTCATCCACAGGCCTAACTTCTACAAGAAGAAAGAGGACGTTACCGCGGAAGAGCGCGGAGAAACCGATCTGATCATCGCAAAACAGCGAAATGGTCCGACCGATAATATCCGGTTTATTTTTCAGGGTTCCTTCACACGCTTTGAACAGAGAGCGCCCGACGCCTGGACCGAATCCGAGTAGATGTCTTGCGATTTTTCTTTGTGGGTCGTGGCTTCAGCCACGACACATACCGCGCTGCAGCCGTGGGCTTTAGCCCCTGAAGTGGCACCAATTTGTGGTGTCCTCCATTGCCCACGGTCGTGTGGTTTATTACGCATTTTCCTTGAGTGCTGACTTTGCTCAACCTCTGTTGAGCCTGCAAAAAGTCGCTAGACCGCATCTCCTCAAAAGGTTGGCCCAGATTGTGAAATCCGATCGCGATGACTGTGATTGGGCAATCTTATTGCTCCCTACTCGTAGGTCGCCAAGCCGAGTGGGCAAT
>WNEY01000834.1_pt1 | contig 20467 bp, 21 predicted proteins | sample 5400531 | NCBI WGS metagenome assembly WNEY01 (sample SAMN13153338, study PRJNA577476) | soil metagenome | isolation source: 200 cm saprolite under Douglas fir tree site 1 | place: USA:California | collected 2015-04-18
AGATGTGCGCCGCCGGGTCTACCTCAAGTCCGTACTGGTCGGCCAGCCGCCGCACATGGGCAGCGCTGCCGCGCAGATCAAGCAGGAAGCGCGGCTCCCGCCACCCCAAGAGGACGTTTTCTGCGACCGTGAGGGAATCGACCAGCCGGAAGTGCTGATGCACCATGCCGACGCCCCGGTGGATGGCGTCGCGCGGGGAGCGCAGTTCCACTCGCTCCCCGCCGAAGAGAATTGTGCCTTCGTCCGGCCGGTACAGACCTGCCAGGATGCTCATGAGCGTAGACTTTCCCGCGCCATTTTCACCCAGCAACGCTAGCACCTCCTCAGGCAAGATGGCGAGGTCGATCCCGGCGTTCGCCACTACCCCCGGGAAGGTCTTGACGATGCCCTGGAGCCGAACGAGCGGGTCGGACACGGTACGGTTCACTTCGCCGTCGGCGACTGCCCCGCGATGCCCTGGAGGAGCCAGTTGAATCCCAGAATCTCCTGCAGCGTCATCGTCTTGCCTGCGGCGACCCGCACCTTGCCGCCCTGATCGCGTAATGGCCCTTTGAAGATCTGGAACGTCCCGGCAACGATCGCCTTCTGCCGCTGCTCCACCAGTGCCTGAACGTCCGCGGGAACCTGCTGGTTGAACGGCCCCAGGCTCACCACCTTGTCCACCAGGCCGCCGTAGTAGTCTTCAGACGTAAACTGCCCACTCATCAACCCCTGGACGATCCCCGCATCAATCTGGCGCCAATCCCAAATCGTGCCCGTGAGATAGGCGCTGGGCGCGAAGCGCTGCATGTTGGACTCCGAGCCGATGCCCAGCTTGTTTGCCTCGGCGGCCGCCTGCAGGGCGCTGGGGGTGTCTTGGTGCTGGCCGACGATATCGGCGCCCGCGTCCAGCAAGGCCTTCGCCGCCGACTTCTCCTTGGGCGGGTCGTACCAGGTGCGCGTCCAGACGACCTTAATCTTCGCGTTGGGGTTCACCGACCACACGCCCAGCGCGAAGGCATTGACGCCGGCCACCACTGTCGTGATCGGGTGGGCGGCGACGAAGCCGATCGTGTTGGCTTTCGTCATTTTGCCGGCCACGATCCCCGTCAGGTAGCGGCCCTCCCAGATCCGGCCGTAGATCGTCTTCACATTCGGCGCCAGGCCGATCGCGGGCCCGATGCCGATGATGTGCACGTCCGGGTGCTTCTTAGCCACCTGTACGTTGAAGGTCTGGTAGCCGAAGGCGGTGGCGAAGATGACCGTGAATCCCTGGCGGATGAACTGCTCCTCGACGCGGGCCACCTCCGCGGTCTCCGGGACGGATTCCACAAACTTCGTTTCTACCCCGAGCGTCTGTTCCAGGTACTGGCGGGCCTGATCGTGCTGGTAGGTCCACCCGGCATCACCCACCGGGCCCACGTAGATGAACGCGACCTTGGGCTTACCTTGGGCCGTCCCCGGTCCGGCCAGAGTGCCCACCAGCACCAGTACCACAATGGCGACCGTGAAGCGAAGCGCTGTTCTCATCGTTCCCTCCTCATCACATGTGGTGTCTGCCGTGCACGTTGACCCAGAGCGTGCGCGCCACCTCCTTTCCCACGTTCCGAAAGCGATGCGGCTTAGACGAGTCAAAGATGATCGCATCGCCGGCTCGCAAATCGTATTCCACGTCGCCAACCTGGATGCGCAGGCGACCTGAGAGGACCAGGCCGAATTCCCGGCCGGGGTGGTACAGGGGCCGGTCGGCGCTGGCGGTCCTCGGCGGGTAGGAGTTTTCCGCCAGTTCGATGTCGTGCCGTCGGTCGCGGATGACGAGCCGGCGCCTGACCCCTTGTGGGGTAGCAAAGACCGGCTGTTGTGCGCGTCGCACGACCGGGACGGTGGCGTCCGGCGGCCCGGCCGAGTCGAAGAGTGAGGACATCGGCACCTTCAGCACCTCGCTGATCGCCACGAGGGTGCCGATGGACGGCAGGGCGACGCCCCGTTCGACCATACTGAGCAGGGAAGGAGTCACACCGATCGCGTTGCCTAACCGGGCCAGCGTCAGGCGGCGGCGGAGGCGGTACGTCCGGATCTGCGCCCCGGCGTGGCGCAACTTGCCGTTGACTGCTGCCGTCAGTAGTGAAGCCATGCGCGCTTGACCCCCGGGTCACGATCCTCTTATTTCAATCACATTGAAAGTCCTCCCGTGATCGGCCATCAGCGGGCGCTGACCACGGGTCCGGCTTCTTCCCGTCGTCGTGGCGAGACGAGATTCAGCATGCGCGCGCCCTGCCGTCCGGCGGTGGCCCCGTGGGGAACGTCGGGCGCCACGCGGGCACATGCTCCCGGTTCCAGGTCCAGGGGCCGCCCATCCAGGACGAAGCGGATGCTCCCTTCCAGAACGATCACGACCTGCTCCTCAGCATGGTGGTGCAGCGGGAAGACCGCCTCCGGCCGGAAGCGGTACTCGATAACCGTGAACTGCACGAAGTCTACCCGACGGGTCTCCACTCCGGGGTAGGGGTGCTTCGCCTGGACCGTGCTGAAGTCGATGATCGTCCTGTCACCGGGACAAGCGCGCGCACCTGCGATCTACGTCGTAACCCCCAGGGCCCGCAGCATGGCATGATCGGGGGGAACAGGCCCGCCCACGCTCATGGAGCCCTGCGGCCCTCCCTCCACGGTGTGCCGCACACCCGGCGGAATGACGATGGCACACCCGGCGTCGACGGGGAGCCGCACGCCGGCATCGAGGTCATGGACCCACCCCGATCCGGATAGAAGGAACATGCTGTCCTCGGAGGCCACGTGGATGTGCGGGTCGTTCTTTTCCCCAGGCGCGAGGATGACCACGTTCATCACGGCGTAGCGCGCGCCCATGTGGGGGCTGATCACCAGTCGGGCGTGTCTGGAGATCATCGGCATCGGCACGCCGTCTGCTAGCGGGTCAAGGATGCGGATGGCCATGGCGTCGCGCGCTCAGGGAACCTCGCTAAAGAGCGCCGGATCCGGGGGGCAGGGGCCCCCCACAAACACGGCAGGCCCGCCCAGCCGATACCCTTGGTTGGGCGTGAGATAGATCATCTGGCCCGCGTGCACCGGGTGGGCTGTGCCGGCGTCTGCATCCACCACCCGGCCTTCCCCCCGCACGACATAGTAGACTGCTTCGTACGGGTGACGAAACTCCGTGGATGCGAACCCTGCTGGAAGATCGAAGTAGCACAGACTCCTCTCCCGCGCTCCCATCCCCGGCCACAACAGCGCCCGCACGCGGCCGCCTTCCGACGCCAGCGGCAGGTCGAGTGCGTCCCGGTCCAGGCGGACAACCGTGATCCGGCTCACCCGTGGCCCTCCGGCAGATCGAGGAAGGCGACGATCCGGCAGATGGAGGCCTCACCGCCGACAAACTTCCAGGGGAAGGCGCCGACCACGCACCGCCGGTTGAGGACGAGTGCCAGGTCCCCGCCCAGGTTCTCGGCGTGGATCACGCCGTGGCGAAACGGTTCCCGATGCATGCAGAAGAGGTGCTCTTCGGGAAAGCGCTCCTCCACCCGGGCGTGGAAACGCTGTTCAAACTCGCGCGTGATGTCCGGCCGTTTCACGCGGATGGACGTGTTCATGGGGTGATCGGCCGATCCGCAGTCCACGCCAATCCAGCGGAACTTCATCGCCACCGCCCAGGCGGCGAAGCGATGGTCCGGTCCAGGATGTTTGCAGAAGTATCGCGTGAGGTCCTCCTCAGGCATGCCAGCATAGTACCGCGCCCACCCGGCGTGCAGGATCAGGATGTCTCGCGGCCGCACCTCCACCTTGCTCTGGACCAGCTCGGGTGTATAGACGCCCCACTCGCCCACCTCGCTGATGTCGACAATGGCGGCTGGCCCCACGCATTGGTCGAGAGAGACCGATGCGATGTCGCGGCCCCCGGAGATCCCATGCATTTCGGCGTCCAGGTGGGTGCTCAGGTGCAGCGGTGTCTCGATCATCTGGCTGACGATCCCATTGGTCTGATGCGTCTGGACATACCACATCTTCATTCCCGGATACCCCACCCACCCTGGCGAGTGAATGGTGACGGGGTGGCTGAGGTCAACTAATCGCATGGCGGCGCTCCTTCGGACCGGCGCTGCCTACCCGTGGGATTTGCGCTCACGGCCGCTCCGATACTGCCCGCATGCTGCGGAGATACGCCAAGACCCGCTCCGGTGTGATCGGCAACTCATCGATCGCGTCGCCAAGGGCGTCGCTGACCGCGTTTGCCAGGCACGCGGGCGCGCCGATCGTAGCGGATTCTCCCATCCCCTTGAAGCCGCCCGTCGTGAGGGGCGAGGGCGTCTCCAGGTGGATGATCGTCACGGGCGGCATCTCCTTCGCGGTAGGAAGCAGGTAATCCATGAACGTGGTCGTGAGCGGCTGACCCTCCGCATCGTAAACTACCTGTTCCAGCAGCGCCTCCCCAACCCCCTGTGCCAGGCCGCCGTGAATCTGACCCTCGACGATGCGGGGATTGATCAGCGGGCCGCAGTCTTCAGCAATGGCGTAACGACGCACGGTCACCTGACCTGTCTCCCGGTCGACTTCCACCATGGCCGCGTGAACGCCGTTACTGAAGACGGCCGGCGGGGGATCGTACGTGACGGATGCCTCCAGACCAGGTTCGATGTCGGCGGGCAGCCCGGAACCGGGCAGGCCGGCCATCTTGGCCACCTCCGCCCAGGTGACCCCGCGCTCGGGCGATCCGCGGACGGAGAAGCGACCCGCGGCGATTTCGATGTCTAGCGCTGAGGCCTCCAGGAGGTGGGCCGCGATCTGCAATGCTTTCGATCTGACGCGGGCCGCAGCCTGGAGGAGGGCGCCGCCCCCTGCGATCATCGCTCGGCTGGCAAACGTGCCCGTCCCCACAGGGACCAAGGCGGTGTCTACCGGGACAACCTGGACATCGTCAGGGGAGAGGCCGAGGGTCTCGCCCACCAACTGGGCGAAGACCGTCTCATGTCCCTGTCCCTGCGAAGGAGTGGAGACATACGCGCGAACGCCGCCGGAACCGTCGACCTTGACCGCCGCGCTGTCGGTGCCGCGGACTTCGCGCATGCCGCGCCGCAGGAACGTCTCTGAGCCCATCCCCGTATATTCGACGAAGGCAGACAGGCCGATCCCAACGATCCGTCCGGCCGCCCGCAGCCGCGCTTGCTCGTGCCGGGTTTCTTCATAGTCGAACGCGGCCAGCCCCGCCGCGAGGGTGTCGCCGATTCGGCCAGAGTCGTATACCAGGCCGGTGGATGCTGCATAGGGGAACTCTTCGGGACGGATGAAGTTCCGGCGGCGGACCTCCGCCGGATCAATGCCGATCGTGGCAGCGACCTTATCCACGAGGCGCTCCATGACGAAGACGCCGACCGTCATCCCGACGCCGCGGTAGGCTCCGACCGGGGCCTTGTGCGTTGCCACGGCCATGGTCGAATAGGCGTACGCCGGGAGGCGGTAAGGCCCCGGCATGATCTGCGCCGTGCCCATGGGCTCGAGTACCGCGGTCAAGGGGTAGACCGAATAGGCACCGCTGTCGCAGGCAATGCGGGCCCGCAAGGCCAGCAGGCGTCCGTCGCGATCCACCGCAACCTGGGCCTCGATCACCTGCTCCCTGGCCTGCGTCATGGCCAGGAGGTTCTCCCGCCGGTCCTCGATCCACTTTGTGGGGCGCCCCAGCCTGCGGGCCACGGCGCAGGCGACCAGATCCTCCGGATAGAGGTGCATCTTCGGGCCGAACCCGCCGCCAACGTCGGGCGCGATCACTCGCACCGCCGCCTCGGGCACCCCGAGGAAACGGGCGAGGCCCGTCCGCATAAGGTGCGGTACCTGGGTCGATGCCCACACCGTCAGGCGCCCGGTAGAATCCCACTGCGCGACGATGCCTCGTCCCTCCAGCGGCGCCCCAGCGAGCCGCTGGTGGCGGAACGTTCCGCCCACGACCAGTGCGGCCGTGGCGAAGACGCCATCGACGTCGCCGTGCACGTGGTCACGACGGAAATAGACGTTGCCGGGAACGGTGTCGTGTACCAGCACGGCATCCGGCCGGCGGGCTGCCTCGACCGAGGCGACCACGGGCAGAGGGTCGTAGGCGACCTCTAGCAACTCGACGGCGTCTTCCGCGAGGTAGCGGTCGGAAGCGGCTACGACGGCAACCGGATCGCCGACGAACCGGACCCGCTCGCCGGCGAGGGGCGGCCATCCCGCGCCGTGGTATTCATCCCCAGCAAACTCGGGCTCGATCGGTCGGAGAGGAAGATCCGCGGCCGCCAGCACGGCGACCACCCCCGGCACACGCCGCGCACGCGTCGCGTCGATCCCGCGGACGGCCGCGTGGGCGTAAGGGGAACGCACGAAGGCGAGATGTAGCAGGCCCGGGGACGTCAGGTCGTGCACGTAGCGTCCCCCGCCCCGCAGGAAATGAGGATCCTCCTTGCGCCGGATCGGCTGGCCGATCATGGGATAAGCCTCCGCCATCGGCCGCGACAGGCAGTGCATGCCTCGTTGAACATATCGTCCGCCCGGGATCAGACGTCCATGATGGCCTTACGCTGGCCGCCGTCGAGCGTGATCCAGGCTCCGTTCATGTAACTGGCGCGCTCTGACGCGATGAAGACCACTACGGAGGCCACCTCTTCGGGCGTGCAGATGCGGCCGAGCGGCAAGCTACGCAAGACCTTGGCGCTGGCTTCATCAAGAGAAAGACCCTGGTCGCGGGCGTACGCCCGCACCAGACCGTCCCAGCGCTCGGTTGACACGGGGCCGGGGTTGACGGCGTTCACCAAAATCCCCTGCGGCCCGTACTGCTCCGCCAGCGCGGAGGTCATTGCCAGGTCGGCGGCGTTGGCCGCGCTGGCCGTAAGTTCCCAATACGCAGGCTTGATCCCGTCGTTGCCCACGACGTTCACAATGCGCCCGCTGCCGCGCCGCAGCAGATAGGGGATCGCCGCCTTCGCGCACCGGACATAGCCCATGAATTTCAGCTGCAAGCTCAGTGTCCAGTCTTCTTCGGTAAGGTTGAGGATCAGGCCGCCGGGCGACGCTCCGGCGCAGTTGACCAGGATGTCGAGCCCGCCGAAGTGCGCCGCCGCCGCATCCACACAGCGTTGGACGTCTTCCCAGCGCGCCATGTCGCCGACCACAGTGAAGACGTCCGCGCCCGTGGCCTGACGCATGGCCTCCGCGGCCTGCCGCAGTCCATCCTCGCGCCGTGCGCAGATAGCAACGCGGGTCCCCTCGCGGGCAAACTCCAGCGCGCAGGCTCGGCCGATGCCCTTTGACCCGCCGGTGATGAACACAACTTTGTGGCGCAGTCCGAGATCCATGTCGACCTGCCCTCAGCGTGTAGGTTTTGTCAGGGTGACCGGTTTCGTCAGGTCTCCGTACAGTTCCGGGCGCCGATCGGCGAGGAGGTCCATCTCCGCCGTGGCGCGCATCGCATCCACGCGGGCCGGATCCACCTCCGCCACCAGTACCTCCTCGTTGGCGGGCGGAGCTGGGCCGACCGCGGGATACCCGGTCGGGGCGACCAGCACGCTGCAGCCCAGCGCGCGGACGCTTTCATCCGTGGCCAGCGCGGTCTGCGCAGGCGACCCACATCCGGTCGGCGTAGGCGACGCCCGCCGCCAGATAATTTGCCCCGCGCCAGCCGCGCGCGTCCCATTGGCTCCGTCTTGCTGCGGTCGGTCCATGTCGTCGGGACGCAGAGGATCTGCGCGCCCCGCAGCAGGAGAATCCGTACCGCCTCGGCAAAGCGCAGGTCGTAACAAATTAGGACGCCGATCCGGCCCACCGATGTATCCCAGACCAGGAAACCGCTGTCTCCGGCCGTGAAGACGCCGCGCTCAAAATGATACAGATGCGCCTTGCGGTAGGCGCCGCGGAACCCTTCTGGCCCAATGACCGCGGCGCTGTTGTAGAGGCGGTCGTCGGCGCGCTCGGGGAATCCGGCGACGACGCTCATGCCGGTCTCACGCGCGATGGCGGACCACAGCCGGACGCTGGGGCCGTCTATCGGTTCGGCAGCCGGTTCGACTTGGTCGCGCGAACGGAAGTCGTAGGAGATGGTGCAAAGATCCGGCAAGATCGCCAGCCGCGCACCCGCTGCGGCGGCCCGCCTGAGAAGGCGCGCGCTATTCTCCCGGGCAGCGTCCGGCGAGCGCCAAGGGGCGGCCAGCTGAATTACAGCGACGGTCGTCATCCCGCCCCGTCCCGCGGCTGCGTCAGCTCGACAAGAAACCCGTCGGCCGGGTCGTGGGCCAGGAAGGCAATCAGCGTGTTCCCCGCGCCTGGTTGCGGCGTTTCGTCCCGCAACGCCACCCCGCGGGCTTTGAGCGCCGCGAGAGCCGCGTGAATGTCATCGACGCGGAGGGCGATGTGCTGGATCCCTTCGCCCCGCCGCTGCAGCCATTCCGCGTTAAACCCGTCTGCAGTGAGCGGCTCGATCAGTTCCAGCAGCACGCCGTCGAGATGGACGAAGGCGATCCGCAGCAATCCCGGGCCGTAGTCCTCCCAGGCGAAGACCTCCAGCCCGAGGGGACGCAGACGCTCGGCGGCCGCGCGGGCATCCCGTACCAGCACGCCGATGTGATGCAGGCCATGGATTTTAGGGGGGACGGCGCCGGTCATTCGTCGACCCAGGCGGCCACGCGGGCGGGCCCGCCGTTGCCGTTTTTTACCGGCACGGGCATGGCTAGCAGGGTGAAGTGGCGCCGGCCGATCTGGTTCAGGTTGATCAGATTTTCAATCAGGCACACGTCGGCACCCAGCATGATCAGGTGCACCGGGTATTTGGGCTGTCCTGGCGGCTTCGGTGGCCCGCCGTCCACGGCGAAGTCCACACCTAACGCGCGCACCCCCGCGCTGACGAGCCACTGCGCCGTCTCGTTCGACAGGTAGGGATTGTCGCGGTAGAATGCCTGGTCGTTCCACTTCGCCTGGGCCCACCCGGTCCAGAGGACAACGCGTCGATCGCGCAGGTCCGCGTCGCCGGCTGCTGCCTGGACCGCGTCAACCGTGAACGACTGGCCCGGCCGTGCTTGGGATCGTAAGTCGACGAGCACCGCAGGTCCGTTCAGCCACTCCAGCGGCACACGGTCGATGGTCAGCCCGTCTTTGATGAAGTGGTACGGGGCGTCAATGTGGGTGCCGGTGTGGATGCTGAACGTGGCGTACGAGGTGGAGAGCCCGTGCAGTTCGTGATGGTGGATTGGGACGCAGTAGATGTGCGGATGTCCCGGCACCGGCTCGACCTCGGGCCCCCACGGGATCGTCAGGTCGATCAGGCGCACGGCGCTACCCCTCGATCAGGAGCCGACCGTCCTGGAGTCCAATCAGACTCACGGGGAGGCGAACTGCCCACTTTTGGTGTGGAAGAGGTCGCCGGTTCAAGTCCAGTCGGCTCGACCAAGTCAGTTAAGAGTTTGCAGTCGAGGAGCACCCAGCATTCCTTTCCAGGTTTCCGCGAGACACGTTCTGAGAGGCATCGACTCTAGCGGAACAGTGGTCCAGTCAGCGAGTACGGCATCGTTCCCCGAACAGAGAAGTACAGGATGATAAGCGCGCCGCCCGCCAGGGTAACATTCCGCCAAAAGTTCAATCCCTGCATTTGACGCTGCTCACCCGTCATCTTCCAGAAGGGATGCACCCAGAGGGTGACCGGCACGAGAAAGACTATCAGCAAGATGGCGCCCAGATCCGGCCAGAGCCCGAGCACAATCGAGATGCTCCCCGCCAGTATGAGAAGTCCTCCGAAAGGCACAAGGACATCCGCTGCTGGTACCCCGAGACTCCGGGCGTAGCCGACGAGCATTGGGCGTCTGATAAAATGCCCGAGACCTCCGATCACAAAGAACGTCACAAAGAGGATGCGTCCTAAGAGAAGCAGCAGTTCCATTCCTCGACCTCCTTTGGCCAGCGCGACCTTGGGCGGATGTAGTGGATGTGTGAATTCGCATGTCTATTCTAGGGCCCCCGAACTTTTACCTACGGCCGTTTTCCCAGGGATCATGTTCCCCAGCTTGCCATTCAAGAGCCTATCCGCCGCCGTATCCAATCATCTAGCCCAGAATGAGGGCCTGCTCGAACGGTCCTGCTCTATTCCCTGGCGGGCAGGGCGGAGCATGGCTGCTGTGGAAAGCCACCTGGGCATTTCCCATCCCGAGGGATAGGAGTTTACGCCTATCAAGGGTTTCCGCGCTTCTGCTTCCCCCCGCCTTGGTAGCATCAATCTCACAAGGATGCTCCTGCAGACCGCTGCGCGCGTTCGCGTTCGCCGTTCCCGCTCTCCGTAAGTCCGGTGTGCGCTGTTGCGCGTTGATGCATCACTTCCAGTCGTTACACAAATGAGATAATTTGCCCCTATGGTGAGTGGAACTGAAGATCCGTGAGACAGACGGCCGCCCGCTTTCGGAAAGCATCCGCGATGACAGCAGAAGGGGATGAACGTCATGGGTAAGGGCCCTTTCGGCGTGGTGGTTCTGTTCGTAGGCTTGATTCTTGCGCTCGCGTCCCCCGTCGCCGCCGAGTTTTACGCACAGCACAACCTCGTCTCCGACGGATTCGTGTCTGCGGACCTCGTCGATCCCGACTTGGTGAACGCCTGGGGTCTCACCGCTGGCCCGACGACGCCTTGGTGGGTCGCCGACAACGGGACCGGGCGCGCCACGCTCTACAACGGCAGCACCGGCGCCAAAGTCCCGCTGACCGTCACGGTGCCAGGTGCGCCGACCGGCATAGTCTTCAACGGCGGCGCAGGCTTCGTCGTCAGCAGCGGCGCAGATCATGGTCCAGCCCTCTTCATCTTCGCTAGCGAGGACGGCACAATCTCCGGATGGAGCCCCGCTGTCCCGCCTCCCCCGCCGTCTCACCAGGCGGTCGTCGCCGTGGACAACTCGGCCACCGGCGCCGTGTATAAGGGACTGGCCATCGCGACCACCACCACCGGCGACTTTATCTACGCCGCCAACTTCCACGCGGGCACTGTCGACGTGTTCGACAGCGCATTCCGCCCCGTCGACGTAGCGGGTGCCTTCACCGACCCCGACCTCCCCGGAGGTTACGCGCCGTTCGGCATCCGGAGCCTTGGCGGCACGATCTACGTGACCTACGCACTGCAGGACGCGGCCAAGCACGACGACGTGCCTGGTGAAGGCCATGGCTTCGTGAACGCCTTCGACACCGCCGGCAACCTGCTTCGCCGCGTGGCCTCCAAGGGCCAGCTCAACTCACCGTGGGGACTAGCGCTCGCACCCGCCAACTTCGGGAAGTTCAGCGACGACCTGCTCGTCGGCAACTTCGGCAACGGTCGCATCCACGCCTTCGACCCCAATCACCTGGAGGGCATTGGCGGATTCCAGCAACGAGGCCCACTCCACTCCGCCGACGGGCGACCGATCCAGATCGATGGTCTCTGGGGGCTCGCCTTCGGTAACGGCGCAGCCGCCGGACCGACAAATGTCCTTTTCTTCACTGCCGGCCCAGGCCACGAGCAACATGGACTGTTCGGCAGGCTCGTATTAGCACCGCCCCCGGACGGCGAGCCGTAGGGCCTTTCGGTCCGAGGGTGGCCGCGGCGCAACGTTGTTGCGGTCGACTCTGACACCCTGAACGCGTTGGAATTTCGTCGCTGGCTCCAGTCCGATGATTCCTACCGTCCTCATCTGAACCCCATCCCCCGGGGACGCGGCCTGCTTCAACCCACATGAATGGGGTGGGCAATAGCTTCGTACGGGCCGCGGTCTCGCAAGGGAAATCTCCTCCTCCCGGTGAAACATCGTGGAAAATCCGTTCTCTCCACAGAACGATCGGCCCCCCCAGTTCCTAAGGCGTTCTTTGCCGGAGGCACCCGATGGTGCCCGCTGTGGCCAGGGCAATCAGAATCCTGCAGTACCTCGCTCGTCAAGGTGACCGGGGCGCATCCCTTGCACAAATCTACCGCGCCCTCGGGATCAACAAGAGTACCTGCCATAACATTCTCAAGACCCTCGAACAGTTCGATTCGGTCGACTATCGTTCCGTTACCAAGATATACCGTATAGGGAAGGCGATCTTTGACATTGGGCGTCCGGCCATTCGCGCGGGGACGCATCCGTCGTACGTGGAGCGGGTGTCTCCGCGAAAATTGAGGCATCGGGGGTGGGGCGGAATGATACCAGACAGGTTCGAGTACGTCGCGGCCAGAACCGTTCCGGAGGCGATAGGCTTCCTGCAGCGTTACGGGAGTGAGGCCAAACTGCTCGCGGGAGGCCATAGCCTCATCCCCCTGATGAAACTCCGTCTGGCCGCGCCGCGCTATCTTGTGGACCTCAACCGGATCAGCGACCTGGCCTACATCAAGGAGACCGATGGATCGCTCCGGGTTGGCGCGCTGACCCGGCATGGAGACCTCGAGACCTCGGACCTCATCCGTGCCCGTTATCCCCTTGTGGCCGATACGGCCAAAGTCATTGCGGACCCCCTGGTCCGCAACATGGGGACGATCGGCGGATCGCTCGCCCACGCCGACCCGGCCGGGGACTGGGGGGCGGCGATGCTGGCAGCCAAAGCCCAGGTGAACGTGATCGGACCCCGAGGGAAACGTACGGTTCCCATCGATGAATTCTTTGTCGATACGTTCACGACAGTGCTCCAGCCCGACGAGATCCTTACCGAGATCCTCGTCCCCCAGCCGCGGCCGGGCAGCGGAGGCGCGTACTTAAAGCTTGAGCGCAAGGTGGGCGACTTCGCCATTGCCGCTGTGGGGACTCAGCTTGTTCTTGACCGGAAAGGGGCCGTTGAAGATGTGGGGATTGGGCTCTGTAACGTGGGCCCGTCCTCACTGCGAGCGAGGCGGGCTGAAGCGGCTCTCCGCGGGACCAAGGCCGATGACGCCGCTTTCGCCAAGGCCGCTCAGCTGGCTGCCGAGGAGTGCAATCCGGCCAGCGATCTGCGCGGTCCTGCGGACTACAAGCGCGATGTCGTGAGAGTTCTGACCGTTCGGGCGCTGCGGCTAGCCGTCCAGCGGGCCAAAGGGGGTGCATGATGGGCAATCGGATCAAGGTGACGGTCAACGGGAGCGTCCACGAGGCCGAGGTCGAGCCGCGGCTGCTGCTGGTGCACTTCATCCGAGAGGTGCTGGGCCTCACCGGAACCCATGTGGGCTGCGACACCACGAACTGCGGAGCCTGCACGGTCATCATGGATGGCCGCGCCGTGAAGTCCTGTACGGTCTTCGCTGTCCAGGCCGACGGCCGCGAGATGATGACGGTGGAGGGGCTGGCCAAAGATGGCCAACTGCATCCGATCCAGGAGGGCTTTTATGAGAAGCACGGGCTACAGTGCGGATTCTGCACGCCGGGGATGATGATGTCCGCCTACGCCCTGCTCCAGCGAACCCCTCACCCTTCGGAGGGAGAGATCCGCTGGGGGATCTCCGGCAACCTCTGCCGATGCACGGGCTACGTCAACATCGTTGAGGCGGTCAAGTTCGCGGCGGAGAAGCTGGGTAGCGCGCCGGCCGCGGGCGGCGAGAGGAGGTCATCGTGATGGCGCAGGTTCACGGAATGGGGCATGCCGTCAAGCGCAAAGAGGATCCGCGCTTCATTCGCGGCAAGGGGACCTACATCGACGACGTTAAGCTCCCGGGGATGCTCTACCTGGACATCGTGCGCAGCCCCTATGCCCACGCGACGATCAAGGCCATCCACCCGGAGAAGGCTCTCGCTATCTCCGGGGTGTTGGCGGTCATCACGGGCAAGGACCTCGACAAGTACGGGCTGGCCTGGATGCCCACGCTGATGTCCGACAAGCAAATGGTGCTGCCCATCGACACCGTGCTGTATCAGGCGCAGGAGGTGGCGGCGGTACTGGCCACCGAGCGATACATTGCCGCCGATGGCGCGGCGGCGGTAGAGGTCGACTACGAGCCCCTGCCGGTGGTGGTGGATCCAAAGAAGGCGCTTGAACCTGGCGCACCGATCCTTCGCCAGGATCGGGAGCAGAAGAGCAACCATATCTGGCACTGGCAGGTGGGCGACAAGGACGCCACCGACAAAGCGTTCCGCGGGGCGGAGGTCACTGTCAAGCAGGACCTCTATATCCCCCGTATCCATGTCTCCTCGATCGAGACGTGCGGATGCGTGGCCAGGTGGGATCCAGTCGAGGGAAAGCTGACGTTGTGGATGACGACGCAGGCACCACACGCCGTCCGCACCGTCATCGCCCTGGTGGCTGGCCATCTGGGCCTGGCCGAGCACAAGATTCGGGTCATCTCTCCGGATATCGGCGGCGGCTTTGGCGGGAAGGTGCCGGTCTATCCCGGCTACGTGGTGGCCATCGCGGCGTCAGTGCTGACCGGCAAACCCGTGAAGTGGATTGAGGACCGCATGGAGAACATCCAGGCCGACTCGTTTGCCCGCGACTACCACATCACCGCTGAAGTCGCGGCCAAGAAAGACGGCACGCTGACGGCCCTGCGCGTGAAGACCGTCGCCGATCATGGGGCCTTCGACGCCGCGGCCAACCCCTCCAAGTTCCCGGCCGGCTTGTTTTCCATCTGCACGGGTTCCTATGACTTCCAGACGGCGTTCGCAGAGGTGGACGGCGTCTACACTAACAAGCCCCCGGGAGGCATCGCCTACCGCTGCTCGTTCAGGGTCACCGAGGCCTCGTACACCATCGAGCGGATGGCAGATATCGTGGCACACCAGCTCGGCCTGGATCCTGCAGAGTTTCGTCTGAAGAACTTCATCCGACCAGAGGCCTTTCCATATAAGTCTGCGCTGGGATGGACCTATGACAGCGGCAACTACCACGGCGCCCTCAAGAAGGCAATGGAGAAGATCGGTTACGCCGAGCTTCGCAAAGAACAGGCCGAGAAGCGCAAGCGCGGTGAGCTCATGGGCATTGGTATCTCCAGCTTCACGGAGATCGTTGGCGCCGGCCCCTCGCAGACCTTCGACATCCTGGGCTTGAAGATGTTCGACAGCGCCGAGATCCGCATCCACCCAACTGGGAAGGCCGTCGCCCGCTTCGGGACCAAGTCACAGGGGCAAGGGCATGAGACCACCTACGCCCAGATCATCGCCCATGAGCTGGGGATTCCGGAGGACGACATCGTGGTGGAAGAGGGCGACACCGATACCGCCCCCTACGGTCTGGGCACCTACGCCAGCCGTAGTACCCCCGTCGCCGGGGCGGCCGGCGCGATGGCCGCCCGCAAGATCCGCGAGAAAGCGAAAAAGATTGCCGCACACCTGCTGGAGGCGAGCGAGACCGACCTGGAGTGGGAGCGAGGGAAGTTCTATGTCAAGGGCTCCCCGGATCGGGCCAAGACGATTCAGGACATTGCCTTCGCCGCCTACACCAATCACCCGCAGGGGCTGGAGGCAGGGCTGGAGGCGGTCGCCTACTACGACCCGCCGAATCTGACGTTTCCCTTCGGGAGCTACATCTGTGTGGTGGACATCGACAAAGGGACCGGCGAGGTGAAGATCCGGCGGTTCGTGGCCGTGGACGATTGTGGCAACATCATCAACCCGATGATCGTGGAAGGGCAGATCCACGGCGGACTCACCATGGGACTAGCGCCGGCCCTGTACGAGGAGATCACGTACGACGAGGACGGGAACATCCGCGGCGGCAGTTTCATGGACTATCTCCTGCCGACGGCCATGGAGACGCCGAAATGGGAGACGGATAAGACCACGACCCCGTCCCCCCATCATCCGCTGGGGGCGAAGGGCGTGGGGGAGTCCGCCACGGTCGGTGCGCCCGCAGCGATTGCCAACGCGGTCGTGGATGCGCTGTGGCACCTGGGGGTGAGGCACATCGATATCCCGATCACCCCCTGGAAGGTGTGGAAGGAACTGCGGGGGCGAGGCGTGACGGAGTAAGCCCGCCGACATGGACGATCTTGTGGAACGTGTGCGCGAACTGACGGTACGCGGCGAACCGTTTGCCGTGGCGACGGTGGTTCGGGCGGAGCGGCCAGTTTCGGCCAGGCCGGGCATGAAGGCGATTGTCCTGATTGACGGGACGATGGAGGGGTGGGTCGGAGGAAGCTGCACCCACCCTGTTGTTGTCCAAGAGGCCCAACTGTCGCTCCGCAGCGGAGCGCCGCGTTTGATCAGCCTGGCTCCTGAAGGCCTGGATGATCGACGCGAGGGGGTGATTCATCATCTCATGACCTGCCACAGCGGCGGCACACTGGAAATCTACATCGAACCTGTGCTCCCGAGGCCCCAGCTGGTTCTCATTGGGGAGGCCCCTCTTGTGCGCACGCTGGCGGAACTAGGAAGACTGCAAGGCTTTGACGTTTGGCTAGCCGAGGCCGGAGGCAAGGGGCAGCATCTGGAAGCCGACCCTCAACTCCCACTGGAACAGGTCAAGGCCGAGATTACGCCATCCACCTACGCGGTCGTGGCCACGATGGGCACCGCTGACGAAGAGGCGCTTGAGTGGGTGGTCGGCGGCGACGCTGCGTATGTGGCCCTGGTCTCCAGCCGGAAACGGGCGGAAGCCGTGTTCGCATACCTCAGGAGCCGGGGGATCCCGTCAGAACGGCTGCAGCGCGTCAAGGTCCCCGCGGGTCTCGATATCGGGGCGGTGACCCCCGAGGAGATTGCCATCAGCATTATGGCTGAGATCATTCAGGTGCGGCGGACCCATCAGACCGCGCCGATAGAGGCGCCTGTGATCGACGAGGCAACGGATCCGGTCTGCGGTATGACCGTGGAGGTTGCTTCGGCGAAACACACTGCAGACTATCAAGGAACGAGGTACTATTTCTGCTCCGCCCACTGCAAGGTGACCTTTGAACGGGAGCCGACCAAGTACGCAATGGCAAAGGCATAGATGGGACTGCACTTCGAGGGGGCCCTGACGATCAAAGCCTCCCGAGACAAGGTCTGGAGCTTCCTCGTGGATCCTCATGCGGTGAGCAAGTGTTTCCCCGATGTCCAGAGTCTGGAGGTGCTAGAAGCAGGGAAGTTCAAGGCCGTTGTGCGCGTCGGAGTTTCGTTCATCAAAGGCACCTTCGCCTTTGACATCGCGATGCTAGACCTCGACGCACCCAGGCGCGCCCGGATCAAGGGGCATGGGGGCGGACTCGGCAGTGGGGTGGATGTCGAAAGCACGATTGAGCTCTCCGAAGATGGAGCTCACATGACGACCCTGGCCTGGAAGGCTGATGTCGTGGTCAGTGGGACGATCGCTAGTGTGGGGGCGAGGTTGCTCAGCACTACGGTGGAGAAGAAAACCAACGAACTGTTCGATTGCATGAAGATGCAGCTCGAAGCATGAGCAGACGAGTCATTGGCTCGGGTCCAATCGCCAGCTCCAGTGCTGTCAAGGGTCTTCGCGCTCGTCCCGGGCCCGACTTTGGTAACCCCTATCCGTCCTCACACTCCCTGCCACGTGGGAGTCAGTGCATCATCAGGCAATAGGCCGGGACCATTCGAGCAGGCCCCTTCTGGGCTAGCGGATTGGTGTGACGGGGACGCCTGGACCTCGGGAGGGCGTGCCGCAGGATAGGGAGAAGTGGGTGGACGCCTGAGGCCGGCATTTGCCCCTGTGGAGCGAGACCCCAGGCGGGAAGGTGTCTCATGGCGTCACCGCGACTGCGTGCCGTAGTCAATCCGAAACTGAAGGACCCGCTGGCGGATCGATTCTGCGAGGCCGTGCTCGCTTTGAAGACGGTGGAGGAGTGCTACCGGTTCTTAGAAGACGTCTGTACGGTTGGAGAATTCAAGGCGATGGCGCAGCGGCTGGAAATTGCCCGGCTGCTGTTCGAGGGTCATACCTATGATGAGGTGGCGCGGCGGACCCATGCCAGCAGCGCGACGATCAGCCGCGTTCGCCGGTTCCTGGAGTACGGCGCCGACGGCTACCGGCTCGTCTTAGGTCGCCTGGGCGCGCGCCCCGCCGTGCGCCGATCCCCTCTCCACCCCCATTGACAGCGTCCGCAGGCCCATGCTAGGCTAAGGCCCAGTTTTCATTGCTATCACTTTAACTAGATAAATAGGTGAAGAACATGCGCTTGCGGCAGGACAGGTCCACGCGCTGGCAGCAGGTGCCCGACGGCGTCCGGGACCTCACGCCGCCTGAGGCGGAGCGCAGGAGCGCGATGGCCACCCAGCTGGGCGAGCAGTTTGCGCGGTGGGGCTACCGCGAGGTGGTGACCCCCACCCTGGAGTACCTGGACACGATCTTGCGCGGCGCGGGTCCCGGCATCCAGGATCAACTGGTCAAGATCGTCGACGGTGCAGACCTGTTGGCGCTGCGGCCCGAGATGACCGTCCCGATTGCGCGTTTCGCGGCGACGCGACTGCTGCGCGGCGCGTCCGGGCCTCTGCGCCTCTCCTACGTGGCGCCGGTCTTTCGCCGCCAGGAACCGGGTCGGTGTCGGTTGCGCGAGTTCACACAGGCCGGCGTGGAGTTGCTGGGCGAACCGCGCCTGGACGGTGACGCGGAGGTCATTGCCCTGGCCGTGGCGTCGTTGCGGCTGGCCCGCGTGCCGGGAGCAACCGTCCACGTGGGGCATCTGGGTTTTGTGGGCGACCTGCTGGCCGAACTCTCGGAAGACCAGCAGGCAGACGTGCGTGCCCGCCTGTATCGCCGCGAGTTCGTCGGCATTGAGGACGTCGTGCCCGGCCGACCCCTGGCCAGGTTGCTGCCGGCGCTGCCTGAACTGCATGGACCCGACGGGCTCGCAAAAGCCTGGGACTTTGCGACATCGCCGGCGAGCCGCGCCGCCCTTGAAGAGCTCGAGGCGGTCATGGCGTGCCTGGGGGCCTACGGGGTCGCCGATGCTGTAGAGGTCGACCTCAGCGTGATTCGAGACTTTAGTTACTATACGGGCATCGTCTTCGAGGCTTACGGCCGGGGCGCGGGCTATCCCCTTCTGGGCGGCGGGCGCTACGACACGCTGCTGGCCCGATTCGACGCCGACTGTCCGGCCACCGGGTTTGCGCTGGGGCTGGAGCGCGTGCTGGCCGCAGCCCCGCAGGAACCCGCGTTGCCCTGTGATCTCCTCATCGTGACCGATGCCCATCGGCGCGCACCATCTATTAGCCTCGCCTCAGAACTTCGACGCTCCGGGGTGCGCGTGCTGGTGACAGGCGCGCTGGACTGGCCGACGGCGCTGCGGTGGGCGCGAGTGGAGGGCATCGTGCGGGTGGCGCGTGTGGAGGGCGAAGACATCTGGCTCTATGACACACGCGCAGGACGCGAGTGGTCGACGGGACGGCGTCAGCTCGTTGCCGCCCTCACGCCCCAGCCCGAGGTCAAGGTCGCCGCATGGAGCCATTGACTCTGGCCATCCCCACCGGCCGCCTGTTTGCGGATGCGGTGGAGCTGCTCCAGCGCCTGCGCCTGATTGGCGATGTCCCGCAGGAGCGCAGCCTGGTGCTCCCAGCCGGCAACGGCTTGCAGATCCTCATCGCCAAGCCGGCCGATATCCTGACCTTCGTGGAACAGGGCGCTGCGGATGCCGGCATCGTAGGCAAGGACCTCCTGTTGGAGCAGCAGCGAGATGTGTATGAGTTGGTGGAGTTGGGCTTCGGTGCGTGCCGGGGCGTGGTGGCGCTGCCGGCTGACCACACGGAGCGGTGGCCGCGGCCGGACATGCTGCTGCGGATCGCCACCAAGTACCCCCGCGTCGCGGCGCGATTCTTTGAAGAACAGCGGATGCCGGTAGAGATCATTGAGCTGCATGGGTCTGTAGAGCTGGCTCCGCGCGTGGGGCTGGCGGACGGCATCCTGGACGTGGTCATGACCGGCCGGACCCTGCGTGACAACCTCCTGGTTGAGGTGGCTGAGGTCTTCCGCTCTACGGCGCGGTTGGTGGTCAACCGGGTCAGCTTGCGCACCAGCGGTGCGCAGGTGCGTCCGCTGATCGAACGAATGCAGGCAGCCGCCCAGGGGGCCGCGGGCCGGGCCGACGTCGCCCTGTTGGGCCGTGATGGCAATGCCTGAGGGGAGCATGAGGGTCGTCCGCCTTTCCCAGTTGGGCGATGAGGTGTTGGGCCGCATGCTGCGCCGCGCAAACAGCCGCATCTTCGATGCAGAGGTCCTGGCCGCGGCGCAGCGCGCAATTGGCGAGGTGCGGACTCGAGGCGATGACGCGCTGCTAGACTACACGCGCCGCTGGGACCGGGTGGTCCTCACCCGGGAACAACTGATGGTGCGCGGTGATGAGATCGAGGCGGCGCGCCGCACCGTCGGCGACGAACTTCGTGACGCCCTGGCTGAGGCGATCGGCCGCACTCGCCGTTTCAACGAACGCCTGCTGCCTGCCAGCTGGTTTGAGACAATGGAAGAAGGGATCACCGTCGGCGTTCGGTTCTCGCCGCTTCCGCGGGTTGGTGTCTACGTGCCTGCGGGGAAGGGCCGCTTTCCGTCAACATGCGTGACGATCGTCACGCCGGCAGTGGTGGCAGGCGTGGAGGAGATCGCGGTGTTGGCCCCACCCCGCGCCGACGGGGGTGTGGACCCGGCGCTC